>Ga0209191_1000627_pt1 | contig 26481 bp, 25 predicted proteins | sample S_130626_EF_Meta_FD_187320 | JGI IMG/M metagenome (GOLD analysis project Ga0209191, IMG submission 187320) | Freshwater microbial communities from Lake Simoncouche, Canada to study carbon cycling - S_130626_EF_MetaG (SPAdes) (version 2) | ecosystem: Environmental > Aquatic > Freshwater > Lake ...
GCCACTTAAATTCTGGCACTTCAATTCCTGCCTCCAAAATTTACAACGATGCGGGCATTCCGCAAATTTCACCATCTGCCACCAATCCTAAATACACCCGCCAAGGCTTTAAAACCACTTTTCGCGTGGTAGCTGACGATGTGCATTTGGGCGGCACTTTGGGTCGTTATGCAGTCAAAGACCTCAAAGGCAAAGCCATTGCTGTGATTGATGACCGCACCGCCTATGGCCAAGGCGTTGCCGAAGAGTTTGAAAAAGCTGTCAAAGCAGCAGGCGGCAACTTGGTCGGCCATGAGTTCACGACCGACAAAGCCACTGACTTCATGTCCATCTTGACCACCATCAAAGGTAAGAAGCCAGATATTGTTTTCTTCGGCGGCATGGACGCGGTAGGCGGCCCGATGTTGAAGCAAATGAAATCTTTGGGCTTGAGCGCCAAGTTCATGGGTGGCGATGGCATCTGCACGACCGAGTTAGTGAAGTTAGCAGGCGACGCGATGGCCGACGGACAAGTTGTCTGTGCTGAGGCGGGTGGTGTGGACGGCGCCTTAAAGAAGGGCATGGACGACTTTGGCGTGAAATACAAAAAGCGTTTCAACGACGATGTGAAACTTTATGCCCCTTATGTATACGACGCCGTCAGTGTGATGGTGGACGCTATGCAACGTGCTAAATCTTCTGATCCTGCTAAATATTTGCCAGAATTGGCAAAAACTTCTGGTTATAAAGGTGTAACAGGCACTATCTCTTTTGATTCAAAAGGAGATATTAAGAATGGCGCATTAACTCTTTATACCTATAAATCCGGTAAGCGCGATCAACTTGCGGTGGTTCGTTAAAAATTTTTGAAAGACTTGTCCACCAGTTGATTCTCTCGTGCGTTGTATACGGATTGAGATTACAGGAGACGCTCTTGGACAAGTCAGTTTTTCAAATGGATCCCCCAGATGTCGCACTAGAGCGTCGTTATAAAGCTGTTGTGAACGAGACTTCTGGCATCAAAGCAACGTTTGACCGTATCCGTGCCCAGTTGGCCCAAGAGGCTGAGCAACGTAGCCGTCCTGCATCACGTATTTATTCTGGTTTCCGAGCTTTCAAAGCCTAATTTGCTCTTTTAGGGTTGTTGTCATGCAACAACTTGGTGCACATTTAAGTGTATTTAAGTACTCATATAGCATTTGCTCTTTTTCATAGCAACTCGATTTTCTAAGGTTGCAACTTCGTAAGCCCATAATTAGCCCAAATTTTTAAAAATACGGGGGCGGGTGTTCTTATGAAATTAAGTAGGTTTTTTTCAACCGATATAGCCATTGATCTTGGCACCGCAAATACCCTCATCTATATTAAAAACCAAGGTATCGTTTTAGATGAACCTTCGGTTGTAGTGATCAGAAAAGATTCCAAACACAACGGTAAGACAACGGTTCTCGCGGTTGGTAACGAAGCCAAATCGATGTTAGGCCGTGTGCCAGAAGGCATTGAAGTCATTCGCCCGATGAAAGACGGCGTGATTGCAGACTTCACCGTGACCGAAGTCATGCTCAAGCACTTTATCAAGTTGGCGCATCCGAGCATGTTGTTTCGCCCTAGTCCACGTATCGTGATTTGCGTTCCTTGTGGATCTACCCAAGTCGAGCGACGTGCCATCCGTGAGTCTGCCCTTGGAGCGGGTGCATCTGAGGTTTATCTGATTGAAGAGCCCATGGCCGCGGCGATTGGTGCAGGACTTCCCGTGACGGAAGCCTGTGGTTCTATGGTGGTGGATATAGGTGGTGGCACCACGGAAGTGGGGATCGTCTCCCTAGGTGGCATGGTTTATAAAAACAGCGCACGTGTCGGTGGCGATAAGTTTGACGAAGCCATCATCAATTACATCCGTCGCAACTTTGGCATGTTGATTGGTGAACAGACGGCAGAGAGAATCAAAAAAGAAATTGCAACAGCGTTTCCTGGTTCAGGCGTGATGGAGTTAGAAATTACCGGTCGCAACTTGAGCCAAGGTATTCCGCAAAGTTTCACCATCAGTTCTAACGAAGTGCTAGAGGCGCTCACAGACCCCTTAAACAGCTTGGTTTCCACTGTCAAAATTGCGCTAGAAAAAACCCCACCAGAGCTCAGTTCAGATATCGCGGAGCGTGGAATCATGTTGACGGGTGGCGGTGCTTTATTGAGAGACCTAGACCGCTTGTTATCAGAAGAAACTGGGTTGCCCGTGCTGATTGCAGAAGAACCACTGACCTGTGTAGCTATGGGTTGCGGTATCGCTTTGGATCAAATGCAAGGCATGAGTAATATTTTTTCAAGTGACTAAATGCAACCACTCCAAGCTAAAACTTGGGAGTTCTTCAATCTTTAAGTTAGTGCTTTTAATTTTTAGGCGCTGCAGCCGCGTTGGCAGGGCGTGCAGGCGCTACCCACTTACCTATACCGCCTTGTCTAAAGTCTTGTAAGGTCTGCTCGGTTTTTTGCACCAAGCTGTTGGTGCTCTCCATCGTCTTTTGCGTACTCTCCATCACTTTTTGCGTGCTGCCTAGCACCTGACGCGCAGACTGCATGGTTTTCTCGGTGAGTTCGGCATTGCGCACCATGCTGGCACTGCCAAGGTCTAGATTGGTAAGCATATGGTCGACCCTAGGGTCTTGTGCGCGGGCATTGAGGCTGTTGAGAAGCTTTTCTGTAGAGACCAGTGTTTTGTTGATATTGCCCAAGGTAGCGGGCAAGCCTTTGTTAGGGTCGGATATCTCAGCGGCTACAGCCATGACACGTGCAATCGCAGGGTCTATTTTTTCTAAAACCTTTTTCTCGAGATCATGCGCTAGATCGAAATGCTTCAAATCGATCGCATCGTTGTTTTTAAAACCTTCGGTGTTGCTGGGGTGCTTACGAAGAATCAATTCGGCGCCAACTAGCTTGGCAGAGGCCAATTCCAAGTTGGAGCCTGTGGTCGCGAGATTGCGGTATTTTTCTTTGACCTCAAGCGTGCCTTCAATATGCCCGCTGGGCGTGAGTTCTAAACTTTTGACTTGTCCCACTGGAAAACCTTGGTAAACCACCTTCATGCCGTTGCTCAAATGTTGCCCAGAGCTTGTGGCAAAGCGCAACACCAAGTTGTTGTCAAAAGCGCCTTGCTTTTTGGCTAACCAAAATCCAAGGCCGACCAATACGCCTGCTGCAATCGCCGTAATCAAAAGAAGATTACGCAAAGCGTGTCCTTGTTGGAAAACTAACTTTGAAGTAGATGACGGTGTCATGCATGTCTCCTAAAAAGGATGTTTGTTTGAGAAGATTGAATATGTCACATTGAACCTCTCAGCAACCAGTTGATATATGAATCGGCTGCTTCTACTGACAATATCCAAATAACCATGAGCCATAGCAAACGCGTGGCGCTTCGCGATGGTGCTTCTTTCGCGCGACTCAAAATGAGTTTGTCTAAATGACCGAGCCAACCCAAGCCTGATGCCGCGATGGCAGTTCTGATGCACAAGCGCATTAATTCACTTACGGGGTAGTGCTGCGCGAGTTCTTGCAGTGCAGACTCTCCAAAAGCAGCATTCGATGCTTGGATGCCTAAAAAATACCCAATCCATGCACACATTAAAAAAACAACGACGTTTACCAGTGCAGCCCAGACAGACGCCAATATGTCTGACAACACATCATCTGCATTCACGTGGCCTTCCAAGGATTGAAATAACACCACGCGAACACCAACCAACATACATGTGATCAAGCTAGGGAGTTTTTGAAGTAGCAAAGTGCTCACAACTTCACTAGCAATACCTAAGTTACTCAGCGCATTGAATGCAACCACTGCTCCTAATCCTGCGCCCCATAAAGCACCTAAGAGTCCTACAAAATCTGCCGTTGAGCGAATGTGCCCAAGGGCTTGCGCACTTAAACGATTCGTATAAACAGTGGCGTCAGAAGTTGCCATTAAGCCAATTCTGCGATCAGTTCAATCTCTACGCAGGCGCCCATAGGTAATTGCGCCACACCAAAAGCGCTGCGTGCGTGCGCTCCTTTTTCGCCAAAGATTTGACCCAGTAATTCACTGCATCCATTGGTTACCAAATGGTGTTCGACAAAATCTGGTGTTGAATTGACCAAGCTCATGACTTTCACAATGCGACGAATCTTGTTGAGGTCGCCCACCGCCGCATGCAAAGTACCTAGTAAATCAATAGCGACTGCGCGCGCCGCGTCTTTACCCTCAGCCGTTTGCATATTGCGGCCAAGTTGACCGACCCAAGGCTTGCCGTCTTTCTTAGCAATGTGGCCGCTTAAAAAAATCAAATGACCGGTTTGCACAAAAGGGACATAGGCAGCAGCGGGCACGGCTACAGGTGGTAATTCAATATGCAGTTCAGAAAGCTTGTCGTAAACGCTCATAAGTCTTTAAAAATGTAGGGTAGAAATATTTAGATTTGATTGTCGCATCGCATGCACACATGAGGCAAAACTAATTCAAAATGATTAACTCTGTGAACCTCAAGAAACAACCCTACCTGACGATATAAGTGGTGAGTCTTTTAAAGATGGGGGTTGTCATGTTATTTCGTGCATTTGCTTTTTGCGTATTCATCTTTGGCCTTTTAATTGGTTGGAGTAGTTCTGCCCGCGCGGAATGGAGCGAGTTAGCCAAAGAGCCTGAGGCCCAATATTTCTTTGACAAAGAGGCTGTTACACCAGTGCATGTGTCTCGTTATGCCTGGGTATTGACCAATTTGGCAAAGGCCGAGATAACGCCTACGGGTGAGCCCTATGCGTCTTACATGATCCGTTTGCGTGTGTATTGCAAAACAGATATGGTGGCGCGTTTGTCGATTAGCTATTTCGATAAGGCGATGGGCAAGGGCAAAGAGGTGTCGACGGAAGACCTGCAAGAGTGGCGTAATCGTGAAACACCTATTCGTCCTAACACCTACATGTCGGCATTGAAAAAAGAAGTGTGCGCAGCTAAATCTGTGGCTGGTTAACAAAATAGTGAGCTGGCTATCAAAAGCTTTGCTCACCTAATTTAATAGCAGCGCTTACCTAAACTGCTCATAAACACCCGACGATGTTCGGGTGTTTTCATTTTTACTTCATTTCTTTTTGGGTTGGATAGCAGGGACAGCCTTGCAGATGCAGCAAGCCACTTTATGGCTTGATGGGGTAAACCTCACTGGCTTCTTCACGTCTGCTTTAGTGCTGGCCACTTTCATACTTATCCGGCATCGTTTGACACTACCTGTGTTCTTGCAATGCGCGCTGGTATTGGTGTTGTCCGCAGCAACCGCATTTTTTTCTTGTTCATCCCGAGCGCAAGTTTTTCTTGAAACTCAAATAGCACCAAGATTAGAGGGTCAGGTTTTAGAAGTGGTGGGAAGGGTCACCGCCATGCCACAGCGTATGCAAGAAAACATCCGTTTTCGATTTGCCGTACAGACCGCACAACTTGCAAGTGGCGAATTGGTTGAACTTCCACCCCAAGTCATGCTGGGTTGGTATGTGAATACGCTTACAAGCGGCCCATCGCCCGCTGATTTGCAAGCAGGAGATGTGTGGAGGTTTTCTATCAAGCTCAAAGCACCGCATGGCCACATCAACCCACAGGGTTTTGACTACGAGTTGTGGTTGTGGGAACAGGGTTTACAAGCCACAGGGTATGTGCGCAATGGAGCCAGAGACATACCTCCTGAGTTGATAGCGCGCAGTTGGCAACATCCGATAGAGCGATTTCGTCAATGGGTGCGCCAATCGGTGTATGCGCAAGTGGGTGACCAGCAAGGTGCAGGTGTGGTGGTGGCTTTGTTGTTAGGTGACCAAGCAGCGATCGAGCGCGCAGATTGGGACGTGTTTCGCGCGACGGGTGTTGCGCATTTGATGGCTATCTCTGGTTTGCACATCACCGCGCTTGCTTGGCTGGTGGCTCGATGGGTGGGTTGGATGTGGCGACGCTCCGACATGTGGAGCAAGCGTTCTTGGTGTGTAGGGTTGTCCGCACAAAAAGCTGCGATGTTGGCAGCGCTTGTCACTGCTGTGGTTTACAGCGCATTCACGGGTTGGGCTATTCCAGCCCAGCGCACCGTGTGGATGGTAAGCGCAGTGTTGACTTTACGAATGTACGGGTTGAGATGGCCTGCTCATCAGGTTTTATTGTTTGCAGCGGCTGTGGTGTTGATCGCAGATCCTTGGGCTTTTTTACAAGCAGGTTTTTGGTTGAGTTTCATGGCGGTGTCGATTTTGTTTGTCGGCTCGCAATCTTTCCAGTTCCTTCCTGCGCTCATCAGAGAGCAATTTTTAATGAGTGTGTGCATGGCACCCATTAGCTTGATGTTTTTTCATCAAGTGTCATTAGTCGGATTTTTTGCCAACCTGCTTGCTGTGCCATGGGTCACGTGCGTAGTGACGCCTTTGTGCATGTTAGGACTGCTAATTCCATTTGCATGGAATCTAGCTGCTTGGGCTGTTTCTGGGCTGGGAGTTTGCCTTGGTTGGATGGCAAATCTTTCATGGGCGCAATGGTCTGCACCTGCTGCACCTATGTGGATTGGCTTATTGAGCATCACCGGTATGTTTGTATTTGCGGTGCCTGTGGCTTGGTGGTGGAGACTCTCAGGCGCTTTGTGTATCTGGCCAGTGCTCAACTGGCAAACGCCTAGACCAGCTGACGGCGAGTTTGAACTTATTGGCGCAGATATGGGGCAAGGGCATGCAGTGTTGGTTCGAACTACAACGAAGAGTCTGCTCTACGACACAGGCCCGCGCTATTCGCCAGAGACCGATGCGGGGCAAAGGGTGCTTGTGCCTTTACTCATCGCTTTAGGCGAGCGTTTAGACCGCGTCATCATCAGCCACCAAGACAGTGACCACAGCGGTGGTGCACACAGCGTACTCAAAATGCAGCCGCAAGCAGACGTGCTGACGTCGATTCCTTCGAACCATCTTTTGCGAAAAACCCACCCTATGCAAACATGCACTGCCGGTCAGCAGTGGCAATGGGATGGTGTGTATTTTTCGGTGTTGCATCCGCAAGAAGCAGACTATGCGAAAAAACTCAAACCCAACGCTTTGAGTTGCGTCATTCGGATAGAAAGTACTTCAGGCATCAGCGCATTGCTAGTGGCAGACATTGAAGCCGCGCAAGAAAATCAATTGCTGCAAAGTGGGGTTCACTTGAAATCAGATTGGCTCTTGGTGCCACACCATGGCAGTGCTACTTCATCCACCATAGCGTTTTTAAAAGCGGTGTCGCCCAGCATTGCATGGGTGCAAGCGGGATACCGCAACCGTTTTGGGCATCCGCGACCAGAGGTATTGGCCAGGTATGACTCACAAGGAATCCGCGTGTTTCAAAATGTGTGGTGTGGGGCATCACTTTGGCGCAGCGATAAGCCAGAGCAAATGCGTTGCGAGCGCGATGAACAAAGACGGTATTGGCACCATCCGGTGCCACCAAGATAGAAGCACAAACAGCCTAATGCGAGATTTAAATTTGTCCCTCTGTGAGGGTGTCTAACTGGAACTTACCGCTTTTGTGCCAGAGCCAGGTTTCGGTATAGCGCACACGTCCAAGATGGATAGGAGCAGGAAAAGGCTCCGCAGCTTTAATGGTGCGTTCGATTTCTTGGATCACTTCAGGCGCTTGTTTGGGTTTGCGCATCCAGTCAAAGGAATGGATTTTTCCATCTTCACTCACTTCGAAAGTGACCACGCCGATGGCATACAGAAGCGGCGGCAGTTTGCCTTGATGGATGCGATGTTGGTTACAGCCGTAAATATGTTTAGCAGCATCTTGTCGGTATTCTTTTGGCGTTCGGGCTAATGACACCAATGTGGGAACTGTTTTTTCTTCGACCACTACCACGGGTGCGGGAACAACTACTTTGGGTACAGAAGCTACTTTGGTGCTGGAACAACCTGCAAATAAACATAACCCCAATACCGCAACAAACCAATTTGGATTGGAAATAGCAGGCAACTTAACATTGAAACCCTTGACAGGTAAAGACCAGAGTCTTATTTCAAGGCGTTTGCTATTTATGCTGTCAGAGCGCATAGGGGCATGTGGAGTAAATCCTCATGCCATTTTCAACCTCGAAATCCGATTCGAGTCGGGAGTTTTCCCTAGGGCTAGTTGTTGCGTCTTGGCTTATCCGCCACGACGCATCAAGTCGAAGAAGTCCACATTGGTCTTGGTGGCCTTCATATTTTTGAGCATCAACTCCATAGACTCGATTTCATCCATGTTGTACATGAACTGGCGCAAGATGCGGGTTTTTTGCAAAATTTCCGGGGGAAGTAACAACTCTTCGCGACGGGTACCACTGCGGTTGAGTTGAATCGCTGGGAACACACGTTTTTCATACAAACGGCGGTCTAAATGGATTTCGCAGTTACCCGTGCCTTTGAATTCTTCAAAGATCACCTCGTCCATGCGGCTACCTGTGTCTACCAAGGCCGTAGCGATGATGGTGAGAGAACCGCCTTCTTCCACTTTGCGGGCCGCACCAAAGAAACGCTTTGGGCGTTGGAGCGCGTTTGAGTCCACACCGCCAGTTAACACTTTGCCGGAGGAGGGCACTACGTTGTTGTAAGCGCGTGCCAAACGGGTGATCGAATCGAGCAAGATCACTACGTCTTTTTTGAGTTCTACCAAACGCTTGGCGCGTTCGATCACCATCTCAGCCACGTGTACGTGGCGGGCGGCGGGCTCATCAAAGGTGGAAGCGATGACTTCAGCTTTGACTGAACGTTGCATCTCGGTCACCTCTTCTGGGCGCTCGTCGACCAAAAGGACCATCATGTGGCTGTCGGGGTAGTTGGCAGCGATGGCGTGGGCGATGTGCTGCATCATCACGGTCTTACCGCTTTTGGGCGGTGCGACCAACAAGGCACGTTGGCCTTTGCCGATGGGCGCGATGATGTCGATGATGCGGCCGGTAATGTTTTCCTCACCCTTGGTGTCTTGTTCGAGCTTCATGTGCTCGCGTGGGAACAAGGGGGTCAAGTTTTCAAACATCACCTTGTGTTTGTTATTCTCAGGCAGGTCGTCGTTGACTTTGTCGAGCTTGGTCAATGCAAAGTAGCGCTCGCCGTCTTTGGGGATGCGAACTTCGCCTTCGATCATGTCGCCCGTATGCAGGTTGAAACGGCGCACTTGGCTTGGGCTGATGTAAATGTCGTCCGTGCTGGCGGTGTAACTGGTGTCGGGGCTACGCAAGAAGCCAAAGCCGTCGGGCAAGATCTCGAGGACGCCATCGGCAAACACTTGTTCACCCGCGCGGGCGCGCTTTTTGATGATGGCGAACATGAGCTCTTGCTTGCGCATGCGGCCCGTGTTTTCAATTTCGAGTTCTTCGGCTTGTTTCAGCACTTCAGACACGTGCAGTGCCTTGAGTTCGTTCAGGTGCATAGATGACTCCAGAGGGAGTTCGTTAAATATAAAGGGGGGAGGTCAAAAAACGAGGTCTGCGTTGCGTCAAGACCAGAATTCGTGCCCAGATGGGGAGACAACTTCCAAATAGGTTATCGCTCAATTCAGATGAAATTATGACAGATAAAAAGCCCGAACTCGTTGCCAAGTGCGGGCTTTTAGGGGGTAAGGGGCAATATTTGCGAATGCCCGCCAGATTTAGGCCAATTGCTGGTCAATAAAAGCAGTTAACTGGGCTTTGCTCATAGCGCCAACCTTGGTCGCCGCCAATTGGCCGCCTTTGAAAAACATGAGGGTGGGAATACCGCGGATGCCAAACTTGGCAGGGATGTCGCGGTTTTCGTCGACATTCATCTTGGCGATTTGCAATTTACCTTCGTAGGCGGCAGAGACTTCGTCCAAGATAGGGGCGATCATGCGGCAGGGGCCACACCATTCTGCCCAGTAGTCGACCAAAACAGGCTTGTCGGCCTGCAAGACGTCTACTTCAAAAGTGGTGTCAGTGGTATGTTTAATTAGGTCACTAGCCATGGCGGGGTCCTCTGAGATATGCAATAACTGTACAGTTGGGGCATTGTGGCAGAAACCAAGTATCTCTATGAAAACTCTCACGATTGATGTCGTCTCCGATGTGGTGTGTCCCTGGTGTTATGTGGGCAAACGCCGCTTGGAAGGTGCGCTAGAAATGCTGGCCAAAGAGCACCCAGATGTGGTGCCCGAAGTCCGTTGGCACGCTTTCCAACTCAACCCTGATATGCAACCCGAAGGCATTGAGCGCTCTGAGTACGTCAAAAACAAATTTGGCGATCGCGCAGACAGCATTTATGAGCGGGTTAGCGGAGTAGGAGAAGACGTTGGCATTGCTTTTAAGTTTGACCAAATCAAGCGCCAGCCCAACACGATCCAAGCCCACAGCCTCATCGGCGCCTGCGATAGCGTGGAAGGCCAAGAGCGTATGGTCGAAGCATTGTTCCAAGCCTATTTTTTAGATGGACGCGATCTCACCGACGCCAAAGTCCTGGTGGAAGTCGCCATCACAGCTGGCATGTCGCCTTTTGTCGCAGAAGAATGCCTAGCCAACGAAGCCTTGATGCAAGAAACCCGCGACAGTGACAAATCTGCGCGCGAAATGGGTGTGACCGGCGTGCCTTTTTTCATCTTCAACCGCAAAGTGGGTGTCTCAGGCGCACATGAAAGCGAAAGCTTGTTTAAGGCTATGACGGAATCTGTCGAGTGACGCAACAAGCTTCGCCCATAGTCCGCGCCATGGTCTTGCGCGAACTTGAAGAGGGAGTCAAACACGATGCTTTGTGGTTGCAAGCCTTGTCCGAGTCCAAACTCGACCCCACGCAAACCAAACTGCGCTACATCGCCTTACGCTCGCAAGCGATACAAAGCAATATGAAGGGGTTGTTGATCGACCAAATCCGTGGCGCAGTTGCCAAAGATAAGCAAATAAGGTGACGGACCTCGACCCCAGCACTGGCTCCACAGTTAGGGCTGCTTGGTTCCCCACCTGACCCGGTTGGCCGCTTCACCATGTGGGAAGGCCCGTCACTTCAAATTGTAGGTCACCTAGAATCTACGGCTTATGTCTTACTTAGTGCTGGCCCGCAAATACCGTCCCAAAACCTTTACCGAAATGGTGGGGCAAGAACACGTGGTGCAGGCTCTTACTAACGCGCTCACCACCCAACGTCTTCACCACGCCTATTTGTTTACAGGCACCCGCGGTGTTGGCAAAACTACGGTCTCGCGCATATTGGCCAAGTCGCTCAATTGCCAAGGGGCTGACGGGCAGGGTGGAATCACTGCCACCCCTTGTGGTGTGTGCCAAGCGTGTAGCGATATCGATGCAGACCGTTTTATCGATTACACAGAACTAGACGCCGCCTCCAACAGGGGGATTGACGATGTGCAGTCTTTGCTCGAACAAGCTGCTTACAAACCTGTACAAGGCCGCTTCAAAGTCTTCATGATCGATGAAGTGCACATGCTTACTGGCCCAGCGTTTAACTCGATGCTCAAAACGCTTGAAGAACCGCCTCCGTACATGAAGTTTGTTTTGGCAACGACCGATCCACAAAAAGTACCGGTCACCGTTCTTTCGCGGTGTCTGCAGTTCAATTTGCGGCCCATGGCTCCCGAGACCGTTTTGACGCACTTGGGGTACGTTTTAAAGCAAGAATCTATCGAAGCTGAACCGCAGGCCTTGCGATTAATTGCCCGTGCCGCCCGCGGCTCCATGCGTGACGCCTTGAGTTTGACCGACCAAGCCATTGCCTTTGGCGGTGCGCAGTTAAAAGAAGAATCGGTCAAGCACATGTTGGGCAGCGCAGATCGCACCTATGTGTTCCAGTTGATCGAAGCATTAGCCAACGGCGACGGCAAATCGGTGGTGGCAATTTCTGAAGCTTTGCGCCTGCATGGTTTGAATTCGGCTTCTACCTTGGAAGACATGTCCAGCGTTTTGCAACGCATGGCGGTTTTGCAAGCCGTTGGCAACACACCAGAAGCTGACAGTACCGATCCAGAAGCAGCAGATATTGCGCGTTTGGCAGGCCTGATGCCTGCCGATGAAACCCAGTTGCTCTACAGCCTTTGTATCCATGGCAGACAGGAATTGGGGTTGGCTCCTGATGAATACGCTGCCTTGACTATGGTGCTTTTGCGTTTGCTGGCGTTTAAGCCCAAAACTTTGTCTGACGCCACAAACGTGACTCCAAACGCCTCGGCACCGGCTGAAAAAAAAACTTCTGAATTAGCAGCGCCTGTTCGCCATGCGCAAAGTTCAGACAGTGTTGTAGTACCGGAACCGCAACAAGCAGTTGCTAAAGAACAGGCTGCACCAGCGCCCAGTCTTAGTAAACCATCGCCCAGTTTATCTACACCACCATCGGTACCCGCTTCAACTCTCACTAAAACCACAGAAGGCGACTTCTGGAACCAGTTAGTCCGTGAAATGGTCGACGCCCAAGCCATCAACGCCTTGGTGCGTGAACTGGCTTTGCAATCTCAGTTAATGTTGCGAGATGGCAACCAATGGTCTTTGCAAGTCGACAAAGACTCGCTCAACACCCCCATTAGCCGCGATCGCTTGCAGACTGCATTGGCGCAATTCGGACACGAAGTGCAATTAAGCGTTTCCACGGGCCCAGTACTTGACAGCACTGCCAAGCGCTTGGCACATGAAAATGCGGAACGCCAGGCGCGTGCCGAGGCGATCATCTTGCAAGATCCGTTCGTGCAATCTTTGATGCGCGACTTTGACGCGAAAATAGTCCCTGGCAGTATCAAGCCGGTTTAAGTTCACAAAAGGAATCACATGTTCAACAAAGGACAACTCTCAGGTCTGATGAAGCAGGCGCAAGCGATGCAAGACAACCTCAAAAAAGCCCAAGAAGAATTAGGCAATATCGAGGTCACCGGCGAATCAGGCTCAGGTTTGGTCAAGGTTTTGATGACCTGCAAGCACGACGTCAAGCGCGTCACCATCGACCCAAGCCTTTTGGCCGACGACAAAGACATGATCGAGGACTTGGTCGCTGCCGCATTCAACGACGCAGTACGCAAAGCCGCCGAGACCAGCGAAGCCAAGATGAGCAAGCTCACTGCTGGCTTGCCACCTGGCCTGAAACTGCCGTTTTAATGGCCAACACCTCGGTTTTAGATGGGCTGATCCAAGCGTTACACCGTTTGCCTGGCGTGGGTGTGAAATCCGCTTCACGCATGGCTTACCACCTGTTGCAACATGACCGTGAAGGCGCCAAGCTGATTGCCGATGCTTTGCAAACTGCGGTGGCTGAAGTTCAACACTGCGAGTCTTGCAACACCTTCACCACCCAACCTATTTGCCTCACATGTGCGGATACCACGCGTGACACTAGTCGCCTTTGCGTAGTCGAAAGCCCTGCTGACCAGTCTGCGGTGGAGCGCACCGCAGCTTACAAAGGTTTGTATTTCGTGTTGATGGGACGCATCAGCCCACTTGACGGCCAAGGCCCCAAAGACATTGGCTTGCAAAAATTACTAGAGCGCGCAAGCGACGGCGTGGTGAGCGAAGTGATTTTGGCGACGAACTTCACCGCCGAGGGGGAAGCTACTGCCCATGTGCTGGGCGAGGCCTTAAAACGCCGCAATGTGCAAGTCACGCGTCTCGCGCGCGGAGTGCCAGTTGGAAGTGAGTTGGAATATGTCGATCTGGGCACTATTGCCCATGCTCTAGTCGATCGCCGTAAAGCTTAATCACGGGACTGACCGCTTGGGTAGGCTAAAGCCCCTAGCGTTTGGCGATATTTACGTCTTGTTTGTCCTTACCAGACTTCTTAGAAGCTGTTTTAGTAGCGCCATCCGCTTTGGCCTTTTTGCTTCCCTTGCTACCTTTTTTACGCTTGGCAATCGCTTCAGGTGACAAATCAAGTTTGCCGTTGTCTGCAACCCGTGCGGTGACATCTTCTACTACGCGCATCGTTCTTGGAATCAGAAGGGCAGAGCCGGCTTTGATGATCATCTTGCCCTGAATACTGTTCACAGCACGTAATTCAGCCTCACTCATGCCAACGCGTTTGGCTGCTTCGGCAGGTTTCATGTTCGATGGGGCAATCCACGCTGTCCAAGACGCCATACGTCCAAGGCCAGTGGACTCGTAATTGCGCTGAAATACCTCGGCTTTATCCCATGGCAGCAAAATAGTTGGCGTTCCAGCCGCTAGCAAAACAGGACGGCTGGCGGACGGGTTCAATGACTTGAAATCTTCCACGCTGATTTCTGCCATTTTGGCTGCAACTGTCACGTCCATATCGCGTTGCAGCGGCACACTTTGGAAATACGGGTGGTTGGGAATGCTAGATAACACCACGTTATAGGCAGGTGGATTACCCACAATATTTTTCATGGCTTGGAACTTGGGCACGTACATGCGCGTTTCCATGGGCATGTTCAGATCGACGTAGCCAGTGGGGAGGCCCGCGCGTTGGTTGCGCGCAATCGCTTTGCCCACATTGCCTTCGCCCCAGTTGTAGGCTGCCAAGGCAAGATGCCAATCGCCAAACTGTTTGAAGAGGCGTTCTAAATAGTCCAAAGCGGCGCGCGTAGAGGCTTGTACATCACGCCTGTCGTCTCGGAAAACGTTTTGTTTTAGATCAAAACTTTTACCTGTGGCTGGCATGAACTGCCACATGCCAGTGGCGCGCGCGCTGGATACGGCTTGGGGGTTGAAAGCACTTTCTATAAAAGGAAGCAAAGCCAACTCGGTAGGCATATTGCGTTGTTCGAGTTCTTCAACAATGTGAAAGAGGTATTTGCTAGAGCGATCTCCCATGCGCTGTAAATAGTCCGTCTTGGCGGCATACCACTGCGTGCGATCGACCACTAGATCAGTTTCTAAGTTGGGCATTTTGTAGCCCTTGCGGATGCGTTCCCATAAATCGTTGGGCAGGTTGAGGTTGGCGACCGTATTGCCCGTCACATTGGTTTTGCCAATAGGGCTCAAGTCAGCAGGCTTGTCAGCCAGAGCCACAGCCTGAGTGCTTACTGCAGTGGGTGAAACAGTGAGAGGTTGTAAGGGCGCGCAACCTTGTAACGTTGCTAAGCCAAGGGCTAGCGAGATGGCTATAGAAAAGAATCTCATCGGAAGTTATTTTTCCATTCCCGCAGAGCGGCAAATAGGGTGGTGTCGTTGTTCTGCGTTTGCGCTGATAGTCCAGCGTGTTGGGCCACAGATTGCCGCACGGTTGCAAGGCGGCTTCTGAGGAATGGGTTGATCTTCAATTCATTTCCCAAATTAGCGGGAAGGGTGGGGAGATCCTGCGCTCGCAAACTTTTGCAATGCGCGGTGTAGTTTTGCAGGTCTAGGTTGTTCGGCTCTACTGCGAGAGCAAATTTCAGGTTGGAGAGAGTGTACTCGTGCGCGCAACACACTCGAGTGTTGGTAGGGAGGGCAGCTAAAGCATCTAAAGACGACAACATTTGCGCAGGCGTTCCTTCAAAAATACGGCCGCATCCTCCAGAAAACAGCGTGTCTCCGCAGAAAAGCACAGGTGCTTGCGGCGTATCGGGCAAAAAATAAGCGATGTGCCCAGAAGTATGGCCAGGCACATCGATCACTTTCACGGTTTGCCCTAAAAGTTGAAAGGGTGCTCCTGGTAATGCGGGGATAAGCGGCTCAGGAATATTCTCCCGCGCAGGGCCGTAGACCTGAGCGCCGGTCGCCTCTCGAAGTTCAACCACACCGCCGATATGGTCTGCGTGGTGGTGGGTGACTAGAATCGCGGCCAAGCTGAGTCCTTCGCGGCTCAAAACCTCCCTCACTGGTTTGGCGTCACCCGGATCGACCACTACAGCTTGTCCATCCTGGTGCCACAACCACAAGTAGTTGTCTGAAAAAGCGGGTATTGCAACGAGTTTCATGGCGTCCACATTTCTAAAAACCGATAGTTTGCACGAATGGCTCCAAACCCCGCCAGGACAGTACATGCTGGCATGGGAACAAAAGCATTTTGACTTAGCGGTTTCGGACGCATTCGGCTTTCATGCTCTGCAATTAGGATTTCCCCAATGCGATGCGCTGGCCGCTAACCGCATGCCGCATCAATTTATGGCTTGCGATAGTCAGCCAAGCGACTATGGGTTGGACAAGCCCTTGTTCCTTACAAATTATGAGGCATTGCCATTCAAAGACGCCAGTTTGGATTTGATCGTTTTGCCGCACACCTTGGAATTGAGCTTTGACCCGCACGCCACCCTTCGCGAAGTGGAGCGTGTTTTGGTTCCAGAAGGAAGAGTCGTTATTACTGGAATGGAGCCACTCAGCCTTTGGGGTGGCAGCAAAGCAATCGGGAGAGGTGTTCCAGAGTTTGGCGATTTGATTAGCCAGAGACGAATTCGAGACTGGCTCAAGCTTTTGAGTTTTGAAGTGGACCACCACACCAGCGGTTGTTTTTGTCCGATGCTTCGAACAGACCGATGGCTACACCGCATGCGCTGGATGGACACCGTCGGTAGTCGATGGTGGCCGCTTTCAGGCGCGGTTTACTTTGTCCAGGCAGTCAAGCGTGTACGCGGGATGCGTTTGATTTCACCCGTTTGGAAGAAATCCAAGCAGCGGGCGGCGGCCACCGTCACCACTGCATCCAAAGGGATGGAATGAAAGAAGTAGAAATCTACACAGATGGCGCCTGCAAAGGTAATCCTGGCCCAGGAGGCTGGGGGGCGCTGCTTCGTACGCCCGCAGGCCATGAAAAAGAAATCTTTGGTGGCGAACGCGACACCACCAACAACCGCATGGAGCTCACCGCCGTCATCCGCGCCATTGAGTCTTTGAAATACCCTTGTGCTGTGGCGCTCTATCTAGATAGTGAATATGTGCGTAAAGGCATTACTGAATGGATACATGGTTGGAAAGCCCGTGGCTGGCGTACTGCTTCCAAACAAGCTGTGAAAAATGCTGACTTGTGGCAGCGGCTTGACGAGTTGGTGCACCGAGGTGACCACGACATCCATTGGCATTGGGTCAAAGGGCATGCAGGGCATGTTGATAATGAGCGGGCGGATGCTTTGGCCAATTTGGGGGTAGAGCAAGTCCTGTCTCCATAGTGACACGGCTTAGTTTGGTCTCTTGCGAGCAAAAACACCATACGACTGTTACATTTGCATGGTTTTTTGCACCTTAAATCTTCCTAAAAATGGCATCTAAAAAAATCTACACCATTGTTGCTGTTGCAGGCATCTTGACAGCATCCTCGGTTGCTTGGTGGTATCAAAACGCGAACAAATCTCCCATGGGTATCACGGTACCCGCCGGCGCTGGTGGCAAAGCGGTGGGTGTTGAATTAGTCAACGTCAAAAAAATGCTTTTGCGCGACGATGCTGAAGCGGTGGGCACTTTGCGCTCACGCCAAAACGTGATGATGCGTCCTGAGGTTGCCGGGCGCATTTTGGCTTTGGGTTTTAGCGACGGTGCGCGCGTGAATGTAGGCCAAGTGCTAGTGCAACTTGACGACACATTACAGCGGGCTGAAGTGCAGCAATCGCTTGCGCAACTGTCTATCGCTAGAGCCAACCACAAGCGCAACCAAGACTTGGTCGCACAAAACTTTGTGGCGCAAAGGGTCTTGGATGAAAGCGCAGCGAGTTTGCAAGTGTCTGAAGCGCAGGTGAGTTTGTCGTGTGCCCGCTTGGAACGCATGCGCATCGTGGCGCCTTTCAGTGGCGTGGTCGGGATTCGCAATATCAACGTGGGTGACTTTGTGAAAGACGGGGCCGACTTGATTAACCTTGAAGACATCGGCATGTTGTATGTCGATTACCGCTTGCCCGAGCGTTACCAAGCCAAACTTGCGCCTGGACAAGTCGTAGAACTCAAAATCGATGCACTGCCTGGGCGGTTGTTCAAAGCGAAAGTTGAAGCGCTTGATCCTTTGATAGAACCCAATGGACGCTCCATCGGGATGCGTGCTGTTCTGGCTAATGGCCCTGGAGAGCCCATCGTGCCTCCTGGCGGCAAAAAGCCTGATGGCAGCGCTTCTGCTAGCGGACCAGCCAAACCTGGAGCACCTTCGGTCGCAGCCTCAGCGCCTGCTCAGCCCGCTAGTAAAAACCCACCAGCGGCTAACCCCGCAAAAGTAGCCGACGGCAAATCCAGCAAGCCTGCCAACAACCCTAACCCTGGTAATGGACCTGTGAGTGGTACTTTCAATTTGCCTACTCCGCAAAGCCTAGGATGTCCACCCAATCAATTTGATCGCGCGCGCGTTGCACCGTCTGGCTCAAACGCATCTGGCCCTCTTCGTCCAGGAATGTTTGCGCGTGTTTCTGCTGTTTTTGCGGTCAAGCCTGATGCGCTGGTCGTTCCTGAAGAAGCCATCGTTCCTCAAGGGGGCAAACAGTTCGTCATCAGAGCCATTCCGCCCTCGGAGATGCCTGCACAGCCAGCTAGCGCCACTGCCAGTGCACCAGAAATTCCTCCCGGCACCTTGTACGTTTCCAAGCGCATCGAAGTCAAGCTCGGTATTCGTCGTGGTGGACAAGTCGAAGTCACCGAAGGCTTGAATGAAGGCGAGCCAGTGGTGGTCGCCGGTCAGCAGCGTTTGCAAAAAGACGGTACGCCATTGCGGGTCGTTGAGTTAGGTAAGCCACCTGCTGCGGCTGCATCGGCCGCTTCGGCTCCTGCAACGGGCGGGGCGTCAGGGGCTGCGGCTGGCTCCCCTGCTTCAGGCGCAAGCCGCTAACAGCAATACATGAGGCGCTATGCAACTCTCTGAAACCTCCGTTCGTCGTCCAGTCTTTGCGACCGTGTTGTCGCTGTTGATTGTCTTGGTGGGCTTTGTCTCTTACACACGTTTGAACGTGCGCGAGTACCCCAAGATTGACAACCCTGTGGTGACGGTGGAAACCAAATACACCGGCGCGTCTAGCGCGGTGGTGGAGTCGCAAGTTACCAAAGTTTTAGAGGACTCCTTGTCAGGTATTGAGGGTGTCGACGTCATCACATCGATCAGCCGCCAAGAGCAGAGCCAAATCACAGTTAACTTTGTCTTGTCGCGCGACGCTGATTCATCTGCAGCCGATGTGCGTGACAAGGTGAGCCGTGTGCGCCAACGTTTGCCACAAGGCATTGACGAGCCCGTGATCGCCAAGGTAGAGGCCGATGCTTTCCCTGTAATTTGGCTGTCTTTTAGTGCAGACAACATGGACGTGATGCAGTTAAGCGATTACGCCAACCGAATCGCTAAACCCATGATGCAAACAGCACCAGGTGCTTCTGACGTGCGTGTCTACGGTGAACGCAAATTTGCGATGCGTATTTGGTTGGACCCCGACCGTTTGGCTTCTTATAAATTGACAACGCAAGATGTGGAAGATGCTTTGCGCCGCTCTAACGTCGAGGTCCCTGCGGGTCGCATCGAGAGTAAGTTCCGCGAGTTCAACGTGACAGCAGCTACGGACTTGCAAAAACCTGCAGAGTTCAGACAAGTTGTTATCAAAGCCATCAATGGCATGCCCATTCGCATTAGTGATGTTGCGCGTGTTGAGCAAGGCCCATTATCGGAACGCACTTCGACGCGTTTAAATGGCCGCGAAGCCATCACACTTGGTGTGATACGAAACGCCACGGCTAATCCGCTAGACCTCAGTGCTGCAGTGCGTAAGATGATTCCGAAGATCAAAGAAAATCTTCCGCCTGGAATCGAGATCGAAATTGCAAACGACAACTCGGTGTTTATCGATCGTTCGATCAAAGCGGTGTACCAAACCATCATTGAGGCGATGGTGTTGGTGGCTTTGGTAATTTTTGTTTTTCTCCGAACTTTCCGCGCGTCCATCATTCCTTTGGTCACCATCCCTGTCTGTTTGGTTGGCACGTTTGCATTGATGGCATTGTTCGGTTTCACGGTTAATACCTTGACCATGTTGGCCTTGGTACTCGCCATCGGATTGGTAGTGGACGACGCGATCGTGGTGTTGGAGAACATCTTCCGTCACATAGAAAACGGGATGGCCCCTTTTCACGCTGCCATTCGCGGGGCTCGTGAAGTAGGCTTTGCCGTGGTTGCAATGACGCTGACATTGGCTGCGGTATACGCACCTTTGGCTTTCACACCAGGTCGCACCGGTAAGTTGTTCACTGAATTTGCTTTGGCCTTGGCTGGCTCAGTAATTGTTTCTGGCTTCGTGGCATTGACTTTGACCCCCATGATGTGTTCGATCATGTTGAAACATGTGAACAACCCCACATGGTTTGACAAAAACATGGAGCACTTATTACAAAAACTCTCCAGCAAATATGGCCAAGCGTTGGGTTGGACATTGAGTTCTGGTCGGGTGATGGGTCGTCATATGTCACGACGTTGGTTGGTCGTGGTGGTGATGTTGATGGCAGGTGTTGGTACCTTCTACTTGCTTAAAACCACTAAAAGCGAGTTGGCTCCCCTAGAAGATCGCGGTGTCATTTTGACGGTGATCAACGGTCCAGACGGTGCCACGATGGACTACACCACCCGCTATGCGCAAACCATTGAACGCATGGCCAACAAGTACACCGAATTCGATCGTATCTTCACGGTGGTGGGTAACCCCACGGTTGCCCAAGGTAACGTTTTTTATCGCGCTCTTCCTTGGGAGGAACGCAAGAAAAGCACTTTAGAAATTGCCCGCGAAATGACACCGGCTATTGCTAGCTTGCCAGGTGTAACTGCTTTTCCGATCACGCCACCCTCATTGGGTCAGCCTTTCCGTGACCGTCCTTTGAATTTCGTGATCGTCACCACTGACAGCTACCAAAACCTTGCACAAGTGGTGCGCACCTTCCAAGAAGAAATTGCAAAGAACCCTGGAATCGTGAGCGTGGATACAGATCTGCGCTTGAATAAACCAGAGATCAGCATGGACGTCGACCGTGAACGTGCAGCCGACATGGGCGTGCCAGTTGAGAATATTGCCCGTGCCGTAGAGACCATGATGGGTGGCCGGCAAGTAACCCGCTACAAGCGCGAAGGCGATCAATATGACGTGATGGTGCAAACTACGCCATCGCAACGGGACACGCCTGACGATATCGAACATATCTTTGTACGTGGTCGCAACGACGCGATGATCCCTTTATCTGCGTTGGTGCGTATCCGAGAGGTGGTGGTACCGCGTGAACTAAACCACTTTGGCCAAAGACGCAGTGCATCGATCACTGCCAACATTGCTCCCAATTACTCATTGGGCGAGGCCATCGACTTTATGAATGAAACCTCTAAAAAAATATTAAAACCTGGTTATGCGACCGACTTGAACGGCACTTCGCGTGAGTTTGTGAAGACGTCTGGATCCTTGGTGATTGTGTTTATCTTGGCCTTGTTATTTATCTTCTTGGTTTTGGCTGCGCAGTTTGAAAGCTTTGTTGATCCTCTGGTGATCTTGTTTTCTGTGCCGTTGTCGATGGTGGGGGCCCTGCTTGCGCTCCAATTGAGCGGTGGAACGCTCAATGTGTTTAGCCAAATTGGTTTGATCACTTTGGTGGGCTTGATTACCAAGCATGGTATTTTGATTGTGGAATTTGCCAACCAATTACGTGCAGAAGGTATGGAAGTATTGGAGGCTGTCAAGCAATCTGCGACTTTGCGCTTGCGCCCTATTTTGATGACTACCGGCGCCATGGTGTTGGGTGCGATTCCTCTCGCATTAGCCACGGGTGCAGGTGCTGAAAGCCGCAAACAAATTGGTTGGGTGATTGTGGGTGGTATGAGCTTAGGCACATTACTCACCATTTTTGTGGTGCCCACTATGTATACATTCTTTGCGCGTAAATCAATTCCTGGGGCAATCACCACGCGCCATGAAGATATTGAGGTGGGAGCCTGAGCTACTTGACGGGTGACACTGAGGTCTTACCCTTTGGGTGTTAAATCGCACCCTCAAACATCATTACATCCACCTCATCTCCAGCAGCTACGTTGCTTTGGTGGTGATGCAAAACGATCAGGCCATTGGCTTCGACCATAGACCGCAAGACGCCTGAGCCTTGATTACCTGCGGCTTCCACTTGCAAAGTTCCATCTGGCAATGTGCGAACAAAGCCTCTTTGGTATTCGGTCCGTCCCGGTTTTTTTCTCAAAGCTACAGCACTTTTGGCGCGCAAGTAAGGCGTAGTACTTGGTGTACCACCCATCAAATGCAGCAAGGCTGGTTTTACAAATGCCAAGAATGTCACCATCACTGCAACGGGGTTTCCGGGCAAGCCAAACAGGATGGAGTTACCTAAACGGCCGACAGCCATAGGCCTGCCGGGGCGCATAGCGATTTTCCAAAAGGCTACATCGCCGAGTTTTTTCATCATGGCTTTGGTGAAATCTGCTTCGCCTACGCTCACACCACCGCTGGTGATGATGACATCGGCGCTTGAAGCGGCTTGCTTGAATGCATCTTCTAGGAATACAGGGTCGTCCCGCACCACGCCCATATCGATGACTGCACAGCCCATTCGGCTCAACAGTCCAAACACGGTGTAGCGGTTGCTGTCATAGACCGCACCTTCGCGCAAAGCATCGCCTAAGCTCAATACTTCATCGCCGGTAGAAAAGTAGGCGACGCGTAATTGGCGATACACCTTGACTTTGGCAATTCCAAGGCTAGCAACCAAACCCAATGCCGCAGGGGTGAGAGTGCTTCCAGCCATCAAAGCCGGTAGACCACGTTGTAAATCTTCACCCGCTTTGCGGCGGTTGTCGCCAGCTTGTAGGATGCCTGCGGGAACTTCAACGACCGTTTCACCGTCAGCGGCTTTTAGTGTTGTGAGTTCCTGCGCAATCACAGTGTCTAGACCTTCAGGCATCACAGCACCCGTCATGATCTTGACGCATTCGCCTGACTTCACATTTCCTTGCCAAGCCTTGCCAGCGAGAGCTGTGCCGACTACACGCAATTGCAATGGCGCAGTGCCTAGCTGCTTTCCATCAAACGCAAAACCATCCATGGCAGAGTTATCGTGCGCTGGAACGTTGATAGGAGAAATGATGTCTTCTGCAACTATGCGACCTAAGGCCTGCATAAGTGGAAGCTCTTCTGAAGCAATGGCTGGAAGCGCTTGTACTAAGTGTTGAATGAATTCTTGCGCTTTGTCTACGCTCAAAGCTTGCGGATCAAAGCCTTGTAGCGCTTGCGCGATCTCATCCAAACTTTTCATGCGGAGGGCAGGGCTTCTAAGTTGACCAACTCTTGTACGGTATTGACGTTTGCAAAAGCATAGAGATCATCGGAAGGTTTATCAAAGTTAACGACCGTCGTTGCGTGTTGTGCAGTCCACGCGTCTATCTTGCGTCCACCACCATGCGTGAATTTCACCAAGCTTTCTAGTAATTCACAGCGCAAGAGGCAAAACACGGGTTGCGTGCGGATGGTGCGATTACCTTGCGCATCGGTTTCATAGCCAGCAGCCATGGCGATTTCTGCTTCGGTAGCTTCAAGCGCATCGGCCAGACGGTTCGCGAGATCAAGTGGAAACCGAGGCGTATCGCACGGCACAGTCAATAAATAAGGGGTTTCACAGCGCTCAAGCCCCACAAGAAAGCCTGAAAGAGGTCCTGCAAAGTCAGAATTTGGATCGGGCCAAACAGAAGCGCCAAACGATTCATACGCTGATAGGTTGCGGTTGGCGTTGATCATCACCTCCGAGACTTGTGGGCCCAATCGCATCAAGGTGTGCAACGCTAACGCCATGCCGTTGAAATTTTGTAAACCTTTGTCAACGCCACCCATTCGGTTGGCTCGGCCACCCGCCAAAATAATGCCGGTGATGTCTTGAGAAGAAATAGAGGTGGACACTGGCTCAACCTCCTATATAGCTCATCTCAACGCGTTGAATTTTCATATTTGAGTCGGGCGCTAAGGTTGAGCGCAATTCAGAATAACGGTCATCGCGGTGGTTCCAAATACTTGCTATCGAGGAGGCTAACTGAGCATCAGAAGCCTTTCTGTCACGCATAAGTTCACGCAAATCGTAGCCAAGGCTGGCAAACAAACACAAGTACAACTTGCCTTCTGTAGATAAGCGCGCCCGGTTACATGTTCCGCAAAACGCTTGCGTCACACTGCTGATCACACCAATTTCGCCTAAAGATGGATCATATTGTCCAGACGCGTTTGCATATCCCCAGCGTTGCGCTGTTTCACCCGTGACGTTCTCTGGCAACAAGACCAGCGGGTAGGCTTGTTGAACCAAGGCAACTACGTCTGCAGAAGGCAGTACCTCATCCATACGCCAACCATTGGTCGCGCCCACATCCATGTATTCGATAAAACGGAGTGCAATTCCGCTTCCGCGGAAATGTTGGGCCATGGGAATGATTTGGTTGGTATTGGTCTGACGCTTCACCACCATATTGACTTTGATGCCTAAGCCGGCTAGCTGCGCAGCTTCAATACCATCAAGTACATCGCGCACTGGGAAATCCACATCGTTCATGGCTCGGAAAACCGCATCGTCTAATCCGTCCAGGCTCACGGTAATACGGTCTAGGCCGGCATCCTTGAGTTGTTGGGCTTTTTTAGTGAGTAGGGAACCGTTGGTGGTTAAGGTTAAATCAAGTTTGGATCCATCTGGCGTTTGAATTTGCGCAAGCTGTTCTACCAATATCTCTAAATTTTTTCTTAACAAGGGTTCGCCACCAGTGAGGCGAATTTTGCGAACACCTAGGCCCACAAATACTTTTGCGAGGCGGGTGATTTCTTCAAAATTCAGCAAATCACCATGGGGCAGGTAGCTGTAGTCTTTGTTAAAGACTTCTTTGGGCATGCAATAGTTGCACCGAAAATTACAACGGTCAGTCACACTGATGCGTAAATCGTGCATGGGGCGATGGAGTTGGTCAAGCAAAACACCACCACCCCAGTCGTGTGCTGGAACTTCAGCACGCAATGCGGTGAGACGCTGGTCAACTAAGGGGATAACACGTTCAGACATAGGTTGATTTTGCCTGAGACTCACGGCGCACAACCATGCGCCATATTGCGTTAAGGCTTGGCAGTAAAACGGTGCGCCACTTCGCCCACAATGCCGCGTCTAAATACCAGCACACAGACAACAAAAGTCACGCCCATGATGATCGTGACCCATGAGCCTAAGTCAGCGAGGTAGGTTTGCATCGTCACGATGGCAGTGGCGCCGATGGCTGGCCCCAAAATAGTGCCCATGCCACCCAGCAAGGTCATTAGCACGACTTCACCAGACATTTGCCAACCTACATCAGTCAATGTAGCAAGTCCCAACGCCAGTGATTTAGTGGCACCTGCCATGCCCGCCAGGGCGCCCGACAAAACAAACGCAGTGAGTTTGTATTTAGAAACGTCATAACCCAAGGACAGCGCGCGTGGTTCATTTTCACGAATCGACTTCAACACTTGGCCAAAGGGTGAATGGATCACGCGATAAATTAACGCAAATCCGAACAAGAAAACTGCCAAGACAAAGTAATACATGACTTTGTCGTCTGCCAGATCGATCAGACCGAATAATTTGCCACGCGGAATACTTTGGATTCCGTCTTCTGCATAAGTAAATGGTGCTTGCACACAAATAAAGTAAATCATCTGCGCTAGGGCCAAGGTGACCATAGCAAAGTAAATGCCTTCTCGGCGCACCGCTAGCCAACCAGTCACCAAGCCAATACCCGCAGCACTCAATGTGCCCAATATCAAACACACCTCAGGGGTGAAACCCCAGACTTTTGAAGCGTGGCCAGACACGTAGGCAGCAAAGCCAAAAAACATAGCGTGGCCAAAAGACAGCAAACCTGTAAAACCAATCAATAGGTTAAAAGCGCTTGCAAACAAAGCAAAGCACAAGCAGCTCATCAGAAAGATGGGGTATCCAACAAATGGTGCAACCAAAAGTCCTGCGAGTAAAAGCACATACAAAATAGTTTTAGACATGCTTATTTCTCCCGCCCAAACAAACCTGCGGGTCGCACGAGTAGCACTACTGCCATGATGATGAACACCACTGTGGTGGAGAGTTCGGCATAAAACACTTTGGTGAGACCTTCAATGAGTCCCAATCCCAAACCTGTCACGATAGATCCCAAAATAGACCCCATACCGCCAATCACCACCACAGCAAATACGACGATGATGATGTTTGATCCCATCAGAGGACTCACTTGGTAAATGGGTGCGGCCATCACACCTGCCAAGCCTGCTAAACCCACGCCAAATGCGTAGGTGAGGGTGACCATGAGGGGGACGTTGATTCCAAAGGCTTTGACCAAGTCTGGGTTTTCTGTGCCAGCACGCAAGTAGGCACCTAGACGGGTTTTTTCAATCACAAACCATGTGGCCAAACACAGTACAACCGATACGAGTACTACCCAAGCACGGTACTTGGGCAGCATCATGAATTCAAGGTCGAACACGCCGCGAAATATCGCGGGCAGTTCGTAGGGCATTCCAGACGAGCCATAAAACTCTCTGAAGACACCTTCAAAAATAAGGGCGAGACCGAAGGTCAACAACAAACCATACAGATGGTCGAGTTGTCGAATCCAGCCTAGTAAAAGTTTTTCAATCAATACACCAATGAG
>Ga0209191_1000628_pt1 | contig 26443 bp, 22 predicted proteins | sample S_130626_EF_Meta_FD_187320 | JGI IMG/M metagenome (GOLD analysis project Ga0209191, IMG submission 187320) | Freshwater microbial communities from Lake Simoncouche, Canada to study carbon cycling - S_130626_EF_MetaG (SPAdes) (version 2) | ecosystem: Environmental > Aquatic > Freshwater > Lake ...
CCTGGACGATGAAGCCGCCAAGGCCTCCGTCTTTGGTGGGCTTTGCGCCAGTGGATGGCACACCTGCTCCATGGCCATGCGCCTGATGGTGACCAACTTTTTGCATGAAGCGGCCAGTTTAGGGTCGCCTGGCTTGGAAAATTTGCAATGGAAAAAACCGGTCAAGCCCAATGACACCCTGCACTTGACACACAAAATATTGGAGTCAAGGGCCATGCGCTCCAAACCCGATGTGGGCCTGGTGCGAACGCAGTGGGTCATGCACAACCAACACGGCGACTGCGTGCTCCAAATGGAGGGTTGGGGCATGTTCAGGCGGCGCCATCCGGCCGCAGCAACGGCCAACACCGATTAACATTGACATACCTTTCAGGCCTTTAGGATTTCTCATGACTGCCACCACCATTGCTCATTTCATTTCGGGTCACAAAGTCTCGGGCGCCTCTGCCCGTGCGCAAGACGTTTTCAATCCAGCCACAGGTGCAGTCACGGGCCGTGTGAGTTTGGCCAACACTCAAGATGTCGACCAAGCCGTCGCCTCCGCCCAAGCGGCGTTTCCAGCATGGGCCGACACACCGCCCTTGCGGCGCGCACGTGTGATGTTCAAGTTTTTGGAGTTGCTCAACCTGAACCGCGACAAACTGGCTCACATGATCACCGCCGAACACGGCAAGGTCTTCACAGACGCTCAGGGTGAAGTGACACGCGGCATCGACATTGTGGAGTTTGCCTGCGGCATTCCACAATTGCTCAAGGGCGACTTTACAGACCAAGTTTCAACCGGCATCGACAACTGGACATTGCGCCAGCCATTGGGTGTTGTGGCCGGCGTCACGCCGTTTAACTTTCCCGTCATGGTGCCCATGTGGATGTTTCCAGTGGCCATTGCCTGTGGCAACACCTTTGTTTTAAAGCCAAGCCCACTCGACCCCAGCCCCAGCTTGTTCATGGCCGAGCTTCTTCACCAAGCAGGCCTGCCCGAAGGTGTCTTCAACGTGGTGCAAGGCGACAAAGAGGCTGTTGATGCCTTGGTGGCCCATCCCGATGTCAAAGCCGTGAGTTTTGTGGGCTCTACACCCATCGCCAACAGCCTTTATGAAAACGGCGCACGCCATGGCAAACGCGTGCAAGCCTTGGGCGGCGCCAAGAACCACATGGTCGTCATGCCTGATGCCGACATTGACCAAGCCGTCGATGCGCTTATCGGCGCCGCATACGGCTCGGCCGGCGAGCGTTGCATGGCCATCAGCGTGGCCGTGTTGGTGGGCGATGTGGCCGAGCGCCTCATGCCCTTGTTGCTCGAGAAAACACGCGCACTCAAAGTGCTGAATGGCACCAACTTGGCGGCAGAAATGGGCCCCATTGTGACGGCTGCTGCCAAGCAACGCATCACTGGTTACATTGATGCAGGTGTGGCTGAAGGCGCCCAGTTGTTGGTCGATGGCCGTCAGTTTGATGGTGCCAAAGCTGGCGAGGGTTGCGACAAAGGCTTCTGGTTAGGCGGCACCTTGTTCGACCATGTCAACACTGACATGAAAATTTACAAAGAAGAAATTTTCGGCCCCGTCTTGTCGTGCGTTCGCGTGAAAGATTTGGGCGCAGCCATTCAAATCATCAATGACCATGAGTTTGGCAATGGCGTGAGTTGCTTTACCCGCGATGGCAATGTCGCGCGCGAGTTTTCGCGCCGCATTCAAGTGGGCATGGTGGGCATCAATGTGCCCATTCCTGTGCCCATGGCATGGCATGGTTTTGGCGGTTGGAAGCGCAGCTTGTTTGGCGACATGCATGCCTATGGCGAAGAAGGCGTGCGCTTTTACACCAAGCAAAAATCCATCATGCAGCGCTGGCCAGAGAGCATTGGCAAAGGCGCCGAGTTCGCCATGCCAACGTCCAAGTAAGTCAGCCCCTTACCGTTTCGAAGCGCCATGAACGACAGCACTTTTGACTACATCATCGTCGGCGCTGGCACTGCAGGATGTCTCTTGGCCAACCGCTTATCGGCCGATGCCAGCAAACGTGTTTTGCTGATTGAGGCTGGCAAGCGAGATGACTACCACTGGATTCACATTCCTGTTGGGTATTTGTATTGCATTGGCAATCCACGCACCGATTGGCTGTACGAAACGGAGGCGGCCAAAGGCTTGAACGGCAGAACACTGCGTTACCCTCGAGGCAAAGTACTAGGGGGTTGCAGCAGCATCAACGGCATGATTTACATGCGCGGCCAGTCGCGCGATTACAACCAATGGGCGGCCCTCACTGACGACCCGCAATGGCGCTGGGATCAATGCTTGCCCTACTTCAAATTCCACGAAGACCACCACCAAGGCGCCACTGAAACGCATGGCGCAAATGGTGTTGACGCGGCCTTTCTCCATCCGCAAGCGCACCAAGATGCTGCTTCAGCAGAGTATTTCAGAATCCTCAAAGCTCACAAAGCCGGTGGCGAGTGGCGGATCGAAAAACAGCGCTTGAGTTGGAGCGTTTTAGATGCCTTTGCACAAGCCGCGCAACAAGCAGGCGTGCCCGCTTCAAGTGACTTCAATCAAGGCAACAATGAAGGTGTGGGCTATTTTGAAGTGAATCAAAAAAGCGGCTGGCGCTGGAATACCGCGCAAGCATTTCTCAGACCCACTTGCTATGCACGCCCCAACTTTGAACTTTGGACACAAGCACAAGTCGCCGGTTTGGTCATTGAGACCGATGCCGATGGCGGCAAACGATGCACGGGCGTGAAAGTGTGGGACGGTCAGCAATTGGTGACGGCCACAGCCACGCGCGAGGTGGCACTCAGTGCTGGCAGCATCGGCTCTGCTCAAATTTTGCAACTCTCCGGCATTGGGGCTGCCCACAGTTTGAAACAACACGGCGTGGAAGTGACGCACGACTTGCCCGGCGTTGGCGCCAATTTACAAGACCATTTGCAAATTCGCTCTGTCTACAAAGTCAAAAATGCCAAAACACTGAACACCTTGGCCAACAGCTGGTGGGGCAAAGCCAAAATTGGTTTGGAATATGCCATGTCAAGGTCCGGCCCCATGAGCATGGCGCCCAGTCAATTGGGTGCGTTCACCAAAAGCGATCCAAGTCGTGAATGGGCCAATATCCAATACCATGTGCAGCCTTTGAGTTTGGATGCTTTTGGTGAGCCTTTGCACACCTTTCCCGCCATCACCGCCAGCGTTTGCAATTTGAATCCAAGCAGTCGCGGCAGCGTGACTTTAAAGAGCCCTGATTTCAATGTGCCCCCCGCCATTGCGCCCAATTATTTAAGCACCGAGGAAGACCGAAAAGTGGCAGCCGACAGTCTGCGGGTCACTCGGCGCATCATGTCGCAACCCGCCATGGCCGCCTTTGAACCCGAAGAATTCAAGCCAGGCGTTCAATACCAATCGGATGAAGAATTGGCCAAGCTGGCTGGTGACATTGCCAGCACCATTTTTCACCCGGTTGGCACCACGCGCATGGGCCGCGAAGACGACCCCATGGCGGTGGTCAACAGCCACTTGCAAGTTCGCGGCATTCGCGGCTTGCGGGTGGTTGATGCGGGCGTCATGCCAAGCATTACCAGTGGCAACACCAACAGCCCCACCCTCATGATTGCTGAAAAAGCGGCGCACTGGATGGCCACAGATGCGCAGCGGTTTGCCACGGGAAATCCCTGATGGCAATGTCTGATGCAGCCTAGTACATTTCATGCACTCGATGAACTGCTGTTTGGGTTCGTTTTGAGGGCAGAGGAGACACCCAAACCAATCGAACATAAACATCCAAAACGAGATGTGACTTTTTACAAGCGTCGCGAAAGCGGCGCTTTTTTTTGATGGAAATATTGCTCGTCTCTCTGGCCTCCTTGTTTGCCGGCATGGTCGACTCCATCGTAGGTGGTGGTGGCTTGATTTTGATCCCGGCCCTGTTTGCCACCTTTCCGACTGCCCCGCCTGCCACTTTGGTGGGCACCAACAAAAGCGCCGCCATTTGGGGAACGGCATTTGCCACTTACCAGTTCAGCAAAAAAGTGGAGTTGCGTTGGGCGGCTTTGTTTCCTGCAGCCGCGGCAGGCCTCCTAGGTTCGCTCTGCGGTGCCTGGACCGTGACCCAAGTGGACCCCAGTTTTTTGCGCAAGGCCTTGCCCTTTTTGCTTTTTGCTTTGCTCATTTACACGGTTGCCAAGAAAAACATGGGGCAGCAGCATGAGCCCAAATTTCAAGGCAAAAAAGAGGCTATGGTGGCCGCTTCAATTGGCTTGTTGATTGGTTTTTACGATGGGTTTTTTGGACCCGGCACAGGCAGCTTTTTTGTTTTTGCTTATGTCCGTTTGTTAGGGTATGACTTTCTGAACGCTTCGGCCACGTCCAAGCTGATGAACACCGCCACCAACTTTTCAGCCTTGGTGCTGTTCACTTTGCAGGGCCATGTGTGGTGGCACTTGGCAGTTCCCATGGCCTTGGCGAATGTCATGGGTAGCCTCATTGGAACGCGACTGGCACTGAAGTACGGCTCTGGGTTTGTGCGCTATGCCTTCTTGGCAGTTGTAGGCGCTCTGATTCTGAAAACAGCCTACGATGGATTTTTCCGCTGAGGGGCAAATTGCGCAAAGGCCACGCCTAACAAGGCAATGGTCGCACCCAGCAATTTGCTTGCGGTGTATTGCTCACCCGTAAGGACCCAAGCAAAAAAACCAGCGACGGGTGGCATGAGGTACATGAGAGGCGCTGTTCTGGCGACGCCTCTGACTTGGTTCACCCAGCCCCACACAAACCATCCGCCAAAGGCAGAGATCAAAACAGACCAAGCCATGGCAGCCCATCCCTGAACACCCAGACTGGCCCACGGCGCTTCAAGTCCCGAAGGGATTGACAACAACATGACCGGCAAGCCGCCCAACAAGGTGGCATAACCCATGGTCAAAATGCTGCCATGTTTTTCAAGCAATGGTTTGGCTTGCACGGTGTAATAAGAAAATAAAAGAGAGGCGACAAACAAAACCAAATCGCCGCCCGTTGCCCGCAAATCGCCTTTCATGATTTTTTCAGAAAGAAACAGCAACACCCCTGCGAAGGCAATCGTGACGCCCAAGACTTGGTTGCGCTGAAGTTTTTCGTGCCCCTTCCATCTCAAAATGAGCAAAGTGAAAATGGGGCCACAGGCTAGGATCACAGAGCTTGAAAAGGGCGTCGACAAATGAATGCCATAACAAACAATGCCCACATGCAAGCTGTGCCCGATAAAGCCTAAGCTGGCCAGTTCAAAAATATCTTTTCGCGCCATCGGCGGAAAGAAGCGCCCGAGTGTGACGCGCATCATGATCAATGCGCATGTCGGCATGATGATGTAACGGCCCAGCAAAAAACCGCTGGGTGACAGCGTGTCGAGCAAATACTTTTGCACGCTGAAGTTGGCGCCCCAAATCAAAATCAAAATCATGGCGGCCATCAAGGCCAAGGTGTTTTGCTTCTTGATGTTCAAAGCGTGTCCAACACCGTGACGGGCACGCGCGCTGCCAAGGCACACATCAACTCATAGCCCACAGTGCCTGCGGCGCTGGCCACCTCATCGATCGAAACACCCGAAGCGGGCTGCTTGGTTTTTTGCGGCCGACCCCACAAGGTGACTTCACTGCCCCTGTCGGCATGCGGCAATTCGGTGATGTCGACGGTGATCATGTCCATGCTGACGCGGCCCAATGTCCTTGATCGAAGGCCATCGACGCAAACGGGTGTACCCGTGGGTGCGTGGCGTGGGTAGCCATCTGCATAACCACAAGCCACCACACCGATTCGCATAGGTCGATCGGCCACAAATGCAGAGCCATAGCCCACCGTGTCGCCGGCTTGCAAATGCTGCACTCCGATGATCTCGGCATTCAAACTCATGACAGGTTTCAGGCCCCATTGCTCAGCGTTATGGGCGGGATGATCGGGCGAGCTGCCATACAACGCAATGCCAGGTCGCACCCAATCTGCGCGGACCTTTAAATCTTTGGCATGGCGCAAGCTGGCGGCGCTGTTACACAGGCTGCGCTCGCCCGACAAGTCATGGGTGTATTCTTGAAACACAGCCATGGCGGCCGCAATGCCTTTGTCCGTATCGGCATCACTGAAGTGCGACATGAGCGAGATTTCATCAACTTGAGGCAGTGCATTCAAGCGTGTCCATGCGGCTCGAAATGCTTGCGGGGCAAACCCCAAACGGTTCATACCCGTATTCATTTTGAGGAATACGCGATGGCCTAAATGGGTTTTGTGAACGGCCAACATGTCGATTTGTGCTTCGCAGTGAATCACGTGCCACAGATTGAGCCGCGAGCACAACTCCAAATCGCGGGTTTCAAAAACACCCTCTAGCAAAAGAATGGGGCCGCGCCAGCCCAATTGCCGGACACGCTGCGCCTCTGACAAATCGAGAAGCGCGATACCGTCTGCAGCACGCAAAGCATCGAAAACTCTTTCAATGCCGTGTCCATACGCATTGGCTTTGACCACCCCCCAAACCAAGGCATCGGGTGCGCTCGATTGAATGAGCGCTAAGTTATGGCGCAAGGCTTGAAGGTCAATGGTGGCCTGAATCGGTCTCGGCATGTCGAATCGTTCAAAAACAAAGATCTGTCGCAAAGTGTGCAGCCTAGATTGTGTCACTTCAGAGCGTGATATAAATGAAACTTGGGTCAACAACTGCAAAGCAGGTGTTGCTTTGTTCAATTTTCATATTTTCGACTTCGGCCCTATGTCCTCTCGATTCACTGCATGATTTCATGAAGCGCGGTTTTTACACCATCATGGCGGCCCAGTTTTTCAGCTCGCTGGCCGACAACGCGCTTTTTGTCGCGGCTGTTGAACTCATTCGCATCAGTGGCGGCGCAGAGTGGCAACGTGCTGCTTTGGTGCCCATGTTCGCCCTGTTTTACGTTGTGCTTGCGCCTTTTGTGGGTGCCTTTGCCGACTCCAGACCCAAAGGCCAGGTCATGTTCGTCAGCAACGCCATCAAGGTGGTGGGTTGTTTGATGATGCTCTTTGGCACCCATCCTTTGCTGTCTTATGCGGTTGTGGGTTTAGGCGCCGCGGCTTACTCGCCTGCCAAATACGGCATCTTGACCGAATTGCTGCCCGCCTCGCAACTGGTCAAAGCCAATGGCTGGATTGAAGGCCTGACCATTGCGTCCATCATCTTAGGCGTCTTGATCGGTGGGCAATTGGTGGGGCCCCATGTTTCTGAATACTTGTTGGGCTTTGACTTGCCCTTCTTTGAAACGGGCATTGACACGCCGCCCGAGGCCGCCATTTTGTTATTGATTGTCTTTTATGCCTTGGCAGCTTGGTTCAACACACGCATCCCCAATACAGGCGTCGCCATGCGCAGCTTGCCGACAAATTTAGGCGCCTTGCTACCCGATTTTTGGGATTGCAATACACGCCTTTGGAAAGACCGCTTGGGCCAAATTTCATTGGCAACCACGACTCTGTTTTGGGGAGTGTCGGGCAACTTGCGTTACATCGTCTTGGCTTGGAGCGCGGCGGCTTTGGGCTACTCCACCACACAAGCCTCTAGTCTGGTCGGTGTCGTTGCCATTGGCACCGCCGTCGGTGCGGTTGTAGCCTCCGTTCGAATGAAGCTGCACCAGGCAACACGGGTCATGCCTTTGGGCATTGGCATGGGCTTGCTTGTCGTCGGCATGAACTTCATTGACAACGTGTGGGTGGCTGCACCTTTCTTGATTTTGCTGGGTGCATTGGGCGGCTTTTTGGTCGTCCCCATGAACGCTTTGTTGCAGCACCGCGGCCACAACCTGATGGGCGCCGGCAGATCCATTGCGGTTCAAAACTTCAATGAACAACTCTGTATTTTGCTGTTAGGTGGCATGTACAGTTTCTCAACAGGCATGGGACTGTCTGCCTTTGGTGCCATCACGGCCTTTGGCTTGGTGGTGGCCGGCTTCATGTGGCTCATCAAACGCTGGCACGAGCGCAACATGCGAGATCACAGCGAAGTCATGAAACACTTGATCGATGTGGCTAAAAATGATCAGCTGCATGGTTGATGGCCACTTCGACGCTCACCCTGAAAGACCGATGCCATGAAAACCATTTACGATTTTGAAGCGATTCAGATGAACGGCCAAGGCTTGGCCTTGAGCCAATTGCAAGGCAAGGTCATGCTGATTGTGAATACCGCCAGCGCCTGCGGTTTCACACCACAATTTGGTGGTCTTGAAAAAATCCACCTGGCCTACAAAGACCAAGGTTTGGCTGTTTTGGGTTTTCCTTGCAATCAGTTTGGCAACCAAGATCCTGCGAGCAACGAAGTCATTGCCGATTTTTGCCAAGTCAATTACGGTGTGAGTTTCACCATGATGCAGAAGGTCAATGTCAATGGCCCCGAAGCGCATCCGCTTTACCAATGGTTGTGCGCAGAGGCGCCGGGGTTGTTGGGCAGCAAAGGCATCAAATGGAACTTCACCAAGTTTTTGGTCGGTCGTGATGGCCGTGTCATCAAGCGCTATGCCTCCATGGACAAGCCCGAGAAAATAGCCCAAGACATTGAAGCGGCATTGGCCGCCTAATTTGACTCGCTAATTTGACTTGCTTCACGCAAGTCCATTCGCTCTGACGGCTTCAGTGGCTTTTTGAAAGCACTTCGTCGACCAACTCCACCCAATGCCGAACCGGCACATTGGCACCACTTTGCAAATGCGTGATGCAGCCAATGTTGGCACTCAAAATGGCAGTGGGTTGCAAGTTGTTCAGATGGCCCAACTTGCGATCGCGCAAAGCATAAGCCGTATCGGCTTGCAACACCGAGTAAGTGCCTGCAGAACCACAACACAAATGGGACTCAACGTCGGCCACGCGCAATTTAAATCCCAGATGGCCGAGTTGAGACTCCACCCCGCCTTTGAGTTGTTGGCCATGCTGCAAAGTACAGGGCGGGTGATACGCCAGCACACCCGTTTGGGCCACAAGTTCAGGCTTCAATTGCTTTTGAAGTTCTGGTAAACACATGGGCAACAACTCACTCAAGTCGCGCGTGAGTTCAGAAATGCGAATGGCCTTTGCAGCGTACTGCGCATCGTGTTGAAGCAGATGGCCATACTCTTTGACGGTCACGCCGCAACCCGAAACATTCATGACGATGGCTTCTATGCCTTGTTCAACCCAAGGCCACCACGCATCGATGTTTTGACGCATGTGGTCTAAGCCGCCCACTTGATCGTTCAAGTGAAACTTGACGGCACCACAGCAGCCCGCAGAGGGCGGCACGACCACTTGAATGCCACATGCATTGAGCACGCGGGCTGTGGCTGAATTGATATTTGGCATCATGGCTGGTTGCACACAACCGGCCAACATCAAGACCTTGCGGCTGTGCGTTTCTTGCGGCCAAGCGCCAGCATTTTGTGGCGCAGGCACTTTGGCTTTCAAGGCCGCAGGCAATAGGCCCCTAAGGCTTTGTCCCAACTTCATGGCGGGTGCAAAAAGGGGAGATGTGAGTCCTTCTTTGAGTGCCCAACGCAGTGCGCGTTCCTTCAGGGGTCTTTGCACTTTGGCATCGACCACTTTGCGGCCCAAGTCAACCAAGTGGCCGTATTGAACGCCGCTGGGACATGTGCTTTCGCAATTGCGGCACGTGAGGCATCGGTCTAAATGCAATTGTGTTTTGCGCGTGGGCTCTGCCCCTTCGAAAACTTGCTTCATGAGGTAGATGCGGCCTCTCGGTCCATCTAGCTCATCGCCCATCAGTTGATAGGTGGGGCAGGTGGCCGTGCAAAATCCACAGTGCACACATTGGCGCAGAATGGCTTCAGCCTCTTGGCCAATGAGGGTGTTTTGAAACTCAGGTGCGAGTTGGGTTTGCATGTTTCGCCTCAGAAAAACGCGTTCAGTCTTCGCGGGCTGAAAATGCCCGCCGGGTCGAATTCATTTTTCAACGCGTGTTGAATGCGTTGCTGCACGGAATCGAGTGGCGCAAAAACTGGTGTGTTCACATTGACCGCGGCACTGGCTTGCTGTGGCCGCCTGAACAATGTGGCTTGTCCGCCTACTTGGGCCGCGGCTTGCCGAATTTCTTGCACTTCACTGAGCGGCGCCCAGATCCAACGCTGAGCACCATGCCACTCAATGAGTGCCTCGCTTGCACTGTTTGGCAACTTCAAAACAGGCGCGGTTTGCGGCACGGACAAACGCCAAAGCGCCATGTCTTTGGACGCGCTGTGTTCTGTGAAAAATGGCAAGGCTTGATCTCGGCACAAGGCCCAATCTTGGGCAGCAGATTCAGCCGATTGTTCCATCAACTCGCTCTGCAACTTGGCAACATCTTGTGACATGCGCAGCTTGGCCGCTTGCACCGCAGCCAGCGCGCCCCGCAAGCGAACAAACAACATTTCTGGAGTGTCTGCTTGGGTCGTGTCTTTGACCCAGCAACTGGCATTCAATGGCAAGGGCTGGCCGCCCCATTGGTGCAATAAATTCAAGGCTTTTTCTTGCGGCAGTGCGCACATCAAATAAGCTTCGGCGGGGGCCATCGGCAAAACCTTGAGAGACACTTCCGTGATCAAACCCAGCGTGCCCCAACTGCCGGCAATCAAGCGGCTGACATCATAGCCCGCCACATTTTTCATGACCTGGCCACCAAAGGTGAGGTGTTCGCCGCGGCCATTGATGAAGCGCAGACCCAAAACAAAGTCTCGAACCGATCCTGCACTGGCTCTGGCAGGGCCGCTTAAGCCGGCAGCCACCATGCCCCCAACTGTGGCATGGCTGAGTTGCTTGTTGCTGGCCTTCACTTGAAAATAGGGTGGCTCAAAAGCCAAGCATTGCCCCTGCTCTGCCAAAGCAGCCTCTAACTCGTGCAAAGGTGTGCCAGCTGCAACCGTGACGACCAACTCACTGGGTTCATATTGAACGATGCCCTTGAGTCCCCGTGTTTCAAGCAACTCTCCCTCCAATGACTCGCCATAAAAATCGTGGCTGCCCGAGCCGTGAATGCGAAACGTCTTACGCTGTGCCGGAGCTTGCGCAGCGGCAGATCGAATGGTTTCCAAAAGCATTGGCAGATCGGGCATCAGATCTGCATTTTGGCTAGGCTGAGGGCTTTCATGCATGTGCCCATGTTAAACGGCTGCACCCACTTTTAGACGCTTGATTGCATTTTTGCTTGCAAGAAATTGGTCAATTCAGTTGTTGAAAAAAATCACAGGTAAGCCGGGCGTCTCTACGCGCGTTGCAAACACACAGCCTGAGTCAGGCAGAGCTTGCAGCTCCTCTGCACTGCGGCCATGGGCCGATGTGGTGATGAAAAGCGTGCACAAGTCGTCACCGCCAAAACAGGGCATGGTGGGGCACTGTACTGGGGTCTCCATGAACGCCACGCAGCGCCCATCTGGCGCAAACTTGGCCAAGCGATGGCCCTCGTACATGGCGGCGTAGTAAAAACCTTCTGCATCCACCGCAGCGCCGTCGGGCCGGCCCAAATACGCTTGGGCGCTGGCGGTACCGTAGGCCCAGTTTTTTGGCTTGAGCGGAAATTGGGCAAATAAGCGTTCCCGGCTCATTGTTTGGGTGTCTGCGTCATAGTCCCAAGCTCTGATGCAATGCGAGCCAGTGTCAGACCAATAAAGGGTGCGCCCATCGGGTGACCAGGCCAAGCCATTGGCCACGGTGGCACCACCTGCCTTGGTCTCTAAGCGGCCATCTGCCTGCAAGGCATACAAGACTGCAAGCGCTTGATCGCGCGGCTCAAACATAGAACCGCTCCAAAAGTTGCCCGCAGGATCACACTTGCCGTCGTTGAATCGCAACTGTGATTTGTCATAGGGTGCGGCTGCCAACAAATGTCTTTGGCCACCCCAAGTGTGGGCGCGATAAACACCGCTGCGCGTGGCCATCACCCAGCCACCTTGAGCTGCAGGCGCAAAGCAACCTGGCTCCTCTCCTAATGCCCAGTCTTCGATTTGTTGCTCACTTTCCAAGTCTGCCGACATGGCCATGCGGCGCAAGCGCTGGCCCGGTATGTCGAGCCAATACAAACGTTTTTCTAGAGGATGCCAAAATGGAGACTCCCCCAAACCATCGGCCTGGGACGTGACACGCTGCCATTTCGGCAGCGTCAGTTCAGGCTTTGTGGTCATTTCCAAATTGGGTGTGGGCATCTTGAGATTGTGAATTAAGAATTCGATGCAAACAACGCAAGCTTGTTTGAAGGCGAAAAAAAGCCCGCCGAAGCGGGCTGTGAGTTTGGAGACTAACTTCTCGGAAAGTCTTTGGGAAATCTTTGCAGATTAACCGTGATAAGCAGTTTCGCCGTGGGATGTGATGTCCAAGCCTTCGCGTTCTGCTTCTTCAGAAACGCGCAGACCCACTGTCAAATCAACCAGTTTGAAGGCGACCAAGGAAACCACACCAGACCACACAATGGTGACCAGCACGGCTTTGGCTTGTGTCCAAACTTGTGCAGCAATCGAGTAATCAGCCGCTGTCACCATGGTGGCTGTGGTCCAGTCGGCCACGAAGCCAGGGCCGCCCAAGGCGGGTGAATTGAACACGCCTGTGAGCAAGGCGCCCACAATACCGCCCACACCGTGCACGCCGAAGACGTCCAATGTATCGTCTGCGCCCAGCATTTTCTTCAGGCCATTGACGCCCCACAAGCATGCAAAGCCAGCAACGATACCAATGACCAAGGCGCCACCGATACCCACGTTACCGGCTGCTGGCGTGATGGCCACCAAACCAGCCACAGCACCCGATGCTGCGCCCAACATAGAAGCTTTGCCGCGCATCAGGGCTTCACCCACACACCATGCCAACACGGCTGCGGCTGTAGCCAACAAGGTGTTAACAAAAGCAAGTGCTGCAAAACCGTTGGCTTCCAAAGCAGAGCCCGCATTGAAACCAAACCAGCCCACCCACAACAATGACGCACCGACCATGGTCAATGTCAATGAATGAGGCGCCATGGCTTCACGGCCATAACCAATTCGCTTGCCAATCATGAAGGCGCCGACCAAACCAGCTACCGCAGCGTTGATGTGAACCACAGTGCCGCCAGCGAAGTCAAGGGCGCCCCACTGCCAGATCATGCCGGCTTTGCCATTCATTTCGTCCACAACTTCTTTGGCTGTGTAGGCGTCAGGGCCCATCCAGAACCAAACCATGTGAGCGATCGGCAAGTAGCTGAAAGTGAACCACAAAGTCATGAAGATCAAAACTGCGGAGAACTTGATGCGCTCTGCAAATGCACCCACGATCAGGGCGCAAGTGATGCCAGCGAAAGTGGCCTGGAAACCTGCAAAGGTAATTTCAGGAATGACCACGCCTTTGCTGAAAGTCGCTGCATTGGCGAAGGTGCCCGCGGCGTTGTCCCAAATGCCGTTCATGAACAAGCGGTCAAGTCCACCAATGTAGGCGTTGCCTTCGGTGAATGCCAAGCTGTATCCGTAGATGAACCACAGAACCGTGACCAAGGAGAAGGTCACCATCACTTGCATGAGGACAGACAACATGTTCTTGCTGCGAACCAAGCCGCCGTAGAACAAGGCCAAGCCTGGCACCACCATCATGATGACCAAGATGGTGGAAACCATCATCCAAGCGGTGTCGCCTTTGTTGGGAACAAGGGCGGGAGCGGCTTCAGCGGCAGCGGGTGCAGCAGCAGGGGCCGTGGCGGGTGCTGCAGCTTCAGCTTTTGCTTCCGCCTTGGCTTCTACTTTGGCTTCAGCTGCGGGTGCGGTTTGTGCAAAGGCAGTACCGCCAAAACACAGGGTCAATCCCAACGCGAGGGAGGCAAATAGTTTTTTCATTCTGATCTCTCTTTCTGGGACATCAAAGGGCTTCAGCCCCAGTTTCACCGGTACGAATGCGGACAACTTGTTCCAAGTCGTAAACAAACACTTTGCCGTCACCGATCTTGCCAGTGCGTGCACCGGCTTCAATCGCTTCGATGACTCGCTCAACTTGATCGCTTGACACCGCAGCTTCAATCTTGACCTTTGGCAAGAAATCAACCACGTATTCAGCACCCCGGTATAACTCGGTGTGTCCTTTTTGACGACCAAAGCCTTTGACTTCGGTCACAGTAATGCCTTGGACGCCGATGGCTGAGAGTGCTTCACGCACTTCATCGAGCTTGAAGGGTTTAATGATGGCAGTCACCAGTTTCATGATGGTTCCTTGGTAATGCTAAAAAAATTAGAAGCTGTATTTCAGACCGACAACCAAGCCTGATTTGCCCAGTTGTGTGACAGTTTTACCGGCGCTGTAAACATACGAGCCTGTTTTGGCGTTGGTGCCAATGATGGCGGCAGATGCAGCCAAACCATTGCCCAAGTCTTTGCCCAATGTCAGGGCAGCATCTGTGTAAGAGTAAATGCCGTTACCAGCACCCTTCACATTTTGGTAACCCAGATGGGGTGCGAATGAATAGCCATCGCCCAAGTCGAATGTGGCCGTGAGGTCAACATACGTGCTGCCCTTGCTGTTGGCAAAGCCGAACAAATTGCCCGTGCTTTGTGAATACTTCAAAGTGGTTGGGCCCATGGTGATGGCGGCGTACAGCTCATTGGTGTTGGCGCTAGGCTTGAGGGCGTTGCCAGAATAGTCATAGTGCAGGAAGCCAATGTCATAGCCCACATCACCCACGGTGAATTTGTAGCCGCCGTAGTAATCAACTTCGGCATTGGACTTACCGCCGGCGTCTTTGATCCACTTAATGCTAGAGCCCCAAACGCCCACATAGGCGCCGCTCTTATCAGCGTAGTCAGCACCACCTTGCAAAGCAGGGTCTAGACGGCTTTGTGAAATGCCGCGGTAACGGTATTCGTTCACACCACCGGCATTGAAAGACAAAGTGGATTCTGGTGCTGCGGGCGCTGCTTGTGCAAATGCATTGCCAGCCATGGCCAAAGACATGGCCAACATCAAGGGGGTTGCGATTTTTTTCATGAGAAGCTCCTATTTAATGAGTATGAGACGGGTGTTTTAAGCATTTAGCATGCCAATGTTGCACTGCATCAGTGCAAGTGATTGCCATCACTCTGAAACGGTTTTTTTGCAGTACAGGTGTTCCAATGCCAACTGCACCCCCCTAGGTCTGAGTTATAAAAAATCTGACAGATATTGCACCCATTTGGTGCGCGGAGCAAGTATGCGTTTATCTTTGGTGCAAAGCCGGGCTTTGCTGGGTCTTCAAGCACCTTCCGTCACGGTCGAGGTGCATCTGGCCAATGGTTTGCCCAGTTTTACCTTGGTCGGCTTGGCAGATGTCGAAGTGAAAGAGGCCAGAGAGCGCGTTCGGTCCGCGCTTCAAAACTCTGGTTTTGAGTTCCCCAGCAACCAGCGCATCACGGTTAATTTGGCGCCCGCCGACTTGCCCAAAGACTCTGGCCGCTTCGATTTGCCCATTGCCTTAGGCATCTTGGCGGCCAGCGGTCAAATTGATGGCTCACGCTTGAAAGACTTCGAGTTTGCTGGAGAGCTGTCCTTGTCGGGGGCCTTGCGACCAGTTCGAGGCGCTCTGGTCATGGGCTTGGCTTTGCACCAACAAGTCAAGGCACACGCCTTGGTCTTGCCACCCGGAAGTGCCGAAGAAGCCGCTTTGGTACCCGATGCAAAGGTCTACAGAGCCAGCCATTTGCGGGATGTGGCCGATCAGTTTTCTTTGACGGGCGCATCGGCTGCGGCGCCATCACCCAGCAACCCTGATGGCTGGGCGCAAATGAAACACATCCCAAGTCAGCTGTGGCATGAAGACACGGCCTACCCAGACTTGGCCGATGTGAAGGGCCAAGCCGGCGCCAAACGTGCGCTTGAAATTGCGGCGGCTGGCGGTCACAGCCTTTTGATGGTGGGGCCGCCCGGTTCGGGCAAGTCCATGTTGGCGCTCAGATTTGCTGGTCTCTTAGCGCCGCTGAGCGTGCCAGAAGCTTTAGAGGCTGCATCAGTAGCCAGCTTGGCTGGGCGCTTTCAATTGTCACAGTGGTTGGTGAGATCAACACGCCAGCCGCATCACTCTGCCAGTGCCGTGGCCTTGGTGGGCGGCGGCTCGCCACCTCGGCCTGGTGAAATTTCCTTGGCACACCATGGCGTTTTATTTTTAGACGAGCTGCCAGAGTTTCCCCGCGCGGCTTTGGAGGCATTGCGCGAGCCCTTGGAGTCAGGTTGCGTCACCATCTCTCGCTCCGCACAGAGCGCTGAGTTTCCAGCGCGCTTTCAATTGATTGCCGCCATGAACCCTTGCCCCTGTGGCTATGCAGGGCAAGTCAGAAGTCCTGGCCAAAAAGGCCCTGTGTGTCGCTGCACGCCAGATCAAGTGCACCGCTACAGCAGCAAAGTCAGTGGCCCCCTGTTAGACCGCATTGATTTGCACATCGAGGTTCCTGGCCAAAGCGCTGCCATGCTCATTAACGCGCCCGCTGGCGAAAGCACGGCCTTGATTCAAAAGCGATGCCATCACGCACGCTTATTGGCAACCCAAAGACAAGGCTGCAGCAACCATGCTTTGAGCGGTGCCAGCTTGGACAAACATGCCGCCTTGGGAATGGACGCCTTGGCTTACATGACCCAAGTTGCAACGCATTTTGGATGGAGCGGACGAAGCTCACACCGCGTTTTAAAAATTGCCAGAACCATTGCTGATCTGGCCCAAAGTGCCAACATCGAAACGGCGCACATTGCCGAGGCCGTGCAATACAGAAGGCCTGTTGAAGGGCATTGATAATGTGGCCATGCGCAGATACCGGCCCTATTGGGACCTCACCCGAATCAACGCCCAGGCCCCCGCACTCGGCCCTTTCGCGGTTTGGCTGTCTTGGGCGCAACTCATTACATGGGGAAGTGTGTTCTACACCTTCTCTTTGGTCATGGGGCCTGTCGAGCGGGAGTTAGGTTTCAGCCGTGCTGAGGCCTCCTTGGGGTTTAGCTTGGCCTTGTTGGCCGATGGCCTCATGGCGTATCCGATTGGTCGACTGATTGATCGAGGCCATGAGCGTTGCGTGATGACATGCGGCTCTGTTTGGGTGGGCGCTTGTTTGTTTGCCCACAGCTTCATTGACTCCTTGGCTGGTTTTTATGGCGTATGGCTGGCATTGGGTTTAGGCATGTCGGCCACACTGTATGCCCCTGTGTTTGCCATCGTCACCCGCAGATTTCCGAATGACTTCAGGCGGGCCATCATCATCATGACGTTTTTAGGCGGGCTGGCCAGTACAGTGTTCATTCCACTTTCTTCTTGGTTGATTCAATCTTTGGGTTGGCGACATGCCTTGTGGGTTTTGGCGCTGTTTCAATGGCTGATCTGTTGGCCCTTGCACGCTTGCTTGTTGCGCGGCGCCCAGAAAAAAATGCGTGTAAAACCTGATGCTGAAAATGCAATGGCGTCGCCGGACACAGCAGAGTTAAAACCCTCACAGGCGCCATCTGATTCCATCAAGCTTCACTTACAACGCGCGCCATTTTGGTTGCTGGCGGGCTTCATGTTGATGACGGCGCTTGTGAGTTCAGCCTTGCCTGCTCACATGGTGAGTTTGCTGGAAGAAGCACATTTGTCCCCCGCCTGGGTCATTGCCATTCCGGCCTCCATCGGCGCCATTCAAGTGTTAGGGCGTTTTTTATTGTTTGTGTTTGAAAAACATTTGGATGTTCATGCCGCCAACAAATGGATACCTTGTCTGGTTCCTTTGGGCTTGGTGTTTTTGGTGGCCGGCGGTTTAGAGCCTTGGGCAGCCTTGATGTTTGTCACCTTTTATGGCTTGGGCAATGGCCTGAACACCATTGTGAAGGGCACCGCCATGGCCCAATATGTCAGCCGCGAGCATGTGGGCCAACTCAATGGCGTGCTGGGTGTGCCACTGGCCTTGGGCCGCGCGGTCGCGCCCTTTGCTTTGGGTTTGATGTGGACGCCCGAGCTTGGCTACACATACGGCTTGCGCTGGCTTTTGGTGGCTGGCGTTTTGGGCGTCGCGTGTTTGTGGTGGGCGCAAATCAGTGCTTACAAATTGGGCGCCAACAAACGCTGAATATCAGTCACTTTTAAATTCTGGCGCTTGGCCAAATCATGCACTTGGTCTTCGCCCACTTTGCCCACATTAAAGTATTGACTCTCGGGATGGCTGAGGTAAAAACCTGACACGCTGGCAGCTGGCGTCATGGCCAAACTAGACGTGAGGCTCATGCCAATGTCTTCACACTGCAAGAGATCGAACATTTGCTTTTTCACGGAATGGTCGGGGCATGCCGGGTAGCCTGGTGCAGGGCGAATGCCTTGGTATTTTTCTGCAACCAACTCTTCAAGTGAAGAACTTTCTTGCGCGGCATAGCCCCACAAATCTTTGCGCACACGTTCATGCAGGCATTCCGCAAAGGCTTCAGCAAATCTGTCGGCCAAGGCTTTGAGCATGATGGCGCTGTAGTCGTCGTGCGCCGCTTCAAACGCTTGCTCGCGTTTTTCAACACCGATGCCTGCTGTGACGGCAAAGACACCCACGTAGTCTTTGAGTTGCGTTGGATTTGCTTGAGCATCCAATCGGGGTGCCACGAAATCGGCCAAGCACCGGCTGGGTTTGCCGACTTGCTTTTCAGTCTGCTGGCGCAGGCCATGCCATGTGAGCACAGGTGTTTCACGCGCCTCATTGGCGTACAAGGCAATGTCATCGTGATTCAAGCTGTTGGCAGGGTACAAGCCCATCACACCATGTGCCGTGATCCATCGGCCTTCAATGATTTTTTGCAGCATCTTTTGTGCATCGTTGAACACTTTTTGCGCCTCAACGCCCACCACTTCGTCTTTCAAAATGGCGGGGTAGGGTCCCGCCAAATCCCAAGTTTGAAAGAAGGGGCCCCAATCGATGTAGCGCGCCAGTTCGGCCAGATCAAAATTCTTGAAGACTCGGCGGCCAATGAATTTGGGCGTGGGTGATTTGAATGCGGCCCAGTCTATTGCCGTTTTATTGCCGCGCGCTTTGGCCAAGGGCCACATGGGCGTTTGCTTTTTGTTGGCATGCATCTCACGCACTTTGGCGTAGTCTGCGTTCAGTTCATCGATGTAAGTGGCGGCGTGGTCAGACAACAAACCCTGCGCCACGCTCACGCTGCGTGAAGCATCGGGCACATAGACCACGGGGCCTTCGTAGTGCGGTGCAATTTTGACGGCGGTGTGCACACGGCTGGTGGTGGCACCGCCAATCAGCAAGGGCATTTTGCGCAAGCGAAAGTGCGTATCTTTTTGCATTTCACTGGCCACATACTGCATCTCTTCCAAGCTGGGGGTGATGAGCCCGGACAAGCCAATGATGTCGGCGTTTTCTTCTTTGGCCTTGGCCAAAATTTCGTGACAAGGCACCATGACACCCATGTTGACCACGTCAAAGTTGTTGCACTGTAGCACCACCGTCACAATGTTTTTGCCAATGTCGTGCACGTCACCTTTCACGGTGGCAATCACAATTTTGCCCTTGGATTTCACGTCTTGGCCCGCGGCCTCTTGCTGTCGTTTTTCTTCCTCGATGTAAGGCACCAAGTGCGCCACGGCTTGCTTCATCACGCGTGCAGACTTGACCACTTGCGGCAAGAACATCTTGCCTTGCCCAAACAAATCACCCACCACATTCATGCCATCCATGAGCGGGCCTTCGATCACATGCAAAGGCCGACCGTTCTTGGCCAATATTTCTTGATACGCCTCTTCGGTGTCTTCGGTAATAAAGTCGGTGATGCCATGCACCAAGGCATGCGACAAACGCGCAGACACCGTAACAGGCGCATCAGGCGTACCGCGCCACGCCAGCTTTTGCGAATCGTCTTTGGCAGCGCCTTTGGCGTTTTCAGCCACTTCCACCAAGCGCTCACCGGCATCAGGCCGGCGGTTCAAGACCACGTCTTCCACGCGCTCACGCAAGTCGGGTTCGAGTTCGTCGTACACGCCCACCATGCCCGCATTGACAATGCCCATGTCCATGCCCGCTTGAATAGCGTGGTACAGAAACACCGTGTGAATGGCTTCACGCACAGGGTCGTTGCCGCGAAAGCTAAAAGACACATTGGACACACCGCCAGATACTTTGGCACCTGGCAAATTCTGTTTGATCCAACGGGTTGCTTCAATGAAATCGACGGCGTAGTTGTTGTGCTCTTCAATGCCGGTCGCAATGGCAAAAATATTGGGATCGAAAATGATGTCTTCGGGTGGGAAATCCACCTCGTCCACCAACACGCGGTAGGCGCGTTCGCAAATTTCAATTTTGCGTTGGTAGGTATCGGCTTGGCCTTTTTCATCAAACGCCATGATCACCGCGGCAGCCCCATAGCGTTTGATTAAACGTGCTTGCTGTTTGAAGCCTTCAACGCCTTCTTTCATGCTGATGGAATTGACGATGCCCTTGCCTTGTATGCAACGCAAACCGGCTTCAATGACGCTCCACTTTGAAGAGTCAATCATGATGGGCACACGGGAAATATCGGGCTCAGAAGCGATGAGGTTCAAAAAACGAACCATGGCCGCTTGGCTGTCCAACATGGCTTCGTCCATGTTGATGTCAATGATCTGCGCGCCGTTTTCAACTTGCTGACGGGCCACGGCCAAAGCTTGCTCGTACTCGCCGTTCAAAATCATGCGCGCAAAAGCTTTGGAGCCTGTGACGTTGGTGCGCTCACCAATGTTCACAAACAAAGCGTCGGCGCCAATCGTGACGGGTTCTAGACCAGACAGTTTGAGTGGAGAGACAGCATTAGAAACGGAAGCAGACAACAAAACTCACCCCTTGGATCGCAGGTGAGCGTGGTTTGCAATAGAAAGGGGGTCAAGCCCCGCATTGAGCCCCAAGCCTGACCCGCGGCCGAAATGGCTGGCGGGCTGCAACGCTCCTTGGGAATGTGCGTATTTTAACCACGCCCAAGGAGTTCGAGATATCAATACTGTTTGTAAGGCAAAAATTTGCCCGACAACACCACATTCACGCGATCGCCTTTGGGGTCGGGTTCACGCACAATGTCCATGCTGAAATCGATGGCGCTCATGATGCCGTCGCCAAATTCCTCATGGATGAGTTCTTTGATGGTGGTGCCATACACACTCACAATTTCGTACCAGCGGTAAATCAAGGGGTCTGTGGGTACCGCTGTGGGCAATGAGCCTTTGTAGGGCACCACTTGCAACCACTTTTGCTCTTCAGCCGTGAGGCCAAAAATTTTGCCAATGATCTTGGCCTGTTTGGCATCCAAAGTCATTTGGCCCAAGCAGGCGGCTGTGACCCATTCTTTGGACAAACCCACTTTGTCAGCCACATCGCTCCACTTAATGCCCTTAGACACTTTGGTGCTGATGATTTTTTCTGTGACATCTAAACGGTTCATGAGAGACCTCTTCAATGAAAGTTAATGCGCCTTCGCGCGGGAAACCAAGAAATCAACAATGTGATTTCGAACCTCGTAATAGCCCGGCAAATGGTGAAGTTGCGCGCGCGTTCGATCACGCGGCAAGGGATTGACCACCACCTCAGCCAAACCGCCAGGCACGTAATGTCCCTTGTGCTCGTTGCCATTGCTCATGAGCAATATTCGATCAGACAACAAAATGGCTTCGTCCACATCGTGCGTGATCATGAAAACCGTTTGCTGTGTTTGGCGAACAATGCCCATGAGTTCGTCTTGAATGGTGCCTCGCGTCAGGGCGTCCAATGCACCGAAGGGCTCGTCTAGCAAAAGCATCTTGGGTTGAATGGCAAAGGCTCTGGCAATGCCCACGCGCTGCTTCATACCGCCCGACAACTGGCTGGGCTTTTTGTCAATGGCAGGCAACAAGCCCACCATGTCCACATGCTTTTCCACGTGCGCATGGACCTCGGGTGTTTTCCAATTGGGCCACTTTGACTTCACGGCAAACGCAATGTTTTGACGCACAGTGAGCCAAGGCATTAAGGCATGGCTTTGAAACACCACGCCGCGCTCCAAACTGGGCCCCGCAATTTCACGGCCATCCATGAAGGCATGACCCACACTGGCTGAGTCCAAACCAGCCAACACATTCAAGATGGTTGTTTTCCCGCAACCTGAATGGCCGATGATGCAAACAAACTCACCTCGCGCCACAGAAAATGAAACATCTGCGAACACAGGTTTGTCAGCCTGGTAGGCCTTACCCAATTTTTCAATTTGGAGGAAGTTGGGTTGCGCAAGACTGCCTGCGCGCGCGCTTGGCTCATTCAACATAGCTCACGCCTTTTTGCAGCTTCGAAAAAGCCATGTCTAGCAGCATGCCCACCAGCCCAATGACCAAGACGGCAAAGATCACATTCACCAAAGAAAGGTTGTTCCATTCGTTCCAAACAAAGTAACCAATGCCCGTGCCGCCCACCAACATTTCAGCCGCCACAATCACCAACCACGCAATGCCCATGCTGATGCGCATGCCTGTGACAATGGTGGGCGCTGCAGCAGGCAAGATCACCAAGAACGCTTTGCGCAGTGGCTTGACCTCCAAGGTGTTGGCCACGTTCAACCATTCACGCTTCACAGATGCCACGCCAAACGCGGTGTTGATCAGCATGGGCCAGACCGAACAAATGAAGATCACAAAAATACCGCTGATGCTAGAGTCCTTCAAGGTGTACAAAGCCAAGGGCATCCACGCAAGCGGGCTAATGGGTTTGAGCACTTGAATAAAAGGATCAATGGCCTTGTGCATGAGCGGCGACATGCCAATTAAAAATCCCAAAGGCAAGGCCACCATCACAGCCAACAAGAATCCAAGGCCCACGCGGCCCAAGGAATGTGCCAGCTGAATACCGATGCCTTTGTCATTCGGCCCGTTGTCGTAAAACGGATTGGACAATTGCTTCAGCGTCGCCTTTGCCACTTCGATGGGCGGCGGAAAACCTGTGCTTTTGCTGGCACCAGGGTCCTTGCCCATCATTTTCAAATACTCAATTTCTTCTGCAGTCGCGCCTGCTTTGGTTGCTGCGCCAATGGCAGGGCCTTGCGAAGAAAGCTGCCACGCGCCCAAGAAAAAAACCAAGATCAGGCAGGAGACCAAGGCCGCCCGCAAATTCACAGAAAGGGTGTTCACAATCCATCAGCCCATTTTTTGAATGGCAAAAGATTTCAAATACTCTTCTGGTTTTGAAGCATCAAATTCTTTGCCCATGATCTTGTGCTTGATATAAGCAGGTCCTGATGGCACCGTCTGCCCCAAGTCTTTCATGTGTTTGCGTGCATCGGTGATGAGGAAAACTTTTTCGGCAATTTGTTTGTAATCCACATTGCCTTTGATGTAGCCCCAACGTTTCATTTGCGTGAGCATCCAAACAGCCAAACTCTGCCAAGGCATGGGATCAAAGTCGGCTCGATCCGGTACGTTTTGAATCTTGCCTAAGCCATCTGCGAACTTACCCGTCAACACTTGACTGATCACGGCTTCGGGTTGGTTCAAGTACTGTGTTGGCGAGATCACTTTGGCAATCAACTCCCGATTGCCAGGCAAACGGGCCATGGCAGCCGCAGTGAGCACAGCCCTGTAAAGCGCTGCAAAGGTATTGGGGTTCTTTTGAATGAATTCCGTGCTGGTGCCAAAGGCGCAGCATGGATGGCCGTTCCACAAGTCTTTGGTGAGCATGTGAATGAAGCCCACCTCATCAAACACTGCGCGTTGATTGAAAGGGTCGGGGCCTAAGAAACCGTCGATGTTGCCAGCGCGCAAATTGGCCACCATTTCGGCAGGTGGTATCACGCGAATTTGTACATCGGTGTCAGGGTTCAAACCGTTTTCTGCGAGGTAGTAGCGCAGCAAAAAATTGTGCATCGAATAATCAAAGGGCACACCAAACTTAAAGCCCTTCCAGTTTTTAGGATCGCGATTGTCTTTGTGCTTGAGGCTTAAGGTGATGGCTTGCCCATTGACGTTTTGAATGGTGGCCACGTTCATGGGCGTGGCGTTGGCACCGAGGCCCATGCTGATGGCCAAGGGCATGGGTGACAAGAAATGAGAAGCGTCATATTCCTTGTTGATCATTTTGTCGCGAATCAAGGCCCAGCCTGCCGTTTTGGTCACTTCCACATTCAAGCCTTGCTTACTGTAAAAGCCTAAGGGGTGCGCCATGATGAGTGGCGTGGCACAAGTGATTGGGATGAAGCCAATTTTCAAATTGGGCTTTTCAAGCGGGCCTTTGTCTTGGGCCATGGCTTGCAAGCTGGCCACGGGCAACACACTTGCAATGGCGGCCATGGCAGTTTTCTTGCCCACTGCGCGCAAGAAGTTGCGCCGCTCTTGATCGTGTGGAAACAAGGCCTTCACCAACGTGGCTTCAATGAAGGCTTGGCTGTAGGCTTCAAACTCCGCTGTTTCAGAACGTGCACGCAATGTTGCGGCCGCGGCATCTGCAGCAACTTCAGCGTGGTGATCTGCAGGAGAGTGATCGCGCCCACAGCTGCATTTCAGCATCAAAGGGCGATCGGCGTTGTACGGATCAAAGAACTCAGACATCACAACCTCTTTTCATGGAAGACAAGAGGCACTATGCAAACAACGCGCCAACTTTCAGTCGGCCTTGTTTATTTTGTGACTGAGCGGTTTAGCCCTAGCGAAAGATCAAGGTGCTGAAAATATCAGGCATGAAGCGCACCAATGCGGCGCACTGAGCCCGTGTGCGCAGCTCAATTTGGTGCGGGAGCTTTGGCGATGGCACCAACTCAAGCGGCTTGTTTGTAAAACGCCCCAACATGCAATCCTCTTGGCGCAAGGGGACCGACTGCCTTTTGAATCGCGCCAATGTGATCTGGCGTGGTACCGCAGCATCCGCCCACAATGTTGACCAAGCCCTCTGCTGCAAATTCATGCAACAGCCGGCTGGTGACCTCGGGCGTTTCATCAAAGCCGGTATCGCTCATGGGATTGGGCAAGCCTGCGTTGGGGTAACAGCTGATGAAGGTGTCGCCCGCCACTTTGGCCAACTCTTGAATATAGGGGCGCATCAAGGTGGCGCCCAATGCGCAGTTCAAGCCAATGGCCAAGGGGCGCGCATGGCGCACGCTGTGCCAAAACGCTGTCACGGTTTGGCCACTCAAGATACGGCCCGAAGCGTCTGTCACTGTGCCGCTGATGATGAGGGGCAAGCGCTCACCACTGGCTTCAAAATATTCTTCGATGGCAAACAGCGCGGCTTTGGCATTGAGTGTGTCAAAGATGGTTTCCACCAACAACACGTCCACGCCGCCTTCCACCAAGGCTTGTGTTTGTTCGTAATAGGCTTTGCGCAAAGTTTCAAAATCCACATTGCGCGCGCCGGGGTCGTTCACATCGGGGCTGATGCTGGCCGTCTTGGGGGTGGGGCCCAAGGCGCCCACGGCATAACGCGGTTTGTCGGGGGTAGAAAACTTGTCACACGCTGCACGTGCCAATGCGGCCGAAGCATGGTTCATCTCAATGGCCAAGTCGGCCATGTCGTAGTCGGCTTGCGCAATGGTGGTGGCGCCAAAGGTGTTGGTTTCAATCAGGTCGGCGCCAGCCGCCAAATAGCCTTCGTGAATATCGCGAATCACATCGGGGCGCGTCAGGCTGAGCAATTCGTTGTTGCCCTTGATGTCTTTGGGAAAATCTTTGAATCGCTCACCGCGGTAATCGGCCTCGCTCAATTTAAAGCGCTGAATCATGGTGCCCATGGCGCCATCGAGAATGGCAATGCGTTTTTCCAGAATGGCTGGCAAGGCTTTGGCGCGGGTGTAGTTCAGGTCTTTCATGGCGCTATTGTAGAAAATCAAACAGACTCATGAGAATTCGTCACAATTAGGCCTTCACCCAATTGATGGGACAAGCCAACCTCTCTATATTGGACTCATGAAAAAACGTCATTTTTTAGCCCTCAGTGGCTCGGCTTTGTTGTCTGGTCTGACCCCTCACACAACGTTTGCACAGTCCAAGTTTCCTGAGCGGCCCATCCGCGTCATTGTGCCTTTTGCACCTGCTGGCGATGGCGACATCATTGGTCGTTTGTGGGTTAAATATGCCATGGCACACACGGGCGCCAACTTTGTTGTTGACAACAAAGCCGGCGCAGGCGGCGCCATTGGAGCCGCCGAGGCCTCTAGGGCCAAAGCTGATGGTTACACCCTCCTTTTAGGCACCTCTTCCACTCAAATCATCAACCCCTTGGCCTCTGGCACCGCAAGCTACGACGCCATCAAAGATTTCAGTTTGGTCGGCATGGTCAGCATCAATCCGACTTGCATCGTGGTCAATCCCAGTGTGCCCGCCAACAATTTGAAAGAGTTGATCAGTTTGATCAAGGCCAATCCTGGCAAATACGCCTATGGTTCTGCAGGGCCGGGAACCATTACCAATTTGACTGGCGAGTTATTCAAACTTCAAGGCGGTAAATTGGATGTTCAGCATGTGCCCTACAAAGGCGGCGGCCCTGCCATGCAAGATTTGGTGGCAGGGCATGTTCCCATGATCACCCCCATCA
>Ga0209191_1000629_pt1 | contig 26418 bp, 47 predicted proteins | sample S_130626_EF_Meta_FD_187320 | JGI IMG/M metagenome (GOLD analysis project Ga0209191, IMG submission 187320) | Freshwater microbial communities from Lake Simoncouche, Canada to study carbon cycling - S_130626_EF_MetaG (SPAdes) (version 2) | ecosystem: Environmental > Aquatic > Freshwater > Lake ...
CGTTACTATCTTAGAATGGTATTTTCGTAAAATTGGCAAAGCTATTCCTTGGAGTTTCTGGGAAGTTCGCGACACCCGTACTATTTTTGATGTAGGCATCAATCCCAACCGTCCTCCAGTGCTAAAACATCATGCTCTCGAAGATGCGTGGAATCAAGCAGTAGGTGTGCAAAATGTCTACAAAGCTCTGCGCACCAGTACCATGAGCAACGGCGAGTATATCGCACCATTTGCAAATCAAAGGTAATATATGGACAGTCAAACCAAAGAAGTCATGGACATTCTCCAAGAAGAATGTGCAGAAGTAATTCAAGCAGTGAGTAAAATCAGCAGATTTGGCCTAGACAATTTCAAACCAGGAAAACCTAAAACCAATAGGGAACACCTGGAAGAAGAACTAGGTGATATGATGGCAATGATTGATATTCTGCACAGCATGGATATTGTTAGCTATACTAATATCGAACGTGCTCAAACTGCTAAAATTGAAAAACTTAAAAAATGGTCAAATATTCAGAATCTAGAGAATATCTGATATAAATAAAATTGTGAATTGCACCGTTAAGGGCAGTTCATAGAGCATAGTGCTCAAATAGATCTTACTTTAAAGGAGATAGAACATGTCTAAGATCATCGGTATTGACCTCGGCACCACCAACTCATGCGTGGCTGTTATCGAGAATGGAAAATCCAAAGTTATTGAAAATTCAGAAGGTGCAAGAACTACGCCCTCAATCGTAGCCTACACACAAGATGAAATCATTGTTGGCGCATCAGCCAAGCGTCAAGCAGTGACAAATCCCAAGAACACAATCTATGCCAGCAAGCGACTGATTGGTCGCAAGTTCAAAGAACAAGCTGTGCAAAAAGACCTTGACCTCATGCCCTATGAAATCTATGAAAACTCTAATGGCGATGCATGGGTTCGAGCACAAGACAAAGAACTAGCACCACCGCAGATTTCAGCAGAAGTTCTGCGTAAAATGAAACAGACAGCGGAGGATTATCTTGGTACAACAGTTACTCAAGCAGTTATCACAGTTCCAGCGTATTTTAACGACAGCCAAAGACAGGCCACTAAGGATGCTGGAAAGATCGCAGGCTTGGAGGTACTTCGTATTATCAATGAGCCTACTGCGGCAGCTCTTGCTTATGGCGTTGATAAAGATGACAAAGCTGACAGGAAAATTGCTGTTTACGACCTTGGTGGCGGTACATTCGATGTTTCGATCATCGAAATAGCCAATGTTGATGGAGATAAACAAATTGAAGTATTAAGCACCAACGGAGATACATTCCTTGGCGGTGAAGACTTTGACCAACGCATCATGGATTTCTTGGTGGATGAGTTCAAGAAAGATCAAGGTGTAGATCTAAGCAAAGACATGCTGGCTTTACAAAGACTAAAAGATGCTGCTGAAAAAGCCAAGATTGAATTGTCAAGCTCAGCTCAGACAGATGTCAATCTTCCTTATATCACAGCAGATGCAAGTGGTCCCAAGCATCTAGCAATAAAATTAAGTCGCAGCAAACTTGAACAACTGGTTGACGAACTGATCACACGCTCATTGGAGCCATGCCGCACTGCTCTCAAGGATGCCGGCGTGAGTGCCTCAGACATTGACGAAGTCATCCTAGTAGGTGGACAGACCCGCATGCCTAAGGTACAAGAAGAAGTTGAGAAACTGTTTGGCAAAGCACCACGTAAGGATGTCAACCCAGACGAAGCAGTGGCAGTTGGTGCTGCCATCCAGGGTGCTGTGTTAGGTGGTGATCGAAATGACGTGCTATTGCTAGACGTTACTCCATTAAGCCTAGGCATCGAGACCATGGGCGGTGTGATGAGCAAGATCATCCAAAAGAACACAACCATCCCAACTAAGGGACAGCAGACATTCTCCACAGCAGAGGACAATCAGCCAGCAGTGGATATCAAAGTGTTCCAAGGTGAACGTGAGCTTGTACAGTATAACAAGTTGTTGGGCGAATTCAAACTAGATGGCATTGCTCCTGCACGTAGAGGACAACCACAGGTAGAAGTTACCTTTGATATCGATGCCAATGGTATCATGCATATCTCAGCCAAAGACAAGTCCACAGGCAAAGAGAACAAGATCACTATCAAATCCAACAGCGGACTATCAGAAGCTGAAATTCAAGCCATGATCAAAGATGCAGAATTAAATGCAGAAGCAGACAAGAAAGCTCGAGAGTTGATCGATGCGAGAAATTCAGCAGAAGCACAGGTACATGAAGTCAAAAAAGATCTTGAAGAATTCCGTGCAGAACTCACAGAATTAGAAATCACAGAAATCGAAACGGTGCTCGCCGCAGTTGAAACAGCAACTAAAGGCGATGATGCTGAAAAGATCAAAGAAGAGCTTAATAAAGTTTTCCCGGCAATGAAAACATTGTTGGAGAAAAAGCAGGCCAAGGAACAAGCAGCAGCACAAGCTAATGCCCAACCACAACAACCTGCACAAGATGATGTAGTCGATGCCAGCTTCACAGAGAAAAAAGCAGACTGATCATAACTGAGGTACTTTCGAGGCCTCAATTGTTCTTACTTTAAAAGGAGACTATAATGAACAATCAATTAACAAAATTAGATGCTCTAAGCAGAGCACTCATCGGGTTCGACACTATGTTTGACCAAATGGAACGCCGTTACGCCAACAGCGTACCCAACAACTATCCCCCACATAACATTATTAAAACTGGCGAAAACGAGTATGCTATTCAACTAGCAGTTACTGGTTTTGACAAGGCAGAAATCGCTGTCACAGTTGAAAACAATGTGCTTCTAGTCAGGGGTGAAAGCATGACCACCGAGTATGCTACAGAAGAATATATATACCGTGGTCTAGCTACTCGAGATTTTGTCAAAGAATTTCCGTTGGCAGAACACATCGAAGTAGTTGGTGCAGAAACCAAGAACGGCATGCTCACTATTAAACTAGTAAGAAACGTTCCTGAGTCTGCAAAGCCGAAAATTATTGACATTGTCGATATTAAATAGTATAATATAAGGGAGGCCAACCTCCCTTATAAAATACAGAACACAGGAACGATATGTCAACAGAAACCGCAGTAGAAGAATCAGTAGTTGTAGCACTTCAGCCCCCTAGCTTGTGGAAAGTGGTTCTGCTCAACGACGATGCTACCCCGATGGAGTTAGTAATCGAATTGCTCACCGGCATATTCAAACACACACAATCATCGGCCAAAGACATAACTCTAGAGATACACGAAACAGGCAGCGGTGTAGCTGGTGTTTATAGTTTTGAAATCGCAGAACAAAAAGGTATGGAAGCCACAGCAGTGGCTAGGCAGAACGGGTCGCCTTTGCGGGTATTGGTGGATCCCGAATGAGCCTAAAAGAAATTACCAAAGACCTCCATCACGAGGCAGAAACAACCAAATTTGCCAAGATGCTACTAAGTGGCAAAATTGGCAAAGAAGATTACAGAAACTATCTCTACAATCTTTTGGCCGTATATGATCCCATCGAATGGTATTGTCAACGACAGGGTTTCCTTGTTACTATGCCAGCCATACCAAGATTAAAAGGTATCCTTGCAGACTTTCTAGAATTAGATGATGGTAGTTACTGTTATCTAACTCCTGCTACACTTGAATATCAAGCATACTTACATAAACTAGGAAACGATGAACACCGTAAACATCTTGTTAAGGCGCATCTATACTGCCGCCATATGGGCGACCTATTCGGTGGTCAAATCATTAAAAAACAAGTAGCACATATTTCAAGCGGCAAGTTCTACGACTTTGAAAATGCCGATGCTATGAAAATGGCTATCCGTGTAACACTCACAGACGACCTCGGAGATGAAGCTCGTGTGGCATTCGAATATGCTATTAAGATGATGCGGGACCTATATCGTGGAGAGTAAGGTCTGGGACACACTGATTGAGATCCAACATCTATTGGAAGATAACTTCAGCCGCACGGGTCAAGAGGTTAATGAGCCTGGAATGGAAAGATTTAATCAACCTGGCTGGGTTAACCGTGTGTGGACTAGTGATCGGTATCGTCGTGCTCACGTTGATGTAGTAGACGCTAGAGAAAGTAAAGGACTGTGGATGATGCATTGTTGCATCTTTCCACACACTCACAATCCAGCACCGATTTACGGCTTTGATGTAATAGCCGGCAAAAACAAGATCACAGGCTGTTTTCACGATTACTCCAAAGCAGGCGATGCTGATCATCCTATGATGCAGTGGTTTCACGACGAAGTGGCCAAACTAGAATGGCGCAGAGAACGTGCTTTACCTGAGTGGGCTACCAACATATTCAGTGGCAGTATGGTAGCCGCGGGCAACGTACAAGATCCAGAAGAATTACAACAGATCACAGATCTAGCTCGAACTACAATTGAGCACTATTTAGGCACAGTAGCTGAAACCAACAATACTGTTGAAAATACCACAGAAGCACAGAACTACTACGCACAAAATCAGAAGTGTAACCCGCATACACCGCGTGTAATGGTCAGTTTAGGACTATCAGAGGACGATGTACAGCATTTTATACAGGAATGTCTGTTCCCTGAAATTCGCTAAATATTAGTATGAGATTTTTCGAACTAAACAACAATACTGCACAAACACCTCAAGTAGATCCTTCTAATCTAGAGGGATTATTAGCGCAAACCAAAGACAATCCCAAAGCGTTTTCTATTGCCTCCCAAGGCATAGATGCACTACTAGATGCAACGAATAAGATGGTATCATTAGTTAAAGCTTCATCTATATCATCAGTAGCTGCACCAGTAAATAAAATTCCGCCAATTAATCCGTTAGAATCCACATTTTCAGAAGCAGTTGATTCTATTCCTACATATCAACAACGATTAAAAAGCATTGAAGAAAATGTAAAGTTTCTAAAAACAATGACCAAGGCAAATAAAAAAATGTTAGAAGTTGTTGGTAATTTAGAAAAAGAAATGAAAGAGCTTAGAAAATCAATTAAAGATGCTCTTAAATCAGCAGCTGAAACCTACAAATCTTTGGATCCGTTTATTACAAAAATGCTGGCAAAAACAGGATCAGATAATCCGGGTGATATTGCAAAAGCACGTGAGTTATTTGTTAACGATGATATTCCAATTCTTGACGCAAAACGGTTTTTACAAGTTGCACAGACTGGCGTGATTGATATGAATAAATTGATACTACAATCAAAAGGAACGATTGATCAGTTTGTTGTCAAAGATCCTGTGGTTAAACGTGTATATGATAAAGTTGTAGATGATTTTATTAATTGGATACCCGGCAAAACTGCAGGCAACATCGGACCAGGCGAGCTAATGTTTGTTATGCTAGGAAATCCTGCAGGCAAAGAGAAAAAAGGAGATCTTAGGATAGGCAAGGAAATGTTTGAAGTGAAAGCTGGTAATCGCACACAAACTGAATTAAAAAAAGGTGGGCTAGGAGTTCCTAAAAGAACAGGTGCTATTTTTGATACTGGAATCTCTGGAAAAGCTGTTTGGCCTGCAATTAGTGAGTTATTAACAGCCGCAGGATTTGAAAATATGACAACAGACCCTGTAAAAAAAGCAGACGGCACAGTGGAGCAATACTCAAGATACAATCTGTTAAATACCAACTTTGATAACTGGAATCAAGAATTTACAAGACTTAAAATGGACATCGACAGCCGTGCAGATTTACTAGCACGAATAGCTAAAATTATATTTCCGATAAAAACATTTAATTTTGAAGGGGTCAAATCAAGAATAAATCAAATATTATCAGCATCAAAAGGAAATCTTGTGTCAGCAGCAGTTCCACGTGGCGAATCAAAGCAGTTAGAAAATGACATTCCCTTACTGCGTTACTTTACAGAATTAGGACTGCAAACATACAGACAAGAGGGAAAATCAAAAGATAATTTCTTGTTTTTAAACAAAACAACTAAAGAATTTCGAATTTATCGAGGATCCGAACTCGATGCTGAAATATCTAAACCTGATTCGGAATTAAAAATAATATCCGGAATCGCCTTCAGCCTCACAGATAGCCAAAGCAAAGCTGTGCCGAGAATCACTCTTGGCTAACTAATAGACCATCCTTTTAATCTAGATTAAACTTATCACTTAATTCTTTATCGCACCCACGTAAATACTAACAGTAACTACCGGGAGCGAATCGATGGTTAAATCTATAGTACTGGCTCTATTACTGCCTTCATTTGTACTAGCAGCACCGCTAAGTGATTTTACATTTAAAAGTCCAGCATTCAATGGTGCTGGTTATAGTTCACACGTCTTGACTATAGAGAATCAAGAAGCAACAAGACAAAAAGCTCGTGACGACCGAGTTCAATCGGCACTAGACAAAGCCGCAAGTGATGCTAAAAACACCAACTTAGCCAAGTTCTTAAACAACTTGGAGTCACGCATCTACGCACAGATTAGCCAGAACGTGGCCACTGCCATGTTTGCCAACAACAGTTGCACAGTTACCGCAAGTTCGACTTGTACTGGTTCTATAAATTTTCAAGGCAGCACCATAGCATGGTCTAGAGTTAGTGATGCTATAAACTGCACAGGTTCAGCTAATGCCACTTGTATTTTGTTAACTGTGACTGATACCACAGGAACTATCACTTCAATATATGTTCCGTTAGAGTCATTTAACATGCCAGGGAACTAAGCGATGAAACGTGCATTGTTATCATTATCCTTAGTTGCGTTGTTAAATGGATGTGCTGTTATACAAAGCACAGGTTTAACTGAAGTAGATCCAACGTTGACTACACAACGAGCAGGTGTTAAAAAAGAGTTTGATACTATTCCTGCTCCGGCAGCTGGACGACCTGTTAGTGTGGCAGTTTATAGTTTCAATGATAAAACTGGTCAACGTCGACCACAAACAAACGTGGCCAGTTTGAGTTCAGCAGTTACACAAGGTGCCGAGACATTCCTAATACAAGCACTACAGGGTGTTGGTCAAGGCCAATGGTTTGAAGTTGTTGAACGTGTGGGTATTGACAATTTGACCAAAGAACGACTAATCATTCGTCAAATGCGCGAAGCCTATGAAGGCAACAATGCCAAACCTCTAATGCCAATGCAGTTTGCTGGCATGATTATTGAAGGTGGCATTGTGGGATATGATACAAGTACAAACAGCGGTGGTGCTGGTATGCGTATATTTGGCATTGGCAAACAAACACAGTGGAGTCAAGATACTGTAACAATCAGTATACGAGCAGTTAGCGTAAACACAGGTAAAGTGTTAGCGGTAGTCACAGTACAAAAGACAATCTTAAGCACAGCAGATTCAGCCACAGCATTAAAGTTTTTTGATGCGGGCACACAAGCATTTGAAGCAGAGGCAGGATTAACAATCAACGAACCGGGGACTTATGCAGTTAAGTCAGCGATTGAAATGGCAGTAGTGGAGTTGATCAAAGAAGGACAGCGCAAATCTATTTGGGATTTTAAATCTAATATTCCAGTAGTTATTGCTCCACCGGTACCAAAGCCAGTTGTTCCGCCTCCAGTTATATCGTCAGAACTAAGAAAACCTGAGGAGAAGAAAGATGAGTTGGTTCAAACACAAACCCCCCAAACACCCACCCCTATCCAAGAGTCACCCGCAGCCGCACCACAGCAGTCCGATGGCGGAAAAGTACCTGAAGGAGTCCAAGGAAAAAGTGAACCCGTTAAAGAAGAAGTAAAGAAAGAAGAACCTAAACCTTTATTTGGGCAACGTACTTTAAAAGAAAATACATTTTTATATGCAGAACAAAATGAGGCAAGCACACGTAAATGGTGGATAGCAAAGGGTGCAGTAGTAAATGTAAGACAGCCTGGAATAGAAGGCTGGTGGAGAGTAACCATGTCTGATGGTACGGATCGTGGTGGTTGGATACAGAGCAGTAAATTAGGTAATTGAACGTAGACACACCCTCAGGGTGAGAGACGCAGAGAAGCGTAAGGATTTGTTTAACAAATCTCAGCGGTGTTGATTTTTTTACATGTTGATTTTTTTACATGTTTAAAATTTAACAGCGGCATTTAATTTTTGTGCAGCTGTAATTAAATAAAATTACAAGAATTAATTCTACCTAATAGAAGTAGATAAGAAGTAAGTTTTATAATTATAGGTCACTGACCAAGGAGCGTATTAGAACATAATCTAATATGTAAAAAAAATGGAAGCACTTATGAAAGGCGGTGGTGGGTTGTCGAGAAAATTACTCACTGTAATACTATTGAGTGTCTCAACCATAAGTTGGGCTACAGATAATAGCATTTATATCGACCAAGCAGGCGATAACAGCACAATCACGATGACTCAAGACGGATCTGGTAACAGAGTCAAGGGTATATTATCTAATGGGACAGCAGGTGCAAACACTGACCCTGCCAAACTAGTAGGAAATAATCAAACAATTACCGTTAACAAGGCAGGGCCAAACAACATACTTACATTAGGGGCCAACAGCACAGTTGGAACTAATGGCAAAGGCATTGACATCAACTATCAAGTCGATGTTGGTGGTAACATTGGTTTTATCAACAGCAACAATAATGGACTTGGCGTTAGTGCTGGTAGCTTGATTGATATTATCCAGTTAGGTGGAAATGCCGTATCTACAATAAGCATGCTAGGCAATACCAACAGCCTAACTGTTAGATCCAGTGGCGGTGGCGGCAACAGTATTGACGCCATTATTGATGCAGACAATGTTACTGCGGTGGTAGATCAAACATTGGGCGGTAGCAACGACACCACTCTTAATCTAACTGGCAACAAAGGCACCGTGAACATTACCAGTACTGGTGCAGCTAACATCTCTAGTGTAACACAAAGTGGCGGCGGCGTTATGGGTAATGATGTCAAAATTGTTCTAGACGGTTCGGGTAATCAAACCACAGTGAGCCAAGCAGGTGTAAACGATAATGTAGTTGATTATAAAGTTCTAGGGTCAAACAACATTGCTAGTATTGTACAGAGTGGTGGATTAACTATTGGTCAATATGCAAAAGTAGACATTGCTGGGTCTAGCAATGACGTTGGTATAACACAGCAAGGTAGTGTAGACAACACAGCCAATATCAAGATAACCGGAAGTTTTAATACTTACAGAATCTTACAAAAGAATTAAGGGGTAGGAATGAAAACGTGGATAGCAATACTGTGCTTTTTTGCACTTGGTAATTCATCTAGCCACGCTGCAATAGGTAAAGTAACAGAACAACTCAACACTCCACCTAGCATCCAGAGAGCAAATCAAACGCTCTCTGGTGCCAAGGGAACAGGAGTGGAGATGAACGATTCTATCAAAACACAACAAGGCAAAGTAGGAATAACCTTTGAGGATGACACTCGTGTGCAGGTCAACGAAAACTCGAGGTTGGTTATAGACGATTTTGTTTATGATCCAAAAACCAAAGCAGGTAAACTAGGTGCTAAGATTGCGCTGGGTACTGTTCGATATGCCTCAGGACAGATTGCCAAGAATTCTCCACAGAATGTAGCAGTATCAACACCAACAGCAACTATCTCTGTACGTGGTACTGATTTTACAGCCTCAGTTGATGAGCTAGGACAAAGTACTATTATCCTATTGCCTAGTTGTCCCGATGACCGCAATAAAAGTAGAAACAAAGACGACATAGAAAAGAACTGCAAGGTAGGAGAAATCATAGTTGAAAGTGATGCTGGTATTGTTGTATTAAATCAAGCCTTTCAAGCAACACAGGTAAACAGTCGTAGCCTACCTCCAAGCCGTCCTGTAATATTAAATTTGTCAGAAGATGCCATTGGCAACATGCTATTGCTAAGTCCTCCCAAAGAACTAAAAGAAGCTGGTAAGAGTGAACGAGGAAATAATAAAAGTTATTTAGACGTTGACTTCCTAAAAGAGAAGGGCCTAGAAAATGCTCTTGAAATGCAGATAGCCAGTATGTATGTTGATCGCCTGGCACAAAATTTTCTAGACAATCAATTCCTTGCCAGCATATTTGACATGATAGGCAATGGACTGAGTGAAAATTTATTAGCAGAAATTGACAGTGTATTACCTGACTATAAAAAATCCAGCGGTATTATTGCCATCAAAGACGACATGACAGTTAGCTTATGTCGAGACAGTGGCAGTGACATTCAATGTATTACAACACCGCTAACACAAAACTCCACAATATACCAAACACAAGGATCATTAGAGTTTAAGAATCGTGTTAACCAAGGTAACAATACCATCATTACTATTGTGCAAAGATGAAACGGATATTTTTAATGTTATTGCTATTATGCTCTAATGCATGGGCAGTAACATTTACAGACTTGAAGTTTGGACAGGCACAAATAGCAGGCAGTCAGTGGAACGTTCAAGCCTGTACACAAACAGCAACTTGCCAAATCTACAGTAAGAATCCAGGAACAGCATATAAAATTCCTTGGTGGAGTGGACAACTTTCTTGGGCTGCTGGAGACTATGTTGCGTTTGTAACCACAGGCGATGCCGCCAATCCTTACAATGCTATCCAATACAATGCCAACGGAACACAGAAAGCAGTAATGGGTACTGGACACATTATCAACATGGGTGCAAACTATTTCTTTTTTGTTGGTAATGACAACGACACTGGGCAGTTGTTTAGTACGACTCAAGGTTTCGCTAATACCAGCGGAGTAACTTGGACTGGCACATTAAATCCCACAATATCACAAGTCAACACCTATGCTGCCAACGGAAGCACAACACCTTTGGCAGCTGGACAAACTGCCGCTCCGCCGCCTCCACCCGGAACTCAAACAGCTACCTATACAAACACATTAACATTTCAAACCTGGGACGTACAGCACTATAATGCTAATGGCTGGGCTGGAACAACAGGCGGCAACATAACTACAGGATGGGCATGGTCGTGTACTAATTGCGGATCAACTACCAGCGGTACTGTACAAAACGTTAATGTTTCTTCAGATGGCAACACTATTTTTGTTTATCTGTTAGATGCAAATGGTAATCTAGTAATAAGCGAACCAAATGGTGTCTATACATATTCTGGTGTGCCAGCAGTAACTGGGCCTACTGTAGAAGGCGGCACAATAACACAGACTAATGCGCCAACTAATCAAACTATTACCAGCGGTGGTTCAAGTACAGCTGGCTCTACTACCGATCAACAGACACGCAATAATGCATGGAACAACGGTACCCAAGCCACTGACAACTATCTGTATATTGAACAAGTTGGCGGCAATTATAACACAGTCAATATTACACAATCTGGTACGAAGAATACTATGGAACTTGGTGTAAACGGCAACTCAAATACTGTCAATGCCATACAAACTGGTCAAAACTATTTGAACGCATTGGTACAAGGTAATACGAATTCTGTCACTTCATTGCAAACTAACACTGCTGGCACACATTATCAAGAAACAAAGATAACAAGTGGCAACAATAATGCCATAAACGTCACGCAAAAAGACAGTGGCAATAGTTTGATGTTTAATACTATTACAGGCAATACCAATACCATCACAGCAGTACAGGAAGGCGCCGGAAATCATTACTTAGAAAATAAACTAACAGGTAATGGCAATAGTGTGTTAGCAAATCAATCAGGATCTACAGCAAACAAAGCCAATATAGATTTAACCAACGCAGGCGGTCCAGCCAGTGTGGACTTACAACAAAGTGGTGGCAAGAACTTTACTATTATACAAAGCTGCACCAACCCAGCAGGATGTAGCACAGTGATACGTCAATAACACAGTATAAATATTTCATGCTGAAAAAAATCCTGACAAGTCCATGGACTGCCCTTTTAACATTGGCACTTATTACAAGTATAAGAATTGCCGATCCTGTCTTTGTAGAAAGTGTAAGACTACGCTACTTTGACACACTGATTACTGCTAAAGAACCCACGTTTAATAATATTGTTACAGTAAACATAGACGAGCCAACTTTAGACAAGTATGGTCAATGGCCATTACCGAGGGCAGAGTATGCTAAAATTATTAAAGACCTGTATGATCGTGGTGCTGGCCTTGTTGTGCTCAATGTGCTTATGGCTGAGCCTGATCGTACTGGTGGAGATGCTGGTCTTGGTTCCGCTCTTAAACAGTATCCTGTAGTACTAGGTTCAGTGCCCAGTAACAAAACAAAGAATACTCCGCGAGTACCTGGATCAGCTGTGCTGGGACCAGAGTGGCTAGATCAAATAGTACAGTATCCAGGACTGATTGCCAATGTACCACAGTTAGAAAATTCCGCGGCCGGTGTTGGCATTGTTAGCACACTGCCTGAAGTAGACGGTGTTAATCGTCGCATGCCACTAATCGTCACAGTAGATGGCAAATTGTATCCGGCACTGAGTTTAGAAACTCTACGTGTGGCCGCAGGCGACTCAACATTTCAAGTTAAACTGTTTGAAGGTGGTGTTGAGAAAATGCGTGTACCTAAGTTTGGTCCTGTTACCACAGATAACTTGGGTCGTGTATGGATTGACTGGAGTCAGGAATCACGAAGTTTTGGACTAACGAAACTACCTAAAGATCTAGAAGGTGCGATTGTCATAGTTGGGCCAACAGCCGCAGGTATTGGCAATCCGGTACCTACAAGCAAAGGTGCTGTATGGCCACACGAAGTACAAGCCGCAGTGATCGGCACCATGATGAATGGTGTTGTTATTCAACGTCCTGATTATGCAGACGGTGCTGAAATTCTAGCACTAGTAGCATTTGGTTTATTATTAATTTTCTTATCGAGGTGGACTTATGTTGGAATTGGTGCTACTGTGGTTATTGTTGGTGCCGTCGTCCCTGGTACTATGTGGGCTTTCACTAATTGGCTCATCTTATCAGACGCGACTGCAATCTCGTTTGGTCTTATTCTTGTTGCTCTTCACACTTATGGTGTCAAGTTTGTAAGTGAGTTTCTACAAAAGCAAGCCATAAAGAAACAGTTTGCTGGCTACTGCTCACCTGAAGTTGTTAGACTATTACAAGAGAATCCAGATCTAATCAAGAAGGGCATTAAGAAAGACGTAAGTGTTATGTTTAGTGACCTACGTGGCTTTACTCCGATTGGCGAATATTTTGACAAGCCAGGCAATGGCGGTCCACAAGGACTGGCCACGTATATGAACGGATACATGGATGCTATCACTATTCCTATCATTGACGCTAATGGTATGGTTCTCAAGTATGTAGGTGATGCCTCCATGCACATACACGGTGCTCCGTTAGATGACGACCGACACGCTCACACTATTGTTAGTGTTGGACTTGAGATGTTAGACCGCGTTGACGAGTATACCAAGATAATGGAAGCGCAAGGATTGCCTCCTGCCGCAATGGGCTGGGGTTGTAACACAGGCTATGGCTACATTGGTGAGATGGGTAGCACAGCAAGACATGGTTATGACATTCTAGGTGACATGGTTTCAACTGCGGCACGACTAGAAGCTCGTTGTAAGGCTTATGGTGTGCTGTGTATTATTGGTGCTGAAACTTACAATAGAACCAAAGATGATTTCTTCTACTTGTTGTTGGACAACTTACAACCTAAAGGTAAAACTGTAGCAGACTTGATCTATACAGTGTTACGTACTAGAGGTGAGGATTACACCAGAGATAAGATAGCACACGATGTCATGCACGATTTGTATCGACAGAAAAAGTTTGACGAAGCAGCAGTCATGTGTGCAAAGCTAAAAGGCAACTTTGGCGGACAGATGGACAAGTACTATAAAATTTGGATTGAGCGTTGTGACTTTATGAAACTGCAAGATCTAGGCGACACCTGGAACGGTGAGTTTGTTGCACACGAAAAATAATTTTATCTAACTATCATAGCAAAAGTAAACATCACCGTAGGGACTGCTATTGCCATAAAACTTGTACCTATAAGTACTCTGTCTATCATGTCAGACTGTGCTTGAATTTTAGCATTTTTTATATCTGCTTCTAGTTTAGCTCGTTCCTTGTACATGCGCACACGTTCAGCCATCATTTGCTCCCACACATCACCATTTCCAGAATATATCAATAATTCTTTGAGTTGTTTTTCAGCATCACGTAGAGCTTTGCTCTGCATGGCAATTTCTATTGACATGGCTCTAATCTGGCCGTCAGTGAGAATCTTTTTGCTGGTTTGTGCTGCCACATTAGCACTATGAATCTTATCGCTGTTTTCAAAGAACTTGGCAAACTGTCCATAGAGGCTGTTGACATCTTTGCCTAGAGCAATGGCCTTTTTGATATAGCCCACTGATTGTTGTGCGGCTGTGAAAGCAAGTCCGATTGTGATAGGATCAATCATGTTTTCTTGGGATCCTTGTCTTTGGGTGGAGGCTTTGACCATTCCACGCATACAACTCGACGATTATACACATCGCCTGTCCATGTCCATTTGATACACCGAGGCTCGTTTGATAACATGCCTGCTAGTAACAGCGAGGCCACAGCGTTTACCATAATCGCCCCCTACAAAAATTCTTTAAGAGCCTCCGCCAGCTGCTTCTTTCTTATCTGATGGATCAATTTTTGGTTTCGCATTGATCTTATCTGCTTCATCCATGGCTTCGTGAAACTTCTTGTTGGCCTGTGCTTCTACTAATGATGTTTCCATAACACGGTCACCTTCAATCATCTTACCACGTAGGTGTAACACAGTGTTTACCTTTTGATTCAAACGAATTAGATCGTTGTCCAACATACGGATACGATCGATTAGAGCAATCAACACAGTATTGGCATCTGAGATAACTGGCTTGACTTCTTTAGTAGCCCATTCCCAAACGTACTTGATGATAAAGCCCATTCCAACTGCCATGACAATTGGAAAGCCGTACTTGTTAACTAACATAACTACATCCATTATATCATAACTCCTACAATTAGTCCTAGCACTAACCCAACCATACCGGCTTTCCACATGTCTCTATCGTGCCATACTGGCTGGCTTTTCAAATATGTTTTAGTATTCTCAGGTAAGCTGTCATACCACACTGTCCATTTATTCATTTTCTCAACCCTTCCTCAATAAATTTAACCACTGGATCTAGTTTAACTAACATAGCACGACCATCAACATTGGTGATCTTAAAACAATCCCCGTGTTTCCATCCTAGTTTATCTATGTTTAGTTCTGGATCAAATTTGATGTATTCGGGCTCTAAGTCCCAGTCGTAGTCGTAGTGTCTCATTAATCTCTCCTTGCATCATTCTTACCGTCTGCTCGCGCAATACGGTCTACATCTGGGCGCAAGCCTAGTGCATTTGATACAACTGCATCAATACGTATGACATCGTGATTCATGGTTTTTACACGATTATCTAGGGCTGTGATAATACCCGCCATGCCCTTGATTGAGCCAAGTACACCTTGTAATAGCAACTTAATGGTTAAGTATACAAAGTAGCCGCCGGCAAGTGCCGCAGCCACAGGCATGCCTAGATCACCAATTATTTTGAAAATATCGCCCATTGTTTCGCCCCCGGGTTGTGTAATATGAGTATTTAACCGATTGACAGATAATTAAAGTGATGCTATAATGTACATATATTAAGAGAGTGAGCCAAAAATGCGTATCCAAATTGTATCCGATCTTCATCTTGAGTTTGAAGACATCAACATCCAAAATCAAAACAATGCAGATGTTTTGATCCTGTCTGGCGATATCATGGTAGCTTCTAAGGTGAATAAACAAGAAAGCGAGTACGGTATCCGTTTCCGCGATTTCTTGAAGCGTTGCAGTTTCCAATTTCCGCATGTGGTTTATGTTGCAGGTAATCACGAATTCTACAGCGATGGCAAATTCTTTCAAGGGATTGATGAACTTCGTGCGGCCTGTGGAGTTCACGAAAACGTATATTTTTTAGAGCGTGATACCAAAGTCATCGACGATGTGGTGTTTGTGGGTGGAACACTTTGGACCGATATGAACAAGTTCGACCCGTTGACTCTGCATGCCATTCAAGACATGATGAATGATTACAGGGCCACAGTGAATGATCGAGCAGGATATCGCAGACTCAAACCTGCAGATACCTATGAACGTCATAAGCAAACTGTGGATTATTTCAAACTAATTTTGGATCAAAACAAAGACAAGAAGTGTGTGGTTGTTGGACATCACACCCCCAGTCATCAGAGCTGCCATGAAATGTACAAAGGTGACTATATCATGAATGGCGGGTATCACAGCGATCTAAGTGAAATGATTTTGGATCGTCCACAGATCAGATTATGGACACACGGTCACACTCATCATTGCTTTGATTACATGATCGGCGAAACTCGCATTGTTTGTAACCCCAGAGGTTACGCACAATACGAAGATACCCAATGGGATCCTAACATGATTGTAGAAGTATGAATATAACTGTTTACAGCCGAAATCGCTTGTACGAAACATTCTCCAAGTGGGATGTACCTCGAGACTTTGCTGATCCTATGGCCAACTATTTGATCTATGGCTATGAGCCTGGCGGGTTCTTTACTGCTCTATTGGCCAATGATTTCTTTGCGGCCATACAATCAAGTCATCCCAGTAACACTGTGGAAGCATTGAAATGCCTAGTGGGCTGGATCAATGATTGCATGCCTCCAGAAGCTTACAGCACGTACAACCGAGTCGGTGAGTGGGTTCGCCTACCTGAAGGCCATCGCAGAGCCATACTCGAACAATATGGTTTGATCTACACAGAGCAAGAAGAAATAATGTTGACTCTTCGGAGCAAGTCTACCGTTGAACCAGTACTGTACTAGAAAGTGGAGGAGATATGATGTCAGAACACCAAAGGCTTGTGGCTCTACTCAAAGGACCTGATTGGTATGCTCACGAATCCGGAAAGGATCTACTTGCGGTACTAAATCAAGGTAAAAGAAAAAGATACAAGTCTATGAATTCCACAGCAGACAAACATTTATCGACTATCATGTATCTGTTTGATAAAGAGCAGTCAGTTAGAATCCTTAAGACTTGGTTAAGTACCTATCAGTTACCGTTGGATCCAGACAGGCTAAAAACGTTTGATCAGTTCCATGAACAATTTGGGAAATTTATTACCAACAATGCAGGGTTAATTAAAAGTTATTGAAAGTAGCAGTATGAAAAAAATCTATTACGAAAAACGTGGTCGCAGATATGTTCCTGTTGCAGAGTACGACAACGATTTCATGGACAGCTTTACCAAAGGAAATCATCTTGTGATGAGCTATCCGGGTGGTACCTCACGCAGGTTTAATATTGATCCCAATTACGCTGCTATGATTGCCGCGGGTAGAGTAGCTGAAGAAGCTATCTGTGAATCCATGCGCAAAGCCAGCGAAATGAAACCTCAACGAACTCCGATCACTCCCGGACAAAAGAAGGCCTGGGAAAAGTTAGCCAAAGAGTTTGGTGACGAATTGTGTCCGTTAACCTACGGTAGTACTAGAGATCATGCAGAAGCAGCTGTTAAGGCTATGCAGGAAGAAGCAGACAAACTCATGAAACATGAGGGCGTTCGTAAATCATACGAACATTTTTTATTAATGTGTGAACTCACAAAGGAAAAACAAAATGATTAAAGAGTTTATGAAAATTATAGAAACCGCGGAAGGTATCACGGATGCTTGGTTTAAGAATGGAAGTTTTGAAACATACAAACTCAACAAGCCTGTGCCTTATAACATTGCTGATAGTGATGGTGTTACAAAAACACTAGAAGGCCCAGTAGAGCATCGAGCTGGTCATTATATTATGGGGCCAGGTCCTAAAGAAGAATTTTGGCCGTTGGATCCCGATAACTTCCACAGCAAATACAATGACAACAACGATGGCACTGCTACACCTAAGAAGATTGATAAGATTGCCAAACTTGCAGATCACGACGGAGTAGTCAAAGCATCGTGGGGTGATTTGAATTACAAGTCAGGCGAAGACTACATTGTACGTCATGGTCCGGGCGATTACGGTGTAGTTAAAAAAGATATTTTTGCTCAAACATACGAGATGCCAAAATGATAATAGAACAAATGATTAATTGGCTTACCGGTAGTATATTATTTGCACTAGGCTGTTTGGTCTTGGTGGCTGGGGCGATATTGATTAACAATCTACTACACAGATTTTGGAAACCAGTGACCGTAGTATTCATGCGAAATGACAGTGTTTATCCAAAAATACGTTTCGCCACTGCAGATGACTCCAAAGAACCTGAGTTTGAATCCCAGAAACCCGTTGACAAAACTAAAGATTAGTGTTATAATAACTCATCAAATGAAAGGATTAACATGATTACTCTTAAAGAATGGATGGAATGGTTTGGACGTAACCGTCAAACGATCGGTTACTCTATTGGCGGCATTAATGTGCTGAATGGCATTCTAGGGGTTGCGCAAGGCAACACTTTGAGTGGTGTGTGTTTTATTGTGCTGGGTGCAGCACTGATTTTTGATGCAAAGGAATTCAAATGATTACTCTTAAAGAATGGATGGAATTGGTAGATTACCGTATCACTGAAGGCAGTGACTACGGTTGGCGGTGCTACGGCCACGATGTTCACATGCTGGACAGTTGGAACGGTGATCAGGACGGTCACAGCTTCACAGTAGTCTTTGACACCAAGACACAGACTGTCTATGAAGTTCAGGCACATGACTATGTTCGCAATCGTGCATATCGTTTGATTAATCCAGAATTTAAGTCTGCCCACGAGCACGAAAGCAATGGTCGGGGCATAGAAATCAACAACGCCTGGGATGATGTCGACTATATTGATCTCGATGTTGTAGATGACTTTATCCAAAAAGGATTGGCTATCCGAGACGGTGAAGAATACGACACCCGTGTACAGATTGAAGTAAACTTCGATGACGCAGAATTGTTGGAGTATATGAAGATTGCACACGATCGCGATATCACATTCAACGAGCTTGTAGAGATTGCACTACAAGAAGCAATTGATCAACATCGCATGTTGAACGATATTCCGTTTCCTGTAGAAAAGAAAAAGAAGAAGAAAAAGAAAGATAGATAATGACCACAGAGTCGCAGAAGTTCATGCAAGATCTAAAGACTGGTGTTCGATATGTAGTAATCAATGATTGCTACGGCGGATTTGGTCTCAGTGATCTTGCTCGTGATGAATACAAAAAACTTGCAGGTATCACAGATCCAGGTTGGTATGATCGCGATGTGGCCAGGGACGATCCCTATCTGGTCAAGATAATCAAGGAACTTGGCTCTGCTGCCAGTGGCGGACATGCCAAACTCAAGATAGTGGAAATACCCGGCGATGTATTGTGGCATATTGGCGAGTATGATGGAGTGGAGTGGGTGGCTGAAGATCACAGGACTTGGAAATGAGTAAGCCTGTGGTCATGCAGCCTGAGCATTGGCACCGTATTCTCGAACGTATCAAGCAACGAGAAAAGCCCAGCGTTTATCTTTCACGAGAAAAGATGAAAGAGGTATTGGGCTTTACTGTGCGTGATCATAGAGAATATGTCAAAGATCCAGACTATGTAAAACGGCCATCAACAGGTGAATGGTACGATCTAGAACTTGGTTGGTTTGAAGGCAAAATGAATGTGCATACCGTTCGATTAGATTTCTACGACGACCAGAAACGCACAATGTTTCTATTAAAATATGGCAACGGACAAGATTAAAATTGGTTCTCTCAATGAGATTCTAGCCACACGAGTTAGAACAGTTTATCCCTATCGTGTGAACTTCGATAATATCACACGCAATCAAATTGAAGAAATGGCTGCTTGGTGTATCAACAACTGTAAAAACATTTGGCGTGAAGAGCATGTTCACGCACTGTACTTTCAATTCACAGATGACTACGATGCCATGATGTTTATGTTGAAATTTGGCGGAAAGGGTAATGTATGATACAGCCTTGGCAAATGAGTGTGCTGAATAAACTTCAAGGCATTAACTCCAGTCAGCTGATATTGACCATGGCCGGACGAAGGTCTGGAAAGAGTCAGCTGACTAATCAGGCCTTTATGCGACTATGGGATGATATACATAATCGTCCAGTTGAGGAATTAAAACTCAGCGAAGGCACAGTCTACGGCAGTCGTTATTATTGCATAGAACCTGTGGGCGGATCTTGGGCAAGAATGGAATTATGGTGTATGCAAGCATTTGGTGAAACCACAGGCAGTATTTGGGGAGAAAAAGCGGCTCCCGAACCAGCCATGCGTTGGTATATGAACAACCGCAAGTTTTGGTTTCGCGATGAAGCAGATCAATTAATGTTTGTAATGAAATGGCGATGAAAAATCTAGAACAGGAAATCTTAGATGAACTCGGCACAAAGATGCAGAGCGAAATAGACAGAGAAGTCATGTGGGGCATGCTCAAATCTTTAGGTTGGCGCAGAGTCATGTTGGATAGATTTACAGACAACAACCATGCTGTGGATATCACACATTGGTTGGCAGAACACTGTAATCATGCCTTTGAAAGAAGAGGTGCAGACTTTATCTTTGAATCTGAGGTAGATGCTGTGAATTTTACTCTGAGATGGCAATGAACTCATCACAAAGACGTCGTGGCCGTAGAGAATTTAGAAAACTAGAATACAGTGTTCTAATCGATGGTAAAGCACACCAGGCCGCTGGTGCTTGGTGCTTGACACAGTTTGGTAAACGATGGGAAGCCATCGGAAATACTGACGGTGCATGGACCATGTTTTGGGCAGGTAGAAACGACTTCGACAAATACGTATTTCATTTTGTCGAAGAACGAGATATGTTGATGTTTATATTGAAATGGTCTTGATTTTATATCCTACATTGAACGTTGATTACGGTCGCCGCAGAGTGAAACTGACTCATAGTGCTGTCGCAGCCGAGCCGTTGAGCCGTACCTTGTGGGATCAAAGCCAATGGTGTTCAGAAACTTTCAAATCTGAAACCTGTGCTTATCACGACGGTAGGTGGTACTTCAAACGAGAGCATGATCTAACCATGTTCTTGTTGAGGTGGTCATAATGGCCATAGCAAAAACCAAAGGGTATCAATTTGAACCCGCTCAAGGTTATCTAGGTCGTGGACCTAGAAAAGATACATATAGGTATATGATAATCAACGATCAAGTAGAGGAAGTGCGAGAAATAGTAGTACACGAGTTTACCATGGGTGATGTTGAGGATCCAGATCTATATGCTGCAGAACCACTTTGGAAATGGCAGCAAAGTGAATTGGGTGCGTGGATCATGGAAAATGCTGTAGAAACTCCTTGTTGGTATAGAATTCCAGATCAACTGCAATACGGCTACCGATTTGAGATTCGAGCCAAACTGTCGGGTGCTAGACTCACAGAGTACATGCTGAGGCACGGACAATGATGTATCCAACCTCCACCATTCTGAAAGCTCAGAGAGCAGAAGAGCATCTCAAGGTTGATCAGAGATTGATGCAGTTATTGGATACCTATCATGCTATCGTACTCAAAGACGAGGACTTTGCAGAGAAACTTACCTGGTGCCTGGAAAACTGCCAAAGCAAGTTTCGTGATCTCAGCGATCCAAATGGGCGAGCTTGGTATTTCCAAAACGAACAAGATGCTACCATGTTTGCCATGAAATGGGCTTGACATTCCAGCCAACTGATGTTATACTATACGTATAATCTAAACTATACGAAAGTGGTGCAAAATGGCAGGCAAAGCAAAATCAGTTTACCTTACAGTAACCACAATGGATCACAAATCTGTGTTTCATCGCATGTTTTTCAATGCCAAACAACTCAATGATTTCGTTAACACAGATGAATTCAAAGCCAAGTATCCTTTGACAGAATTTAAAATTGTGAAAGAAACCTATTAATATGTATAAAACTATGTACAAAGAAGTCGAAGTAGATGTCGACTTGAGCGATTTTGAAACAGACGATCTAATTGAAGAATTGGACAGTCGTGGTGTTGGCACAGGTGAGTTTGGAGACGGCAAAGACATCTTGATGTCTATCTATGAAAAACGTAGACTTGGCCAAGACTATCAAACAGAACTCGAACAACTGATTTGGTTGGGATTAGGCAAGGTAATATGAACTACTCTTGGATTTTAATCGTTGCGATGTATAGTCCTGCTGGGGATTTCATGAACAAAGATATTATAAAGTTTGAATCTCAAAAGGCATGTGAAGCAGTAAGGGTACAATTACCAAATTTAGATCACCCAATGCGTGTTAAACACAAAGGATTGTGTGTGACTCGAGATCACTGGGAAGGTAAAAAACAAATGCCCGGTGTGGCATACGACTAGGAAAAGACATGAAGCAAGAACTAGATAAGTTGTTGTGCGAACGATATCCCAAGATGATGGTGAATCGCAACAAGCCCATGCAAGAAACTTGTATGTGTTGGGGGTTTGAATGTGGCGATGGGTGGTTCAATATTCTAGATCAGCTCATGGGTAATATACAACATCACGTCGATTGGAAACTAAGACAACATCGAATTGCCACTGACTATAATGCGATGGCTGCTCAGGCCAAGGCCGGTAATTTTGATCTGTTTGAAGAAAACATGAAAGATACTGTCAATCTTGAATACAAAGAAAAACGACTTGCGGAAATTGTTGCTGGAGATTTTAGATCAGTACCTAACGCTATTCCACAAGTGACCTTGGATCAAGTCAAAGAAAAGTTTGGCACACTGCGTTTTTATTACACAGGCGGAGATGATGAGATCAGTGGTATGGTACGTATGGCAGAAAGCATGAGCGGAGTAGTCTGCGAAGAATGCGGTGCTCCGGGCAAACGCCGTGGTGGTGGTTGGATCTATACTGCCTGCGATGCACACACCAAACCCGAGCACCTAGAGAATGGAGATAACAATGAGCCAATCTAAACACAAAAAGTATCAGTGGATTGATGGTGAAACTGCGGATCGCATTACCAGCATGAATCTCAAAGACTATCGTGCCTATTTGAAAAAAGAATTAGCTGATTGGAAAAAGAATCCCAAAACGGAAGATAATCCCAACGGCCACTGGCTACATCCAGAAGATGTCACAGGTAACATACGTAGGATTGAAGCTCTCAATCTAATCATCAACGACTTTATTCAAACATCGGACGAAATAAAATGAAAATGGGATTTAGCCTAGGACGTTGCGTCCGTGATATCGTTAAGGGATCAGTTGACATCAACGATGTGGCATTCATCATTGCTGCCACTTCTATTCATGATGAGCCTCAGTTGGCCAATGTCATTGAACAATACATGTTTCGCGATGATGATTATCTTTATGGACTTGACGAGAGCAAATGTCAAGCAGTGGCTCTTGAACTGTGGAGCACAAATAAAATACTACAGCCTCGTAGACAAGGAATGCATCGTCATCGTCAACCCGAAAACTCAGTATGGGTAGACATGTTTCCCACAGAGCTCAGCGAGAACAAGTCAGTCAAGACTGCCTGGGATGCCTACAGATTTATGCTACATATGGTAGAGAACGTTGACAATGAAGCAGTAGAGGTTTTCAAACAGTAGGAGATACTATGATCAAAGTGGGATCTAAATGGGTAGGTAACGAGAACAACATATTTCGTGTGATTCATGTAATCGAACTTGACGATCACACCTGGATTCATTATATCAAAGATAATGCACCGGAAGACTTGAATCGTGAATACAGCTGTTACGAAGAAAGTTTTTTGAGTAGATTTCGAGAAGTACCTCGTGATTAATTTTAATTTTAATATCCGAGTGCCCGGTTCCAACAGATTTCGTAGTATTCAATGTTGGAACGGCTCCTTGCCGATGCCATTCAAGTTCTGGGAATTACAGATATACTTTAGTGCAGACATCATAGACGTTGCTGTGGATATCACTGCTAGGCAAAGTCACAGCGGTATGCGATTGTGTCTAGGACTATTAGGCGTTAGCGTGGATTTTAATATCTACGATTCGAGACACTGGAGCGAAGGAAAATGGCACTCTCAGACGTAGAAACCATACTGTTGGTATTTGTTGTTCTACAGGTCAAACATTGTCTTGCAGACTTTGTCTTGCAGACTCCCCGCATGATCCACGAAAAAGGCATCTACGGTGCCAGTCATGGTATATATCACAGTCTTTGGCACAGTGCTGGTACCCTATTGGCGTTTGTATGGTTGCATCCAATTATCGGGTTGGTAACTGCATTTTTTGATTTTCTACTGCATTATCACATAGATTGGTTCAAAATCAAGATCAATGCTCATTCCAAGCTGTCGCCACAGGATCGTGCTTTTTGGGTATGGTTCGGCGTTGATCAATTGGCACACCAACTCACCTATATCATGCTGATTTGGTGGATATTCTTTGGTCTATAACAGTAATTAAAGTATAATATTATAAAGCATAAGTAAAAGTATACCATGGAGCAACAATGTCCGCTAAGAAGATTGAAGAATTCAATGCAGAAGACCGTATTGATATTAAATTACTGGAAAATTCGGTATTTTTCCTCACAGGCGAAATTGCTGAAGAAAATATTGCCAACTGCATAAAGTGGCTGACCTACGAAAATCTCGATACCAAAGCTGAAAAGATTCTAACACTGTACGTTAACTCGACCGGCGGTGATCTATATCAAGCATTGGCGTTGATTGATATGATGACCACCAGCAAGTATACCATACGCACTATTGGCATAGGTACTGTGATGAGCGCAGCATTTTTAATTGTAGCATCTGGTTCTAAAGGGGAAAGGTATCTTTCTCAGTATACCAGTTGTATGTGTCATCAATTTGCCGGAGGCGGCAGTGATGCCAAGTTTCATGATCTCAAAGCTGAAATGAAAGAAAATGAAATGTTAAACATTGCAATGACAAATGTTCTAGTAACAGCCACTGGCAACGTGCCCAGTTATGTTAAGAAAAGACTTTTACCACCAACCGACGTGTACATGACAGCACACGAAATGATTGAACACGGCGCTGCCGATTATATTTTAGAATGAGGAAGATATGAAAACAGATTCAAAAGTAGTTGTACTAGGTGGAAAGTTAGAAGCCGAGGCCAAACGCAAACAGGATCTCCTTGATGTCATTGACGCCATGCGGTTGATGGTCCAGAGTGGGGAGATCGCAGAGTTCGTAGCAGCCAGCATAGACGAAGATGGCATCACACAGATTCATGTGTGTGCCTTGGACCTACCTGGCAGCATAGGCCTGTTTGAGATTGGCAAGCACTTGTTGATCTCAAGTGAGACTGGCATCTCTGACACAGAATAAACTGTGGCAAAAATGCCACATAAAGTGGCTATATTTCTATTGACATATAAATAAAAAGATCGTATACTACACACAGTTGTTTAGGAAGGCGTCAAAATTTATTTTGCCTAAAATGCAAATAGGGGTTGACAAAGAGACTAAATAACTGTATAATTAACACATAGACAGCAAGTTGTTGTCTACAATGAAAAAGGTTTAAAGAGAAAGAAAATGCAATCAAACGTCAAACATCAACAATTTAATACAATGCCTAAACTGGCAGGCCTCATAGCCTCCGGTTGGCTAGCGATTAATTGTGGAAGTTTATCATATGATCGCACACCAGAGATTCGTAGGGTCCGGGAGACCGTAGTGTAAAGTAAAACATACACCGCAAACTTCAAGGACCCTAGGATTAAAAACCCTGGGGTTTTTTGTTTTTAGACGCTGAGAATAGTGTAATAAATTACGGTAACGAGTACCGGGTCCTGCACTTAAAACATGGGACGAAAGGGCGGCCTATCGGATGAAACTCCTCTTCTGGAGCGAAAAATGGTAGCGTATTAAAGCATTCTTTACGAACAGTCAGACTAAGTAGTTTAGAATGTTTTAATACACACTCTCCAGTCGCTGACTCTGAATCAGTTGACAGGCATAGCCGGAGAGTGTATAATTATTTCAATGGAGATGTGTGCCGAGCGGCGAAGGCAGCTGACTGTAAATCAGTGACATCAGAAACACCGTAGGTTCGATTCCTACCGTCTCCACCAAGTTTTGCCTCGTTCATATAACGGTCTATTATATCCGCCTGTCTAGCGGAATACAGGGGTTCGACTCCCCTACGAGGCGCCAGTTTATTCCCCAGTAGCACAGCGGTAGTTGCACTTGACTGTTAATCAAGGTGTCGGTGGTTCGATCCCATCCTGGGGAGCCAATAATGTATCTCTAATGTAATGGCAGCATCACAGTCTCCAAAACTGTTCGTCGGGGTTCGAGTCCCTGGAGGTACGCCAAACAATTTGCTCCGGTCGTCTATCGGTTAGGACGCTGCCCTTTCAAGGCGGAAAGAGGGGTTCGATTCCCCTTCGGAGTACCAATTGCGGGATTAGTTTAATGGTCAAACGAAACCTTGCCAAGGTTTAGTCAGGAGTTCGATTCTCCTATCCCGCTCCATATTATGGCCTTGCTCATTTACCATA
>Ga0209191_1000632_pt1 | contig 26366 bp, 28 predicted proteins | sample S_130626_EF_Meta_FD_187320 | JGI IMG/M metagenome (GOLD analysis project Ga0209191, IMG submission 187320) | Freshwater microbial communities from Lake Simoncouche, Canada to study carbon cycling - S_130626_EF_MetaG (SPAdes) (version 2) | ecosystem: Environmental > Aquatic > Freshwater > Lake ...
CGACGGGGGGGGTCGGACACGGGATGTCCAATGACAATAGCGGGGTGGGACATTCGATGTCCTAGGGGGGATCCTGGTTGCCTAGTGTCAAATCGAAAGTGACCAGTGACCAGTGACCAGTGACAAGGAAGGAAGGGAACCCACACAAGGGGATTGGATGGCCTACTCATGAGACAAGCGACAAGCGGCCCAAGGAAGGAAGGAAGGGGACAAGCGGACTATCGGGGCACCGGGGCAAAGAAAAGGCCCCTAGGGGATTCCTAGGGGCTTGGCGGGGGCTTGGATTTACTTTCCGTTGCCCGCAAGGGCACTAAGGACTAACAGCAAAGTGAAAAGCAAACACAGGGCGAGATAACCGAGAACGCGAAGGAGGGGTTTCAAAGTTTCCTCCCGTCGATTACCTCGAGTCTCATCCCGAGGTCGGTCAACTTTGCTTCGATGGTAGGGCGCACCCGGTCGGCGCAGTCGGCGCAGAAGACCTTAATCGAAACATATTGGGCACCCTTGCAAGCGGAGAACTCGGCGGCACGTTTCCAATCCAAGATCACCCCGCACTCGGGGATCGAACAAAAAATGGCGCGTCCCACGGAAAACTTGAAGGCGTCGCGCTGAATAGTTTCTTTCATGGGGTCAAAATTGCTGAATGACGATTCCACCGTCGAATTGCACTACAGTGGTTTTCCGGCCAAGCCACATTTCAGCCTGATTATTGTCCTCTGACTTGAAACCGTAAGCTTTCGCAGCTTCAAGCGCGGAAAGATATTCCGCCCATTCACAGCAAATCCCGATTGGATCAAGGGTGAGTTCCTCTGCAATTGAGTTTTCGTATTCTTCCAAATATTCAAACAAGGCGCGGAGCGCGGCTGGGGAAAACTGCGTTCCCCGCCCGCAGGCGCGGAATGCGTCGGTAAATGCGTACTCTGTTACAATGGTTTTCATATGGTTTTTAAGGGCATCAATTGCCCGCAGAACCCACGGAGTTTCCCCCATGGATCCTCCGGAGAATTCAAGCTTCGATGAAGTGACCAGCACCCTTTCCGTGTGGTGGAATGTGGACAGACTCGAGACCCCCGCGGGCACCCGAGCATAATTGACACACAGCGCAGGGGGTTCCTACTCGGGTGGATTCACACAGCGACTCACCGACACTAGCCTCGGAGCCGACGCGGAAAGTAGACCAGCCAAGGGAGCGGGCGATCACAAGTTCCGCGATGGAGTCCACCGATGCCATTAGAAGGGTTTTCCACGCTTGGAGGGAGGGTTTTCTCCACTGGTGAGTGTAGCCTGTCCACCCCGAAGAAACGCCCGCAATAGCAAGCGCAAGGGAAAGGGGAATATGGACGGGGTCACCGTAGGCTCCGAAGCGGACTTTCCGGCCAGTGAAACACTCGAGACTACGCAGGGGGGGATAGTTTCCGGCTTTCCATGCTTTCCAAATCCCTTGGGGAGCTTGGCCGGGGTTCACATAGCAAGTCCGCTCCACACCGTGACGACCGTTTTCTTCGTGTCCACGGTGGACACAAGATCCACAGATTAAGCGGTCCAAGCCCGTGCGGATTGCTTCTGTGGGACTACAGGCTTTAACGAGTATCCAGATTTGGATCATATCGCCTGTCTTCCGGTTGTCCGAAGGGGTTTCAAACCCGGTTGCAATGATGACTCGGGCGTGATCTTCGTGGAGGATGTAGCCGTTACTCATCGGGCACCCCCGTGAACCACAGTGAACCGGACATTGTGTCCGGTCGTTTCGTTTCGTCCGGTGCTGTAGCCTATGAAAGCGGCAAATTCGACGATGGAAAGATTCGGCACGTAGGAATCTTCGACCATAGTCCGGACGTAACCGCGGCGACCGAATGCGCGGCGGGCGGCACGTTTCGCGAAGATCTCAGCGGCGGCGGCGATGCCTTCGGCGCGGACTGGGCGGAAACCGTTGCAACGGAAGAGGATCAAAGGACACCTCCGACGATGAGATCGGCGACGCAGAGCGCGAGGGCTGAGATTACGAGGAACGCGCCGATTAGGATCGCGAGGGCGGAGAGGAAGGGTTTAAGTTTCATGATTTGAGAGGGAACCAATGATCGGTTCACGAGAGGAGAGTGCAACGGTTCACGAGAGGAGTCAACGCTGGAATACAAGAGAATGAGAAAATGCTATCGGGGGGAATGGCGAAAGCGGGGGCGAAAAAAAATTCAACGGTTAACCTGGAGAAGTCTTTAGGGGTTGGACATGAGATGTCTGAGGGGGGGAAGAAGGAAAAACGGAGGGTTGGGAGGCCCGAAATCCAGATATCTGCGGAACAGAAAAAAACAGCAACTCGAGCGGCTTACTTGGGTATGCCGGAAGATCGGATCGCGATCATCTGCGGATTTGCTTCCGGCAATCCAACTGGCTGGGGGCAATATCTCATTCGCCATCCAGACTTTAAACGGGAGCTTGAAAGCGCAAGGGTCACCGGTGAGGTTGAAATGCAGGGTAGAGTTCTAGACGCAGGCAATGGCTGGCAGGGTTCCGCATGGCTCCTCGAGCGCACCCGTGGCTACGTTGCCCGTGCCTCGCTTGAACATACGGGCAAAGGTGGCAAAGAGTTAAGTGTTAGCGGTAATCTACTTGGCGCATTCGGTGGGCAATCCAAATAGGATAAGCAATAGGGATAGTGTACTAGGATAAGGACTATGGTAATAGGACGACGGGGGCGGGGGACCACCCAGGAGGGGGGTGGGTGATACCTTATACCCCCCATCAGTACCCAACCCAATTTTATGAGTGTCAAGCAAATTAAACGAAAGAAATCCCCTTCACTAGGAATGGGTTCGCATATCCCTGCATGGAAGCAGCGTAAGCTCTTGGAGGAGGCACAACATTTGGCCAACTTCCCTAAGATGATGTTGGGGCTTCGCGACACCTATCCTTGGCAGGAGAAGGTGCTGGGAGCGTTGAACGAGAAGCATTCCAAGGTGGCCCTCAAGGCCGCGAATGGTTCTGGCAAGACGAGCATGGTAGCCGCGAGCGCGGTCGTCTGGCACATGCTCCGCTGGCCTGGGAGTCTTGTGGTATGTACGGCTGGTGTGTACCGACAGGTGGCCGATGCTCTGTGGCCGCATCTGCGGAAGATGATCAATGGATTGGGTGGCGAGGAGAATGGATTCTCGATCAAGGATGGAGAGATCCGCTATGTGTACCCGAAGAAGGTGGATGGTCAGGAGTTGGTGAGTAGGTGCATAGGGTTCTCGGCGAGCAATCCGGAGAAGGCGGAGGGCTGGCATGTGCAAGGTCCGAGCAATGATTTGCTGTATATTGTGGATGAGGCGAAAGCGGTACCGGACGGGATATTCCAGTCGATGGAACGGTGCCAGCCGACTCGGACTCTGTTGATGAGTAGCCCCGGCGGCTCCTCCGGATATTTCTACGATGTATTTCGCAGAAATGATGGGAAGTGGAATACGTTTACGGTGACGGCTTTTGATTGTCCGCATATCCGGAAGGAGTGGATTGATGATCAGTTCGCTAGGTGGGGCGAGGGTCATCCGCTTGTGAGATCGATGATCTATGCGGAGTTCATGGAGGACGACGGGAGTTTGACGGCGGTGAAGACGATTGATTGGCAGAGGGTGGTTAGTGGCCCACCTAAAGAGGATACGGAGGGTCAGCCATTGACCGCGGGTTGTGATTTCTCAGCGGGCGGTGATGAAAGCGTCCTCGTCATTCGCCAGGGCAATACGGTTAAGGGACTGGTGCGGTGGCGGGATAAGGACACGATGGCCAGTGTGGGTAGGTTCATAGCGGAGTTCAGGAAGTGGAATCTGAAGGCGGCGGATATCTATGCGGATGTGGGCGGCATGGGTGTGGTGATGTGTGATGCCCTCCGCTCCGAGGGTTGGGATGTGCGGCGAGTGAACTTTGGGGAGCGGGCCATTCGGGATGATCAGTTCGTGAATAGGGCGGCTGAGATGTGGATCGAGTTCGGGCGGATGGTGGAGGAGGGGAAGGTGAATCTGGGGCCTGTTGGAACGGACGAGATTCTATTGCAGCAGTTCGTGAGCAGGAAGGTGCGGACTAATGGTAAGGGGAAGCTGACGCTGGAGGGTAAGGACGAGCTGCGATCCCGCGGGGTGAATAGTCCGGATCGGGCGGATGCTATGGTGCTGGCGTTTTGCGGTGGTGGCGGGAAGCGGATGGATGAGTACCTGAAAGCATTGGGTGAGGATGGAAGGAGCTTGCTTGAAAGGATGGAGGATGAGATAGGTCCGGTGGAGGAAACTGGGTCTCCGCTTGCTGGATGCGAGGTTGGCGGGTAGGAAGAGGGGTATACATTTATGATGAGCGACAAACAGCGGAATTCGTTGCAGGGCCAGATTGTTGAGGCTGTTGCCCAGCGAAGCCCGTGGGAGATAAGGCAGACGCGGTGGTATGAGTTACGCCATCACGGATTGCGACGTACCAATAAGCCCTGGCCCAAGGCCGCGGATCTGCATTGGCCGCTCATTGATACGGCGATCGAGAAGCTCAAGCCGCTGTTCCTCCAGCAGGCGTTGGGCATGGATGTTGTGGCCAGCTTTGTTCCGATGCGCCAGCAGTTGAATGCGTATACGAAGGTGGCTGAGGACTGGTTCAATTATAAGATTCGGGACAAGACCAATTTTACGGATGAGGTATTGAGCTGGGTGGATTACACGCTGATGAGTGGGCGCGGGGTGATCAAGTGCTTCTGGAATCCCGGTGATAAGCGGGTGGGGTTTGAGGCGATTGACCCGATGTATTTCATTGTGCCGGCATACACCGTGGATTTGCAGGATGCAGATTGGGCGGTGCATGTGATGCCGATGAGTGTGGGGGCGTACAAGCGGATGGCTGGGCAGTTCGGGTGGAAGAGCGATTCCAAGACGATCGAGAAGATTCGGGGTAATCCGCAGCAGGACGATAACGTCCCGGGAGCAGCGACCGAGGAAGACGCAAAGCAGCTTCGCGAGGGTATCACTTACACGAGCAATACCGATGGGGTGATTGTGTGGGAGGTGTACAAGAAGCGGGATGACGGGGTATGGGAGGTTTACCTGTACAGCCCCGCGGCAGTGGACATGGATCTGCGAGATCCGATGGAGTTGCCATATGATCATGGCCAATGTCCCTTCGTGGACTTCCCGTATGAGATCAAGGACAAGGGATGGTTCAGCCCGCGGGGCGTGTGCGAGATCTTGGCTCCGTTCGAGTTGTCCATGACCTCGATGTGGAACCATAAGCACGATGCGATGACGCTCTATAATCGCCCGCTATTTAGGGCGGAACGGGAGCTACCGAACAGTATCAACTTGCGGTTCTCGCCCGGTCAGATCTTGCCGTATGGCGTGGCCCCGGTCCAGATGCCGCAGCCCCCGGTGAGCTTCGATCAGGAGCTAAACCAGACTCGGGCGGTGGCGGAGAACCGGATCGGTAGTCCGGATTACGCGATGGGCAGTGCGATGGGCGGGGGTAGTGACCGGCGGACGGCGACCGAGATCCAGAGTATCAATGCTCAGGCAATGCAGAGCGGTGATCTGCGGGCGCGACTATTCCGTATGGCACTGGGCAAGATGTACCGGCAAGCTTGGGGACTTTATGTTCAGTATGATTCCAAGAGTTTACGATACCGCTTCGCGGAGGACTCGCTGGATGCGGATCCGGTGGCATTGCACGATCAATATGAGCTGGAACCGAAGGGCGGTATGGACATGGTCAGCCGGCAGATGATGGTTCAGCAGGCCATTAACCGTAAGCAACTGTTCCAGAACAGCCCCTGGGTCGATCAGGTGGAGCTGGATAAGAGCATCATGGAGCTGGATGACCCGTCCCTGATCAAGCGATTGATACGGGATCCAGGTCAGAAGCAGCAGGATGAGCTTGAGGACGAGACCAAGACGATCCCGACACTGCTAATCGGCATCCCGGTGCCGGCTAAACCGGGTCAGAACTTCGCGGGCCGTATCGGTGTGCTGATGCAGTACCTGAATGGGGCGATCCAGCAGGGGCAGCAGTTCAGTCCGGCTTCCAAGAATGCGTTTATGGTGCGGATTGACAGCCTGTTGCAGGGGTACGAGCAGGTGGCGACCAATGAAGCGCGGAAGTTGAGGGCTGAGATCCAGAAGTTCCTGACCAGCAGCGGTTTGTTGCAGCAGCAACAGCCTCAGATGCCAATGCCGCCCGCCGGCCCAGAGCCTCAGATGGCCCAGCCTCCCGTTCAATAAGCTATGACCTGCAAAGATTGCCGATATCGAGCCTCCGACAAGACCTGCCGGCGGTTTCCGCCCACCAGTAGGCCAACTTGCTGGCCCACTGTGCTGGATTTCGATTGGTGCGGAGAATTTTACGCTATGACCGCTATTATTGTGGAGCCTCAGCCCGTTTTGACCTCGATTCCGGTGCAATCCCAAGCCCAAGCTCCGTTAATGGAGCAGCTTGAGGAGGGTGTGGCACCGAAGATCAGGTTCCAGAAGGCTAAGAGGCAGGAGAACATCAAGGAGTTGCAGGATTCACCCCTATTCCAATCTTGATATGGCCGAGTACCAAGGAAAGAAAGTATCGCTTGGCAAACCTTTCTATACACCCGGCGAAACAAAGAAGCGGGCGGTGTACGTCCGAAATCCGAAGGGTACCGTGATCAGGGTTCGCTTCGGTGACCCCAACATGGAGATCAAGAAGGACGATCCCGAACGGCGAAAGAGCTTCCGAGCGAGGCATAACTGCGATACTGCGACTGATAAGACAACCCCGAGGCATTGGTCGTGTAAAATGTGGTGATTTATGAAGAAGAAATCGAAGTTCAGCAAACTGGCAACGCAACTCAAGAAGGAGGGCGCGGATGATCCCAAAGCTCTCGCGGCATACATTGGTCGCAAGAATCTTGGGGCCGCGGAGTTCATGCGCCGCGCCGCCGCCGGTCGCAAAAAGGCTAAGTGATGATCTCACTCATTTCACGAGTCCGCGCCGCATGGACTTTTGGCCGGCATCAATGCTGGGTCGATGCGCTTCCTTGGAACAGGGATGACGCGACCACCCTCAATAACTTTTTCAAGAGCGAGACCGGAAAAAAGTTCAAGGACGCTCTCCTGAACACTGTTCTTATGCAGAACGCTTCTGCAATTACGGACAGAAACCATTTGCAATACTCCTCTGGATTTGCAATGGGTCAGGCCAGTCTTGTGAAGGTCATCGAGATGATGGCCGACCGAGAATCAATTACGGGACAGGAAGATGATCCGGATTCTGTCACGAATACATAGGATCAAAGTTGCGGTTGCTGCGTCTGTGCGGACCAGCAAACGAATACAAGCACAATATGTCAGATGAAACAATGAGTGCCGATGCGATGCTCGCTTTGGCCAATGATCACGATGCTGGTGTCGATATCGACAGCCAACCACGGGAGCAGACTCAAAATAAAAACGAGTCAGCTTCGGTTGAGCAAGATTCCTCCAATGAGAGGAGTGCCAGTAAAGAGGTCAATGACCGCGAGCAAGATGATGTAGGCACGAGCAATAAGTCAGAGACCGATTCCAAGGCCAAGCAGAAGGAGGAGAAGCCGAAGGATCAGAAGAGCAAATTCGCCCAGGATCAGAATCGAAAGACCAAGACCTGGGAACAAATCAACGCTGAGAAGGAGGCTATCAGGGCCGAGCGCGAGGCGGTGAGGCGTGAACGGGAAGAGTGGAGCAAGCAACGGGAGCAATCCACGGTTGCCGATACCAATTCTTTTCGGGACGAGAAGGGTTACACTGCGGAGGATTACGAGGCTGCGGCCAAGGAATTCGATGCGGATGGTGACTCTCAGTTGGCCAAGGCAGCGCGAGCTAAGGCTGATGGCGTCCGTAAGACCGTGAGTGTGAAGCAGCAGCAGGTTCAACAGGAACGCTTTAACAAGTCGTGGGCTGACAACTATGGCCGACTTTCTGAGAAGGAAGTGTGGCTGAAGGATCAGTCCAGTCCTGAGTACAAGCGAACGGTTGAATTATTGCAGCGTGTTCCATTTCTCACTGGGATGCCGGATGGACTTGTCCATGCGGTAGAATTGATGAAGCTCCAAGATACTGCGAGTCGATATCAGTCTGTAGAAGCCGAGAATAAGTCTCTGAAAGAACAGCTCAACAAGCTCCAGCAGAAGACCGCCATTGGTAAAAGCGTTCCGGCAGGACAACTCAAGACCGAGGAGAAAGATTTCTCACGGTTATCCATGAAGGAGCAAAGGGATGCGCTCATGCGAGCGACACGAGAGTTCGACCGGGAAAGCAACCAATAGCACAACCACAACTAAAATATGGCAGGCATTACTACTTCAACCACGCTAACCAGTCAGTTCCAGAACTTCTTCAGCAAGGAGCTTCTCTCGATCGTCCAACAGGAGACGATTCTTGATCAGTTCTCCATGAAGGCTCCGATCCCCAAGAACAATGGTAACAAGGCCATCACGATGTTCCGCTTCGGTCCGCCGAGCGTTGCTGGTGTCCAGACCATCAGTTCTGAAGGTACTCCTATCAGCTCTGGAAACTATCGTTCCCTTGTTCTCAACAGCCTCAGCAAGAGCCTCGCTCAGTACGGTCAGGTGATCGGATTGACCGACATCCTTCGCGCTACGGACCTGTTTAACTCACTCCAGCAGGCCACAAAGACTTCCGGTCTGGACATGGCCCTCTGGGTTGACTCGGTCATTCGTAACACCCTGATCGGATCTAACCTTACTGCGAGCGGTTCTTCTATCGGTTCCGCCGCCGAGGGTGGTGGTACGTTCGATAACTCGGATGCTTGTAACACTGCCGCTTCTTCCGGCGGTATTAAGGTGTACGGCAACCCCGCTACGCTGACCACTCAGACCTTTTCTGGTCTGAACAGTGCGACCACTGCTGCCGATGCCACGATGACCGCTTCGGCTGTCCTCGATTCCATGACTCGTCTGAAGCGTAACCGCGCTCCGATGATCAATGGCGGCTACGTCCTAGCGACCGATCCCCGTGTTACCCGTGATTTGATGCGCGATGCCGATTGGTTGAATGCCTCCAACTACGGCAACAAGGGTACCCCGTTCTATAAGGGCGAGGTGGGTTCCATCTACGGTTGCCGCGTTGTTACTCAGACCAACTCGTTTGTCAGCACTGGTTCCGCTACTGCGGCTGATGAGTTCATCTATCAGGCGAGTGCCGCGGGTGGTGGTCTGGCGGTCAGCAAGGACATCATCGCTTCGTTCTTCTTTGGTAACGAGTCGTTCGGTATCCCTGCCTTGACCGGTGATGATCCGTTGTCCCCGAAGGTTGTGATCACCGATACCCCCGACAAGAGCGATCCGTTGAACCAGCTCGTCACCGTTGGTGTGAAGCTGTACTTCGCCGCTCTGCGTTTGGCCGCTGGTAACACTGGCTCGACTGCTAACCCTGTCTGGTACTTGGTGCATCGTACGAAGACCTCTACCACGCTGTAATATGCGACCCAAGACGGCCACCATCATGGTGATTGCCGTCGGCCCAAAGGGGCATCGTCGAGAAATCGGTGGTGCCCCTTCTCATTCCGCTTGCGGATGTGATGAGGCTGACAACAATGCGCCAATGATTGCGATTCCAGTCGAGGCTCTTTCCACTGATACGGAAGATGGCCAACAGGCTTCTCCCGAGGTTGGTGATGAAGTGGTCCTACAGGAAGTTCGGGGCGTTCTCAAGAAGCTCGAAAACGGTGAGGCTTACGTTGAGATCAAAAGCGTGAACGGTATGCCCGCCGAATACGAGAAGGCCGGCAAGGAATCAATGGAACCAATGGACGAAGAAGGTATGCGAAACATGGTTTCCGAGTACGACAGCGAGATGGAGTCTTAACATGCCGATCTACACCTTCGAGAACAAAGGCAAGTCCGTGGAGCAAATCGCTCCGATGGGAACCGATTCTCTTGTGATCAAGGGTGAACGCTGGACGAGGCAGCCGGTAGCCCGCTTCGGGGTTACCGGTTTTGCCCGCGAAGCCGAACTCAAAGACAAGGTGAAGCAGGGCTTTAGCCGGATGGAAGACCGGCAGGGTACCCGCTTTGAAAGCACTTTCAGCAAGAATCAGATCCGTAAAATTTGGGACATATGAGCATAGAATCTAATCTGGCAACCGAGTATTCGATGGGCAATGCGGGCTTCCAGCTCGTGACCTCTACCGCGTTGACCACTGGCCCATTCGTTGCGATCACCACGATTGCCGTCACCACTTTCACTTCGATCACCGGTAATGGAATCAGCGGCTCTTGGTCCACAGTGGCTATCCCCGCTGGCATTACGCTTCCTGGGCCGATTACGAGCTTCCAGATTTCCAGTGGTCAGGTGGTCGCGTTCAACGGAATCATCAGCTCCTAACCGTGACACTCGCTCTTGGAACACGATTGGCTTCGAGTGGGTCTGGCGGAAACGTCACGCCCGCCGATCTGCCAATCGTGCGCCGGGATCTATTGCAGGAAGACGAGTTCTTCGTACTGCAAGAGGATGGAACTGGGAAGATCGTGTTGTCTTTTGGCACCTACGATCGAATGGCAACTGAGCAGGGCACAGATCTCATTTTAACCGAAGCATCCGACAAATTCATTTTAACCGTAGAATAATATGGCAGACACAAAGATCACAGCACTGACGGCGTTGACCGCCGCTGATCCGGCTAATGACGTTATCCCTATCGTTGATGTCAGCGATACCTCGATGGCGGCAAGTGGCACCACGAAGAAGATCAGCGTAAACAACATCCTCGGAGCATCCGGCACCGCCACCCTCGCATCCGCCACCGTCACCGGCGCGGCTACGGTGGGTACGACGCTGGGTGTGACGGGTGTTACTACCGTCTCTGGAGCGCATGGTGGTGGCTATAGTTTGACGCTCGCCAACACCACAAGCAACGCTACAGCGGCTCTAAAGATTGCTGGCGGAGGAACTTTAGGTGGTGGCGAAATCGACTTTTTTAATGGAGCAAACTCTTGGGCCGGAATAAAGGCTGCGGTTATCAATCAGCTTGAGTTTTTGTCGAGCACATTTGCGACGTTGATGACGATCAACTCCACTGGTGTTGTTGTCCTCAAAGGTGGAACTGTTGCAGCCAACGGCGTAGGAGTAGCATTCCCGGCAACTCAAGTGGCTTCGTCCGATGCGAATTGTCTGGACGATTACGAGGAGGGGACGTTTACGCCGACTATTGTTGGACTCACTACCGCTGGAGTTGGTGTATACACACTTCAACAAGGAAAATACACTAAGGTTGGAAACCTTGTTACATTCCAAGTGTTTATTACTTGGACTGCACACACTGGTACTGGAAACATGATAATCAGCAACCTTCCGTTTACCAGTGGAGCAAATTTCTGGTCAGGATCTATTGGTTATGCAAACAATATAGCACTTACAGCGGGGAAAATTATGACCGGATCTGTCGAAGCTAACACAGCGTATGTAAACCTTCAACAGTACGCAACTGGCGGTGGGGCTTCGGGAGGAATCCCAATCGATACTGCTGGTGAAATTATGTTCTCTGCATCATACACCGTTTAATTCTATGTTAACCGAACGCACCATTTTCTCGCTTTGCGAGGTTCTCGCCAACACGACGCTCCAAGTTCGTCTTGCGGACCAGATCGTCGATGGAGAAGCCGTGAAGGCTTCCACCTTCCGCCGCTATTGCTTGACTCCCGGCTCCGACCTTACGGGTCAGCCCGAGCAGGTTGTCGCGATTGCCAACGCTGTCTGGACTCCTGCCGCGATTACCGCTTACAACGCCAACCTCCAACCCACCATCCAATGATCATTCCAGTTGATATTGTCGCAGTGCAGGTCAACCAGAACAACTCGCTGTTCGTTACGACCGGAGTTGATTACGACAGCGACGGCGCGGTTGTCGGTAGTGAGATTACCTCGCAGTACACGCTCGTTCCCGGTGACGACCTTACTGGTCAGCCGACCGAGGTGGTGAATATTGCCAACGCGCTGTGGACTCCTGCGGTTGTCGCGGCTTACAAAGCGGCAAATCCGGTGGTTGAAGCTGTCCAGCCCACCGAGTAATGGAACCAACGAACAGCAGCACCAGCCCTGGACTCAGCCTAGCAGCAGCGGCAGGTGCCACCGCTGTTTCGTTTATTCCAGTGCTCACTGACTGGGTAAGGCTTATCACCGCGCTGATAGGCTTACTTTGCGCCTGTTACGCAGCGTTTCGATTATTCCGCTCTAAATGAAAAACACGAAAACAACTCTCGCTGGTGTTGGTGCCATTCTGGTCGCTGTTGGTGGGGCCTTACGGGCTGCCTTCGATGGTGATGCAAGCACCAATATTGACATCGCTTCAACCATCGCCGCAGTGACCGCCGGTATTGGTTTGATCATGGCTAAAGACGCCACCGAGAAGCCTCTGGTGATCGAAACTAAGCCGTGAATTGGATCTACCAGATCCTCAAGGCTCTGCTCGACTGGCTCCGCGAAACACCACCCACCGATGTGCAACATGGTAAAGCACCTGATGATCTCAAGAATGATCTGGCTGGCCGTGTTGCCGATCTGCCTGGGTTGCCAGATGACCAAGGTGGTCCTAGTGCCAAGCGGTGATCCTGTGATGCTGGCTGAGCCGGTGAAGGCCAGCGTCTACGGATTCGACAAAGATAAGAAGCTGGTGGGACCATCCAAGGTGGTCTTGCCGGCAGGTTGGTACGTTTTACCAAAGAACTGATATGGGAACACCACTCACAGGCAGTAGCGTTGCATCGACCTACACTGGCCTACTCAAGAACTCCGACAACTCCACCGTAGGCGCATCGCTCAAAGCCATCAGCGACGGCAGCGGCAATGACTCTGCACTCCAGATCTCCAACGCCGCAGTCAATACCACCGGAGATTTCAGCGTAGCCACTAACAAGCTCACAGTGGCTGCTGCAAGCGGCAACACGGCTGTTGCGGGTACTTTGGCTGTCACCGGGGCTACCAACCTCTCAAGCCTCGCTACGAGCGGTGCAGCGACCATAGGCGGTGCGCTCAATGTTACCGGAGCAACCACGCTCACCGGCAACCTGACAATCCCGGGAAACCTCGCGGTCACTGGAACCTCAACCCTGACCGGTAATACCGCCGTCACAGGTACCCTCGGAGTAACCGGAGCAAGCACACTAGCCAGCGTTGGCGTGACCGGAGCCGCTACCGTTGGAACTACTCTTGGTGTTACAGGAGCGACCTCATTGGCCAGTGTTACAGTGGGAACAACTCTCGGGGTAACCGGAGCAGCCACGTTAGCCAGTGTCGGTATCACAGGTGCTGCTACGGTTGGAACAACCCTTGACGTCACTGGAGCTACTACCTTGGCTAGTCTTGGTGTTACAGGTGCAGCAACCGTTGGAACCACACTGGGTGTAACCGGAAATACCACGCTGACTGGTGATCTCGCAGCCAATGGCAATACCACTCTCGGAAATGCCGGCACCGACACGCTGACGCTCAACTCGGACAACATCACGGCTCCTAACATATCAACTGTTGCAATCGATTCCGCAAACGACAAGATTTTCATTCAAGATGCAACAGACAATAAGGTAAGGCTTGTAGTTTCAAGCTCGGTAACAACTACCAAAGCGGTATACTCTGAGAAAATATCAAACACTCAGTTTTTCACTTTTGCTGGCATAACAAACGTTTATCCTTATAACGCAAACGGTGGTTCTCAATTTCAATATACACACACATTCAAGACTATTGGTAATACTGCTATTATCAGCATGTCGGTTCCGGTTAAAGTAGCAACCTCGTCTCAGGTGTATTTGATTATTGCGGATGGGTCTTCGGTTCCTAATATTGCAAATGTTATTGCATGCGGAATTGCAAGTGTTGGTTCCGCAAACGGTGAAACAACAATCAGCTTTTCAACAAAATTTGTTTCAACGTCTTTGTCTCATACTTTTTATATATGGGCTGCTGGAAGTGGTACTACCGCAACTTACAACACTTACACTCCATCTGGTGGTTTGCCTGGTTATTTTTATCCAAATTCAATCTTCAGTCTGATTGAAACCGCATGAAACCCTCTGAAGCAGCCCAAGCGGCTTGCGACAAGCTGTCGTTCACAGACTCGGCCACCATCGCGTTGGCCAAGAAGTTCTGTATCCGCCGCTACTCGATGATCTGGGATTCCTGCCTGTGGAACGATACCCTCGGCATTATCTCTCATCCGGTCACCGCCGGAACTGAGATCGTCACCCTCTCCGATTACGTCACCTCCGCTTACGCTTCAGGGACCGGTTACAATACCTTCATCGACTTTCCCGTAGCCATCCGCTTCACGGTCACCGGAGATACCGATGGCATCGAGGTTCCCGCCGCGGAATGGGTCTCGTTCTTCCAGCTCGATCCCAATACCTGGAACAACGTCGATAGCCGTAAATCCACCCCCGGCAACTTCGTTAACTGGACTCGATTGATCGGTGGAGCTTATGGCGAGGCCGGTGTTCCCCGCATCAAGCTCGTTCCCACGCCCAATGCCGATGGCACCTTGTTCATCCTCGCCAAGAAGCAGTCGCAGATGCGGCAGTTCGGTGAGGCAACAACCATCTCCAACGATACCAACTTCGAGCTGCGAGGCGTAGAGAACGCTCTAATGGCCTACACCGAAGGCGATCTCCTCGAATACTCTCGGCAGTACGGTAAAGCCCAAGCCAAGTTCCAAGAAGGAGCCGCTCAGGTCGCCATCATGAAAGACATGGAACGCGGCCAACAACAGCAAATCAGCCGCATCATCCCAGATAGCTTGTACGATTACACGTTCCAAGACATCCTGTAATCCGCCATGCCATTCCAATCCTCAGATGCTCTCGATGACCAGATGCTTCTGGATGGAAGCACTGGGTTTTCGACCGGCGTAATTTCAGCCACTCGTCCCGATGGCATTCCTGCAACCAGCATGGAATCGGCCATCAACATGGACTATGACGACTTCGGCAATCTCGTCACTCGTCTCGGAACCGTTTCACTGGCAGGCAACAGCATCACGGCCAATTGGGAGGACATCATCACCAACTGGGAGTCAACGACTTCCAACTTTGGAAGCAATCTTCCCATCAATGCGACGGTATTGTCCGGTTTCTACTTCGATACAGCCGCATCCGAACGCCTCGTCATCGCCGTTAATGACCTTAGCACCTCCACCAAGAGCCTCTACTACGGGTCACCCGGCGTTTCCTACAACCTGATTTCAGGATCAACGCTCAACGCTTCCGCTTCCTACGTCTATTTTGCTCAATTAAATGACAAATTGTTTTATTCAGACGGTCTCGGAACGCTGAAATACGTCTCCAGCGCAAACCTCAACAGCTCCACCACAGCCGGCAAGATCAGCCGCATCGACGTCATCAATCAGGGAAGTGGCCATAGTTCGATCCCGACAATCACCATCGCCGCGCCACCCAGCGGTGTAACGGCCACTGCAACCGCTGTTGTTGCCAACGATGGCAACCTTGTTTTCGTAACGATTACCAATCCCGGCAGCGGATACACAACCGCTCCCACTGTCTCCATATCGCCGGCCAACCAGTCTCACGCGGTCGCCTTTGTATCGCTCACGCCTCCTGCCAAGCCGATATTCCTAACCACCCATACCAATCGGTTGTGGGCCGTTTCCGCGGATACTTCAATCCAGCCCGATACCCTCTACTTCTCGGATATCCTCGATGGCGAATCCTGGGATCCTCTCGGCTCTCTTCGTATCGGTGGCGATGGCGATCCCATCAAGGGACTCTACTCTTGGTTTGGCTATCAACTCATCGTCTTCAAGGAACGCTCTATTTGGAGCGTAAATGCCGATCCTACGCAGGATGCTGCCGATTGGACCATATCACTCATCAGCGGCAATATCGGCTGCTCATCGCACCGGTCCATCACCGCGGTTGGTCCTGACGTATTCTTCCTATCCCGCGACGGCATCCGCTCCCTTCAACAGATCCAAGCCGGTACCCAGACCAGCGTAGGTCTCGCGCTTTCCAGCCCGATCAACGACCTCATCAGTCGCATCGACAAGACCAAGCTCGACCTCTGCGACGGTGTGTTCTGGAACAACCGATACTTGTTGGCGGTTCCGTTCGTTACCGAGGAACCAGCGATCCTCGGAATCGAAACCGAGTACGCGCTCCTGACCGAGAACAGCCTCGATATCGCCCTCGAAGGTGCGCTCAACGAGAACAACGCGGTCATCGTGTACCACTCACTGGCCCGCTCTTGGCTTGGATATTGGGACAACTGGATCGTAAACGACTTCATCCCAACCTCGTTCTCAACATTTGGACCCGTCCTCATGTTTGCCGGCGACATTATCTCGGTGTCAGCGGGAGCGGGCCAAGTCTGGTCATTCAACGATTACCTCCCGAACAGCCGGTTGTCGCCGGTCTCAAGCTCCGCGTACACCGATGGCGGTGCGAATTACGAATCCACGGTTATCACCAAGGCTTACAACCTCAACGAACCTATCCCCGACAAGATCGGGTACAGCGTTCAGTTCGCCTTCGATAACCCGTACACTACCGCCACCACGACCGCCGCAGTGTCGTTGGCCAAAGATATGTCGGACACATTCGTGACGCTCGATTCCGCGCTGGCGATCACCTCAAGCCAGAAGTTCCTGAAGGCTTATAACCTGATCAGCCAAGGCCGTTGGAATACTTTGCAATTCAAGGTAACCGCAGACGCTGGTCGCTTGTCTCTGCAATCCACCATTCTTTCCGGCTTCGTAGACTCGGTGCGTCCTCAGCAATGACCGCACATCCAACAAACATTGAAGCGGCCAAGCTACTGCGAGAGCATTGGCCAACTTGCTCCTCATGGACTGAGGATCAAATCCTCAACTGGATCGGGATCTTCAACGCCAAGAAGCTGATTGGCATTGTGAAGAACGAGGAAGGAAAGTGCGTCGGGGTGGGAGCTGTTCGATTCCTGAACTCCATCGAGGAATCCGAGGATCTCAATAACAACTTCCCAGACGGTCACATCGCGTGGATCGAGATTGCCATTGGCACCGAGCCGTATGCGGTTCAAACCCTTTGGTTGGCCATGATGCGGTTATGCTCTAAAAACGTCACCAAGCTGGGTGGTTTTAGAAAAGGCATTTCCCGTTTGTACGATTTCGACAGGTACTTCAAACTCCTGATGAACAAGAGGATTTCTTATGGGCGGATCATATAAAGCACCAGACTTGGCGGCGGCAAACCGTGAGGCCGTCATGGCTTCAATCGAAACCTTTCCGCTTCAACGGCAGATCGAGGCGGCATCACGAATTGGAGGTATTGTTACGGTTCCAATCTATAAAGATGGAAAAGAAACAGGCCAATTCAAGGACATTGATTTTAGCAAAACATCTGATGTTGCTCAGACTAAAGCTATCGGCCAAGCGTTGGCTGACTTGGTCCCGATTCAAGCTCAACGTCAACTTGAAGCCTCTCAGGAATACGGCACTCAGTTCGCTGAACAACGTCGCGCTGAACTTCAAGCTCTTGATCCTGAGCGTTATGGAACAGCAGCTAAAGATGGTCAGCCAGGTCAGCCGGGTCTCTACGCCCAGTTCCTGAAGGATATAGGTTCTCGCCCAATTTCCGAGGAAACCATCGCTGCCCCTTCCTACGAGCGAGTAGGCATGCCGGGTGGTCCTCAAGACACTGGTGAGGCTGCAAGAATCCGTAGCAACCTTGAACGCCAAATCAGTGCCGGTCTCGCTCAAGCCGGTACGCTTGATCCAGCCATGATCCGAGGTGCGGAACAGGCTGCTCGCGCCCGCGGAACTTCCACTGGTAATCTCCTTGGTAACCTCTCGGCATTCCGCGAATCCCGCGCCGTAAACGAGGCCATCTCTAACGCCGATGTCCAACGCCGGCAGCAAGCTATTGGCCTACTTCAGAGCGGTCAGACCAGCAGTGATGTCGCTAATCGCCAATCTCAGGAAGCCTTCCAGAACATCCTTGCGGCCACCGGTCAGCGGAACACTGCGGCGCAACAGAGCTTTGCAGGCCAGATGGCTTCGCAGCAGCAACGTCAGGGTACCCAGCAACAGAACATTGCGAATATCCAGTCCGCTTTGGGACTTCAGCCGATCGTCTCTCAAGCTGCTCAGCTAAGTGGTCTTCAACAGGGTGCTTCTCCGTTTGCAACTCCGCAGTTGTATCAAGGAATGCAGCAGGCAGGACCGGGTCAGCTTCTGCAAACTGGCAGCAACTTCGCGCTATCCAACGCTCAAGGTGCGTTCCAAGCTTCGCAAGCGGGTTCCCCATTGTCCGTTTTTCAAGGGCTTACGAGCGGCATTTCAAATCTTGGTCAAGGATTCCGCGGATTCGCTGGAGGACCTTAATCTATGGCAAACGATACCGGATCAAACTACTTCTTTATACCGGGAGGAGAAACGCCTGCTCCACCGGTTACGCCCCCTCCTGCCATAAGCGAACCAATATCTCCGTTCGAGAAATACCTCATCGCGCTCGAAAATCTCCAGCCTCCTGTTGAGCTTAATCTTCCAACTTCTCAAGAGCCGGCTCCAACTCCTGTTTACTCGAATCAGGTTATTCGCAGGCCAACAGGCTTGCCTTCATTTCAAGTCACTCAAAGACCTTCGCTTGGACCAATTCCAAACGTTGTTTACGGATACGATACTCCGAAGGTGGTCAGTGCTTATGAACCTGACCTGAGTAATCCATCAACTATCGATCAGCCGTCTTTCACAACCCCCACCCAACCTCCTTCACAGGAAGTTGAAACAGGTGGAGGCGGAGAACCAACTGAGAGTGTTGAGGTTGGTGATGGACTAATTACTGACGAGAACAAGAACAAATACCTTACCGAGTTCAAGATGGATCTACAGGGGCCTAACGTCCGGCCTACTGTGACTTCACCTCCAGAAGTTATTGCACTTCCAGAAACAGAGGCTCCTCCTTCTATATTTACACCAAGTCCTGTTGTTTCTACTCCGGCAACTCCTCCGCCCACCGTTATAGTGCCTGAAGTAAAGATTCCTGAACTTGTTGAGCCTCCAAAGATTACGTTCCCGATTGTAACTCCTCCTGAAAAACCGGTTGTGCCTAAGCCGGTTGTTCCGATTACTCCTGCAATAGTTCCGGTTACACCGATCAATAGGCAACCAATCGTGCGTCCTGTTGTTGAACCCACTACAATTCCGATTGCGACCCGTAAGATGATTGAGTCTCTATCACCAGGATACTTCAAGGATATCAACTATGATCCCGATGAGATCCTTGCAGCGGCGATGCGGAGCATGGGCGGAAGACAAGCTCGTCGATCAATTTTAAACGAACTCCAATAACCTTATGGCTACTACAGACGAAATCAGAAGGAAGCTTGAAGAGCAGGCTAACCAGCGCGTCAACCCGCTGCTCAAGGGATTGTCCATGCTCACCGGTGGAATCGCTGGAGAATTCACTGGAACCAATGAGCAGATCCGCCAGCAAAGAACCGCCAAACGAGCGTTGATGGAAGAGGATCTTTCTGCTTTGCAAGAGCAGCGGTTGATGGAGCGAGTGAAGAATCAGCAGGCTGAAATGCTAAAGAGGCAGCTTGAGCTTGAAGCGGGTCGAACCGCTGCTGAGGAACGAAGACAGTTGCTTGATGTCACTGGTGCTGAAGAGGTTTTGACCGGAGCCGACAAAACAAATATTGGACCAGTTGAACAGGCTCAAGAAATTGGACGCAGGAAAGCTCGTGTTCAAAAGCTTGTAACAGGCGAAAGAGAAGCTGCTGAAAAGGCGGGATTGATTGGCCGACTTCAAGCGGAAATGGGTGCGACTGAGAAAGCAGCTATTGAATCAGGTACTATGCCTGATTATTCTAGTTTAGATATAAATACCCTTCGACGCATAGCCGGAGCCTCTGATGTTTCAATGCGTAATAAAGCAGAAGCCAGACAGGCAAAGCAAGATGAAGGAAGAGTGTTTGTTAGCAGAAGTGCTTCTGGCGAAGTAAGTGTTCAAGGCCCCGCTGATCTTGTTAGAAAGTATCAAGACGCAAATCCTGATGTATTTACTAAACGAAAGAACTCTCCTTATAAAATCTCAATGAGGGAGACAGAGGATGGCAGGTCATTCAATGTTGATTTCGGTGACATGCCCATTGATGAAATTCAGAACATTGCCCCTCAACTTGATCAGATGAAGAAAGCGTATGGCGTTTCATCTCAAGCGGATTTGAGCGGAGGCGGTGCTGGTGCTGGTGCTACAACTGCAAAGCCGCTTCCTAAAGCCCCTGCTGCAACCCCTGGAGATCCAATGGTAGGAAGAGGGAGTGGAAAACCAAGAGGAGAGGTTGCCGATATGATTGCAAAAGAGGTTGCGGCTCAACCTGATATGTACGGACCACCGACACCTCGTGAGCAGTTCCTTCAAACCGGAAAACGTCTTTCTGCATTAGAAGGTCGAGGCGGTGCTTCTACTTATGGTGCCAAACAGACACTTACAAGTCCGTTTAATGCAGCGGTGGCTTCTGAGTTAAATATTCAACCTGAACGAGTTGGGGCTGAAAGTGTTTTTGTCAAAGGGGCAAAAGCTGTTGTTGCTGATCAATTCCCAACTGAACAATGGAACAGCCTTCCTCAAGAGGTTAAAAACCGTATATACATGCAAGCTCTAAATGAGTCAGCCGCTCAGATGGCTAATCCTTCTGCTCCTAAATCTCCGCTTGCTGTTGGATACGCTGAATCCCCGTTTGCTCCTTACTCCTATAAGACAAATTAGGACGTAATATTATGACAAAAACCCAACGTGATTGGTTGATCGAAAACAAACTTGATCCAGAGGTTTATGACATAGATGCGGAAGGAAACGTCTCTGAAAGCCCAATCATGGGTAAGCTTGAAGCTGGAGCTAGATCGGCTGCTGTCAGCGTTGCTCCTTCTCTCACTGCTATTCCTGCTTCGGTGGCAGGTGGTAAGGGTGGAGCCTTGCTTGGCGCACCGTTTGGTCCTGTTGGAGTGCTTGTAGGCGGAGGTTTAGGCGCGTTGAGTGCAGGTGCTGCGGCTGCTTACGCTACCAGCAAAGCTCAGGAAGCACTGCTTGAGAGGTACTCTCCTGAGACGCTTCAGAAGTTATCACAAGCTCAAGAAGAACAGCCTGTATCTTCTTACGTTGGTGGATTTGTTCCTACCGCGTTAACCGCTCGCCCATCCCTGAAAGGACTCAGCGAACTTGGTAGGCCACTGACTCGTCAGACTACGCTTCGTGAGGCTATCACCAAGCCGGCGTTTGTTGAGCCTGCCATGAACGTCGCGGCCAACGTCGCTCAATCTACCGGTCAGCAGATCGCTGATGTGGCTCAAGGAGGAGAGTTTTCCGGTGGCCGGCTCGCAGCGGACATTGCACTTGGCACCCTCTTCAATCGTCCAACTAGGTTGGGACGTAAGCTTGGTATGTCGGAAGGGCCTCAAGACGCTCCGCTTCAGAAGCTGGATCTTGAAGAGGCTAGGACTCGGATTGGAAAGCAAATTGACGCTGAACCCGCTCGGACTGAGCCTTCTCAACCAAAAGAAGAAAGTGATTGGTGGAAGTCATCCACTGAACCAACCGCTGATTTCATCAATGAAAAGGCAGCTAGGTTCAAGGTTGATGAGTTTGGAAACACTATTGATGCGTTGGCAAAAGAGCCTAACGCAAATGATGTAGCTCAAACTCCAGATCAAGTTCCTAATTTCATTCAGAATAAATACGGAGAGTCGCTACAGTCTGCATACGAAAGCATTAGTAAAATAAACGAGACAAGCGACAAGTTGATAAGTGGACTTGCTGAAGAGCAGATGGGTGAGATTCAAAGGTCTTTGGCTCGAAAGAAAGAATCAGAGACTCTTGGGTTTAAAGACATTCTTCCAAAGACTTACGATGCTGCACAAGAGGTCTACGACACAATATCTGGCCGACTTCAACGCGAAGGCGAAGGCGCAAAGATCACTCAGCCCGACATAGATGCAGCCGCCCAGATCGCCGCTCGCCGAAATCTAACCATCGAGCTTGATCGTCCGTTCATTGGATCAACCGAGATCCGAGGTATGTACCTGTCTGATCCAGATACGGGTAACCGCATCGTCCGCGTTAACCCGTTGATGGCCACTCGTGACACGGCCATCCATGAAATCGGTCACGATGTGTTCCAAGGGGTCACTAATCCTTCCATGCGGAAGTCTCTGCTTGAATCCGCTCAAGATACCCCCGCCTACAAGAGCGAGCTTCTGGCCCGCAATGCTGAGGTTCAGGAAGGCAAGCTCACGCCTAAGCAGGCCCAGGAAATCGCTCTTGAAGAAGGTCTCATCCAATCATTCGGAGAGCAGATCCCGAACATCCAGCGTAGTGAGATCCGGTCTTGGTTCAACGCCTTCAAGGCTTCCACCAAGCAACTCTTCACTGGAAAGGTTTCACCCGAAGACGCTATCGCGTGGATGCACTACGCAACCACCGAGTCAGTTCCTTGGAAGGGGGTGACCGCTCCAAAGGCAACTGAACAGCGTTTCCAACGGCCCGAGGAAAAGACCCGCAAGTTCGCAGGGCGTGTTGCCGAGGCTGAGTCAGTTCCTGAAGAGGTGCGACAAACAGTACGCCAGTCTCCTGAATCGCAATACGAGCAGCAGAAGGTGAACGAGGTGGTTGATCGCGCATCTTCGATGACGATGACTCAGCTCGCTGCTGATATGGCAGATACAGAGTCCAACACCAGGGTCGCTTCTGGAATGGAAACATTCAGTCGCCAGATCAATTCAGGTGATATGGCTGGGGCCAGCAGCACTGCGTTGTCTCTGTCCAAAAGCGGAACCACTTGGGGTCAGCTCATCAATCAGTTCAAGCTCCTCAATTCCTCCACTCCAGAGGGATTGGTTCGGCTGGTTCAAGATTCGCTCGCAAATAAGAAACGACCGCCTCTTACCCAGCAACAGGCAGCTATCTTGATGGACGGTTCGAGCAGGCTAAAGCTGGCCGACAATGAAGTCCTGGCCGCAGGTCGCGTTGCCCGTGATGCGTTCGCTGCCAATGATGTCGCTGCAATAAACCAGAGCATCAAGCAACTGGACTTGGCCGATGCGAAACGATCCGAGATCGATGTCATCCTCAACGAGGCAATTTCCAAGATCAATCCAGCCGATGCCGCGGACTTGTTCATCTCGATGGTCCAGGGTTCCGTAATGGGACCAATATCCATCGTCCGCAACGTAGTGGGTAATGCCATCAATTACCCTTTGCGTGAGCTTGGAGATGCCGGTGCCGCACTCATCGACGCGACCTTCTCAAAGGACAAGAACAACTCCTTCAACATCCGCGCTCGTACTGTTGATCGAATCGATGCAATCGGGAGATCGTTTCCAACCGTTGCTAAGACCCTTCTAAAAGGATCCAATGCAATGCCGTATGAGTTGGGAACCAGCATTGGTAACCCGCTCAACTTCCAGCGGGCATGGCGGCGAATTGCTGAGGACTTTGCTGCTGGCAAAATTGGTTCCGCGCTATCCCCTCGAAACCTGACCGAAGCAACTATCGGCATCCTGCCGGACATCATGCTTCGCCTCACTCAGGCCACAGACATCCCGTTCCGACAAGCTGAACGCGCCCGCATCATCAGCGAGATCGGTCGCACCAAGGGTTTATCTGAAGCCCAGATCCAGATCGCCGTGCGAGATCCAAAGCTTGCGTTCGTTACCGATGTGGAAGCCCAGCGCGGTCGCCGCGGATTCACCGAAGATGATCTGGCTACCATCGAAACCGAATCGGCTAGATCGGTGTTTCAACAAGATAACAAGGCAACCAAAGCGGTCGCCGGAATCAATCGGTTCATAAAAAATGAACTGGGATCTACAGGCTACATTCCCTATCGCCTCATCTCGCTGTTCCAAAAGACTCCCATCAATGTAGCCGCAGAGGCTCTCCAGTTTACTCCTGCCGGCGCATTGCAGGATTGGAGCAAAATGAGTCCTCGTGAGCGCAATATCGCGGCATCTCGAATCGCTGTCGGAGCAATGGTTACAACGGCTTTTGGTTACCTCTACCACAAAGGGATCATCACCCCGAACCTTGATACCGCTGGCGAGACCAACAAGGCTCGTGAGTTGGCCAAAGCTGGTGGCGTGATGCCTCCAGGCACGATCAACCTGTCAGCGGTCAAACGGCTAGTTGGTGGGGGTAAAACAGAGTTTCAGGGGGGAGACACCGTTGTCGATCTCTCTTCGCTAGGAACCGCTGGCGCATTGGGAATCATGGCTGGGACAGCCCTTCGGCAATCGGAACGTGGACGTACCAACGAGGAGCTGATGACCACGGTTTTCAAAGGCGTTCCAACCTCTGGACTCAACTTCGTGATGGAGCAGCAGTTCCTCAAGGGAACCAGCGACTTCATCAAGCTGCTCTCGCAGGAATCCAGTAACTCAATGGATCGCTGGCTCAAGAATCTTGCAGTCACCGCTGCAACGCCCTTGGCTCCAGCCGTCTTGGGATCTGTCCGCCGCGCTGAACGCGACAAGCTGCCGGTAATCGGTGGCCAGAGCTTCATCAAGGATACCGTCGATGAACTCAATCAGCGGTACGCCGCCCTTGGGTTGGCCATCCCTGGTGTAAAGGATCCGAACGCTATGCCGGTGCGCCGGGATCTCTGGGGACAAGCCGTTGAACAGACTCCAAAGGGCAGCAACCCTTGGGTGTACCAGTTCTTCAATGCTTGGAAGGCCCGCGAGATCGATGCCGATCCGCTCAACACATCGATCTACACAATCTGGCGGAGAACCGCTGACAACAGCGCGATCCCTTCAGTTCCCAATCCAAGCCTGACTTGGAAGCAGAAGACCTACGAGCGGATGGCTCCTGAACAGTTTGATCGATACAGCGAATTGGTGGGGCAATACCGCAGATTGCGGGCAGAACAGGAGTTCATGCGTCCACGCTTCCAGCAGGGTGGCGATGAGCGAAAACTCAAGCTCCTGCAACGCGCCTACGATGATGGCCTGCTTATAGCCAAGAAGCAGTTTGTTCGAGAACTCGTGCAATCCGGTCAAACTCTCACGCCAGTCGCCGCTCGCCGGGGCTTCCAACAACCCTCCGAGTAAACTTTCCGAAAGAAAACTCTCGACAGTTTGCAACACGCTGCTACTTTGGCTTGCGTGAGCGTAAAACTTCTAACCGTCCAAGAGATCGCTTCGGCCCTCGGGACTCATCCCGAGACGGTGCGTCGGTGGATCCGGTCAGGAAAACTTCCAGCCATGAAGGCGACGAAGCGCACCATCCGTGTCCGCTCCGATGTAATCGAGGAACTCCTCCGACAAAACCCACAATGAACAACTCAATCGCAACGACAACGTCCCCCTCGGATAACTCCGAGATGTACTCCAAGATCCAAGATCCCATCTCAGCCATCGAGAAGATGGGCGAGTGGATCGCGGCCAGCGGAATGCTTGGCTGCACCAAGGTCGAACAAGGTAAACTCATCGCGTGGCAATGCGCCGCCGAGAAGAAGACCCCGTTCGATTTCAAGAGAGAATATCACATCATCAACGGCTCCCTCAGCATGCGCTCCGATGCCATGCTCGCCGGATACCGTGCCCGCGGAGGTAAGATCCTCTGGAAGCAGTTTGACAGCCGCGCCGCCATCGCTCTCTGGACCTACGATGGAAACTCTTGCGAGATCTCATTCACCACCGAGGACGCTAAGATGGCCGGCTTACTACCCGCCAAGCCGGGGTCTGGATGGGCCAAGGATCCATCCGCAATGCTCCGCGCTCGTTGTATATCCAAAGCGGTTCGCATGCTCGCCCCCGAGGTTGTGGCCGGCATCTACACACCTGAAGAGACCGAGGAGTTTACCCCCGCTCTCACCGAGGTATCGGTAGCTCCCACCAAGAGCTTCGACATCACCGCCAAGCTTGAGGCCCTGTTCGAGGACCGCGAGGACGAGGTCAATGCTCTCCTACTCAAGGCCGGTCGCATTCAGGAAAGTCAGACCTTCCGCGATCTCCCCGATGCGGTCGCATCTAAGTACATCTCCAAGCCGGACCTGATCCTCAGCAAGCTCGCCGTGATCGTCACCCCTGAGATCGCCACCACGGAGGTTTCCAATGGTTGATATCATGTTCGACATGCCCTCCGCAGATTACCACGAGGCGAAGGCACTATCGAAGTCCGGTCTCGATCAGTTTCGTAAGTCCCCCGCGCACTTCCGCTCTTGGCAGGATGGTAAGACTCGTAACGAATCCAGCCCCGCGCTGGAGTTCGGTACCGCTGCCCATTGCGCCGTGTTGGAGCCGGAACGCTTTATCCTGACCTACAGGATGTTCACTGGTGATCGTCGCACCAAGCAGGGTAAGGAAGACTACCAACTGATCATCGACAACGGACAGATCCCGCTGCCTCAAGATCAGTGGAA
>Ga0209191_1000635_pt1 | contig 26346 bp, 33 predicted proteins | sample S_130626_EF_Meta_FD_187320 | JGI IMG/M metagenome (GOLD analysis project Ga0209191, IMG submission 187320) | Freshwater microbial communities from Lake Simoncouche, Canada to study carbon cycling - S_130626_EF_MetaG (SPAdes) (version 2) | ecosystem: Environmental > Aquatic > Freshwater > Lake ...
GTTAACTCATCCTCTGGCAACTTAGGTGCAAATGATATAAAAGTCATCCATGAGTTAGTGCAACTTGATGGAACAATAACTGTATTGTTTGCTGGTAACAACAAGTTATTCAAGTTAGATGGCTCTAACGCTGTTGTAGAGTTGACCTATGGTGGTGGCGGTACTGCTCCAACTATTACTTCAAGCAATTGGCAATGTGCATCTTTGAATGGAATTACCTACTTTTTCCAATCTGGTTTTGACCCATTGATCTATGACCCTGCGGTAAGCACAACTACGTTTAGGCGTGTGTCTGAGAAGACGGGCTATACAGGCACAGTTCCTTTGGGAAACATTGTTATTTCTGCCTTTGGTCGCTTGTGGGTGGCTGATACTACGACAGACAACGTAACGATTAGTTTCTCTGATTTGTTGGCAGGGCATAACTGGACTGCGGGGACATCTGGAACTCTTGATGTTTCTAGGGTTTGGGCTAATGGCGCAGATCAGATCATGGGTTTGGGCGCACACAATAATTACTTGGTTATCTTTGGTAAGCGTCAGATATTAGTTTACTCAGGTGCAACAACCCCTTCCACAATGTCATTGGCTGACACCATAGGCAACATTGGTTGTTTATCAAGGGATTCAATAGTTTCTACGGGTTCAGATATTATTTTCTTGTCTAACTCAGGTGTGCGTAGTTTGTTGCGTACTATTCAAGAAAAGTCTGCCCCATTGCGTGATTTGTCTAAGAATGTGCGTAATGACCTAATGACCTATGTAGCGGGTGAAACATTGTCAAACATCAAGGCGGTTTACTCAGAAGTCGATGCTTTCTACCTTCTTACCTTGCCTATTGCCAAACAAGTCTATGTATTTGATACAAAGGCTCAGTTACAAGATGGTTCTGCAAGGGTAACAACTTGGGACTCTATTGAACCAACCTCATTGTTGGCAAGACGAAATGGCGATTTGCTGATTGGTAAGAATGGATATATTGGCAAATATGGGACTTATTATGACCATGCTTCTACCTATCGTTTCCAGTATTACACCAACTATGCTGACTTAGGCGATGCAAATATCACATCAATTCTGAAGAAAATTTCTGTTGTAGTAATTGGTGGTACAAACCAAATATTTACAATAAAATGGTCTTATGATTTTTCTGGTCAGTATTATGCTACACAAGCAATTATTCCTATATCAACAGTAGCGGAATATGGAATTGCTGAATATGGTGCAAATGGTATTCCAGTTGCATATTATTCTACGGGCGTACAAATTGGGACTTTGGTTGGGCAAGCATCAGGCTATGGCAAAGTTGTACAAACAGCGTATGAAATTGAGATAAATGGTGCGCCTATAAGTATTCAAAAGATTGAGATTCAGGCTAAAAACGGAAAACTTGGGTAAGGAATAAATATGGCAAATTACACAAAAATTACCAACTTTGCGGCAAAGGATGCACTTGCGTCTGGTAACGCAAATAAGGTTGTTAAGGGAACTGAGATAAATACAGAATTTGACAACATTGCTACGGCAGTTGCTACAAAGGCTGATTTAAATTCTCCAACCTTAGTAACCCCTGCGCTTGGAACACCATCATCAGGTGTGATGACCAATGTTACAGGTCTTCCCCTAACAACTGGTGTAACAGGTACTTTAGGGGCAAACAATGGCGGTACAGGGGTTGCTAATAACTCTGCAAGCACACTTGCCATATCAGGTTCTTTTGGAACTACCTTGACTGTATCTGGTACTACGGCATTGACTTTGCCTACTACGGGTACTTTGTCTACTTTGGCAGGTTCTGAAACCCTGACAAACAAGACTCTGACTGCTCCCACACTTGCATCTGCCAACATAACAACTGCATTGACCTTAACTGGTGCGTCTGGAACAAGCGGTCAGTTATTGACTTCTGCTGGTTCTGGTTCTGCTCCTACATGGACAACAGTTTCTGCTGACACAGTAGGCTTTAAGAACCGCATCATCAATGGTGCGATGGTGATTGACCAGCGTAATGCTGGGGCTAGTGTTACTCCAACAAACGGTCTATACACTTTAGACAGATGGGCGGCTGATGTAAGTCAAGCATCTAAGTTCACAGTCATACAAAGTTCAACTGCACCTGCTGGATTTTCTAAATCGTTATTAGTTACATCATCATCTGCTTATACCGTAGGCACTAATGATTATTTTGCTTTACACCAGTTTGTAGAAGGATTTAATACCTCTGACTTTAATTTTGGAACAGCAAGTGCCACATCAATAACTTTGTCTTTCTGGGTTCGCAGTTCACTAACAGGAACTTTTGGTGTTGGATTAAGAGGCGCATCTGATACTCGCTCATACACAGCCACATACACCATCAATTCTGCAAATACATTTGAATATAAAACAATAATTATTGCTGGTGATACATCAGGAACTTGGCTAACAAATAATGGTGTCGGTATAGGGTTGTTTTTTAGTCTTGGTGTTGGTTCTGCTAACAGCACAACTGCTGGGTCATGGCAGGCTGTTAACGCTACTTCACCAACTGGTGCTGGTTCTGTTGTAGGTACTAATGGTGCTACATGGTATGTAACTGGCGTACAACTAGAAAAAGGCAGTACCGCAACGAGTTTTGATTACAGACCTTATGGTACTGAGTTTGCTCTTTGTCAGAGGTATTTTCAATCTCACTCTGAAGTTATTGTCGAAACTGGTTCAAATTTTCAAGGTTGGATGTATCCAGTTCAAATGAGAACAGCACCAACTATTGCGGGTGGCGGTGCAGGATTTACCATAAATGGAAACAATGCGGATTCATTTATGTCATATCAAACTAGTCGCGCATCTGTTGCAAAATTAACTTTTTCAAGTGAGTTATAAATGTATAAATTAATTAAAAATATATTAACTGACAATATCAATAGTGTTTTGCGTATTGCAGATAACGCTTGCATCCCATTTGACCCCGCTAACACAGACTACCAAGCCTATTTAAAGTGGGTGGCTGAAGGCAATACACCATTGCCAGCAGAGGAGTAAGCATGAAAGCATCAGAAATCATTAAAGCAGATGCGGTCAAACGCAAAATTGACCCAGATAAAGCCTTGCGTACTGTTAGCGCATTGGTTAGTGCTAAGTCTGCGGTTTTGATGCAAGAGAGTGATTCTGTATTGCTAGTTCGCAAGATTAACCCAACATCCGCAGAGATTCACTTGTTTACTGAAGATAACCCAAGAACATTGGCAAAGGCTGTTATTGGCTTTGTCAGGAGAGGCAAGGCTTTAGGTATTAAGACTGTATACGGCAAAGCAGATAACCAAGGGATTGTTGAGTTGATGAAACGAGTTGGCTTGAATGTACAAGCATCTGACTTGCAACAGTACAACTGGAAAGCACAGATATGAGAAATAGTCTTGCCCTATTAGGTATACCAGACCTCCCAATCTATGCGTTTCGCCATGTTGGAGACAGAAGAATTCAACCCCAAGGTGGTGGTGGTGGAATTATTGAGAGCGTTTCAAATGCTGTAAGCGATACAGTCAGTAGCGTTTCAGATGCTGTGGCTGGTATTGATAACACAGTAAATGAGGTAGTACCAGGCGGTTGGGCAACTGTTGCTTCTGTTGCAGTTCCTGTTGCCGCACCTTATATCCAAGCGGCTAATGTGCTTGACAGGGGTGGAAGTCTTGAAGATGCCGCCAAAGCCGCTGTCATTGGACAAGTTGCTGGTGAAGTTGGTGGTGGTGTAGGCGCAGAAACAGGTTCTAGTTTTGCTGGCAATGTTGCTGGTGGGACTACTGGTGGATTGTTAAGTGGCAAGTCACCAGAAGAAGCATTAAAAAGTGGTGTGATAAGTGGTGGAATAAGCCAAGTAACACCATCTGGTTTATTGACTTCTAGTGGAACAACACCAACACAAGATTATACGTATTTACCATCTGCAAATGTAACGCCTACAAGTACGGCGCAAGGAACAACGGGAGCGACAAACATGGCTGACTACAACGTAAATGATTTTGAGAACTATGGGATACCGACTCCTACTTATACGCCTTATGGTTCTGGAGGTGAGGGATTTGACATTCCAAATACCATAAATACCCCAATGACGCAAGCGGAAATAGATGCAACTATGCAAACGTATGGCGGCAATAGTTCTTTGGATGCGGCTACACAAGCCCTAATCAAACGAGCATTGGCGGCTGGTGGTACTGCGGCTCAAGGGGCAATGAACTTCCTAAGTCAAAAGGGCGTTGTTCAAGGTGGATTAGGAACTGCCGCTAACTTAATGCAATTGCAAGCGGATAGGCAAGCGGCACAGCAAGCACAAGCAAGAATAGGTCAAGCAACACAACAAGCGGTTGCTGGCTCACAGTTCAGACCCGTTGGTACAACTACTCGTTTTGGTACATCTAACTTCCAAGTTGACCCTGCTACTGGTCAATTGGTAAGTGCTGGCTATACAGCCGCACCTGAGATAACTTCTGCCCAAAATCGTTTATTAGGGCTTGGTGCTAGTTATTTAGCACAAACTCCTGAAGAGGTTGCTCAACAGTACATGACAAGGCAATATGACTTGCTTGATCCTAGTCGGCAAAGACAGTTGGCTGGCATTAGAAACGAAAACTTCCGAACAGGCCGTGGTGGTTTGTCCGTAGGTTCTACTGGTTTGCGTCCAAGTGGCGCACAAGGCTTGATGGGTGCTAATCCTGAGTTAGAGGCGTACTACAACGCCTTGGCACAACAAGATGCACAGTTGGCTGCACAGGCACAACAAGCGGGTCAGCAAAATGTATTGTTTGGCACAGGCTTGTTTGGTCAGGCTGGTACTTTGGAGAATATGGCACAACAACCATTTACTCTAAGTCAAAGTCTTGCTGAAAAATCTGCTTTGGGTGGTGCAAGATCGGGTCAACTTGGTATACAAGGTAATGTTTATGGTAATGCCATAGGCTTGTCTGCGGCTAATACTACCAATCCATTTGCTACTGTCTTAGGTGGACTGAGTAGCCCAACATCATTGTTAGCGCAAGGTATAGGGTCATACCTTGGTTCGTCTGCGCCATCAAATGTTGGTGGTACTGGTAGCACATTTAATACTGGCTACTATGACCCAATGCAACAACAGTTTTAAGGAGTAATCATGGCAACAGATATCGTAGGTGGATTATTTGGAATTACTCCTCAAGCGTATGAAACGCAGCAGTACGAGCGCGCGTTAAGAGAAGGTCAAGCATTTGGTACACCGCAAGGTCTTTACGCCTCTGCCGCACAACTGGGCCGTGGCATTGGTGGCGCTTTAGGCGCTGAAGACCCACAGTTAAAATTAATCAGCGCACGAAACGCAGTAATGCAAGAGGTAGACCCTACTAATCCTGATTCGCTCATGGCCGGCGCGCAAAGGTTATCGCAATTCGATCCTGTTGGTGCAAGCGCGCTAGCCAATGCGGCTAGAGAAGCGCAAGTTAAGTTATCTCAAGTCGTACGAAATACACGCGAAGCGCGCGGTTTAAGCGTTGGTCAAGATGTACTAAAGGCCGAAACGGAAGCAAGCTATTTAGCGGCTATTCGCCAATTACAAGGCATGGAACAAACGCCAGAAAATGCTGCCGCACTTCAAATTTATAAAGATAAGTTAGCGGCGTTAACCCGCACTAAAGAGGCAGCGCCTCTCGATATCCAGAAAGCGCAAGACTACCGCAAAGCGCTAATTAAAGAAGGCGCGCCTCCAGCACAGATAGCTGAAGTTGATCGCTACATCAAAGGATTAGAAGGCGGTAGAGGAACTGCGATTACTAACGTCTTGCCTGGTCAAAAGGAATTTGTTGATATCCCTAAATTTAGGGCAACTGTCCAAGGCACTGTTGATCCGCAATCTAAAACTGTATATGCGGCAGATCAGGCGTTGCAAAACATCAATGACTCAATATCTACTAACAACTTCTCCTCGTTTAGGGCAGCGCAAACGGGCTTTGCTAGAGCAATATCCGGAACTGGCGACCTAAGTCAAAAAGAATTGATAGCGGCTGGCGCCGATCCGTCATTGCTTGGCGGAACGGCCGACACGATATCTAAACTGTTTAGTGGCACGCCAACATTGGATACGCAAGAAAAAATGCGAAAGACCTTGCAAGCTATTCGTACTGTTGCGGCCAAGAAGGCCACTGATGAAATTGATCGTCAGGCTAAGATAGCAAGTAGACAACCTGGCTACACGCCTCAAATAATCAACGAAGCGTTAGACTTCCCTGAATTCAAAACGCCTGGTGCCGCGCCAACTGCCGGCGGCCCATTCACAGACGCGGAAAAAGAAAAGCGCTATCAAGAATATAAAAACTCACGGATAGGACAAAAGCCATGACCGAACAAGAAGAGTTTGAGTTTCGCCTTCGTTTCGAAAGTGAGCAGGCTACGGCAGCGCCTGCTGCACCTACACCTGCACCTTCACCATCTATGGGCGCCCTTATAGCTGAAGGCGCGCGTAAAGGTTTTGCAGGTACTGTAGGCGCGGTGTCTGGGCTGGCTAATGTCATAGATAGGGCCGGCATAAACCCATTCACTATGGGTATGCGCGCTGCAGGCACGCCTATACCTGCGCCCACTGGCGGTTTGGTAGAGACATTCCAACAAGGTCGTGAACCAGTTTATGGCGGCCTTATGCGGCTTATGGGGTCTACTGGTGTACAACCTCAGACTGGCCCTGAAAAGATGATATCCCAAGGCGCTGAAGCAGTTACTTCGCCTGAATCTTATGTATTTCCTGCGCTGTCTGTAATTAAACGTCTAGGCCCTGTTGCCCAAACATTACTGCGCCCAACTGAGCAAGCTATTGTTGGCGGCTCTGCGGAAGCTGGCGGTCAAGCCGGCGAATATGCAGGCGAAAAGGTAGGCGCGCCAGGTACTGGGCGATTTCTTGGTAGTCTGTTTGGCGGTATTGGCGGCGCCTATACCACTGGCGCTGCAATAAAAACTGGCGAATTAACTGGGAAAGGCATTAGTCTGGCAACAAGTCAGTGGAACAAAATCCGTGGCACTAACCCTGAAGATGAATTGCTCAAAGACGTTGACAACCGAATTAGCAACATCTTTATAGCTGCCGGTGCGGCCGACCCTAACTTTATGAAAGTGCTTACTGAGGCGGCCAAAGCGCAGGAAAGCGTCTATCTAAAGGCGCCAGGCGGCACGCCCGTGCAAATGCCACTTAGTTCGTTGTTGGCCGATAACCCAGTTATCAACAACTTCATCCAAAGCCTGTCGTCTAAAGACCCAGTATTCCGCGCTCAATACAGCGATCAGTTTGAAAAAGCCAAACAGGCCATGGTGGCCAACCAGATCAAATTGTTTGGTGATCCATCTAAAGTACAGGTGAGTATTAAGCCTACTGATTTGGCTGCCCCACAAGCGCGCCGTCTTCGCACAATTGATGAGCAAATTGCTGACGTATATAGCGACAAGTCTATGGACCCAACTATGTTGGGCAACCGAATTGATAACTTGTTGGCTAAAAAAGAAGACGCTGCCTATAAAGAAGTGCGGCCGCTTTACACTGAAGCGTTCAATATCGCCAAAGATAAGAATGTCGAATTGCCTTCTACGGCAGTCGATGACATCTTTAACTCTGTAGCTGGCGCACAAGCGTCTGATATCTTTAAGACGTTCCCGTCTATTTACAACCGCGTACGGGCAAAATTTAAACCAGAAACTGTTGAACCTAGCGCAATCCTAACGGCCGAGGGTAAACCCGCAATTGAAGGCGGCGTTAAGTTCTCTGCTGCCACAGTAGAAGACTTGGATTCTTTGAAACGCGAGATCAACAAGCAATTGCGTAAGACCTCGGACCCTGCTGATATTCGTTTATTGACCGAACTCAAAACACGCGTCAGTGGTCACATTGACAACCTCGACCCTGACTTTGTTACAGCATACCGAAATGCGGATAATTCTTATTTGCAAAAAGTAGGGCTGCCGTTTAATTCAGATACGCTAAACAACATCGACCGCAAGAAGTTTGTTGAACAGATTGCGCCTGCATTAATCGGCAACAAGTCCAACGTCAGCCAGTTTATTGACGCTACCGGTCAAGATGGCGTACGCGTAGCGCGCGATGCCTTTATGGATAGTTTCAGTCGCGCCGTATTAAAAGACGATGTAATTAACCCTAAACTTGCGGATAAATGGCTTAAAAAGAACCAAGGTGGCGTGTCTTTAATACCTGGTTTAGAGAATGAATTACGTGGGTCTGTAACTAACGTGCAAGTGTTATTGGCAGAACGTAAACGTTTAGATGACGCATTTAGAGAAGTAGCTGGCAACCAGATCATTAAAGGTGAAGGGTTTAACAACGCGCAAGATTTAGTCACCAAAATGTATGGTGATGTTAATTTCACCAACAAATTTATGTCTAAGTCTGGGTACGGCGAGAATAAGGACGCCGTCAATGCGGTCCGGTCATTTATGTTGGACGATATCGTTAAGTCTGGCGATCCAATTGGGTTGTTAAACGACCGCAGTAAATCAGCCGTTTTTAACCGCGTGTTTGGGCCTACCTACGCGCAGAAGGTCGCTGATTTTGCAACAGTGTCAAACCGCATAACCAAAGACTTAACTAACGTGCCGTTTAGGACTGAGACTGTCGCTAAGACGCCGGTAGAAATGCTAACCGGCATTCCACCTGAACAAATCATTTCAAGAATTTACAACCCTGTGTCGGGCGTAACCTACGCTATTACATCTTTGGCTAGTAAATTCTGGGCTAATCAAGCGTCTAAGATGACTGAGCAACGCATCAAAGAATTGCTGCTTAACCCTACGGATGCGGTTAAGGTATTTAACGCTGTGCAGCCAAAAATTAATCAGTTTGACCGCACTAAACTTGACGAGGCTATCGCCGTAGGTAAAAAATATGGCATTAATTGGGTAGCTGATGCGGCCAACGACGCTATGTCCGGCGCGGCCCGTGGTGCAGTGCAGGGCATACCCCAGCCGCAGGAGTAACCCATTGACCCTTTTTCTCTTCTCTTACTGGCACAAACTGCTTTCGGCGCTATCAAGCAGGGCTGCGACTTTCTACACCAAGGTCGTATTCAGCTTGAGTCTGCTAAAAAGACCATTGAAGGCGTGCAGTCAGACATTAAGGCAGTCAAAGGAATATTTGATTGGTTCATTGGCCTCTTTGTCTCTAAGCCAGAAAAAGTCGACGTTGCAAAGCCTGTGGCGCAAACGAAAGCCAAAGCCGCAGCCAAGCAGTCCTACGAAGTCCTTGAACTGGAACTCATTAAAAGCGTGGGTGACAACCTTGGGACGCTCTTTGACACGCAACAACAAATAAACAACTACTACTTAGAACTTGAAGAGGAATCAAAAACCAACTACAACCCAGATCAGAACACCAGCAAGAAGGCTATTGAGCGTGCTTTGATTGAGTTGCAGATGGAGAAGTTGATGGAGCAGACTAGAGAGGCGATGGTCTATGCACCGGCAGAGTTAAAGGACTTGTATAGCAGATTCTTGGTAATGCATGGCAAGATTGAGCGTGAACAGGAGTGGGCTAGGGCTGAAACGATTCGCAAAGCTAGGCAAGCAAGATGGCAAAAGGAGCGAGAAGAAATTCATAGAATCGAGATGGTAAGTAGCGCTATTGCTGTGACATTCATTTCTTTATTTTTTGGATGGGCGATGTGGGCAATACAAAACTTATCTGGTGGATTTTGATAGGAGTGGCGGTATGCATAACTGTTGGAGTTACATCAATGGCGTACGTGGAAACCCTATACATGCGAGCACAGTTAAAGCAAGAGATAAAAGAACTTCGTAAACTCAAACGTGAATTGAAGGAAAGTAAATGAATGAACTATTCGGTCTTCTCAAGGGTATCGCACCCACGTTGGCAACTGCTGTCGCTGGTCCTTTGGGTGGGGCTGCTATTTCCGCTTTGGCTTCTAAGTTTGGTGTTTCTGATTCCGTTGATGCTGTGGCTAAAGCTATCGCGGGTGATCCACAGGCGGCGCAAAAACTCCAAGAATTAGAGTTAGAGATGGCCAAGCTAGACATGGCTAATACTGCTGACGCGCGCAAAATGAATGCAGATATTCAAAATTCAGCAGTCGCGTCGTGGTTGGCAAAAAACATTGCCTATGTCATCGACGTCTCAATCATTGCTGGCGCTCTCACCATGACCTTTGTGGTTTTCATAGTCGGCGTCCCAGAACAGAACAAGAGCATGGCGTTTACAGCTTTAGGGTCGTTGTGGACGTTAACGGGTACTGTTGTAAACTTCCATCGTGGGTCTTCCGCAGGGAGTAAAGCCAAAACCGAAGAACTTATGAAAGGCGCAAAATGATTGAATTCTTAAAACAATTGATGATAGCCAGGGTCAACCGGCCACAACCTACTGTCGAAGAAGTCGAAGTCCAAGTATGGTCTTTTGTTGTTAAGTCGATCACTATCATGGTTCTAGGCATCGCTTTTGGCGTTTTGTATTTGATTGGATTTGAGAAGCAAGACCCAGAACTCGCGCCTATTGACTCTGTATTTTTGGAAATCTTAAAAGCCATTGCCTTTATGGGCGTGGGAACAATGGGCGGTATATCTGGACGTAAGGCGTCTACCGCAATAGCAAAAGCAATCGTAGGAGATCAAAATGAACCTAAGTGAACACTTTACTCTTGAAGAACTAACGCACACAGATCACAGAGACTTGGACAATACGCCAAACGAGGCAGAGTCTGCCAATTTGCGTAGGCTGGCCAGTTTTCTAGAGCAAGTCAAAACTGTACTTGGCGGCAAACCAATCATGGTCAACTCTGCGTTTCGATCTAAGGCGGTCAATGATGCTGTAGGCTCAAAAGATAGCAGCCAGCACCGCGTTGGTTGTGCAGCCGACATACGCGTGCCTGGCATGACGCCTGATGAGGTAGTGAAAGCTGTCATTGCGTCTGGTATTGGCTACGATCAAATCATTCGGGAATTTGACCGCTGGACGCATATCTCTGTGCCAAACCTATCCACATCGACGCCAAGGCAACAAGCCTTGATCATCGACAAACAAGGCACTAGAACTTACGCTTAGTCTTCGCTACTTAGCATGAAGATGGCGACGGCGACTGTGACTACCACTACGCCCCCCATGACAAGCAGCATGATTGTCCAAGCAATTGTTTCAAGCATCTTTGCGCTCCTGGTCGAGTTCACGTTTCATGTAAACAACAAACGCTTCTACCAACTTTAAAAAGTATGGCAGTAGCGCGCCTAATACAAATATTAAAACTTCATTCATTGTTTTTCCTTTTTAATGTAGCGTCGATGTGTCTAACCATTTCAAATATAGTTGAGCGCCCAGCCCCCGTTTGAAAATCTTCCCAGTCCCAGTAACGCTCAACCTCTTCATCCGTCAGCCCTACCCAAGGCTTCTCCAACTCAGCAACCCTGCCAGACAAGACACGCACTAACTCAGTTAGCACAGCGACCTCTGCCATTAGTTGTTCTTTGGTTGTGCCATACGCATCTTTGTACAAACCCAATCGTTCGTTCTCATCATGCAGTGCTTGCAGTACAGCTTCTTTGCGTTGTTTGCTTTCGCGCTCTATGCGGTTGAACTCCTCGTCTTCTGGTGTCATTTGATTAAACTCCTATAAGCGTTGATTGCATCTTTCAAATCATTCTGTAATTGCTCGATATAGTCCTGCTGCTGTTGCATCTTAATGTAAGACTCTTGAGCAAACTTGGCTAGATTCTCTTGGCTCCATGACTCAAATGTTGGCATTTTTACTCCTATCAAGTCTCTTTTGCTGTTCTTGTTTTATGTCCTCTGGCGGCACCACGACTTCTTGCGTAGTAAACCTATGCTCATTAGCGCATTCCCGTCTACGGGTGTAGCCAAAGGTTGGCGATTTCTTAGTCTGTTTCACAATAGACCAAGCGTTACAGATAGGACACTTCATGGGCGTCTGGCCTCCTGCAGTATCTCGATACGCTCTCTCGCAGCGCGCAAGGTTGTGTAGCGCTGGTGCAGCCGCTCCAAGACGGCCACACGTTTGCCAACTTCGCGTTCGTCGGTCAACATCTCCAACACCTTGACTTCATCCAAGGTCCTAAGTTCAGCGTTTAATTTTCGCCATGTAAGTGTCAATTTTTGTCTCCAGTTTAGTGATTGTGTTTAGGGTTTTTACTAATGTTCGATTGGCGGCGTTAGCGTCTTTCTGATGTATTTTTAAGATGGACCGCGCGGCTTTAAGCTGCGCTTTCCACAGGTTTAGTCTAGTCATTTCAATTCCTCCATGGCGATATCTGACAAGGCGCGTTTGTCGTGCAGCGCGGCCCAAATCTTCTCATCTACTGTTTTATTAGAAATCATTACGTAGCACCACACGTCATGCCGCTGGCCGCTACGATGCAGACGCCCGATGGTTTGTTCATACAGTTCGAGCGACCAGGGCAGGGACAAGAAGACGATTCGACTGCCGCCGTGCTGCAGGTTGAGTCCATGGCCGGCTGACTTGGGGTGGACCAAAAGAAGTTCGATGCTCCCAGCATTCCATCGTTCAATAGCGCGGTCGTCGTCAAGGGTGGCGGCTTTGGGGTATCTACGTTTAAGTTCGGCCAACTCTTCTTTGTACGTGTACGCCACCAAAGTATTGGCATGTTGGTTTTCCTCCAATAGTTCGTCAAGCCGCTCAAATTTAGACGTGTCAAACCATACGGGTTTATCCGCATATACAAAGCCCGACGCCATTTGTTGCAGCTTGGCCGTCACGACGCCGGCGTTAACTGCAATCGCGCGGTCGTTAGGAAACTGTGCGACAAACTCAGTCTTCATGTCGTCATAGGGTTTACGATTAGTTAGGTTACCGCGCACTTCAACTGTGTGCAGGGCCGGCAGTTTGTCTTTGTATTCGCCTGGCTCCAATACAAACGTCGCCGGCTTGATGCGTTCCATAACCAAAGCCAAGGCGCCAGGGCGCGGCTGCCAATCGTTGTACTCGCGGTTGATCAACGCAAAGTACTGCTGCATAAACGCGCCCTTGGCGCGGCCAAGCAGGTTTTGGTCGACGATCTTGCACTGGCCAAAGACGTCCTCTAAGCCGTTGCTAGTGAAACTGCCGGTAAGCCCCCAGCGGATCACCATGGGCTCGATCACTTTGTTGAGCGCCTTAAACCGCGCGCCTGATGGATTTTTTAGCCGCGTGAGTTCGTCAAACACAATGGCGTCAAAATCAAGTTCTTGTTCGGCCAGCCACTGCAGGTTGTCGTAGTTAGTCACAACAATGCGCGCGCTAGACGCCAGCGCTGCTAGACGCTCTTTCGGTGAGCCAACGGCCACAGCGATCTCTTGACGTGGCGCCCATTTAGGCTGCTCCACGGGCCACACGTCAGTGCAAACGCGTTTAGGCGCCAGCACTAGAAAACGTGTGACCTCGCCATTGGCGAGCATGTCTTGCATGGCCGCTAGGGTGATGGCAGTTTTGCCCGCCCCTACCGGCGCCAAGATCATGGCGCGGTCGCGCTCGTACAGAAAGTCAGCCGCCTCAATTTGATACGGCCTCAATGATCCAACCATCTATTTGCTCCTTGCTCCATAAACATGCGTACTTCTGATTCATTAGCGCCATGTCTGACGCGAATATTTTTTGCAGTTCTGACAAACGCCCATCAGGCGCCTTCAGTTCGATAAACCAAGTCTGGCCATTTGGCAAACAAACTACTCTATCGGCAACGCCTCTGTGCGCCGGACTAGTAAATTTGTACGCCCTACCGCCAAGGTCCTTGACGCGTTGCACTAAATATTTTTCGATTATTTTTTCTTTCATGTCAAAAAGTTTAACACACTATTATTTTTTGTGCTATAGTTCAATCTCAATCAACTAAAGGAGAGTTCAGTGCAACACAGTAATATCGTCGGCGGTTCAACCGCAAAGCGTGTGATCAACTGCCCAGGCTCAGTAGCCTTGGTGCAAAAGATGCCGCCCCAACCAAGTAACAAATACGCAGACGAAGGCACGCTGTTGCACAACGTCATTGCTGAAATCGTGATGAGCGATAGAACGCCTGAGAGTTTTCTTGGTACTAAATACGAAGACCAAGTTCTTACGCAAGAATTGATCGACAACAAACTCAAAGTCGCGCTGGCCGCGCTTGATGAGATCGATCCAAACAAAGAGATGCAAATTGAAGCTGAGACTCGCGTCGGCTTTGGTGATCTCTTGCCTGGCGTATTCGGTAGCACTGACCTTATCGGTCGGATCGGTGACCGCGCTGTCGTTCTAGATTGGAAGTTTGGCGACGGCGTCGCTGTGGAAGCAGAAGAGAATGCACAGCTAATGTTCTACGCCGCTGCGGCCATGCGTACTGAAGGATCAAAGTGGGCGTTCGATGGTGCTACTGAGATCGAATGCATCATCGTGCAGCCGCCGGCAATCAAGCGCTGGGTGACTACACCAAAACGCATTGCAGAGTTCGAGGCGCAATTGATGCGTGCGGTTAAAGAAGCAGAGCATCCTAACGCGATGATCCGCACAGGCGATCATTGCCGCTGGTGTACCGCCAAACCAATCTGCCCACAGATGACCGGCGCCGCCGACCGCGCGTTGCAAGTAGCGATCAAATCGTTAGACGCAAACATGATCGGCAGCTACTTGGCCAATGCTGATATATTAGAAGATTGGATCAAGGACCTGCGCGCCTTGGCCCATCAAATGTTGGATAGCGGCGCCCCTGTGCCAGGGTATAAACTGGTACAAAAGCGCGCTACACGTCAATGGGTGGACGATAAAAAAGCCGCCGACGCATTGACCGCAATGGGCCTAGAAGCCTATAAAGAACCAGAGGTCCTATCGCCTGCACAGGCTGAGAAGGAACTCAAAAAGCGCAAGTTGGCATTGCCTGACGATCTTGTCGTGGCAGTGTCTTCAGGCACAACGCTTGCCCCGGAGAGTGATCCCCGGTCAGCAGTGTTGCAAATCGGGAAGCAGTTAACTGCAGCCCTTTCTAAAATCAACTAAGGAAAATCAAATGAGTTTAGTAACCTTCTCTAAAGCAAACCTCCCCGCAGTCAGTTCGTTGGCAACGTCGTTGCGAACAATCCAATCCGAAGTAGGCGCAGCCGGCGTTGTCATCTTAAAGATGGACAAGACCGGTCACTGGGTATTCGGCGCGGATCAAACCGAAGTCGAAGACGACTCTCTGTGGGCCATCAATCCCTTTTCTTTTGTCCACGGCTTTATCGCTTGGGGTGACGGCGAAGTGTTAGGTGAAAAGATGGCCAGCGTAAGCCAGCCATTACCTGCATTGGAAGAGGCGCCGCCTCAAGCCAAGAAGGGTTGGGAGAATCAAGTCGGTATGTCTTTGAAATGCATATCTGGTGACGACAAAGGAATGGAAGCGCGCTACACCACTACTTCGGTAGGCGGTAAGCGCTCAGTGCAAACGCTCGCAGTGGCATTGGCTGATCAGGTCGACAAAGACCAGACCAAACCAGTGGCCGTCGTGCGTTTGAAGAAAGACCATTACGCGCATAAGTCCTACGGCAAAATCTACACGCCTGTGTTTGAGATTGTCGAATGGATTTCTATGGACGCAGATGCAACCGACGTAAAAGTCGAAGCAGAAGCGGAGCAACCTAAGCGTCGTCGTCGGTCTGCCTGATGACTCTCTGGGTTGACTTTGAAACCCGTAGCGCCTGCGACCTAAAAGCCGCAGGCGTTTACAACTACGCACAAGATATCAGCACCAAAGTGTTGTGCATGTCTTACGCTTTTGACAACGACGACGTGCAAACTTGGTTGCCAGACCAACCATTCCCCGCTGCCGTAGCCCAGTACACCGGTTTGATCTACGCCCACAACGCAGCGTTTGAGCGCCTGATCTTTTGGTATGTGCTACAAATGAATTTCAAGCTGGAGCAGTTCTACTGCACAGCAACGCAGGCCCGCGCCAATTGCGCGCCTGGATCACTAGAAGACGTTGGCCGCTTTGCTGGCGCGTCTATGAAGAAAGACCATCGCGGCGCGCAGTTGATTCGCTTGCTGTCTATCCCGCAGGCCAATGGATCATTCAGGCAAGACGCTACGCTTATGGCTGAGATGATCGCCTACTGTGAGCAAGACGTGCGCGCCATGCGTGCTATCAGTTTAGGTATGCGCCCGTTGAGTAAAGATGAGTTAGCCGACTACCACGTCAACGAACGTATCAACGATCGCGGCGTCATGGTAGACGTGCCACTGTGTCAAGCTGCGGTTAAATTTGCCAGCGATGAAATGATCGAGATCGAGCAAATCGTCGACGAAGTAACCGAAGGCGCAATCACTAGCGTGCGCTCACCTAAGATGCGCCAATGGGTGATTGATCGTGTAGGCCCGCAGGCGTTAAAGCTGATGGAGTCTCACAAAGACGGCGAGAAGAAATATTCGATTGACAAAACAGTGCGGGCTAATTTGCTCGCCATGGAGAATCCAGATGAGATACCGCCCGCTGTTGCCGAGGTTATACAGTGCGCCGATGACCTATGGGCGTCGTCGGTTGCTAAGTTCAGCCGCCTTGCAGACCTTGCAGACGTCGAAGATCAAAGAGTTAGAGGCGCGTTTGTCTTCTCTGGAGGATCAGCGACAGGCCGCGCTAGTTCATACGGCGCCCAGGTCCACAACTTCACCCGTAAGTGCGCTGCCGAGCCCGACGCAGTCCGTAATGCTATGGTCAGAGGCCACACAATCGTCCCCAAGTACGGCGAACGAGTTACCGACGTACTTAAAGGAATGCTTAGACCAGCGCTCATCCCTGCAGCAGGCAAGCAATTGGTTGTGGCCGACTGGTCAGCAATCGAAGCAAGGGTAAACCCGTGGCTGTCTAATTGCTTTGCCGGCGAACGCAAACTAGAAATCTTTGCCAAGGGCGAGGACGTTTACAAGGTCAATGCGGCCGCGACGTTTGGTGTGGCAGTCGATGCGGTAGACGATCGTCAACGTCAAATCGGCAAGGTGCAAGAGTTGGCTTGCGGCTTTGCCGGTGGCATTGGCGCCTTCGCGGCCATGGGCCGTGTCTATGGCGTGCATCTACCTGAGTCCGACGCCAAGCGCATGGTGGATGCATGGCGCAGGGCCAATGCTTGGTCGGTGCCTTACTGGCAAAAGCTAGAGGAATCCTACACGCGTGCCATGCGAAACAAAGGCCATGAGTTCCCCGTCGGCCGTGTAACGTACATGTTCGATGGCCAGCACCTTTGGTACATGTTGCCTTCTGGCCGTGTGCTTTGCTACCCGTACGCAAGACTAGAACAAGACGGGATAAGCTATGCCAAGGCGGCATGGAAACCTGCAGCAGATGCAAAAGAATGGCCGCGTGCAAGACTTTGGAAAGGGTTAGCGTGCGAGAATATCACCCAGGCCGTAGCCAATGATTTGTTGCGTCACGCCCTGCGCCAATTGGATGATGTAGTGCTACATGTCCACGACGAAATCGTGCTAGAAAGCGCTGATCCAGTGGAAGCCGCCGCGAGGCTAGAGAAGGTAATGTGTACGCCGCCTGCCTGGGCCAAGGGTTTGCCCCTTGCTGCCGGTGTGTCGGTTATGACAAGATATGGAAAGTAAAAAGCCGCCTTGCCGGGCGGCTTTTCTGTCAACAAGGAGATGACGTGGAGTTTTTAGATTATATCTGCAACCTAGCCCCAGAGGGCGAAACACCTTTAATAGTACGACAAAAACCACAGTTGAGAAACGGCGAAGTGCAGCTACACGCTGACGGCGCCATTGTCGCAACGTGGCCGTCGTATCTGCCGACCAAGCAAAAACCCAAAGAAGGCCAAGCGTGGTATGTGAACACCGGCAGCTTTATCGTTGACCGATTCAAAGACGGCAAAGTCAGCGCGTCCAAGGACAATATTGAGTTTGTGCTTTGCCTGATGTTGGACGACATTGGAACGAAGTCCAAGGAGCCGCCATTAGCGCCAACGTGGAAGATCGAATCGTCGCCTGGTAATTTTCAGTGGGGCTACGCATTCAGTGAGCAACCATCCAAGGCCGCGTTTGTTGCTGCGGTCGACGCAATCGCAGAGGCCGGCTACACCGACCCAGGCGCGCGTAATCCGGTCCGTAACTTTCGACTGCCCGGCTCTGTAAACCTGAAACCTACGGCAGGCGGCTTTGTTAGCCGGTTAGCTGAATTCAATCCAGAGCGCGAGTACACCCTGCAAGATATCTGCGACGCTCTAGGTGTTATCCCTAAACCGGAGCAAGGCGACACTTTACGCCCGATTAAGATGGCCGACGATGGCAACGACGATGTTTTACGTTGGCTATCGGATAACAGTTTGCTATTGTCAAAACCTAATGGGCTAGGTTGGGCCGGCGTCATTTGTCCTAACAGCGCGCAACACAGCGACGGCAACCCAGAAGGTCGCTACATGCCGGCAACCCGTGCATATTGCTGCTACCACGGCCACTGCCAAGAGTTAAATTCCCACACGTTCTTAGAATGGGTGGCCGACAACGGCGGCCCTAAACATACGCCAGGGCTGCGCGAGGAACTCTTAACCCAAGCTATGGATCAGGCGTTATCTAAACTCACGCCAACCGACATGTTCAAAGACGACGCTGCCGCGATCGTGGCTGAAACTGAACGCAAGGAACTAGGCCGGGTAGAAAAATCTGAATGGTGGGACCGGTTTGCCTACATCCAAGAAGACGACGCCTATTTTGATATGCAAGACCGGCGCGAACTCGCGCGTGGCACCTTCAACGCATTGTTTAGGCACATCGGCTGCAAGTCGGTCCACAACGGCCGCAAGATAGAGGCGTCTTACTCCTTTGACGAAAACCGGCAAACCAAAGGCGCCAAGGCGCTAGTTGGCATCACTTACGCCGCAGGGTCATCGGTGTTAGTCGTGCGCGACGGGCAAACCTACGGCAACCGCTGGCGCGACGCTAGACCTAAACCCGTGCCAGGCGACGTCACGCCATGGCTGCGGCACGTCGAGCGCATGGTCCCTGAAGCATTCGAGCGTGAGCACTTACTTAACGCGCTCGCGCATAAGGTCCAATTCCCAACGCACAAAATAAACCACGCGATCTTAATGGGTGGCAACCATGGCTCCGGCAAGGACACATTATTCGCGCCGTTCTTTTGGGCAATCGGAGGCGAGGCCAAGCATAATTGCGCGCTAGTCAAAAACGAAGACCTAAACTCGCAGTGGGGTTACGCGTTAGAGTGCGAAGTTATGGAAATAGCCGAGTTACGCCAAGCTGAAGCCAAGGACCGGCGCGCGTTAGAAAATACCCTAAAGCCAATCATCGCCGCGCCGCCTGAATTGCTGACAATCAACCGCAAGGGCCTTCACCCTTACTACGCCCTTAACCGGGTTTTTGTTATCGCGTTCTCAAACGAACGCGTGGCAATCTCACTGCCAAGCGAAGATCGCCGGTGGTTTGTATTGTGGGCGGAGGCGTCAAAGCTAAACGAAGCGCAGGCAACGGCTTTGTGGAACTGGTACCAAAGGCGCGGCGGCTTTGCTGCAGTGGCTGAGTACTTACACAAACGCGACGTAAGCGCTTGGAATCCATCGGCGCCGCCGCCAATGACTGAAGCCAAGGCCATAATGATCGAGCACGGCATGAGCACATCAGAGGCTTTTTTAGTCGATCTTATTCGCAGGCGCTCCGGTGAATTCTCGCGCGGTGTAGTCGGCGCGCCCTTTCATGGCCTATGCGACCGGCTGCAAGGCCAGGCGCCAACCGGTGCCAAGATAGTGCAAGGCGCGTTATTGCACGCGTTAAAAGAGGCCGGCTGGAGTGACATGGGCCGCATTAAGTCGCGCGAGTATGACAACCGAAAGCATGTATTTTGCGCGCCCGACATGGCCGGCATGTCGAAGTCGGACCTTCGCCGCATGGTCGAGACAACATAAAAAAAGGCCCCTTTCGGGGCCTCTTACTTTTTACGCCTGCCTAGAATAATCTGCAGGGCCAAAGCTGCTAAGGCGTACCACATGTCTGCCCCCATGCGTTGACTAGCGCGTGGGCGTCATATTCCGGCGGTTTTTCGGCCACAGTAAACAAGCCAGCGCCGCGCCGTATCCGGCCCCAGGCGTCGCGCCGGTTTTGGTTTACAAGCTGGCCGCGCTTAACTGCAGCATATACCTGGTCGCGCGTATAACCCTCAGTTTCGCATTCGTGCATGGTGCGCGGTATCGCACAGTAGTCGGTCAACGTCATAAGCCGGCCCCCTTCATTGCTGCGGCTTTGCACTGCTCCACCTGGTCATCGGTTAAACCCTGCGCGAATTCTTCGGCCATGTCCGCGCACTGCTGCGCGGCTTTCGCGTTTGGCGCGGTTAGTCCCAGCACCAAGGCGCGGATCACTAACTCAGTCGGCGAGGGTTTAGGCGCCGGCTGCAGGTCCTCAGCTTCAACGACGGCCTGCGCGTCGCTGCGCGTTAGCCCCTCATCTTCAAGCGCTTGCACGCGGGTTTCATAACTAAGCGCAGGCGGCGGCGCGAATGGTTTAAGCGCATCCTGCAAAATTTTAGGTATGTTATTCATTGTCGGCCACCTCGCAATAACTGTCTTCACCGACCGGCGCCAGGCACGGCAGCTCGCGCAGCTGGTCCCAAGCTACCGGCAGCAAGTGTTTTACATGGTTTAGGCTTTCGTATTTGGCCACATAGTCGGCCGTGCTCATGTCGTCAAAGTAAACCGGGTAAAACCGGCGCTCCGGTCCCTTAGACTTAACGCGCTTATGTTTACCGGTGCATTTTGCGTGGTGCGCGAATATATCTTCGCGTTTGGTCGTATATCGTGTTTTCCCTATTGTTATCGTTTGCATGGTTAGATTCTCCAAATAAATAAATCAAGCGCTAGCACGGCCAGCGCGGCCAGATAAATAAAAATTGTGATGTGTCTCATAAATTCCCCAAAAAATAATTATCAAAATCAAATACGGCCACATAGAAGCCGCGCGGGCCGGCTTGTACCTCATAGCGCCAGGCGTCGGCATCCTGCGCGGCCAAGCTATCGGCCAGCGCCTGCGCGGCGGCTTTCGTTTTAAAGTAGGTCATGGCGCCTGCTCCCTGGCCAGCGCTTCGCGCGCCCGGTCGAGTGCATATGCTAGGCCGTCAATGCGGGCCGTGTCGGGCAGGTCTGGCGCCGCCTGGTCGGCGTAGAAAATAAGCGCTTCTAGCGCTTCGCGTAGAGTTTCGGGTTTATCGATCATATCGTGCAACACCCACAACACGGCGCGTCGATACAACGGCCGCGCGCGTTACGGGTGAACGTGCGATATCGGCCTTGGTCGTTTAGCGTTATTGTGTTTATTTCCTGCGCGTCATCTTCGCAGGTTATATACGCGGTCCGCGTGGCAGTGTCATAAGCTATTTCGTCGCCTGGCCGTATCGGCGCGCCGGTCCGGCTGCAGCGGCCGGCGTATTTGGCTCTCATAATTTTAATCATGTTTTTACTTTCCTTTAGGTTATAGCGTGCGATAGTGCGCGCCCATATGCGGCCGTCGCTGGCCGCATAGAGTCGAGCGCTTACGCGGCCAGCTTGATATCTATAACGCGCTTTCGCGTGCCGTGGGCAGGGAATCCGACAATGGCCGCGCGTTGACGTTGACATAATTGGCAGGTCGCGCACGTCACGTCGTCGCGTTGTGTGGCCGGGCAGATAACGACGGCACGGCCGGCCGGCGTCGTTGTGTTCTGCGTGGTAGTCGACGGCAGCACCACCACCACCGGACCGGCCGCATAGTCGGCCAGCCGGTCGGCGTCGTGTAGGTCATTGGCCGATAAGTTAACTGTAAAACCCCAAGCATTCGCGTGGCGTATCCAATTAATGCTTGCGGCGTCGCGGTGGTGTGAGTAAGTAAAGCCGCGCCGGCCGGTATTGGCCGCGACTAGCTGGCCTAATTTGGCAGCGTCGATTGTCGCGCCGGCTTTCGGTAAGTCGCCTGCCTGGTTGTGGCGCCACAATTGGCCAGCCGGCAGCTGCGCGACCTGGTCGGTGAACGTCGACCAGTCGGTGCCGCGCGTGCCGGCGCCGACGGCGCGCCAGTGTAGCGCGAGCGGCCCGCTGGCCGCGTAGCATTCTTTTTTTAGCTTGCAATCATCCGGGCAGCTATCGGGCTCAGTAGTTGATACCGGTATTGGACCGGTTTTAGCGTTAGCGCTTTTTAGTGTCATGTGTACTTGCATGTTTACTTTCGTGTAGTTGAGTTGATTTTGTGGCCAGGCTGCGCGCTTGGCCGGTGATGTTTAGGCGCTGCGTTTTGCTTTGTGATATGCGTGGTAGGCTTTTAGTCCCTGGTGATCGATTAAAAATTCAGCATGCCGGCGCACGCCGTGTTCTACGGCCAGCGCTTCGATCGCGTTTTTAGTATCCTGGCCGCGTGCTGCGCGGTGGATCGCGCTCAGTGCGCGCGCTAGATAATCCGGACCTAGTCCGGCTGCAAAATATTGAATTGTTTTTGTAATCTCGTGTTTTTCTGCTTTTGTCATAGTCGTTTACTTTCGTTTAGGTTAGTTAGTGGTTTGTCCGGCGCCCGGTGTTATTATTGTAAGATAATTCCTTACGTTGTCAAGCATTATTTTGCTAGGTGTTTTCCCTAGTAGTTTGTGGGTCACGTGTGGCCGCGTGTGGGTCATGTTTTTTCGACGTTGTGACCCACCGACGCGCCAATGAATACGCGGGTTTCAGCCTTTTGTGGGTCATGTGGACTATTATTTTATTTTATCCATGAAATATATATATATATATATATAGTAGTACTAGAGTATACGTCGACGTAAATAAGCCGTGAGGGGCCAGCGATTTAAATCGCGTGGCCACATGACCCACATGACCCACAAATGTAGAATGTGGCCATGGCCCGACCTTGTAAGCCCGACACGAAAGAACTACGCCGATCGCTGACGACCGCGCAGCGCGCGATCATTCGCGCCGCCGGTGGTGGTGATCTTTCGCGAGGGTTTAACGAATTGATCGTCATATATCACCACCTGCACACAATGGGCTATCGGCCAGGCATGCGGCCCGAAAATATCAAGATAGTGCAAAATTATGAGCTTTAAGGACCCTATAGCTTTTTTCTATCATGCATTTGGCCTCCGGCTGGCCGCTGCCGGCCCGATTGCTGGCCAGTGCATGGCGCGGTAGCTGGTAGCTGCCGGCGCCTGCCTGCCGGCCGCCTGGCCGGTTTCCTGCCGGTCCGAATTCGCTGGCCACATGGCCCACATGGCCCACATGGCGCGCCCGGCCGCTGGCCGCCTGCCGCTGGCCGTGCGGCGCCTGGCCGCCTGCCGTGCGGAATAGTTGACACGGGGGGAGGGGTATTGGCTATGATGAAACTTTTGCAGGAGCCACCTACCCACATAAAAAAGAAAATGGGGTTATAGTACGCAGCTATGAGTTATAGGCCACCAAAAGTACTGCCAAAGACTGACTATCAAAAAGTTAAAGAACTTAAAGAGTTGATGTTGAAGTCTGGCGGCAAGCAGGTAGCGCAAAAAGTCATCGACATTGCGCTAAATGATGAGCATCCCGGACAGATGGCAGCGCTAAAGATGTGTATGGACCGGACGCTGCCGATCAGTATGTTTGAGAAAGACAAAGCGCAACGCGGCGCAGTGACGATTAATATCACTGGAATTGGTGCTACCACCATGGTAGAAGATATAACGGACATCGAACCAAAAGATGAGTGAACTTAACTTTAGCCTACTGCCCTGGCAGCAAGAGGTGTTCAAGGACGAGACGCGGTTCAAAGTTATAGCTGCCGGCAGGCGGTGTGGTAAGTCCAGATTGGCGGCAACTACTTTGCTAATAGAGGCGTTGCGTTGTCCGGTTGGCAGCGCGGTATTGTACGTCGCCCCGACGAATGGCCAGGCGCGGCAGATTATTTGGGACGTCTTGATGGAACTTGGGCGGGAGGTGATCCAGTCCAGTCATATTAATAATCAGAACATTATGACGATCAACGGCGCCAGTATTTATGTCAGAGGCGCAGACCGGCCGGACACGTTACGTGGTGTTAGCTTGACCTACGCCGTACTGGATGAGGTGGCCGACATTAAGCCCGAAGCGTGGGAGCAGGTCATAAGAGCCTCACTTTCTGACAAAAAAGGCAAAGCCATGTTTATTGGTACGCCGAAAGGGCGAAATTGGTTCTACGACTTGTACAAGCTAGGGCAAGAGGAGTCAGACCAAGATTGGAAGTCTTGGCACTTCACCACTAAAGACAACCCCTTGATCGACCCGACTGAGATTGAGTCAGCCAAGAAAACCTTGTCTACCTTTGCTTTCAAGCAAGAATACATGGCTAGTTTCACCAATGCTGGTAGCAACGTGTTCAAGGAAGAATGGATTAAGTACGGGGAAGAACCTCAATATGGCAGTTACTACTTAGCCATTGACTTGGCGGGATTTGAGGAAGTTGCCAAACAAGCGGCTAATTCCAAGAAGAGGCTAGACCAGACGGCTATTGCTGTGGTGAAAGTTACAGATGATGGCAAATGGTTTGTCAAAGAGATTGTCTATGGGCGTTGGGACATCCGTGAGACTGCGGCAACCATCCTAATGAAGATGAGAGATTACCGACCTTTGGCTGTTGGAATTGAGCGAGGTGCGTTAAAAAATGCAGTTTTGCCTTACCTTTCTGACCTAATGCGTAAAAATAATGTATATTCGCATATAGTTGACTTAACGCATGGCAACAGGAAAAAGGCTGACAGAATTATCTGGAGCCTCCAAGGTCGATTTGAGCATGGGCGTATTGTGCTGAACTCTGAGGAGGATTGGGATGAATTTAAAGATCAACTTCTTTTATTTCCCGCCATTGGTGTGCATGATGACTTGCCAGATGCTTTGTCATATATTGACCAGTTAGCCGTGACTTCTTACTTTGAGGATGTTGAAGAAGATGAGTGGGAGCCAGTTGACATAATTAGTGGGGTTTAAATGGCAACAGACAAAGAAGTGAAGATTGAAAACGAAGGTGGTTACGATGAGCCTACACAGGCTGACAAAGACTTAACTGCCTTTGTTGTTGACCATTGTGATCGTTGGCGTGACTATCGAGATACCAACTTCCTTCCCTATTGGCTAGAGTACGAGCGTATCTTCCGTGGCGAATGGGCAGTAGAAGACAAAACCCGTGAATCTGAGCGTAGCCGTATTGTTACCCCCGCCACCCAACAAGCAGTAGAGACTCGCCATGCTGAGATCATGGAAGCAATCTTTGGTCAGGGCGACTTCTTTGACATTGAAGACAATATTCAAGATGTCAATGGCAACCCCATAGATGTGGAGATGATTAAGCGTCAACTCACAGAAGACTTCAAGAAAGACAAAATCCGCAAAGCCATTGACCAGATTGAATTGATGGCTGAAATCTACGGCACAGGCATAGGCGAAGTTGTCGTAATGACTGAGACAGAGTATGTTCCTTCCACTCAGCCAATCCCTAATCAGATGGGGCAAGCGGCTATTGGAGTGTTGGAGAGAGAAAGAATTTCTGTCAAGATTTCTCCTGTAAACCCAAAGAACTTCTTGTTCGATCCCAATGGTGTTTCTGTTAGCGACTGTATGGGTGTGGCGATTGAGAAATATGTCTCTATCCACAAGGTTGTTCAAGGCATTGAGGCTGGTATCTACCGCAAGGTAAACATTACCACTACTGGTGACGATTCTGACCTAGAACCTACCCAAGAGGTAAGCCAGTATCAGGACGAGAAGGTTCTACTCCTGACCTACTACGGCTTAGTTCCACGGGAATACCTAGAAAATCTTGAGGAAAACAAGGAGATTGTTGACCTTTTCCCAGATAACTCTGAGGCAGATGAGTATTCTGACTTGGTAGAAGCCATTGTGGTGATAGCGAACGATGGGCAACTGCTAAAGGCTGAAGCGAATCCTTATATGATGAAGGACAGGCCCGTCTTGACCTATCAGGATGACACAGTACCAAACAGATTGCTAGGCAGAGGCACAGTAGAAAAAGCGTTCAATATGCAAAAGGCTATTGACGCACAGACTCGTAGCCACCTTGATTCCTTGGCACTTACCACTAGCCCCATGATTGCAATGGACGCTACTCGTTTGCCAAGAGGAATGAAGTTTGAGGTAAAGCCTGGCAAGGCAATCCTTACCAATGGCGCACCTTCAGAGATTCTCTATCCCTTCAAGTTTGGTCAAACTGACCCCAACAACTTGGCTACGGCTAAAGACTTTGAGCGTATGTTGTTACAAGCAACGGGAACATTGGATTCTCAGGGCATGATTAGCAATGTGGCTAGAGATGGTGGTCAAGGCGGTATGTCTATGGCTGTCGCTTCTATCATCAAGAAATACAAACGCACTTTGGTGAACTTCCAAGAAGATTTCTTGATCCCGTT
>Ga0209191_1000637_pt1 | contig 26335 bp, 35 predicted proteins | sample S_130626_EF_Meta_FD_187320 | JGI IMG/M metagenome (GOLD analysis project Ga0209191, IMG submission 187320) | Freshwater microbial communities from Lake Simoncouche, Canada to study carbon cycling - S_130626_EF_MetaG (SPAdes) (version 2) | ecosystem: Environmental > Aquatic > Freshwater > Lake ...
GTAGAAATCATAAGATCCACGACGGAAACCAGAGAAACCTAAGTTTAAAGCCATTTGCTCAGAGTTTTCGAATAAACCGTAAGCAACACCACCAGCAGCGCCAGCAGATAAAGAAGCTAACATGTCGTCGAAATCAAGAGAAGTAGCTCTGTTCAAGAAGAACATGTTTTCTTCAATAGCTCCTTGAGTATCTAAACCTTTTAAGATTGAATCAAAATCAGATAAACCTGCAGCAGCAGTAAAGTTGTTTACGATATTACCTCTTTCTTTTACAGCAGAGAAAAGACCTTGAGTTCCTTTGATGTTATTACCACTTGTTAAAGTAGAACCACCAGAAACTAATTCACCTTCAATTACAGCCATTTCTAAGTAATCCTCAAAACGTAATCTTGTTTCAGATTCAGCTTTTAAATACCACAAGAAACCACCAGTACCATCTTCAGTAGCAACTTCAACCCAACCGATTTGAGCAGTATCAGATCCAGAAATTTGGTATCTTTCTTTGATGATGATAGGTGAATTACTATATTGTGTGAAAGAAGGAGTTACAGAGTTTAAAGTAGCATCTGTAGTTCCTTTTTTGAATTCAGAACCATATACAAAGATTTTAAGATCTCCATTTCCTACTGTAGTAACAGGGAAAATAACAGCTCCAGTAGCTAAATCAGCTTGAGTATAAGGTTTTACAGTAAGAACAGCAGGATTAGTAGCACCACCTGAACCAGTAACTGGATCAGCAGTAGAAGCAGTAACATAAACTTTAAGTTCTTTTCCAGTAGAAGGACTCATGATAACCAATGTTTGACCAACAGAAATAACGTTGTTAACAAAGTTAACTCCAGTAGAACCAGTAGCAAATTGTAATTGAGTAGCGTTTACTACAGAAACTTGATTATAAGCAATATGTAATCTGTTTTGTTCAGACCAAACTACTTGGTCAGAAGACATAGGCATTTCAGCACCTACCATACGTAAGAATCCAGAAAGAGTTCTGTTTCCATAACGCTCTACTTCAGCTTCGTAGATTTCAGGTAAGTATTGTTGCGCGAAATCATTACCAGAACCATTTGTAAAGTTTAAGTAATTTGTTTCTAACGCTTGTTGTTTTTGAGACGGTTTAATTGAACCGTAAGGAGTACCCGTTTGGGTATTAACCATGTTAGACATAATCTTTAATTTTAATTGTTAAATTTTTTTGTTTGTATTCTTAATTTTGAAGAATCAAAACCACTAATAGATTTAACTCTTAAACCATTAACAAAAACTTCTCCAGCAGTTTGTCTGGGTTGTGTTGATCCTGGGTTTTTAGAATTAGTAATCACTTCTTTGATTGCGTCTGCTTTTCCTTGTTCGTAAAAGTGTTGTGCAATCTTATCAGAATTCATAGCGGTATACAAAGCCTTGTGGTAACTTTTTTGATCATTAATATTTCCTTCTTTATCCAGGAACTTCCCGAGAAAATTGTTAATGTCCGATTGTTTCTCCGCAACCTGTTCGTTGTTTTGAACAGAGTATCTAAATCTCTTATCACCAACACTGTATTCAAAACCTTTGAAATCGTTAGTAAATAAATTTTTAGTTTCCTGTTTAAACTTTTCATGTCGCAGTTTAGACTCGTCTTCACTCTTCTTATATCTGTTGAAAAAATCAAATGCCTCTTGTTGTTCTTTAGATACGCCCGGTCTCAACTTGATCTCGTCGTAGTATTGATTCTTAATTGACTCTAAGTGGTTTTTTGCTTTTGCAACTTCTTCTTTAAAAGCGAGTTTCTTTTTTCTAATATCTCGCTCTTCATCTATATCCTCATCATAAGCAAAGTTGTCTTCCAATAAAAATTGAATTTCTTCTTTATCTAAATGAGGTTTAGTTCTTTTATAATATTCTTTTAATAATGTTTTTTCATCTACGCTAGAATAATCTGTGTTTAATCTAACATAATCTTCAACAGTACCACCAGTTTCTTCCATGAAGTTAACTAACTTCTCTATGTTTTCTGGTAAAGGTTTTCCAGTGTTAATTTGCTCTTGAACATGTTTTTCTACTTGTTGTTCAACTGTTTTAACTTCTTCTTTTACTTCTTCGTTACTGATTTCTTGAATAACATTCTCAACGGTCCCTTCGTTTCCTCGCTCCATTTCTTGCAATTCCACTTTGGGTTGTTCTGTGCGTAACACGCTTGCATCTGTGCTTTGTTCTTGAATGGCATCTTTTTCTGTGTTTGGTATTACAACCTTTGTTACTTCTTGTTCTACGTTTGGTGTAGAAAAATCTACCTTAGTAATCTTATCTTCTTTAGTTAGATTTCTAGGTTTTTTTGGTTTTTGGATTTTAAATTCTCCTTCTTGTTTTACAATTTCTGACATAATATAATATAATTAAATAGTTATTTTTTTTTACAAACCTAAATCCTGTAAACCAGCAAATTGTGCTGATTCAAAACTTTGTGGTAATGAGTTTGTTTTTCTCTGCTGAACTAATTCAGACGCTTGAGTTGCTTGTATTCTGGTTCTCTCATCTTTTCTATCTTCTGCCAATAGCAGATTTTGATTCTGTGTCTGAGATTTTAACTGTTCCAACTGCATGTTGTATTGAAACTGCTGTTCTGCTAATTGCTGTTTTAATTGCATCTCTGTTTGAATTTTTTGTATATCAAATTCAGATTTAGCTCTTTCTATATTTATAGTTTCTTGTGTTAACGCTTGTTGTTTTTGAACTTCGAACAACGCTGTTTGTTGAGCAGTTTGTTGGTTCGCTTGTGCTTGTGCTTGTATGTTTGCCATTTGAGCAGCTTGAGCAGCTTTTTGTTTTTTAGACTTTCTAAGTTTTAATAATTGATTTGCTAGTTTTAAATTCTTTATTTGTCTAACATCAATAGCATCATCTAAGTCTATTGTTCCGCTTTGTAAAGCTACTTGTATATTTTGTTCTAACATAGCTTTTTCTTCTTCATCTGGTTCTAAATCTAAATAGATACCAAAATCATGAAGGTTTAAGTTTTTTATTTCTCTTAAAGTAGATACATTATAAGTAGTTATACTTTGTTCTAATACCTTTGCTGTTAAAGGGAAATCTAAACAATCTGCAATTCTAAGAGATATGTTTTCACATGTTCTAAGAGTTAAATAAAGACTTGCTTGTAATATATGTTTAGTAGCGGTATTTGATGCGTTAGCGGCCATTTTCTGTAAACCAACTAAAGTATCTTTTTCTACCATACTTCCGTCTCTAGCTTCATTTAATCCCGTGACATCTCTTATCAATTGTAAATAATACTGATATGTTTGTATAAGTGAAGCTATTTTTGCTTGACCAGAAGAACTAGTTAATTCCTGAATCGGAACTTTACCAGCATTCATTCCACCTTCTTGTGTTAATGATCTACCAACTATACTACCAGTTTGGAAATACATATTTAATGCTTCTGCTGGATTATAATTTGTGCCATTACCTAAATCAACCTCTGCTAAACCATCAATATCTAAAAACACCCCATCAGGAACTATCTTAGACATTACTTGTTGTAATTTAAGGTGAGTTAATTGAATTATATCAGCAAATCCAGTTATCTTGTTTACGGTAGAATCAATTCTACCTTTATACATTCTAGGTGCACATATAACATAATTCATTTCTACTTTGGTAGTATCAGCGAAAGGTCTTGTCATGTTTTCTGACAATTTCCATTCTAACATCATATTAGTACCTAGTATTTTTGCACCGGTATATAATACTTCTATTGTTCTTGATACTCTTTCAAAATTATCGTTTAATGGAGGATTAAACTCATCTGTTTTTTCAATAGCTTTTTCAAGTCCATTTTCTCCATATTTTATTTTAAAAACTTGATTCATGTAAGTCTTATATTCAAAATATAAAACCTGAACAGTGTTTTCATCGTAATTACCCCAACCAGTAATGTATTGTCTATTACCTGGCATTTGTTGTATCTTATACAATTCTTCTTCGCTCATGCTAGGAAATTGCATCTTTAATTCTGGAATAGTAACTGCTTTAACTTCTCCAACATAATATATGTCTTCAAAATTTGGATCTTCGGTATATGAATAAACTAAGTAAGCAGGATCAACATATTCTGTTCTAATACCCTCACTTTTATTAAAATTAGTTTTAACACATCCTATACCTAATACTGTTAAATCATAGTTAAATCTTCTACGAATTAAATCCCATTTATTATTAGCAAGAACGTTATTAATAGCTTCTTCTTCTGCAATCTCAATAGATTGTTTATAAGATAACTGCATGTGTAAGTCTAACTCTTCTTTTGTTTCTGGCAACTCATCTTGTGGAAGAGGAGAAGCAGAAAAATCTTGACCAGTTATTCCATTAGCTTTCATAACTAAATCCTGAGAGTACATGTCTCTAAGTATTGATTGAGCGTAAGAAGTTCTAGCTTGTAAAGACTCTGGATCTTGAGCGTATGCTTTTATATCATAAGTCTTTTGTGACATACCATTAACTACTATATCTACAAATTTAGATATAACAGGTATTGGTTTCCAGTCTATGTTAAGATAAGATAAATCACCGTTAGTTGCTAATTCATCTTTATATTTTTGTACAGATTGTTCTCCTCTAGCATATAATCTTAGTTGGTGGAAATTATTCCAGTTAGTTAAGTATCTATTACCGGTAGTTCTACCTTGATCAAACCATTCTTGTTCTATAGCACGTGAAACCTGAAGTCCATATTCTTCAGAAGCTTTAACCGCATCAGGTACCACCTGACTAGGAAATGCGCTATTTGTATTTGTGTATATATTCATTTATTATATATTTTTGATGAAGAACCTGTATTATCGTATTTTTTAATTCCTAAATTATATACCTGTCTAACAATAGGAGCTGAAGGTGTATATCTATTTTTGTTACAAGCCATTATAGCTAAACCAGAACTAATAGAAGCGTCATACTTTGTTCTATCATTAATATTAAATCTAGCCCAGTCATTTAATGTTCTATTAAAGTACATATCTCCAAAACCATCTTCACGCATACCAACGTATTCTTCTATATATGATTCTATAGCGGCCGCGTGAGCTTGTTTTATATCTTCACTTGAGTTTGGTATACCCCCAATGTCTCTTTCTGTTATAGAGAGTTTATTCCAAACTTTGTCTGGTCTATTCATAGAGTAACCTCTATAACCTCTTCTTTTAAAATGAAATAGTAATCTAGGTTTATTATTCTCAGCTAGTATAGGCATTCCATAAAATACACAAGCCATCAAAACTTCTTCAAAAAATATCTCAGCTGTTTGAGGTCTTGCAATGTATTCTAAAAAGAAACTATTAGGTGGAACATCTTCCATTGAGAATTTAGTTAATCCACTCAAAGCTCCATTAGATCCTTTACCATCTACCGTTCCTGATATATCATAAGGGTCACATCCAAAAGCGCCACAATGTTCATTACCTGGATATTTAACACCATTTCTAATTACAACGTGATTTTGTAAGTGTAATGGTGGAACCCAAGAAACTAAAAACCTACCATCTTTATTAGGATAAAATATTACCCTAGTATCTGGTATACCGTTTTCCCATTGAAAACTTCCTCTAGTTAATACATTTGTATTTCTTAAATCTTCATTATAATCTATCTGTTCGTATATTCTAGTTAGATTAAATAAAGACTGTTTAGTCTCATCTCTAAAAGCATGTTGTTCTGTTCTTGGAAACTGACGATAGTATTCATTTAAACCGTCTTGATCTGACTTTAAACCATCAACTTCATTCTGCCAATGTTCTATAACACCATATTCAATCCAATTACCATCTACACCTTTAACTGCTTCTTTTGGAGTATCGAATACAGGTAACCCATAAGTATCAATGAATCCCTCGTAGGACCATTCCATAGGTATGAACAAACTATATAATCCTGAACTAGTCTGTCCATTGCGGTTTCTTTTTGTAACATCAGAGTTGTAATAAAGAGTTTTAAAATTTTCTCCTCCTTTATCTAAAGCGTTTGATGTTGAACCCATCATACACTTACCAATAATTCTACTACCTAATCTTAGAGTTGTTTTTGTAACCCTCCAGTTGTTTAATATATTATCAGGTCTCTCCCATTTTCCACTTTCATCATGTACTAATAGTTTTAACTTTTCACCGTCATAACTATTATCCCCAGTATTCTTCCAGTCAATAGTTGTATCAAGACCTTCCATATCAGTAGCAAGATCGTTATTATCTAACTTTCTTCTAGTTAATTTAGAAGCAGGTATTCTATATGCTAATTCTGTTTTAGGTCTATCCATACCATCTTGGATAGGTTTAAAAAAGAAAGGATAGTTAATTGATATTGGTACTACTTTATCTGTAAACATTTTTTTAGCATCTGCTCCAGACTTAGATAATATACCAAATCTTGAATCACTAGATATTGTCGCTAAGTTTACTAATTCAGCAGATGACATAAATGAAAATCCAGAACGTCTATTTTTTAAATAACACATTCCATAACATCTAGAATCTGCTTTGCAAGCTTCCCAAAAAATAAAGAACAATCTATTTGACTCTCTATAATCTGGTGCTCCAACGTCAATTTTACTCCATTGAAGATACATATAATGTGTACCCGTTATGTAAGTTGGTTTACCATTATTATAAAAGAACAAACCTTCTTCTCTATATTTAAACTCGTTATCTATGTAATCATACCAACGATCTTTAAAAGCATCTGTTTGTTTATTCCAATCAAATGTACTTTTAATTTTACCTATTTCTTTTGGGAAATCCATTTGTTCCCAATATTGCTCTTCCTTTTTATTAGACCTTGAATAAGCGTCTTCTACAAGTGGTAATGCTATTTTTAGATTTTGGATTTCAATGATTTCACCAATCTTTCCAGTCTTACTAATAACAACCACGTCATGATCCTTATCATACCCATATTTCCATTTATTAAGACGGTTGTTTTGTTTTATAACACTAGATTTTATATAGTCTGGTATTATTTTGTATAGTGATTGTTCGTACATTACTTAGATCTCCCTTCTGCAAATCCTTTAAATACTTTAGTCTCTATCTCCTTATCACCTTCTTTTAGTAATTTTTCCTCTTCTTCTATTCTACTTAGAATTTCAAAAGCATCAAATATGGCTAATTTCTTTGTTGCAGCTGCATTTTTTAACTTATCCGCTGACAAATCGTCTTCTCCATTATCTAATATTGCCTCTTCAGCAACTTTAATCAACTCGAGTACTGCTTTGTGTCCAGCTAGGATTATATTCTGCTTCGTCTCCTTTACGTTCATATTTAATTACAATATCATTAGATTTCATACAATAGAGTCTTTGTCCTTCAATAACAAAGTCAAATTCCCCAAACGGGGTATATCCAACAAGGTCTCCCTCGTTTATTTTAAGCGCTTCTAACGAACTATTTCCGTATTTTAATATACCAATAAGGTTCTGTTCTTTATTAAGCTTTAAACTGTCATTATTTTTAAGTGGTTTTATAAAGCATCTGTCACCAAAAGCCTTCCACTTATCATCATTTTTATATAAATAAATCTGATCTATGTCGCAGAAATATAGATTATCCATGAAGAATGCTCTACTGTTTTTCTGTTTACCTCTTATATCATAAAATCTTCTAAAAACATTATGATGAATAACTACTAAATCTCCAACTTTAATATCAGTAGAATAAGCTAGCGGGACCGAAACGATCTCCGCTAAGTTATTCACAGATTTAAAACTTTCTATTTTGGTATTTATTATAAGGTCTTTACCGTCTATCTTTATTTTATTATTGTATCTTTCACCTACTGGCTTTACAATAAAACTAAATACACTTGTCATCAATATTCTAAATCGTATTCTATTGAAATAGCCATATTAGCGTTAAAGGTTTTCCAAGGCATTACCTCGTCTCCTTTTTTTATGTATATACTATATGATGAGTCTTTATCATCTAACTTTATATAAGTTATTTCATGACCTCCGTATACTTGCTGTCCAATAGAATAATGCATTGCTTCATTCTTGTAATCAGATCCTATACTTATCTTTCTAATTACAGAATCCATTATTTTTCTTCTTTCGTATCAACAACTACTTCAGCAGGTTTTTCTACCTCAACATAAGTACCGTCTTCTACATTGATGTTAATATCTCCGTATTCAGCATGTAGTTCAGACTTAAATTCTTCTACTGATTTATTTACTTCAGCTATCTGATGTAATAAACCGTGTTTTTGAGATTCTAATAGTCCGATGTTTGTCAGTAAAGAGTTTATTTCTTTTTGTTGACCTACAATAACGTTTAATTGTTCTTTTTTAATTTGTTTTACTACTTCCATTTTAGTTAATTTAATTGTTAATTGTTATTTATGATAATGTTAAAAGATATTTTAATTTTGCTGTTTCTCCAGATAAAGCTTGAGCTAAGTTTGATATATCACCAAATTTTGCCGTATCTCCATAAGTTTCTAAATCTTTAGAAAATTTCATTACTTCATCTGCTATTTTCATAGAATCTGCTTTTGGATTAATGGCGTCAATCTTTAAAGACTGAATTCTCTTTCCAGTGTAACCCATTAATTTTTCAACTACATCATCTTTGAAATCTTGTAGATATTCATAGAATTTTCCTGTAGCCGTATGTTCTGCAAAACTTCTAGTTTCCCAGTGTATTAAATGAAACTGTTCGTGAAAGAACGCTAATTTTCCTGCAATTTCTTCTGTTGTCATATTATTTTATTTTATTATTTATTATGGCACTGGACAACCATTTAAAGCTGGTCCAACTAAAGTAGTACTTGAGGTTGCTTCTGCTTTAATATCATTTATTATAACATAATTGTCTGCAAAAGGAGCTTCTATATTTCTAACAACTTGGCCAACCTGCCATGTTTGTGTAGTAGGACCGTAATATGATGTTTGCATATTTACAGTTCCATTACAATATTCTTGAAATCCAAAGTAACCAGTAAATGGAGGATTTACTCCACAACTATTATATTTAGGTCCTTCAACCAAATAATTTGCAATGCATTCCTCTCCTTCTGGAATAATATTACCTAAAATAACTCTAGTGTTAAAATCCGGAGCATATACATAATCACCTGTATTATAATAAGTAATATCTATTGGCGTTGTACATCCTCTAATTAGTTGTCCTGAACAACTACCTGCTATTGCAAAAGTTTTATATATTGGACAACTAGTATACGCTGGACCTGATATTGTAATTATTTCGTTGGGATCTGGTAATACTTCAAAAAAAGCACCTAATAAAATTCTAACATCACCAGCTGGAAAATAAACATAATCACCTTCTGAGTAATCTGTAGATAATAATTGTTGAGAATACACATTCTCAAATGTTTTACCTTCGCAATTTCCTTGAATTTTAAACCATCCTGGTTTACCACCACGTGAACTACTTGTCATTGGCCAGCCAATAGACATGCCATTACCAAATCCCATTAGTAAATTGCTATAATGTCAGACGCTGTAGTTAATCCCATGTCTCCTCTTTCCCATACGTTACTAACAATAATTGGTAAGAAAGATGCATCTGGTACATTTTTGAACATAACCGGAGTTTCACTACCAACAATTGTAACTACCAAATCTCCACCAGTACCTACATATAACGCTGCTGAGTTTAATGGTTCTGCAGCAGAATAACCCACAGCGTTTGGATTAACGGCTAATCTAATAAAATAACCATTTTGATCAGAAGCGTTTGAATACTCAACTATTCTTTGCTCATAATTTATATGAATAAACTTTCCATTAGCAGGGTCATCAGCCCAAGTTGTAAATGTTTGGTTTTTTTGTACAAAACTCTCATCATCATAATACATGTATCCACCAGGTAAACCATTGAAACCAAAAGTATTTGTTCCTGGGTCACTACTATATTGCCATAAGTTTGTATTATAAATAACCTCTCCATCTTCACCAGTTGGTATAGATTTTAATTCTTTGCCAAGTATTTTATTATACCTAGCATCAGCCATATTTCCTGCAACTGAATCTAATATAAGACCATAACCAGGAGAGTATAACAAAGGATTTGAAGCAGCAATTCTATTATATACTTTGCCTAACCCTAATACATCTTCACTAGCAAAATTTTCATAAGCCCAACAAGCAACACTGTTAGCTAAATTATCAACCCAATCAGCATAACTTAACGCTTGTATTATTGGAGTTCCATCATTAAAAGTGCTTACGTTTAAATTTCTCGATGTAATAAATACGCTATTTGAAGTTTCGTCATCTTCGTTATATGGTATATTTACATAAGCACCTCCAGCAAATCCTTTAGGCGTTATTGCCACCGCTCTTGTTCCAAAATCTGGTTGATTACCGTATTGTCCCATAATTATTTTTTAAATATTCTATTGTATATTTGTTTTTTATTCTTTGTATCTTTTTTAAATTCTAAGACCATACTACCAGGGAAATTAATTGTTTTTTCTCCTGGTTGCATTATCTTTTCATTACCTAAGTTATCGATACCAATTATAGGTTCATCAACGTTTTCCATTGTTATATCACCACTTGGTATTAAGTTATAAGGTTTATCTTTATCAGGACTATTTCTCTTATAACCTGTTGTAGATATATTTTTCATTTTATTAATGGCATCCACATACCGAACCACCACCACCACTACTTGGTTTATTTGGTTTTTCATCTGGAATTGAAAATCTAGCAGTATTTTCACCACCAAAAGTTTCTTCACTAGGTTTTTCTGGTTCTGTTCTATTTGGAATTGGTTTTACAGGTTGACCAGTTAATCCATTACCAAAAGTTGTTGGTTTTGGATTAGGTAAATCCATAGGTGATTCTGGATCTGGTGTAAAAGATTCTTTCTTAGAAGATCTATTTGATCCTTTATTCCAATCAGGATTTGCTTTAACGAAACTAGACCATTCATTATTAGACATTCTTTCTTTACCTCCTGTACCTGCATTACCAGGCGAAGCAAAGTCTCTTCTAGACGTAGTTAAAGTTCCTTTTCTACCATTAATACTAGTTTTTATAGAAGTAGTAGATTCGTTAGTTACTTTTTCTCCAGTATTTGGATTATAATCATCTTTCTTTTCTTGATATAGAGGAGTAGACGCCATTCCTATTTTATAAAAAGGTGTTCTTGAGTTTGTCATATTTATTTTTATTTATTTTTATTAACTTTAGGTAATCTTCTTATTAAAGAATTTAAACGATTTGACGCCATAGTAGAATCTCTTACAAATCTATTATTTTCATTTTGAGCATCTCTTTGAGGATTAGTATTTGTACTGTAAAAAGGTTTAACACCTTCTACAAAACTACCTTCAAAAACAGCTGCATTACCAGTTGTTCTTAATTTTTCTCTTATCTGTTCTCTAGTTATAGCGTTATTACCTTTACCTCTAGAAGAATAAGTATTAGCTCTAACTGGTTCTACTCCTTTATACGATTCGTTTTTAAAAGTATTACCAGGTGTTATTGTAAAGTTTTTATTTCTTCCAATATACGCCATAGCAGAATCAGTAGCTTGATTAACTTGTTCTTTACTTAATCTGTTTATATCTGCATTTTCAACTTCAACAGTTTTCTTTCCTTTAGTAGGTTTACTAGCAATATCCTGTTTTGTATAAGGTCTTTTTACAAATTTACTAGTTTCATCTGTAGCGGCAGCAATCTGTGCTTGTAAGTCGTCTGTAGCAGTCTGAAGTATCGGACTACTGTGTTTCATTAAAAATGCCATAATATGTTTTTTTTATTTTTTCTTTTTATATATGATAGTCGTTTCAGCGTCACCAGTAACCTCACATTTTAAAGTTGTATCATCTATAAAAGTAAATACAGATGAAACAATCCAGTTGTTTGGAATAAAGATAGTTTTAATAAAAACTGAATTCTCATCAACTCTTAATGTAATAAGACTAATAGGTTCTCCTGAAGTACCGCTTATTTCTTGTGTTTGTAATCTACCATTAGTATCTTTCCAAAAAAATAATTGAGCAGACTCTTGATCTGGTTCCCAATATCCAACTAATTTATTAGTATCAATTTTCTTTTTAAGTACTAATCCTTGAGAGAATACATTTAAACTAAATAACGCAACTGCAATAACTAAAAATACTTTTTTCATAATTAAATAATATTAAATTTATATAATTATAATATTACATGTATTATTTAGATTTAACATTCTTGCCTTGTTTTTTATATGCTTCTGCTTCCCAAGGTAAACTTTTTGCACCCTCTTTCATTTTAGAGCGTAAATATTTTTTTCCTTTCCAAATTACGTGAGTGTCTGTATAACCTAGATCGCCTCTTTTCATTTGATCAATATGAACCATTTCGTGTTCTATTGTCTTATTTTTTTTTAATTCTAAAGGAGATACGTTTTTGTTTACCAATATAGTTCCATTTGACTGAGCCATACCTAAAACGTTGTCGTCCATGTCCGTACTATAAATAGGTGTATTGTCCACGTTATAAGGAGGACCTGTCATTTTAAATGCCATTTTTATACGGTTTAAATTATTAAATTCCCCTATAAACGTGAATCTATAGGGGATTTAAAATAAATAATTATGCTACTACAGGTAAAGCACCAATAGTAACTCCTGAAGGAATAGCTACAGGAACTAAAATAGGTCCAGCAGGATTAAGAATAGCTGTGTTAACAGCAGCAACAGTACTTGACGCTCCAGCAGCACTAGTTGTAAAAGTGTAAGATTTTGCACCAGAATAGATAGCGAATGTAGTAGCAGTAAGATAACTAACTGAAGTTATGTTGTCTACATTAAAAATAATTGGTTGTGCCCCAGCTACAGTAGTAGCAATTGAGATAAATTTTGCCATTTTTTGTTTTATTTTGTTTTAGTTGTTTATATATATATAAAGAATGTTATCACTAACATTTTTTCATTTTTGCAGGAGCTGAAGATTTTTTATCAACACCAGTTTTAGCATTTTTTTCGTTTGATTTTTTAGAAGATACTTCTGACTTATTAACAGATCTTAATTGTGTAGATCCTCTTCTGTCGGATTGCGCGTCTAAACGTTTAGAAAAATCAACATAAGCTTTTGCCGCTTGTTTTACTTTCTTTGTAGCATATTTTCCTTCTGCAGTACCTGCACCCATACCAACAGCACCCATAGTTTGTCTAAGCGGAGCTTTAGGTTTTCCGTATTCTTTTTTCATCTCAGCTTTTGATTCGTTTTTCTCGTGTTTTGCTTTTGCTGATTTAGAAGCGTATTTTTCTCCTGTTTTCTTTTCTGTAATTTTTTTAGTTGCCATTTTTTTATTTTAAAAGTTCCAATTTAATAATGTTTTTCTCCAATCAGAGCTAGTAGTATCCATTTTCTTTTCTATTTTGACAGGTTTTTTACTAGGTTCTGGTTTTGCAATATCAGACTTCACTGTTGGTTTTTGAATCTCATTATATTCTTTAATTCTATTACCAATATTTTCTTGTCTTTTATTTATTCTTTCTAATCTCTTATCTATCTTAGCATTTTTACCAGTTATATCTTCCATAGAAGTATTGCCTGATCTTTTTTCTTTTAGATCTTTTACTTTATTTTCGAGACGTTTTTGTTTTTTAAGATCTTCTTGATTATCATCACCAGGAGTTCTAGCTTCTATCGCAGCAGCAGCTACTGTTCCAATACCAGCTATAGCGCTAGCTATACCACCATCACTATATACATTACTTGGATCATAACCACCTCTTTCGTAAGCGCCTCCTTCTCCACCTTGATCAACTATACTTCTTTGCAAGTGAAATGGAGAACTACTATTTTTTCTTACTAAATTTAAAGACATGATATTAAAATCTACCTTTAGCTTTTTCGGTTATTGGTAATCCACTGTATTGTGGTTTTATATTATTAAATATAATACCATCTTTTCCGCTACTAGATCCTTTACCTTTAGGTAATGCTGTAGTGTCAAAAGGACCATTCCATAATGCGTTTGCTCCAACTCCAGCTAAAGCAGCCTCTTTGTCGTCCCTTGTTATAGGGTGTTTTCTAACATCTAAATCCATAATTAATAATTGTTTATATCGTAAACAGGAGCAATTGGTGTTGCAACATCTACAGGTGGTTGTTGTGGTAAACTAGGGTCTGGTCCTGGATCATCAGGTGATTGATCCATAGTTGGGTCTATATATTGACCTGTTAATGGATCTGCCATTTGAGCAAAAGGAGAACCAACAGATCTATTAAAAGTACCTTGCATAGCTTGTCCATACATGTTTTGGATAGTTCCTTGATTTGAAAAAGCTTTAGGACTAATAGGTGTTTGTGGTGTCATATTTCTTAAATTATAATCGTTATTACTAATCGCTGTAGCGTTTTGTGTTATATCTACAGGTGGTGGTGGTTGTTGTGGTTGAACTATAGCGTTAGGATCTGCTTTTATTGGCATACCTGCTCTATCAACAGTATTAACTACTGGAACTTTTTGTCTAGACGCAATTTCTGCTTGTACTTCTGCTTTTCCTCTAGCGAATTCAGCTTTTCTTTGATTTTCCCAATAATTATCTTTCCAAGAATTTCTAGTAAGTGCATTTTTAATCATTGATGATTGTGCATTACTATAAGCGTTACCACCACCGGCAAGAGAAAGTGCACTTCCAATTTGAAAACCATTATCTTTTTGTTGAGTACCTCCACCAGCGAATGATATTGCACTTTGTATCCCATAACCTTTTTGTTGAGTACCACTACCCGCAAAAGAAAGTGCACTTCCAAATTGATTTAAAGGACTACTTTTTTGTTTAAAAGTCATTGTTTCTTGTTTTATCTTTATTTGTATTTTCTATAGCAGTAATCATAACAGTATCAGTGTATGTCTTACCACTCATTATAGAATTTCTATGACTAGTTGGTATATCTTCAATACCTAACATTATACGGTACATTTTACTTATTAGTTGTTTGCACTTAAATGAAACTTTATATATATTGTATTTTTGGGTTGTGTGGTTTCGTTCTCTCCAAACTGTTATCCAACCTTCTTTTAATAAATCGTTCCAGCGTCTGTTATTCCAACTATATGCGTAAGTACCTGTTTTAAAGTCTTGTTTAGTAAAGAATTCCATACAATCAAGATAAATAAGAAGTTCTAAATCTGGGTCTGTTAGATTATTATTTCTACAAGCCCATTTTCTTATTATTCTATAGTGTTTTAATAAACCTAAATCTTTTATATTTTTTGGTTCTATTCTCATTACAAAACAACAACTACATCACCTAATCTTATAACTTGATATGTTTCTTTATCTATATCAATTTTATGTCCAGCGTGTCTATCATAAAATATCATATCTCCTTCTTTAATACCTACTACTTCTTCACCGATAGATAAAACTTTAGCTTCTATATATCTAATATCTTCTCTTTGATTTTCAGCAAGCATTAAACCACCTTTTGTGGTAGTTGTACCTTCTTTTGTTTTTTGTATAACTAAACATTTACCTACTGCTTTCATTGTACTCTTAAATTATTAATTACACAATCAGTTGATAAAATTGTTGTAGCTACAGAAGCAGCATTTCTTAAAGCACTCTTTGTTACCAACAATGGATCAATAATACCTGCTTTAATCATGTCAACAGTTTCGCCTGTTATAACGTTTAGACCATACCCAACTTTCGATATTGTTTCTAATGGAGCATAATCAATACCAGCATTGTCTAATATAGTTTTAAAAGGCGCTCTAATAGAATCTAATAATATTTCCTCGCCAAGTGAGAAGGTATCTATATTGTGAGAAGCATTTAACAAAGCAATTCCTCCCCCTGGTACAATACCTTCTTTAATCGCTGCCTTGGTTGCACAAATAGCATCTTCAATTCTATCTGCTTTTTCTTTTAATTCTATTTCTGAATTAGCACCAACTTTAACAACAGCTATCTTAGCTGTAAGTCTTGCTAATCTTTTTTCTAGTTTTATTACTTGATGAGCTGCATTAGGTTCTGTTAAAGACTTTTTAATATCTTTAATAATTTCTAATATTTCTTCTGAAGTTTCACCAACGTGAAGTATTGTTTCTTCGTGGTTAGTTATACTTTTAATACAAGTACCTAACATTTCAGGTTGTATTAAATCTAAATCGTCACCAAGATCTTCATTTATTAACGTTGCTCCTGTTAATAAAGCAAGATCATCAAATATCTCTTTTCTATTGATACCATATACTGGAGCATCAATAACGTTTATCTTTATATTTCCTTTAGATTTATTCATAGCTAAAGTAGACAGAGGAACTTGTTCCATGTCAGCTACAACAAGTAAAGATTTGTTATTTTTTATAACATATTCTAACACTGATTGTATTTGTCTGATATTCTCTATTGGAGATTCTACTAATAAAACTAAAGGATTATCTAATTCTGCTGTTTTATTTTTTTGATTAGTTATAAAATGAGAGTTTTTTAAACCCATGTTACATTGTACTCCTTCTACAACTTGTAAACTACATTCTGGTTCAGCAGATGTTTCCATCATCACAATGCCAGTATTGCCTACAGATCTAAAAGCATCGCCTACTAATTTACCAAGTTCTGGATCATTATTAGTAGATATTGTAGCAATTTGATCTAACATATCATCGTCTACTGTGATAGAAATCTTTTCAAGATATTCTATTACATTTTCAACAGCTTTATTAATACCTTCTTTTATTTTTCTAGCATTAGGATTTTCAACAGCATAAGCATGACTTAAAATAGCATGTGCTAACACTGTAGCGGTAGTTGTACCATCACCTGCTTCTCTTACTGTTTTTCTAGCAGCTTCTTTTAAAAGCGTAGCACCCATATTTTCAACTGGATCTAACAAGATAATAGAATCAGCAACTGAAACACCATCCTTGGTAATAACAGGTCTACCTGCCGCGTCTTCTAATAAAACGCATTTACCACTTGCTCCTAGAGTAGAACTAACTGCTCTAGATAATTTTTCTATTCCAGCAAATACTTTATCGCTGGCTTCTTTTCCGAAACTTAAGTTTTTGACTATAGCGTCTGACATAATTTTATTTGATTAGATTGATATAGTTAATATATTACTTGTTTTTGCAAATTTTTACTAACCTTGTCCTCTATACTTCTTTTTATAAAGTTTAGATGTTTTAATTTTAGATGTTTTAGTTTTAGCATGAACACCTGGTCTAGATATGTCTTTTACAATAATTTTAGCAACGACAGTCTGTTTCGCCATAATTGATATAATATTAATATTAATAAAAGTAACCATAGGATCCACCAATAATCTACTGGTTTATCTATTTTTTTTTCTTTTGCAGTAATGTGTTCTTTTTCTTCTACTTTAACAACTGCTATTGAGTCCTTACGCTTATTATTATACTCTCTTTTGTTATTTGTATATAAAGTATTAACTTTATTTTTTTTTATTCTTAAAACAACGTTTTTATAAACCTTACCTTCTACAATAATTTCCTTACATGTATCAATAGGAGTAATTGTTATTTCACTATTATCAATAGTTGTAACTATATTTGTAGAATCTGTTTTTTCTTTATTTTCTATAGTTGTAACTAAAACTTTAGTTTCAGCAACGCTATCTTTCTTTATTTCAAGTTTATCTACTTGTACATGTCTACTTGCACACGACGTTAATATGATTAAAAATAATAGTATTAATTTTTTCATTATGATAATATAGTTAGTGTTATATCTTTAGCAGTTTGCATTTTTTTGAATAATTTTGCAAACGCTTTTCTTGATTGTCCTATGTAGTTTTTATTCCTTGTTTGTCCAACAAGTATACATCCTTCAGTATCGTGATTAGTATTACCACTATGAATACGTACTCCTTCGAAATTTGGTACATTTAACAACAAAGGCATTAATCTTTTAAATCTATTTGATTCGTTGATTATTACTTTGTAAGTACCCTTTGGAATTGCTGTTTCGGCTGTTAATTTTACTGGTCTCTCTATGTCTTCTAATGTAAAACATTCAAACACACCATCTATTAATAGTTCTCCTATTGTAGAAGTATCAGTCTTGTAAAGTCTCTTTACTGTTATCTGCATTTTTTCCTTTTATTTTAATTAATACCCAGTCTGATATTTTCATTGACGTATATATTATTGATATTAATAACAATAATATTTTTAAACTTGCTTCCAAATTTGTAAGACTCATTATAAGTGTTATAGCGTTTAAAGAATAAACACGAATACTGCATTGATCCATTATCTTTTTAGTTTATTAATGATGTCCGTAAATCCTTGAATTCCCACGTATGCTGCAGATATTATAGTAAAATCTGAAGATGTTAAATATCCAGAAAATAAACCTGCACTTGCTACTATAAAAACAGATAGTTTTCTACTAATCCATTTATTTAATAATACATCTAATTGTTCTTTACTCATAGTTTTAATTTGTTATATTAACATTTCTTAATATTACTGTATCTGTTACATCATTTAATTGTGCAGATATAAACAAGTAGTTAATTATTGTTGTATCAAAAGTTGTTGATAAAAGTGCTGTAGAAGAAGAAGCAGTTCCAGTAGCACTTGATGGCGTTTGAGGATAACCTTGCATTAATCCTCCTTGTAATGAGAATATTCTTGACAATTGTCCATATAGATTAGCTCCTGCACCAAAAGAATAGTTTGCTATTTGAGTTGCTGTTGCAAAATTGTTAACACTATTTTTCCATACTTTTATTTGAACTCCAGCTAAAACGGTTCCAGAATGTGAGAACATTATGTTTCTAATATTCAAAGAATCAGTTGTAGAAAAAGAATTTGCTGGTATAGGTATTGTTAATAAGTTCACTGTTGCTAATGTTCCAGTTGAAGTCCAAGTTCCTATAGAATTATATTTATATGATATAGCTGGCGTATTCCAAGTAGGAGCTGAAAATCCACCAGATGTTAATACTTGACCAATTGTACCAGCAGTACTGGAAGCCATTGAAGAAGTAGAATTACCATAAATTATTCCACCTTGAACAGGGGCTGATGATGTTCCAGTTCCACCTCTATTTGTTTCAACAACATTACCATTCCAAGTTGCACCTGTTATTGAACCTACGTAGTCAAGTGTATTTGTACTCCAAGAAACATTTGATGGTGCTTGAAAATGCGCATCCCAAAGACCAGTAGCAGTCGTGTTATCTGTTAATACTAAATTAAGGTATCCTCCTGACGGAACTGACTTTACTAAAGTATTTGAATTATTGTTTACTAATATAGCGCCACTACTTTGATTATTATTAAATGAAAAAGTTGTACCTTTTTGCAAAGTTGTAGCAACTGGTAATTTAATTGTTTGACCACCGCTTCCTGTAATATAGTATATTGGTGTTGAATTTATAGTTAAAGTAATAAGTGTACCAGAAGCCGCTACAGAAGTAAATCCATTAAAATGAGCATTTGCACTTATATTATATACACCTAAATCAACTGAAGATACTGCTCCTGTGTAAGGAACAAAACTACCTGACAATGTACTTACTGAACCGTCGGCCATTAAATATTGTATATTAGTACCTCCGTCTTTTACAAATGATCCACCTTGAACAGTTCCTCTTAATCTAGTAGTTGTTATAGATGTATTTCCTAAAGTAACTGTATTTGATCCAGCACCAATAGCAGAATCACCTATAACAATTTGATTTGTTTGATTATCTAGAAACGATGTAGAATTAGCACCTATAAATATAGAAGAATTTGATATAGTTGTATAAGAACCACTAGCTAATGATCTTCCAGCGTATAATCCTAAAAATACATTATTATTTCCTGAAGTTATATAATATCCTGTACCATATCCAAGATGAGAATTATAATTTCCTGTTGTATTTGAATAAGAAGAGTATGATCCAAACGTTGCATTACCAATACCAGTTGTATTACCTCTATTTGAACTTAAACCAAAAGTAGAATTATAACTTCCACTTATATTGTTTTGAATTGCATTAGAACCAACAGCTGTATTATAACTACCAGTATCATTTGTATATCCAGCAGCTTGACCTATAAAAGTATTATAAGAACCAGACGTCGTAAATTTACCAGTATTTGATCCAAAAAATGAATTAGCGGGACCAGACACTAACACGTATCCAGCGTTATTACTTCCAACAACGACATTTGAATTAGTAATTGAACTACCTCTTCCAACTACAACATCGTTAACAGTAAGATTATACGCTCCAAGATTAACTGCTTGCGTTGCCCCAGTATAAGGTACATAACCAGTTACTGAAGGAATATCACTAGTTAAAGCTACTGTTCCAGATTGATTAGGAAATGTATATAATCTATTTGCTGTTATTGTATTTGGTACTAGTAATTGACCAGTGTATGAACCTGGATAAAGTACTAAAGAATTATTAGTTAAAACACTAATCAATGTATTGAAAGCATTGTAAAAATTATACTCAGAATCATTTATAGTTACTTTTGCATAATCTTGTTCTGTTGTATCATATAAACCTAATGATCCTGTTTTAGCGTCTAAAAACGATGTATTACCATTGTGTAACACTGAATCTAAAGTATTTCCAGCATTTATAAAAGTAGCCAAATCCACTACTTCAAAACTTTTTGTTTGATTTTTTGGTCTACCATTAACAACAGCGGTAGTAGTACCTACTATTATGTCTGTTGCTAGTATATTTTGATTTAGTGGATAACTATATATTATTGCCATTTATTTGTTTTTTTTATATTTATAGTAATAATGCCCATCCTGAAGATTTATAAACGTATAGACCTTCTGGAGAATCTGTACAATAAACTACTAATCCAATTTGAGGAAGTCCGCCGTTTATTGTGAGTCTTGACGCGTTTGACATTCTAGGCGGTAAAAAACCTTGAGAAGTTGAGTTAAGTTGTAGTATTGCATCTGTTCCAGGAGTTGTTGTTCCAATACCCACAGATCCTTTTAATATAACTCTTGTGTTTGTATTGTTACCAATCGTAACGGAAGAATTACCACTACCTTGAGCGCCAGAACCTATTACCACTTCGTTTTGAGCAGTACTAGAACTAGCTATTGCTCCAAAACCTATGTATATATTTTGATTTCCAGTACTAATAGTACCCCCTGAAGAAGCTCCAATGCAAACATTTTGACTTCCAGTACTTATACTTTGCCCAGAAGCTTGACCAACAGCGGTATTACTAGATCCTAAATTGTTATATAATGAGTTGTTTCCAATAGCTGTATTGTAACTTCCGCTTATATTAGAAGCCAAAGCAATCGCGCCAATACCTGTATTACTTTGCGCCGTTGTTTGAGATGCCATTACGCTGTCACCAACAGCAACGTTATATAATCCAGTATTAGCATTAAGAGTACCATTACCTATAGCTATAGTGTAACTTGCTGAGTTTGTACCTCTACCTACACCAATTCCATTTACGGTTATATTACTTATAAATCCTTTAGCACCACTAAAAGTTTGACTAGTATTCGTTACAATCCCTGGAGTAGTTGATCCTGCTGGGGCTAACTGTAAAAATCCACCTGATATAGTACAACCATAAGGGTTACCTATAGAATTTGGAAAAGTAACAGAACATGCAGCAACAGATCTAACCCAAGTAGTTGTAGTTAACTGAGTATCGTTTGCTCCAAGACTTGCCGTAGGTGCTAAAGGTGTATTTGAAAAAGTTTTTATACCTGCGATATTCTGAGTGGTTGTATTTAAAAAACCTCTAGCTGTAGTACTAGCATCTGGTATATTAAATACATGATTAGATCCTGATGATACTATGTTGAACGTAAGTCCAGTGGTACCTGTTGAAAATGTTTGTGTTATATTTGTTAAACCATTAAGAGATGTTATACCTCCACTTGTTCCAGGTATACCCTGAGCTCCGGTAGCTCCAGTTGGACCTTGTGGACCGGCTGGACCAGTTGCGCCTTGAGGACCTGTACTTCCAGAAGGACCAGTTGCGCCTTGAGGACCTGCTGGACCTGTTTGACCCTGTGCTCCTTGAGATGCTAATAATCCCCAATGTGAAGGATCACCGTTTGGTGGTATTATTGTAGCTCCGATTGGAGATATACAAAAATAAGAAGCTCCACTATAACTAACAGTGTCGTTTATTACGTAAGAATTTGATGAACTCCAAGCACCTTGCCAGTTTAAACCAGCAGCAGTTACTGGACCTAATGCACCTTGAGCACCTGTTGCACCTGTAGCTCCTGTAGCACCTGTTAAACCAATTGGGCCTTGAGGACCAACAGCGCCAGTTAAACCTGTTGCTCCAGTTGGACCAGGAGTTCCAGCAGTACCTTGTAAACCTTGAGCACCTGTTGCGCCAGCAGGTCCGGTAGCACCAGTAGGTCCTGTTAAACCTGTTGCACCAGCTGGACCTTGAGGACCAATGGCTCCTTGTGAAGCAAGCAATGCCCAGTGAGAAGTATCTAAGTCTGGCGGTGTTGTTGATGATACTGCTAGTATGCAATAATAAGACGCTCCACCGTATCCAACAGAATCATTTAAAATATAAGAAGTAGAATTACTCCAAGTTCCTCGCCAAGTTAATCCAGCGGGTCCGACAGGACCAGGTACTCCTTGTTGTCCTTGTGCTCCTGTAGAACCAGAAGGTCCTGTTGCTCCGGTAGCACCTTGCGGACCAGTAGGTCCAGGTATTCCTTGAGCACCAGTAGGTCCAGGAGGTAAAGAAGTGATAGCAAGATTTATTACATCTTGTACACTAAAATTCTTTACAGCGTTTCCTAAATCTCCTTCGTATCTTGTACCTAACAACGTATCTGCTGTGGTAGGTACGGTTAAAGGATAACTATATATTATTGCCATTATTTTTTTGTTTTAGCTTTTATTTTCTTTTCTTCTTTAAGCATTGCTTTGGTAGGTTTTTTACCACTACCTTTATTATCTCTAATATTGTCCCATAGTCCACGTGGAGACTTAGACCCATCTTTTCTTTTTAACAGTTCCATTTGTCTAATGCTAGTTTTTTTCTTGTTGGTTCTCCGTTTGGTTTCTTCATTGGTCCTGGCATACCAGACATTCTAGCGCAGAAAGATTTTCTACGCGCAGCATCTTTACTACCTGGTTTTAATTCCGATGGTTTTTTAGTTACAGCAGTCTGTAATTTACTACCTGGATGTTCTCTTCTATAACTCGCAACTCCTTTAGCATTTAATCCTCCTTTAGGATCTTTACCTTCTTTGCGAGTCCATGCAGCGGTTTTTGCCATATTAACTTACTTTATAATTTTTACCTCTTTCTGATTTAGTACCATTACCATCGTTACCTCTATTACGATGAGGTGTTTCCCAATGTTGATCTTCATGGTCCCAATCTTTTCCTTTACCAGAAGGATCGTGTCGATGTCTTCTTTGATCTTCTGCTTTCTTTTTTCTCCTATCAGGAGTTTTAGCATAGGCAAGATCTCTCGCTGCCTTAGCTTTTGCTGCCTTTGGAGAAAGTTTTTGTTTCATTAAAGGTGAATCATCACCTACATTCTCTGGCGTATAAACAAAAGCGTTTTGACTTAGAGGAGAAATCTTATCAGACCAGTCTTGATTAGGGAAAGGTCTATTGTAACCTTTACCAGCAGAGTGTCTTAAAACTGGTGATGTATATTCTCTTCTCATATTATTTTTTATTATTTTGAAACATAGTACTAAGACCTAAACCACCGGCAATAGTATAAGGATTTACTATAGATTGTTTGTAGAATACTTTTGGTCCTTCTTTACCACCACTCTTAGTAGTACCAGCATTTAATTTACCTTCTACTTTGAATTTTAATTTACTAGGTAGTAACACTTCTTTTTCAGCGGTGTATTCTCCTCCTTTCACGGAGTTTGAAGGTAATATAGATTGTCCTTTAGGGGCTTTTATCTCACTACGTATAGTTCCAAAAGCTCCAGATATTTCTTGATTTTGAGTTGTACTGATAAAAGACTTAGGTTTCCAAACATCTCCAACTTGTAGTTCAGAGAATTTAACAGAACCTTTAGGTTGTTTTACTCCACCTCTCCAAACATGTTTAACATCATAATCATAATCTCCTCTATATAGAGATTCTTCTGACTTTAATTTATTCTTTTTAACTAAATTCTCTAGTCTAGGTTTTACTTCTTTTTTATAGAAAGTTTTATTTGTTTTGTCTCCTATGTGTGTAGTTCTATTATTTATATTACTATCATATCCATGAGTGTAAACATTATTTAAGAGTTCTTCAGTCTTAGTATATTTCTTACTTATACCATGTTTCTTTTCAAACTCTCTTTGTGGTTGAAAATCATGTTTCTCCATAGAAGCACGTTCTAACGCATCTTTTGATTTAAGATTGTCCTTTGCTTCTGTTATAACATTAGCTACGTTTGGATCACGTTTACCTAGTTCAGTTTCTTGCAATCTACCATATAAATCTATATCCTTCTTATTATAAGTAGTACCGTATTTTCCTTCAAACTTCTGTTTGTGTGCTTCAGAGTATTTACCTATTTTCTTATCAGCGCTAGCATCTGCCTTCTTCCACTTCTGCATCATTGTATCCCACGCATCCGGTTCTTCAGCATCGTCAAGATGATATGTTACTTTAGGTGCTTCAGATTTTTTAACGGGTTTATCAAAGTTTTTACTAAAGTCTTTTATAGCGTCTATAGCTTTATTAGAAGGTCCTTCTGCTTTAGATATACCTTTAACCACTTTAGAAACATCTGCTACCTTATCTGCCTTAGACAATATCTTACTTCCTTTTCTAATAGTATTACTAACACCCTCTACTCCACCTACGAAATTAGCAGGATCTAAAACTACATCTGCCGCCAAAGCACCAATAGCACTTTTTATACCTAATGCTTTAGAAGGATTTTGAACCTTACCAGTCGCTGCGTAAGTTGCTGCATGTTGACTAACTTCCATAGGATAAGTGACAACAGAACCAATAGCACCTAATATACCATCGTCTTTATGTTCTTCTGTATAATGTTTAATAGACTGTTTCCAGAAACCTGCTTTAGGAGATTTCTTAGATACAACCACCTCATCTAGCGCTATAGGTGAGCGACCTCCTTCTTTGGTTACAACCTCTCCCTTGTTATAAGCACTCCTATATTCAGGTGTTCCGTATTTTACGGTACCTGATTTTTGTTGATTAAAAGGTGATTGTGATCTTAACTGAAACGCCATACTATATTATTATTAGTTGCGGAGACAGGACTCGAACCTGCAACCTTTGGGTTATGAGCCCAACGAGCTTCCAATTGCTACTACTCCACGATATACCTATTTAATTACATATAAGTCGCTAAATTTACATTTGGGTTAATGTCTTATATATTGGTCATTAAGTGCCAAAAATGGCGTTAATGTATTATATATTGGTCATTAAGGTCACTTTTGTATATAATAAAATGCATTGTAAAAAAAAATATTGTAAAAAATTTTTATGAGATGTTGAGAATTTGGGGGTTACTACCCTATTTCTAATTTCGTTGTTGAAAAGGAAAACGCATTTCAATTTGCCGGGTCCCCCAAGTTTTAGAGTTTTCGGGTTTGTATGTGAGTCGGATCGTACGACTTGCGGAAATGGATTTAGCTTTTACCTTTCGTGTGTATAGCATCCCTCACGGAGTTACTCTTTTTTTAAGAAGATAATATATATGTAAGCAATTAAGCTTATAATTAAATAAATATAAACTATGCCAAACACAGCAGCAGTTGCAGCAGCAACACCAACAGTAGCTTTAACTACTAAAAGATTCGTGATCCGTAAGTCCTTGATCGGCACTAACACAGTGATCTCATTCATCAACACCAAGCAAGTATTGTGTACTTACAATCACGACAAGGTATACAATCAACTCAAAGCTAAGTTCGATCTTATGCCTTGCTTTGCTAAGTATGGTTCTTACACCAACACTAATAATCTGCCAGCATTCGTGCGAGCATTGCCTGAATTAGTATAATCAATCGACCTAAGCAAGTCGTTAAACTGCTTATCTTATAACTCTAACACTAAATCCTATCATTATGAAATCATATCAAATAGTAATATTAAGATCATCTCAATTAGTTCAATTATCTTTATTCGTTTTTACCATGTCTCTTATAGTGTTTCAATTCGTGATGATCGCAGCGGCGATATTCGAGGTAGATCTTGGGATACATTTTGCGGATAACTTAACTTTCGGTATTTACGGATAACATAACACTAATCACATGAGATACATATCATACTTCTTCGGATCGATCAAACCACAGATCACAATAATGTGTTACATCGCAGCTTATTTTGTGATACGATCACTAATCTAATCAAGGACCTTCGGGTCCTTTTTTTAGTATCGTTGTGTAT
>Ga0209191_1000638_pt1 | contig 26333 bp, 21 predicted proteins | sample S_130626_EF_Meta_FD_187320 | JGI IMG/M metagenome (GOLD analysis project Ga0209191, IMG submission 187320) | Freshwater microbial communities from Lake Simoncouche, Canada to study carbon cycling - S_130626_EF_MetaG (SPAdes) (version 2) | ecosystem: Environmental > Aquatic > Freshwater > Lake ...
CGTTTAAAAAACATTAGGAATAAATATTTAAAAACAAAAAGATGAAAGTTAGAGCATCTATCAAAAAACGTAGTGCCGATTGCAAAATCGTGAAGCGTAAAGGCGTATTATTTGTAATCAACAAAAAGAACCCTCGCTTTAAGCAAAGACAAGGATAGTAAGACTTTTAGCGGAGACGCTAAAGTTTTTAGAAAATAAAAATTAAACAAAAAATCAAGTTTTAGCATATGGCTCGTATTGCCGGTATCGACTTACCAAAAAACAAAAGAGGAGAAATAGGACTACAGTACATTTTCGGTATTGGACATTCTACAGCTCAGTACATCTTAACAAAAGCAAACATCAGTTACGATAAGAAAGTAAATGAGTGGAATGACGAAGAGCAAACTGCTATTCGTAATATCATCAATGCTGAATTCAAAGTAGAAGGTGCTTTACGTAGTGAAGTTTCTATGAGCATTAAGCGTTTGTTAGATATCGCTTGTTACCGTGGATTGCGTCACAGAAAAGGTTTACCTGTTCGTGGCCAACGTACTAAGACCAACTCACGTACTCGTAAGGGTAAGCGTAAGACAGTTGCTGGTAAGAAGAAAGTAGCTAAGAAATAATACTAATAGATAGGTCGTCACGATGTGACGACCTATTGTTATAAAAATCCGACTAAAATTAGATCCTGACACCAACATTTCAGGGGAGATTTATTCGGTTTCCGCTTCGGCGGAATTTCAATTTAAATAACCCGCTCTTTTTACCTGTATATCTTACAAGTATTTAGGGCACACCTCAGAAAAAATGGCAAAACCAAACAAAGCACAGAACAGTGCAAAAGCCGCTGCAAAGAAGAGAGTCGTTAAAGTAGACGCTTCTGGAGAAGTTCGTATCAGTGCAACTTTCAACAATTTAATTATCGCTTTCACAAACAAAGCAGGTCAAGTGATCAGCTGGAGTAGTGCAGGTAAAATGGGCTTCAGAGGTTCTAAGAAGAACACGCCATACGCAGCTCAAATGGCAGCAGCAGACGCAGCAAAAGTAGCTTTAGATGCTGGTGTTAAGAGAGTTGAAGTGTTTGTAAAGGGTCCAGGTTCAGGTAGAGAAGGTGCAATCCGTTCTATCTCTCAATCTGGTATCGAAGTGATTTCTATCCGTGACGTAACGCCTATGCCGCACAACGGATGTCGTCCTCCTAAACAAAGAAGAGTATAATTATTCCGAGTTTTAATAACTATTTATAAACCAGGATGCATCATTGATTTTAGATTTTTAGGGATGATGCGTCGACATTAAAAAATCAAAAAAAGCAACATTATGGCACGTTACACAGGCCCCAAAACAAAGATTTCCCGCATTTTCGGCGAACCTATCTTAGGGAACGCAAAATGGTTGGGTAAAAACAGCAACCCTCCAGGTCAACACGGAGCGCAACGCAAGCGTAAGCAATTAGGCGAGTATGCATTACAGTTAAGAGAAAAGCAAAAAGCGAAATACACTTATGGTGTATTAGAGCGTCAATTCCGTAAGACTTTTGAAGAAGCAGCGCGTTTAAAAGGCGTTACAGGTGAAAACTTAATCAAATTATTAGAAGCTCGTTTAGACAATACAATTTTCAGAATGGGATTGGCTGCAAGCCGTCCTGAAGCACGTCAATTGGTTGCGCACAAGCACATCGCTGTAAACGGTGATGTGACAAATGTACCTTCTTATACATGTCGTCCAGGTGATATCATCACTTACCGTCCTAAGAGTGCACACAATTCTTCTATTGTCAGCAAGCAACGTGCTAGAAACACTAAGTTTAGCTGGGTGGATTGGAATGAAACGACCAACACAGGTACTTTTATTACAATGCCAGAGCGCGAAGCAGTTCCTGAGAATATCAAGGAGCAATTGATTGTAGAGTTGTACTCTAAATAGTAGGTAGCACTTAACACAATTTCTTTCCAAAGAAAGAATCAAATAAAAAAAAGTAGTAACATGGCTATATTAAGTTTTCAAAAACCAGATAAAATTGTTTTACAAAAAGCAAATGATTTCGAAGGACAATTCGAATTCCGTCCATTGGAGCCAGGCTTTGGTCTTACACTAGGAAATGCTTTAAGAAGAGTTTTATTAAGCTCTTTAGAAGGCTTTGCTATCGTAGGTATTAAAATCGAAGGAGTAGATCACGAATTTGCTACAATCAAAGGCATTACGGAAGACGTAACAGAAATAATCTTAAACTTAAAGCAAGTTCGTTTTAAGCGTAAGGCAGATCAAGATGTAAGTGCTGAAAAAATTACTTTATCTATCAAAGGTGGTAGCGAATTTAATGCAGGTCATATTGGTGAAGCTTCTCAACAGTTCCAGGTGATGAACCCAGAATTAGTGATTTGTTTCATGGATCCTTCTGCTAAATTAGATATTGAATTAACGATCCAAAAAGGTCGTGGATATATTCCTGCTGAAGAGAATAAATTAAAGGATATGCCATTTGGTTATATCGCAATTGATTCTATTCACACACCAATCAAGAACGTGAAATACGTGATGGAGAACTATCGTGTGGAGCAAAGAACAGATTATGAGAAATTAATCTTGGAAGTGGCTACTGACGGTACCATCCACCCAGAAGATGCTGTAAAGCAAGCTTCAAGAATCTTGATTCAACACTTTATGATCATCACAGACGAGAACATTACCTTCGACAACAAAGAAGATAAGAAAGAAGATGTGGTAGATGAGCAAGTATTGCAATTAAGAAAAGTATTGAAGACACCATTAGAAGATTTAGACTTGTCAGTTCGTGCATTCAATTGCTTGAAAGCTGCTAAAATTAACAGCTTGAGCGAATTGGTACAGTATGAGCAAGAAGATCTAATGAAGTTCAGAAACTTTGGTCAAAAGTCTTTATCTGAAATCGAGCAAGTATTGATCGAAAGAGGATTGAGCTTTGGAATGGACTTAGGTAAATTAGGATTAGACAAATTAGATTTACAATAGTCTTTATAGATTAAAGTAAGTCACTATTTATAAACGAGCGAAAGCTCAAACCTTACAATTCCTGACACGGTGTAAGGATAAAACTTAAAAGTCATGCGTCACGGAGACAAAAACAACAACCTTGGAAGAAAAAAGGCACACAGAGAAGCCTTATTGATGAACTTAGCTTGTCAAATTATCACGCACAAGCGTATTGTAACCACTTTAGCGAAGGCTAAAGCTTTGAGAAAATACGTTGAGCCATTAATCACTAAGACTAAGAAATCAGCTAGCAAGGAAGAAATCAGTCACAATCACAGAATCGTGTTTAGTTATTTAAACGATAAAGCTGCTGTAAAAGAATTATTTACAGTGGTGGCACCTAAAATCGCTACACGTCCAGGTGGATACACTCGTATCATCAAATTAGGTATTCGTCCAGGTGACAATGCTGAAAAAGCGATGATCGAATTAGTAGACTTCAACGAAATCTATGGCAATTCAATCGCATCTGCGACTGAACCAGCTAAAAAGACGCGTAGAAGCAAAGCAACTGCTGCCCCTAAAGCTGCCACTGCTAAAGCTGAAGCAGCTCCTGCAGAAGAAGCAGTTGTAACTGAACCAACTCCAGAAGCATCTACCGAAGTTTCTGATGAGGCAACTCCTACAGCTGAATAATGAATTAATTCATTTTACATATAAGGCAAGACTTTGGTCTTGCCTTTTTTTTGCCTATTTTTGAACAATTAAATTAACCTACCTATATGGCCACACAACCAGCAATTTTAGTTTTAGCAGATGGGAACGTTTTTCATGGTCAAGCTTTTGGAAAAATCGGAACCACTACTGGTGAGATTTGTTTTAATACGGGTATGACTGGATATCAAGAAGTGTTTACGGATCCAAGTTATACGGGACAAATTATTATCATGAGCAACGTGCACATTGGTAATTATGGTGTGAAAGCATCAGATGTAGAAAGTAAGACAGTAAAAATTCATGGTTTAATTGGAAGAAACTTAGAAGAAAAATTTAGTCGTGCTCAAGCGGACGGCAATTTGAATAATTATTTAATTGAAAATAATATTGTTTCAATCGAAGGGTTAGATACAAGAGCATTGGTGGCGCATGTGAGAACAAGTGGTGCAATGAACTGTATTATTTCTTCAGATAATTTGGATGTAGACGCTTTAAAAGCGCAATTAGCCAAAGTGCCTAGCATGGATGGCTTAGAATTAGCAAGCACTGTAAGCACCAAGGAAGTATATGAACTAGGGGATGTGCATTCGCCTTTGAAAGTGGCAGTTTTAGATTTTGGTGTGAAGCAACATATTTTACAATGTTTAGTAGACAGAGGCGCACATGTAAGAGTGCATCCTGCAAAAACCGATTTTGCAACTTTAAAAGCATTTAATCCAACTGGTTATTTTTTATCGAATGGTCCTGGTGATCCAGCTCCAATGGATTATGCAGTGAAAACAATTAAAGCAATTTTAGAAGAGAAAAAACCATTATTTGGAATTTGTTTAGGACATCAATTATTGGCCTTAGCGAATGATATTCCTACTTTTAAAATGCACCATGGTCATAGAGGATTGAACCATCCAGTTAAAAATGTGATCACAGGAAGATCAGAAATCACCACACAAAATCATGGTTTTGGTGTGAATCCAGATGCCGTTAAAGCACATGCTAATGTGGAGATTTCTCATGTGAATTTAAATGATGATTCTATCGAAGGTATTCGATTAAAAGATCGTCCTGCATTTAGTGTGCAATACCATCCAGAAGCAACTCCGGGCCCACATGATAGCCGTTATTTATTTGATGATTTTATTGCATTAATGAAGACCAACTAATTCGATATTAGAAATCACAAAATCAGTATTATGCTTAATATTACCATCATCAACGGACCTAATTTAAATTTATTAGGTAAGCGTGAGCCAGGTATATATGGCAACGAAAGTTTTGAAGATTGCTTAGCACAACTGAAACAAGCATTTCCTCAAGTCAATTTCACTTATTATCAATCTAATGTAGAAGGGGAGCTTGTGAATGCGATTCAGCAATATGGTTTTAACCAAGACGGGATCATCTTAAATCCTGCAGCCTATACGCATACCTCTGTTGCCATTGGAGACGCTATTGCTTCTATTCAAACACCTGTTATTGAAGTACATATTAGCAATATACATGCTCGAGAAGATTTCAGAAAAATTTCACATGTCTCTGCAAAAGTAGTTGGTTCCATTGTTGGCTTAGGGTTAAAGGGATATCATCTTGCTACAACATGGTTTGTTGATCAAGCTGCAAGTAAATCATAATTTAATTATTGGTCCATGCAATCTTCAAAGGTAGATTATCCTAAAAAGACAATCTGGTTAATCGGAATTGCAATCATTGTAAAAATCGCATTGTCATTTTTGCTTGAATTGGGCAATGACGAAGTCTATTATTATACCTACGCAATTCAACCAGACTGGAACCATTTTGATCATCCACCAATGGTAGGATGGCTGATACAACTATCTACGCTGAATTTAAATTGGGTCTCTACTTTATCAATGCGTCTTGGAAGTATCCTAGCTGCAGCCATCTCAACCTGGATAATTTTTAGAACAGGGGCTTTAATACATAACGAACGTGCTGGTTGGATTGCAGCATTGCTTTATACTTGTTCTATTTACACAAGCATCATTGCAGGCTTATTCATTATGCCTGATAGTCCGCAGCTTTTATTTTTTACTGGTAGTATTTATTTAATGACAAAATGGGTGCTAAAGCCACATCTATTTACAAAACTCAATTGGCTTGTATTAGGTTGTTTAATTGGTCTAGCCACATTAAGTAAAGTACATGGATTGTATTTATGGTTTGGCTTTGGAGGATTCTTATTATTCCATCAAATTAAAACACTTAAGCAACCATTCCTATATATCGCAGTAGTCATTACATTATTAGCATTGATACCAATCTTGTATTGGAACATAGAGCATGACTTCATCACTTACAAATTTCATTCTAAGCGGGTATTGCATTCAGGTATTCAAGTAGCAAGTTTTTTACAACAAATTGCAGGGGAATTTTTTTATCAAAATCCTTTGGTTTATATCAGTTGTTTGATTCCATTGATACATTTCAAAAAAACAAAAGCCATTTTTCAATATCAAAACACATCCAATCAAATGGCAACTGCCATTGCTTCATTGTTACTATGGCTTAGTATACCTTTGATTGTCTTATTTTGGGGCATCTCTTTGTTTAATCCTACATTGCCTCATTGGACTGGCCCAGGATTTATCGCTTTATTTTTATTAGCAGGTGTCTATTGGTCTGAAGCTTCCAAAAAACTTTTACCAAATTTAATTCAATGGGCTTTGGGATTTTTAATTGTAATAGTGTTTGGTTTTATAGGATTGGTACATGTATTCCCTGTTCAATTAGGGTCTAAAAGCCAAGAAAATCTAGGGGAGTACAATCCAATCAATGATGTAACGGGGTGGATACAATTTAGCGCCGAATTTAAGACCCTTGTTCAAAAAGATGAAGCGTCCGAAAGGATGCAGGCCAAAGCGCCTATTTTGGTCTCTAAATGGTTTCCTGCAGGACATATTTTATTCTATACAGCAAGACCTATCCAAAAACAAGTGATTGCTATTGGAGCACTTGAAGATGTTCATAAATTTGCATGGCTCAATCAAGACCAACCTAGTTTACAAATAGGGCAGGATGCTTATTTTATACAACCCTCCAATTTGCCATTTGATCCTACGCACACAGTCCTTCCTTATTTCGAAAATAGGGGGAAGACAGATACAATTCAAATAAAACAAAGGGGTGTGCTGCTAAGAACTTTTTTTGTGTATCGATTTAAAAATTGTCAGAAGATACCAGCACCAATTTTGCCTAGAAAATAAAGTTTTCGAAATCTTTTCGATAGGAGATACTTATTCCCTGACGATTTCTTCGGCCCATACTTCCACCAATGATATCTAAACTGTTTCTATTAAAGATGATGGCTCTTAGTTTTCTGTCTTTAGTTAAAATGAACTCGATATTCAAATCGGGCAGCCATTGAAAATTATTATTATCAATGCTAGATGCAGACCTTAAATTAAAGTCAAAATCTCCTCCTAAATTAACAATCACTTTGTCATTAAAAAAGCTTCTACCAAATTTTAGATTCACCCTCTGGCGATCTATCTTATTGGAGTTGATTGCAATGCCAGCCCCAGTAGGATCCAATAAATTACCACTATTGTATACATTTGAGCCAATATCAAATCGTAGGCTTTGATCGCCTGTCACTTTATTCAATAAATTAGTAACAGATTTATTGATTTCTTTGGTTAATAGTTGAGAAATGGAATTGATTCCAATACTCGTCACATTATATGCATTATTGCTGTTTCCTGTATTAAAACCAACAGGTGCAAATGAATTGAACACAATTAAAAAAGAAACCTGTTTGATAATTTCATTATCATCACGTTCCAATCTTGTTATAAATTGTGAGAATTCGTTATCCGTGCTAATTGGATTGCCAGGAGGGAAGGCTAATGTGAATTGAATATCAGGCCTTGCTAATTTATTTCTTAAGGCTGCAATCACATAGACATTACCTCGATATGATTTCACTGCGTTACTAAAATTAGCGTTTCCAACCAATTCGTTTAGACTAACTCTTTCAGCAGTATATCTTGCGTCAACATGAATATTCGCTTCGTATGGGTTGCCAGTCCACTCAATAAAATTACCGGCTTCTGGAATGAGATCAAATGGCTTTCTTATAAATGACTGGAAATTAAAATCATACTTTCCGCTTTCAATATTGTATTTACCACGCATGGTCAATGGTTCAATATTGCCAGCTCTAATTTTTATTCTTCCATTTCCAACAGCTTTAATGACATCACCTGTTAGCTCATCTAAAATGACATCTATTTGAGTTTTATTATCGGCACTGACATCTAGATCCACCACAAGATTAAAGGTGGGTGTCTCTGCATAGCTGATGATAGACTTACCTAGTTTCTTAAAAACGATGAATTCGGATTGACCAGTTTCTTTACTTGTCCCATTTGGCAAATAGATATGTGAACTATCATTGATCTCTGCATTGATAGACATTTTAATATTTTCTTCGGGTCCGCGAATAGTCATGGATGCTTTACCCACTGCTTTTCCATAAAAACTACTATTGTCTATGACATCGGTATTCAAGAGTTCAATTTTTGAACTTTGCATATCCATATCGTATACAAGGTGCTTAAATCTTTGGTGTAGAATTTTACCTTTAAACTGTGCGACTCTGTTTAATTTATCTTTGACTTGAATCGTACCAAAGTCAATGCCCTCATCTGTAAATTGCAAGGTGGCAGATGGTAGGAAATAGTTGACTTTTGTATAATCTACTTTGAATGCTGCATCTTTGATGGTGGCTACACCTCTTAAATCTGGATTTTCTATGCGTCCGCCAAAATGAATGGCGCCAGTTGCTTTTCCTTTTAAATCTGTTAACACACCTCCAATGAATTCTTGAATCAATCCAAAATCTGATTCTTGTAGCGTGAGCGTTGCATCCAATGGGTTGAGGCTGTCCTTAATAGCATAACTGCCTTTTGCGGCTAAGTGATAGCTACTGTTAGGACAGTTTAAATCAAAAGGCACGATACCTGTTTTGTCATCATATGCCGCTTTCACTGTGGTCGTACCAAGTAGGGTTGAGTTAAAACTAAATTGATTAATGGTACTATTCATATTCAACGAGAATTGGTCATTGATTTTATTTAAATTGACCGTCGCATTTGTGACACCTTCTAGTTTTGGGTAACTAAAAAACAAATTGGTAATATCTCCTAAAATCACTTCTTCGAGTTTTACTTGTAATCCATTCGCATCATTCGGGTGATTTTGAACTGCAATTTTTTGTAATCCTTGGGAGATACTAAATTGCTTGGCATAGGTATTGTTCTTTCTTATCGAAATTTCACCTCTATTTTGAATTGTCCATTTTTTTTCATTTAAAATGAAAAAGGAAGGAGCCCATTGAACACTTAGTCCATCCGTATAGGTGTTCACCTTGCCTTCAAATGAAATATAGGAGAGGGCGGATTTACTTTCTGCATTTAAATTAAATAGAGATTGGTCTTTCGAAGTGGTGACACGTAATTTCGGACTAATTAATTTCAAGCTATCAGTCAAATTAAATGCACTAGCTATTAAGTCCAATTTTAAACTGTCTTTATTACCATTGCCTCCAATCATACCATTTGAAATGGCATAATTATTCCATTGCGCGTAAGGTATTTTTGCTTCTAACTGAAGGGCTTGTTTATCTGTATTAATATTACCATTCACGAACATATTATTGAATCCAGAAAACTCATTTCTAAAAATTCGAATATATGGTTCAAAGTAGGCAGTGTTTACTTGAAATGAAAATTGTTGATTAACTGGGGTTTCCTTTAAATTTTTGATATAATTAGGGAAATAACCTTGTAAAAAATATTGAACACTATTGGGTAATTGATCGATATTGAATTTGCCGGATATGCTCGCTTGTATATCATCACTTGACAATATGATTTGTTTATTGCCCTTTGTAATGGTAGACTTTAGAGATACAGAATCAAAATTGATTGTATTTGTGGTACTTTTTAATTTTCCATTGTAGAATTTAGCTGAGCCAATGAAGTTATCGATATTGGAACCCGAAAAATTCACATCTAATAAACCAGTTAATTGAATTTGGTTATTTGAAAATTGGAGGGCACTTAGATTGGCATTTGTCAAATCACCCACTGCATTAAAAGTAGGAGTTTGCTCTTTAAAATCAACCTCCAAGTTGCTTATGAAATTAATATTTGGGTCTTTAATTTTAATTGATCCGTTGTATGCCTGCTTTTGTAAGATACCATTGGTTTGTATCTGTGCATAGGTGTATCCATTGAACTGTATAGAATCAATCTGTCCTTCTATATTGGTTTTAATCTTATCTAGCTTAAAAGAACTACCTGCAATTTTTCCAGTAAAATTTAAAAGTCCTAAAGAAGGCATATTAAATAATTTGCCGGCGTTCAATTTTGTTGCAACAAGATTACCTTCATAAATTGGTTCACTGTTACTAGGGAATTGTAATCGTATGGAGGTGACTGCTGATCCAATATCTGTAGCAATAGTGCCCTTTGTGATAAAATCATAGAAGGTGCCAGACAAATCTCCTTTTAAATAGAGGTTACCAAATGTTTCTAGGGGTAGATTTTTTAAATCTTTGATTTCAGGTATCCAGCTACCTAGATCTTGGATATTCGTTTTAGCATTAAATTGATTTACTTCAAACAATGTTTGCTTCATGTTGGGAAGCCCTTTCATTGAAAAATCTCCTTTCACAAAAGACTGCCCATACTGTGCAACAAGCGCTTGCACTTTAAAATCATCCACTGTACCATTGAAACGGAAATTGGTTGCAATTTGTTGGTCTACATGATTAAGCGCTGGTGCAAAAAAAGCAATATCATCAGAAGCCACGATGGACTTAGTAATAGTTGCTTTCATGTTTACCTTTTGCATGTATTGCCTAAAGTCTGCATTAAAATCCTGGTATTCCATGGCATAATAATTACCAATGCTACTATTATTCGTTTTCAATGACAATGCCGCAAATTCCATGATTTGTGGAGTCATTCTAAATTTAGTAGTCAATTTTTTGATCATGAACCCTGATCTTTCCTTTAAGGACAATTGAACATTTGCGCGGATAGTGTCTGCTACAAAATTGGCATTGTCAATTGTGGCATTTAAGTTTTGAATTCGAATATGATCTTCATCAAAAAAGGGAACAGGATTTCCAAACCCATATTCAATCCATATTCTTCCTTGTACAATTTCAATTTTTTTAGCAAGTATATTCAAGCCATTTTCACTAAAATACATTTCATTTTTTCGAGGCTGATACTTTTTTTCTTTTCTTTTTGGTGCGAATCCTGGCTTGTCTAAATAATAGTAAAATGGTTTATCCAATATGATTTTTTCAATGTCCATCTCATTGCCCTTAAATTCATTAAAATTGGCAATTAGGTGTTTCGATTCTAATTTTGTTGTAGTGCCAATCCACTCGTCGTCTTGGATGAATTGAAAATTGGAGAAATCTATTTTCTTTAAATCAAATTGTTGACTGGATGACTTACTTGTATCATTTGATTTAAAATGATCCACTATAAATTGGTAATTCCAAACTGGACTTTTTCTGTGTAAATAGATCTTTGCTTTTTCTAAACCAATATAACCAAGCGTAGGTGCTTTACTAGAAAAAATTAAATCAGACAATCTTAATTTAAGTGTTTGTGCAAATAGCAGGGTATCTTTTTGTTGATCTCTGATAAGCACATTTTTGATATCGACCCTGTTTAATAAAGAAAAACTCAAACCCTCTAATTTAAATTCAGTGCCCAGGGTCTGGCTAAAATTCGTAGCAATTCTTTGACCAATTTTTTCTTGTACGATAGGTAAAAGCAATAGCAAGTAGGAGAGCAATAGCAATCCTACAAAACTGGCAACCAGCACACGAATATAAATGAGCTTATTTTTGAGCAAGGGGGTTTTGTTTTTTTATTTTTAATATCCGGCTACACTATCGTCACCTCTTTTATCACCAGCTGCAACCCTGTTTCCATTAGGTAGTATCATGACGCCGTCCATTCTACCAAATGCACCTCTTTTGGTAATGGTGTATCCCTTTTCTTTTAAGGCATTGATTGTTTGCTCTGGGAAATCTGCTTCAACGGCAACCACATCAGGAATATGTTGATGGTGAAATCTTGGTGCATCAATTGCAGCTTTTAAAGACATTTTATGGTCAATGATATTCACTAAGCCTTCATACACTTGATTGGGGATGGTGGTGCCACCTGGTGTTCCAATGGTAATGTAGGGTTGATTGTTTTTAGTCACTAGGGTAGGTGTCATTGAACTCAACATTCTTTTTCCTGGTTGAATTGCATTGGCTTCTCCACCTAATGCACCATACATATTGGGTACACCTGGCTTAATACTAAAGTCATCCATCTCATTGTTCAATAGGAAACCAGCGCCACCTACTATCGTTTTATTTCCATAGGTATCATTCAATGTGGTGGTAACAGATACCATATTCCCAGCTTCGTCAATCACGCTAAAATGGGTTGTTTGCTCACTTTCTTTTGCGATACCTGCTTGAATCATTTTACTATTGCCTGCGACACCTACTTGGTAGTCTTTCATGCGTTCCTGTGCATAGGCATTACTTGTTAGTGTATTAGTAGGTACTTTCCAGAAATCTGGATCACCCATATGTTCTGCCCTATCTGCATAAGCCCTTCTTTGAGCCTCTACCATTAAACTTACAGATTCAAATGTGTTTGCACCCATTGCAGTTAAAGAATAGGGCGCAATCATTTGCATCATTTGTGCAATCAAAATTCCACCACTTGATGGTGGCGCAAAACTAATCACATGGTGTCCTCTATAATCAAATTCAATTGGCTTTCTAAATTTTGGGGTATACTTTTTTAAATCTTCTAAACTAATTACGCCCTTACTATTTTTCATCTCCTCTACAATCATTGCAGCTGTTTCACCTTCATAAAATCCTGCTTTACCTTTTTGTTGAATTCGAAGGATGGTAGCAGCTAATTCTGGTTGATATAAAGTGTCACCCACTTTCCAATTTTCTTTTCTTGTAAAGGCAGATGCTTGTGCACTATTTTTTATAAAGTTCTTACGTTCTGCATTCAAGCCTCTTGCTTCTCTTTCGGTGATTACAAAGCCGTTGGCTGCTAATTCATATGCTGGCTGTAAAAGTTGTTTCATGGTCATTTTTGCAAATGGCAGCGCACTAAACATACCAGCTACACTACCAGGAACCCCAGATGCTGATGCACCAATTCTGGACATGCCTTCTACAGGATTGCCATTTTCATCTAGGTACATATCTCTATGTGCTTTACTTGGGGCCGCTTCACGGTAATCAATACCCATCAAAACACCTTCTTTGTTTCTAGACAATAAAAATCCACCCCCTCCAATATTGCCTGCACCAGGAAAGACCACTGCTAGGGTAAATTGAACTGCTATGGCGGCATCATATGCATTGCCTCCATCTTTCATGATTGCAGCTCCAACCATACTCGCTAAAGGGTGTGCCGAAGTCACTGCCGCTTTTTGAAAGGATTGTTCCTTCACAACAGTATATTGATATGGATTGATTTGAGGATGTTGCTTGAAAAAAGCTTGCGCATTTCCTGTATTGCTTAATTGAAAGAGGGCTAAAACAATAAGGCTAAAAACCTGAAATTTCTGTTTCATAGTAGGTAGATTGAACCGTTAAATTACTTAATTATTTAGGTATCAACAAGTCATGCGGAGGGTTGTGTAAAACTATCTACCATTGTGGCACTAAAGCAGCCCTAAAATGCCTATTTTTAAGACCTATTAATATCCAATTTATGCAACAAAAATCTGTGTTTAAATCTATTTTGTGGGTAAGTTTATTTATCCTTCCTTTTTCATTATTTGCTCAAGTACTTAGTCCAGAACAATTTTTGGGTTATAAAGTGGGCACACGCTTTACCAGACACCATCAAATTGTCAATTATTTTACAGCGATTGCAGCTGCAAAATCAGATATGGTAAAACTCATTCCATATGGTAAAACCAATGAAGGAAGAGATTTAATGGTAGCGGCAATTGGAACGCCAGAAAATATTAAAAACTTAGAGCAAATCAGAAAACACAATCTTGGTCTTGTGGAAGGCACCGTGCAAGATTTGAATCAACCTGGTATTGTTTGGTTAAGTTACAACGTGCATGGTAATGAACCAGCATCATCTGAAGCAGCGATGTTGACTTTGTTTGCTTTAGTAGATCCAAACAACAACGAGACAAAAAATTGGTTAAAAAATACAGTAGTGATGATTGATCCTTGTATCAATCCTGATGGTCGTGACAGGTATGTGAACTGGTATAACAATGCAGTAGGTTCAACCTACAATACCGACCCAGCAGCAAGAGAGCATATGGAGCCATGGCCAGCGGGAAGAACCAATCATTATAATTTTGATTTGAACAGGGATTGGGCTTGGCAAACACAAAAAGAGACACAACAAAGAATACCACTTTACCAAAGCTGGTACCCTCAAGTGCATGTAGATTTTCATGAACAAGGTTATAACGCGCCTTATTACTTTGCGCCTGCAGCAGAACCCTTGCATGACGTGTTGACGCCATGGCAAAAATCTTTCCAAGATCAAATTGGAAAAAACCATGCAAAATATTTTGATAAAAACAATTGGTTATTCTTTACGAAAGAAAGATTTGACCTTTTGTATCCATCTTATGGAGACACCTATCCAATGTACAATGGAGCAATCGGGATGACCTATGAGCAGGGTGGTATTAGTGCTGGATTAGGCGTTGAAGACAATAGTTATGATACAGTGACATTGGTGGCAAGGGCAACACATCATTTTACGACAAGTTTATCTACCATCGAAATCAGTTCGGCGAATCGAGCACCACTATTAGAAAATTTTAAAAAATATTTTGACGATAGTCGTCAAGGTACCGTTTCGGATTTCAAAACTTTTATCATGACTGCTAAAAACGCAAGTCAATTAGAAGGATTAGCAAGCTTATTGAAGAAGAACAATATTGAGTACGGCACTTTAAAAAATGCAGATACAAAATTCAAAGCATTTGATTATTACACTAAAAAAGAAGCCGATTTTATCAACGAAGGTTATACTTTGGCGGTGAATATAAATCAAGTACACAGTGTCTTAGCGCGTGTATTATTAGAGCCAGTTACACAAGTGAATGATTCAAATACCTATGATATCACTGCATGGGCATTGCCTTATGCCTATGGTGTGCATGGATTTGCTTCAAAACAAGCAATGGCTATTGAGCCAGGATTTAATGTAGTTGCTCCAGCAACCACTACAAGTGCATATGGCTATTTGATCCCTTATCATTCTTTTGCAACTGCTAAAGCTTTGGCGCAATTATTAAAGCACAATGTAAAAGTGCGCTATGCCGAAAAGGCGTTCACTATGAATGGTAGAAATTATGAGATTGGCACTTTAGTAGTGCTTAAAACAAGTAATGAGGCTAATTGGAGTGATATCACAAAATCAGTTTGTAGCAGTTTAAATATTGAAGCAGTTGCGGTGAATACAGGATACGCAGAAAAAGGGGCTGATTTTGGCTCACCAGATATTCCAATCATCAACCACGCACCAAGAGTTGCCATGCTAACTGGTGAATATGTAGCTGCTTTATCTGCAGGAGAGATATGGAATTTCTTTGAGCAACAATTAAATTATCCAATCACACAATTAACCTATGCACAACTTAGTAGAATTGATTTAGACCGTTATGATGTGTTGATTGCACCAGATGGACAATACAGAGATTTAAATTCAAAATCAAACACAGACAAGCTTCAAGCATTTATAAGAAAAGGGGGTGTATTGATTGCTTTAGAAAATGCTGCGAGTACATTGGCTTCCAATGCTGATTGGGGGATTAAAATAAAAGAAAATGCAAAAGATGAAAAACCTTCTGTACAAAAACTTTTGAAATATGCGGATAGAGAAAAAGAATCCTTAAAAAGTTCGATACCAGGTGCTATTTATAAAACTTATATGGACGAAACACACCCTTTGGGTTTTGGTACCAATGGAACTTATTTTAGTTTAAAGCAAGATATTGTTTTGTACGAGCCTTCTAGTACTGCTTGGAATGTAGGTAGCTTTAAGAAAGATAGTTATATTACTGGCTTTGCTGGCGTGAAAGCGAAAGCTGCATTAGAGGAAGGTGTTTTATTGGGTGTAAAACAAATTGGTGCAGGTAAAATTATATATATGGCGGATGATCCAATTTTCAGAAATTTCTGGGAGGGTGGAAAATTAATTTTAACCAATGCTGTTTTTTTTCACGGCCAATAATTTTATGGTATCATTTTTAGGTTTATGAAGAAATTGAATTTGTTTTTATTGAGTATGTCTTGTTTTGTTCAAATACTTTTTGGACAAAACAATAGTGCAGCTATTTTTTCTCAACTAAAACAGATGGAAGTCTTAGGTTCTGTCTTGTATATTGCGGCACATCCTGATGATGAGAACAATGCATTCTTGCCTTATCTCACTAAAGAGCGTCGATATCGTACTGCCTATCTAAGTTTAACCAGAGGAGATGGTGGACAGAATTTAATTGGTAAAGAGCAGGGCGTAGAATTGGGATTGATTAGAACCCAAGAATTACTAGCTGCTAGAATACAAGATGGAGCAGAGCAATATTTTTCGACAGCCTATGAATTTGGGTATAGTAAATCAGCAAAAGAAGCATTAGCCATTTGGGATCATCAAAAAGTATTGAGTGATGTGGTATGGGTGATTCGTACATTCCAACCAGACATCATCATTACTAGATTTCCTGGGGATGCTAGAGCAGGACACGGCCATCATGCAGCTTCTTCTATCATTGCACAAGAAGCCTATTTAGCAGCGGCAGATCCGAATCAATTTAAGGAGCAATTTAAATATGGTGTACAACCCTGGAAAGCAAAACGTATTGTATGGAATACCTTTAATTTTGGCACAGTCAATACCACCAATGACAATCAATTAAAGATAGAAGTGGGTGGGTACAATCCTACCATAGGTAAAAGCTATGGAGAGATTGGTGCCGAAGCAAGAACGATGCATAAAAGTCAAGGGGAAGGCAGGCCAAGAAGAAGAGGTTCCTATTTTGAGTTCTTTCAGCACTTAAATGGAGATACTGCAAAATCTGATATCATGGATGGGGTGTTGACCAATTGGTCAAGACTGAATGCTCCAAAAATCCAATCTACCATCCAACAAATTATCAGTGCATATAAAATAGATCAGCCTGCAGCTTCAGTACCGATTTTGGTTCAATTGTATCAGGCAGTAAAAAAATTACCAGAGAGTCAATGGAAGGCCTACCAACTTAATTTAATTCAGTCAACAATAGAATCTGCAAGTGGGTTGTTAGTAGAAGCCACCACCACCAAACAACAAGTAGTTCCAGAAGGGGATCTTACGGTACAAGTTTTGGTAAATCAAAGATCCAATGTCAAATCAAGTTTGGTGAAAATGCAATTTTTATCCAATCAAACTATAATAAAAGATTCATCACTACAAATTAATTTAGTAGCCAATCAGAATCAGCAGATTTCCTATGCTTTAAAAGTGCCTACAACACAAACCTACTCACAACCTTATTGGTTGGTCAACCCAAAGACCGAAGGCATGTTTGTGGTAAACGATCAAACCATGGTTGGTAAAGCAGAAAATGATGCACCATTTTCGGTTATATTAAATTACACCATAGAAGGTCAGGTATTTGAAAAGCAATTTCCAGTACAGTATAAATATGTAGATCTTACCAAAGGGGATGTGTATCAACCCATCGTGGTCTTGCCTAAAAAAGAAGTTGCACCATTCAAATCGGTGGTATTAGTTCCTACAAATAGCAATACGCCATTACCAAAATTCGAAGAAGGGATTTTCCATAAGACCATTGAATATGACCATATACCTGCTCAAACTTATTTTCAAGATGCAAGTATTCATGTGGTGAAAGTAGATATCAAAAAGCAAGGTCAAAAAGTGGGGTATATTGATGGTGCCGGGGATGCAATACCAGAAGCATTAGAGCAATTAGGTTATGAAGTGGTGTATCTTAAAGAAGCAGATTTAACAGCTCCGCATTTAAAAGGATTAGATGCGATTGTAGTAGGTATTCGCGCTTTCAATATGTATGCATACCTTTCTGAAAAGCAATCGATTTTAAACGATTATATTGCTAATGGAGGCAATTTGATTGTGCAGTATCTTAAAAGTAATCAAGTAGGCACTCAAAATATTAAAGTTGGGCCTTATCCATTAACGGTCAACTCGGGCAAAAGAGTAACAGAAGAAAATGCCAATGTCGGATTTATATTACCAAATCATCCGGTACTGAATTATCCAAATACAATTAGCACGCAAGATTTTAATAATTGGGTGCAAGAAAGAAGCACCTATCAAGCCGAAAATATAGATGCGCGTTTTCAAACTCCATTACAAATGAATGATACTGGTGAAGCACCAAGCCAGGGTAGTTTATTGATTGCGCCATTTGGTAAAGGAAATTTTGCCTATGTAAGTTTGGCTTTATTCAGACAATTGCCAGCGGGGAATCCAGGAGCATATAAATTATTTGCCAACTTATTATCGCTTCCCAAAAATCAATAGACCATGAAACAACGCAGAAGAATCAGTTTTTTTATGCTGCTGGTTATTGGACTAGGGATTGGTTGGATGCTCAAGAATGTAAAAGTAGGATTGATCATTGGCATCGTGATGGGCTTACTCCTCACTAGCTTTGTGAATCCATCCAAAACGCGTAGCAAGGGCGAAAGCGACTAAGCCTAATGCGGTTACAATCAATCCACTTAGCATCATTTTAGGGCCAGTAGAGTAGAAGATAGCTGCCCAAATTAAAATTGCGATAAATAGTGGGATAGGGAAGAAGGGCATTTTCCATGGGAAAAATCCACTGCCTTTTCTTTTATACAAAATCAATAAACCAATTGCCTGACCAATAAATTGAATCATGATACGCATGGCTAGAATGCCGTCAATCACTTCCTTTAATCTAAAGAGTAAACTAAACACAAATGCAATCGCACCTAATACCAAAAGGGAGCGATGCGGGAAATGTAGTCTAGGATGTACTTTGGCGAAGAAGGCAAAAAAAGATTTATCCTGTGCTGCGGCATAAGGGATCCTGCTATAACCAAGGGTGGCCGAAAAAACAGAAGCAAAAGCCACCATTAAAATAAGTACAGTAGCAATGGCACCTGCATTTTGTCCGTACAAGGTTTTGATATAATCACTCACTACAAACTTACTATTCACAATAGTTTCAAAGGGTAACACACTAGCCACACTGATATTCATGGCCAAGTATAAAATAGAAATACCAGTGATAGAAATAAACATACTTCTTGGAATGTTCTTAGTTGGATTTTTAATTTCTGCACCTAAATGACAGACATTGTAATAACCTAAATAACTATAGACTGTTTTGACACTTGCAAATCCTAAAGCAGCAACCAATCCGTATTCAATTTTAAGCCCATCATTGATATGCAGGATGGGTTCCATAAAATTGCCATGCGCAATCCCTCCAAAAATGATCCACAAAAGTGTGGTGATGACACCCACCCATAATAAAACAGATATTCTTCCAATGGACTCGATATTTCGATACAATAAACTGATCACTAAAATCACCACAGCACCGCTTACTAACTTCTCCTGTATAAAACTTAAATGAAAAAAGTAATTGGCGTATTGTGAGAATCCTATAGCTGCCGATGCAATGACTAATGGGGCTTGAATCATTGTTTGCCATACAAATAAAAAACTCATTAATTTACCCCATTTGCCACCATAGCCTTCCTTTAGAAAATGAAAACTTCCACCTGCTTTTGGCAAGGCAGCACCTAGTTGACTCCATACCATGGCGTCTACATAAGACAAAATAGCACCAGCAATCCATGCATATAAAAAATAAGGGCCACCCATGATCTGTGCCACCACACTCAATACTACAAAGGGACCGATGCCTACCATATCAATCATATTGATGGCAGTTGCATGTAAAAGACTTAATTTGCGATCTAATTTAGGGTTCATCTTAGCAACAAGATAATAAAAAAAAGGCTATAATTATGATCGATTCATTTAAGCAAGTCAGCTGGGCCAATAGGGCTTCAATTTATGAAGTGAACATTCGACAATATACTGCAGAGGGTACATTTAAAGCATTTGAAAAGCATCTCCCTAGAATCAAAGAAATGGGAATTGATATTGTTTGGTTGATGCCGATTACGCCAATTAGTCAAGTCAATAAAAAAGGAACTTTAGGAAGTTATTATGCCTGTAGCAGTTATACAAAAATCAATCCTGAATTTGGAACTGAGGCAGATTTTAAAGACCTAGTAGATACTGCTCAAGCATTGGGCATGAAACTGATCATTGATTGGGTGGCCAATCATACTGGTAGTCAGCATGAATGGATGCAAGAAAATCCAAGTTGGTTTGCACAAGATGCCTCTGGTAATTTTACAGAACGTAATGGATGGGATGATGTGGTGGATTTAAATTTTGACAATCCATCCATGCGCATAGCACTCATTGATGCAATGGAATACTGGGTCAACCAATTTAATATAGACGGCTTTAGATGTGATATGGCGCATTTAGTGCCATTGGATTTTTGGATAGCAGCCAGAACAAATTTAGAAAAAACAAAAATATTGTATTGGCTAGCAGAAACTGAAGACATAGCATACCATCAAGTGTTTGATACAAGTTATGCTTGGGCATGGATGCATGCATCAAAAAAAGTAGGGAAGGAGGTGGATGGATTACAGGAAGTATATAACGTGTTACATCAATACGCTCAATATCCACAAGGGGCGTATAAATTATTTTTTACCTCTAACCATGATGAAAATAGTTGGAATGGCACAGAATTCGAGAAGTATGGTAAAGCTGCAAAAGCATGGGCCGTATTTACGCTTACTTGGAATGGTCAACCCTTAATATATGGTGGGCAAGAATTACCCAATACAAAAAGGCTGGCATTTTTTGATAAGGATCAAATTGAATGGACGACCGAACTACCTATGCTTCATAACTTTTATAAAACCTTGTTGAATGCAAGAAAACAATTTCCAGTCCTAGCTGCTGGCTCCATATTTAATTTACCAACAGACAATGCTGTAATGGCTTACTTAAAACAAGATCAAGGGCAAACAGCTTTGGTGGTTTTAAATTTTTCTGCAGAAAGGCAGCAGCTGCATGTGGTGCATGAAGCTTTTTTTGGGAATTTCACGAATCTATTTTCGGGGCTTAGTTTTGAATTCAATGGCAGTAGCCATTTTGAATTAATGCCTGGAGAATATATTGTGTACCTGAATGGAAGCATCTAATCATTCAAAATAAATCTACCCACGTTTTGCTTGTTGGTAGCTAATAAATTCCATCATCTCGGCTAAACTAAAACTACTTAAATTTTGTGCTGCAGTAAGTCCTGCTTTTTGCGCTACTAAAACACCATAAGCACAATCTTCAAATCCATCAATGGCATGCGCATCTGGATTAATGGAGATCAACGCATCTTCTTGCATTGCTTGACCAATATAACGCCAGTCCATATCCAATCTTCTTGGATGTGCATTTAATTCAATCACGACATCATTCGCTGCACAAGCCTTAATGATAGCCTCGTGGTTAATCGGGTATCCTTTACGGCTTAATAACAAACGACCTGTAGCATGCCCTAAAATGCTTGTATAAGGATTTTCAATGGCGTTCATCAAACGCATCATTGCTTTTTCCTCGGTCATTTTTAAATTTGAATGCACAGAAGCAATCACTAAATCAAATAGTTCTAAAATTTCATCTGGATAGTCTAGACTGCCATCATTTAAAATATCAGATTCTATACTTTTGAAAATGACAAAAGGTGCTAATTTTTTATTTAAGGCATCTATCTCTTTATGCTGTGCTCGAATGCGATCTTCTTGCAAACCATTGGCATAAAATGCAGATTTTGAGTGGTCACTAATGACTAAGTATTCCAATCCTTGCGCTTTTGCAGCGAGGGCCATTTGCTCAATCGTGTGCAAGCCATCGCTCCAAGTGCTATGGGAATGGATGATGCCTTTGATATCGGATGTTTGAATGCTTGGATTTAATCCTTTAGTTTTTGCTTGCTGAATGATGGATGGATCCTCTCTTTGAGCGGAAGGGATAAACGGCATTTGCACTTGTTCAAAAATAGCTAATTCAGTTTCAAATGCTTTTGTGGCATCAAAATTTGGTAGGGCCTGCCATGCCAACCAAAATTCGGGGCTACAGGCAAGGCTAAAATCTTGGATATAAAATTGGTCTTTTTCTACAATATGCCATCTTAATTCAAATTGATCTGGTCCCTTGCAACTTAAATATTCATTTGTAGTGTCAAGTATAAATCCTTTTGATTCTAACCAATCTGATAATATTGTCTTAGAGGTAGTGGTTACAATGTCTAAAAAATCCAAGGTTTCCATTTGCCTTTTATAATGGCCAGACACTTGATGCTGGTCTTTTGGAAACTGAATGAACAAGGCATTTTCAATTTGTGCTACAATATCTTGTACCTGTTGGTATAAGAAGCTGCCTTGGTTTTGTAAATAATAATTTAGGGCTTCCTGAATACTTTGTTGGGTCTTAGCGCCAAAGCCTTTATAATTGATCAATCGATTTTCTTCACAAGCATACAAGAGTTCACCAATGCTTTCAATGCCCAATTCCTTCCAAATGGTAATGATCTTCTTAGGACCTAATCCTTTGATTTTTAACATTTCTAATATACCAGCCGGGGTTTTTTCTATGTAGTCTTCTAGGATTTGAAGCTTCTTTGTGGCCAATAAATCCACAATTTTTTGTGCTAATGCATCTCCAATACCTCTTATGGATGCAATTTGAGCCGTTGTCATATCTTCCAAAGGGTCATTCAGTCGGTCTAGGGTATATGCTGCGTTACTGTAGGACTTTATTTTGAAAGCATTTTCTCCATGGATGTCCATGAGTTTAGCTAAGAGATTAAAGTATTCAGCAATTTCGTAATTGTGCATGGGCAAATATAAATAAAACTAAGCTGACCATGTAAAGGAGGGAGAGGTAGGGGCCAAAAAAAACCCCCGATAATATCGAGGGTCTTTCAATATTATCCGAAGATAATTATTTCTTTTTAGCAGCCTTCTTAGGAGCAGCTTTCTTAGCAGCCTTCTTAGGAGCAGCTTTCTTAGCAGCTTTCTTAGGAGCAGCTTTCTTAGCAGCTTTCTTAGGAGCAGCTTTCTTAGCAGCTTTCTTAGGAGCAGCTTTCTTAGCAGCCTTCTTAGGAGCAGCTTTCTTAGCAGCTTTCTTAGGAGCAGCTTTCTTAACTACTTTCTTTGCAGCTTTTTTTGGAGCAGCTTTTTTAGCCGCTTTTTTTGCAGTTGCCATGTTTTTTAGATTTAATGGTTAGTAAATATGCACTAAAAGTAAAAACTTTTTTTATAACTACAAAAACTTTTTTTTTAAGCCACTAATTCAACCGGGACGATTGAGACCGTCGTTTTGTTATTTTTACCCTTTTTGAACTCAACAATTCCGTCTGTAAGCGCGAAAATTGTAAAATCAGATCCTAAACCAACGTTCTTACCAGGGTGGTATTGAGTACCTCTTTGACGGATTAAGATATTGCCATTTAAAGCTGGTTGTCCACCATATATCTTTACGCCTAATCTTTTACTTTGTGAATCACGGCCGTTCTTAACGGATCCTTCACCTTTTTTGTGTGCCATAGTATCTTAGTTTAAGCTATGTTTTCGATTTTGATTTGAGTATAGTGCGTTCTGTGACCGTGCTTCTTGCGGAAACCCTTTCTTCTCTTCATTTTAAAAGCGATCACTTTGTCACCTTGAACTAGGTCGTTTGTAATTTCAGCCTTCACTACCGCTTTAGTCGCGAAAGAGATGCTTCCATTATTATCAACGAATAATACATCATTGAATTCAACTTTGTCTCCGGTTTTACCTTGCAGGTGAGGTACATACAAGCTATCTCCTGCTTGTACTTTGAATTGTTGTCCTGCGATTTTAACTACTGCTAACATATTTGTCCAAAATTAGGAGGGCAAAGGTAATTATAATTATCGCAATATGCAAGGAATTCTTGAAAAATATAATTTAGCTATTTTTTAAGGCTAGAAACGCACTATAGGTTTGAAGTTCCGTAAAATACCCCCTAAATTTGTTCCTGACTGAAAAGTCTTTAACTGAACCCTATGAATATTAAGTCTTTGTTGGCAAAACCCTTTGCGAATGTCATCTTTCGTCAAATACAAAAAGAGCGACACAATGCTTTACAAGATCAGCAAAGTATTCTAAATCAATTAGTTAAGTCAGGTAAATCCACAATTTTCGGGAAAGAGCACAAATTTGAACAAATCAATAGTCCCCTTGAATTTCAGGAAGCTGTGCCTTTAAGAGACTATGAAGCTTTTAAGACTTATATAGAACAGATCAAAAAAGGCACTCATAACGTACTTTGGAAAGGCAGGCCTATCTATTTTGCCAAAACCAGCGGCACCACCAGCGGTGTTAAATACATCCCTATTACAAAGGACTCTATAAGTAATCACATTAATGGGGCCAGAAATGCGCTCTTAACTTATATGGCGACCACCGGGGAAAACAAGTTTGTGAATGGTAGGATGATTTTTTTAAGTGGGTCTCCGGTTTTAGAAAGAGTGGCTGGTATTCCTACGGGTAGATTGAGTGGAATTGTGAATCATCATATTCCGGCTTATTTAAGAAGCAATCAATTGCCAAGTTATGAGACCAATTGTATCGAAGAATGGGAGGAAAAACTAGATCGCATTGTCGCCGAGACCATTTTAAAAGATATGACCCTAGTGGGAGGAATTCCGCCATGGATGCAAATGTATTTTGACCGAATAGTAGAAAAATCTGGTAAATCTGTGAAAGAAGTTTTTCCAAATTTACAAGTATTGGTGCAGGGGGGCGTGAATTTTGAACCCTATCAATCTAAATTGTTTGATACGATTGGAAAGTCAATTGATACCATTGAACTGTTTCCTGCAAGTGAAGGATTTTTTGCTTTTCAAGATACAAGAGATCAGCAGGGATTATTATTAAATACCAATAGTGGTATTTATTTTGAATTTATTCCTTTAGCGCATATTCAAGAGGCCAATCCTACAAGACTTAATTTATCACAGGTAGAATTAGGCGTACAATATGCACTTGTTATTAATAGCAATGCAGGTTTATGGGGCTATAATATTGGAGACACTGTAAAGTTCGTGAGCATTGATCCTTACCGAATCATTGTAACAGGTAGGGTAAAACATTTTATTTCGGCATTTGGAGAACATGTGATTGGGGAGGAGGTAGAAGCTGCCATGTTGCAGGTGGCGAATGAAATGAATGCATCTATCGTAGAATTTACGGTGGCGCCATATATAGCACAAGGCGAAGGAAAAAGTTACCACGAATGGTTGGTTGAATTTGAAAGAGCACCATTGGATATGGAATTGTTTAAATCTAAATTAGATCAAGCTATGTGCGCTAAAAATGTCTATTATCAAGACTTGATTGCAGGAAATATTTTAGCACCATTAGTAGTCACAGTGGTTCCTAAAAATGCATTTATTGATTACATGAAGTCCGAAGGGAAATTGGGCGGACAGAATAAAGTGCCAAGATTGAGTAACGATCGAAAAATTGCAGATGCAATGCACATTCAATTAGGCAAATAGAAAGAATAAAATAAAAAGCGTATTTTTAACCACAAGTAAACAACTGGATGAGTCAAAAAAGAATTGCCATTTTCGGATCCACAGGTTCCATTGGGAAACAAACCCTAGAGGTGATCGCGGCGAACCCAGACTTGTTTGTTGCCGAGATTTTAACGGCGCATGCGAATGAATCTTTATTAATAGAACAAGCATTATTATTTGAACCCAATATTGTTGTCATTGGAGAAATTGGCAAATACGCGATTGTAAAAAAAGCATTGGAAGGCAAACCCATTAAAGTGTTTGCTGGTGAAGAAGCTTTAGAACAAGTTGCGGGAATGGATTGCTATGATTTTATGATGGCGGGTATTGTAGGATTTGCTGGTTTAAAACCAACATTGACTGCAGTTGAAAATGGCAAAGCGGTGGGTCTTGCCAATAAAGAAACTTTAGTAGTAGCAGGCGATATTGTGATGCGCACTGCAAGAGAAAAAGGGGCTGCCATCATTCCTGTTGATAGCGAGCACTCTGCCATTTTTCAATGTCTAGTTGGAGAAGGGAATAATCCAATTGAAAAAATAATTCTTACAGCAAGTGGTGGTCCATTCTTAGGGAAGAAACCAAATTTTTTGGTGAATGTAAAAAGAGATCATGCTTTGCAACATCCTAATTGGAGCATGGGTGCAAAAATATCCATCGATTCAGCGACCTTAATGAATAAGGGTTTAGAAATGATTGAAGCCAAATGGTTATTTGATTTAAGGCCAGATCAAATCAAAGTGGTGGTACATGCACAAAGTATTATTCATAGCATGGTGCAGTTTCAAGACGGCAGTATTAAGGCACAGATGGGTTTGCCAGACATGAAATTGCCTATTCAATATGCGATGGCTTTTCCAAAAAGATTGAAGAACGATTTTCCAAGATACCATTTTGACAAACCGAATACTTTGACTTTTGACGAGCCA
>Ga0209191_1000640_pt1 | contig 26300 bp, 29 predicted proteins | sample S_130626_EF_Meta_FD_187320 | JGI IMG/M metagenome (GOLD analysis project Ga0209191, IMG submission 187320) | Freshwater microbial communities from Lake Simoncouche, Canada to study carbon cycling - S_130626_EF_MetaG (SPAdes) (version 2) | ecosystem: Environmental > Aquatic > Freshwater > Lake ...
GATCTTTGTTGATAATGGCTTTGTCGATGTTTCACCTGGTCAACTAATACAATTGTCCAAGCCCTCTCATATTGCAATGTGGAAATTCATACGGGAGGATTTGGGGAAACCTCATGGTCCTCTTCACGTATGGTGTGATTATATGCTGTCTCCCCCACTTCTTCGGGCAAACTCTTTATCTTATGTCGTCAACTCCCTAAGGGTATTAATGCGATTTATAACCTATCAAAAGGAGCCGTATATAACCATTTTTTCCGTTATGTCGGCCATCTATCGCTGTTGAAAACAGATTTGATATCGTAAAGCTTACCTGAATACACCATGAATATCTTTGCTCTCTCATTAGACCCTCGCACCACTGCCGAGTATCATTGCGACAAACATGTCGTCAAGATGATTCTTGAAACCGCTCAGCTCCTCTATTGTGCTCACTGGATGTTAGATCCAGATGGGTTGCCTCCAACCGCCTATAAGAAAACTCACCCAAATCACCCTTGTGCAATTTGGGTTCGTGAATCCGTTGAGAACTATCGTTGGCTCTCAGATCTTGGACTCTGTCTCTGCCGCGAATATACGTACCGATATGGCAAGAAGCACAAGACTGAGGAGCATATCCTCTGGCTCTCGGACAACTTCCCACCCTTGCCGATGATTGCTCAGACTCCATTTCGAATGGCCATGCCAGATGAATTTAAGAATCCGGATCCTGTCGTGGCTTACCAAGCATACTACCTTGGCGCCAAGGAACGAATGTTGATTTTCTCCAAGAGACCCCCTCCCCCTTTTGTAGAAAAGAAAAGGGCTTACATGACCGCCGATGGTAAGAGTATACCACTGCGTTAAAGATGTCGTCCTCTTCTTCTGTTTCTAAGTCAAACAAGATGCCTGCCGCCAAGAAGGATTCCGCCCCCAAGACCGTTGCCGCCCCCGCCCCCGTTGTTGCTGCTACCCCCGCCCCCAAGGCGGCTGCCACCAAGGCCGCTGAGCCCAAGGTGAAGGCCGAGCCCAAGGCCAAGACCGCCAAGGTTGCCACGCCCGCGAAGGCCGAGGTGACTGTTCCAACAGTTGCATCCCCGGTTGTTGAGCCATCTTCTACTCCCGCTGTCTCTTCGGAGGTCCAGCTTGCCGCCCTCGCTGAGACGCTCAAGACGCTCAGCTCGGAGCTCTCAGTCCGTGTCCGTGACGCCGTGAAGGCTGTTCAGGAGGCGGCGAAGACGGCCAAGCGTGAGGCCCGCGACTCCAAGAAGAAGAAGCGCAAGGACCCGGCCACAATGACCCCCGAGGAGAAGGCGGTCTGGGAGGCCCGTCGCGCCAACAACGCCTTCCTCGTCCAGCGCCCGCTCACTGATGAGCTCTGCGCCTTCATGGGCCTCAAGGCTGGTGAGACCCGCTCGCAGACCCAGGTGACGAAGTTCATCAGTGAGTACGTCAAGACGCACTCGTGCTTTGACCCCTCGTTCAAGCGCCGCATCCTCCCCAACGCCGCGCTCGCCAAGCTCCTCCGTGTCGGCGACAAGGATGAGGTCACCTACCTCAACCTCCAGAGCTTCCTGAAGGTGCACTTCATCAAGACCCAGAAGGCGTAAAGAGGAGTCTTTACGATGACGTAAAACGGATTTCAACTATCCAACAAACCGGATAAGCACCGGTAAAAATGACTTCACGATTTCATAAGGCTCTTAAGACTGCGGATGCAGAGTTCAATCGACTTGTAGTTGAAGAAAAGAGGTATTCAACTGAAATAGTTTCACCACTTGCGCTCCAATCGGGAGATGCATACAAAGCATGGCAAGCTTCGGGTTTTAAAGACAATGAATTAGAACGTATCCATACACCACTTTACAGAAAGTGGGCCGAAGAAAGTAAGAAGTTGAGTGAGATCTCTGCTAAGAGACGTGCTGCAGATCAACTTTGTGCTCTGCGAATGAGGCAACTAGCCGACTTCCTAGAACGGAAGAAAAAGTATGATGCAGCAAAGGCACGCAAGGCTGAGCGTGAAGCCCAGTCTGCAGTTCTTCCAGTCATTCAATCAAAATGTATTGAGATTGGGATTATGAAGATTTATATGCCTCTTTAGCTCAGGGGTAGAGCACCCGCTTTGTAAGCGGTAGGTCGATGGTTCGATTCCATCATGGGGCAACAGCAGTGTAGCGCAGAGGAAGCGCGATTGGCTCATAACCAGTAAGACCATCGATCGAAACGATGCACTGCTATAACTGCGTTTATCGTCTAGTGGTAGGATCAAAGATTTCCATTCTTTTAGCTGGGGTTCGATTCCCCATGAACGCACCATAAATCAGGTCGGAAACCCGAATTGATTTACAGTTGTACGTCGGTATAGAAATATGCCGCATTTGTGGAACAGAATGTTCGATGGAGTGTATTGCCTCAACTTAGCATCTCGACCAGATCGATGGGATGGTATGAGCCGGAAGTTCAAGTTTTTTGATTTGAACGTTCAACGAGCAGAAGGTCTGCCTGGTAAGATTGTGTCTGGATATTGGGAGATGCTTAGCAAACAACATAAGTATCACATCAATGCAAATGTTCTTGCATGTGCAATCAGTCACGTTTCAATCTGGAATAATGCACTTGCATCGGGTAAGAAGAAAATCCTTGTTCTTGAGGATGATGTGCGAATTCACCGAAACTCTGAACAGATGACGCGGAACTTCATGTCCCTCGTACCAGAGGACTGGGACTTACTATATTTTGGATATGTTCCGCTTGTTTCAAATGATCATATTACATATGATCAAAACCACGATTTGAATCGTTGGGATTATAATATTATTGAAGACACACGAATGGGACCAAATACAATTAAGGCCAATAGGTTATGGAACTGTTCAGGATATGCTATGAGTGAAAAGCTTATGCGTCACATGGTTGATGTCTATGCAAAGTCGTATCCAAAGGAGGTTGATCGGTATCTTGTTGAGAATATTCAGACCTCTCCTGAGTGGAAGTCATATGGATCTAATCCTCAAATTGTTGCGGGTGAAGATAGCTTTTCCGATCTTATAGGTGGAATCTCTGATTACCATAATGAGCGTTCTGTTGACGCTCGGTTTGTTCGGTATTACGACTATGTCTAGATTGTGCTCGTAATCAGTTCATGAGGCATTTCCAAATATAGGACGGTACTAAAGAAGGGAGATAGGCGACCATCTAATACCAATGCACGTTGTTTTGTGTTATCCTTCAAGGTCTTGGTCAGACGAATGAGAATCTTGTTTTTCTCTACAATCGGCTTAACTTTGATTTTACACGTATCGTTGTGCCAACCACATAACGTTGATTTCTTACATGTATCTTTAAGCATCTGTCCACACGGTGTGCGAACCTTGTTCACAAACTGAACCGGTTCATCCACTGAATCCCAATACGCTTGATCATCGAGCCATTTTGTAAGATCCTTATACAGGGTCTCAGATGGGTTTGCGATTGACTTGCGAAGGGACTCATAGTCATCCATTTGAATGTCCTTTGATAAGGAGAACATCAAGAACTCAAAGACTTCTGATGAGTACGAGATTTCACGTGCAAGTTTTAGATCGGCCTGATTAGGCGGATCATTCACGAGTTCTTCCTCTGAATGCGGTGGTCGGATTGTCTTCATAACTTCTGTGGCAATATCGTCATCCTCCGATTCCTCTGGGCGAAATACTGCATGAAATCCACACTCGAGGAGAAATTCACTATAATACCCATCTGCTGACAACAAGATGCTCTTCTTTTTGAACCCAGGATGACGAGTCCCCTGCAGAAACTCACTGAGTATTTTGCTAGTTGGTAGTTCTTCATCGCTGATATCTGCATAGCCTGATCGGACCGATACACCCATTGGAATGTCCATATTCACAGGCTGAACGGGCAATACAACTGTCTGTGGAACGAATACTGCTTGGACTCGCTTGAATGGATCAAGAATCACTTGATATTGTGAAATGTTCTTCGCCATCAGTTCAGATACGGCGTTCTCAAAGGTCGGCATATCGCTTGAACATGCCTGGATGTGAAGAGCTTGAAGTGCCTTCTTTGTAGCATCGGGAAACTTGTTGACATCGACCGTATAATCAAACTTAGATCCGACCTTTCCAGTTCGGCGCTTTACAAGTCCAAGAACATCTGTATCTAGCAAGACGATCGTTCGCGAGCTCGGAGCTGTTTTTTCGGACCAGAATCCACATATCATCGATTGCGTTTCCACATTGACTCGCATAACGCGACAATCAAGGATACGAGATACATACTCAATCTCCTGAATGGATGTTAGAGTCTTATTTATGTAGGCTCGATTGATTCCATCTGTAATCCGCTCGATGACAGTATCACCCTCTCCCAACTCTTTCCAGCTACGGAAAAATGAACACTGTAAGATCCGCTCTTTTGCATTCTCGGGTGTAGGGATCGCACGTTTATCGTTAAGCAAGATGGGGAGTGTATCGCGGGGCCTGCCCATTCCAATTCGAAACATGTCGGACGCAGATGCTTCAATTCGGTTTCCAGGAACATTCTTTGCATAATTGGTCTTCACACTCAGCTTGGTTGCAAGGTCCTCTGGTAAGTATGCAATTCGAAGCCCGGGGATTGTGCCACTTGTCAACACATAGTACTCATCCAATTGAGTCTTGGGAACAATGACCTCAGTTTGCGATTCTGCCTTCTTGTAGCAACAGGGGACGCGTTTCTTACTTGTTGACTTAGCTGACGGCTCCTTCCACCCGGGAAATTTGAATGGTTGATCTCGTTTAATGACTGTAAATTCACGAACATCTTCTTTTTCAGTGACTCGAACCTTTCCATCACACACGGGACAGTGTTGACCATCCTCTTTCATTACGAGCTGTGCCTCGCTAAGAGGGATTTCATCACGAATACACCAATATTGCGGACATACTGCGATGCCCTTTTCAAGTTTGAGCTTCTCCTCTACAGGTGCATCAGCATAGTTATATGCTCCTGGGATCCGAACCTGATCTTCGTCTGTAAGGACTACAACTTGATGAAGCTTTTCGCATTTCTTAGGATACTCTGAATCAAACATCTCGGGATCAAACTCATGCACGCGGTTGTTGAAATAACTATGAGTACCGGCCGGTCCAGACTTCTTGACCTTGACTTTTGTATCCTTGACCGGAGCAACAACCTCTGTTGGAACAGGCTGTACTGCTTGGACTTCCTCAATTTCATTCAGCAAGAAATCATCAAGAACAAACTCATCTTCTACTGTTACAGTTGTCGGAGCTACACCCGCAGTTGCTTCAACGGTTTCCATTGACTTTGGACAAACCTCATCAACCTCTGCCTTATCCGATGTAAGAATATAGCGAAGGAGACTTGCATATTCGACAACACGATCGAGATTAGACACAAACTTTATGATAACCTCCTTTGCAGCGAAGCTGATTGTTGGATATCCACTGATCGCCTTTTCAAAGTTAAAATGTTCATCTGCTTCTAGTTCTTGAACACGAGTCGTCAAAGCAGCAGCTTCTTCAACCGATACACCCATTGCAGATTCCAGATTGGCTTCACCACCTTGCAAGAGTGAATAGGCTCGTAATACCTGTGAAGACACATCAAACTCACGATCAGCACGGATCAGCCTAAACGTGTCATCTTGGAAACTGAAGATGTCTCGTAGGCATGCAAATCTGCGAAGATCAAACTCAGAGATCTCCTTAGAATATGAGGCGATTACCGATAGATCATTCAGCTCCCAACGACTAGTCTCTAGATCTGACTCAGTCAGAAATGGTAGGACTGCATCCAATGACCGAATCCAGTCAAGCGCTGATTTTATGAGTTCTTCGGATGTCTCCTTTGATTCCTTACCGCGCCACGTTGATACGGTTATGTCCTTGTTTGTGATGGCAATCCGATCAAAGGACCCCCGTGACTTTCCGCGATATAGCAAAAGTGTAGGTAAACGACGCTGTGGTTGTGTATTTGCCATCCACGCCTTCCACATTGCAATGTCAATCAAGGGCTTCTTCGTTTTAGGATCCTCGACATAGAACTTGTGACGTATTGTCTCTGTCTTTGCAGTGAAGTAACTAACTACGGGTGTTTCTGGAGATACAGTGAGTCCGTAGAAAATCTGTTCAAATCGAGTTCGTGGAGCTGAGAACTTAGTTGAAATAAATGGAATGTACCACTTAGCTCGCAAGATCGCTACATTTGATGGCTTCGGTGCCTTGAGTTTGAGAACCTTTGTAATCTGATCATGCGATGCCTTCAGGCGTGCTCGTAAGGTTTCGATATTGTTTGGAGTTGTGGTTTGGAAAAAGGGGAAATAGATTTGCTTCATCTGATCTGTTGAAGTCTCTGGATCGATCTCAACTGCCATCAGTTCGTGAGCTTCCTCTTTGTGCATCGTATCAAACAGAGCCTGTCGAACAGGAACCGGCCTATATGCTTCGGGAATGAGTACATCCTTAATCGGAATTGGAAGTACAACTGACTTGTCCTCAGGAACACCTAGAATCCTCCATTCCTTGAATGAACTGGATGGATCAAAGATGGGGATCAAATACGGATCCACCGTTTCCCATTCTTCTCGTTTTACTTCGCGAGCAGAGACACCAGTATTCTTGCGAGTATGGGTTAGATAGATATCAAGTGCCTCTTTTGTGATCGTATTCTTTCCGTATGACAAACGGAAAAAGAGATCCATCCATCGTTTCGGATTTGCAGAATAATAGGTTGATGGAAGCTCTACCTGGACCTGAATAAACAGACGATCTGGATGAGTTCCTTTTGCAAGTGCTACATGTTGGCGAACGGTTTCAATTGTGTCGTCAGGGAAAAACGACAGAATTGTTGATGTCCCTTCAAGGGGTAACTCCATTATAGTGTGGAGCGGTTCTTTTTAGATAGGTGAGTCCGTAATGGTCATTCCACAATAGGGTGTGGGCTTTTGTGCATAGTTGACTGAAGTGTAGATTCCAATCTTCACTGCATCGTGAAGCATCCGCTTGAAGTTGGTCCAGAATTCTTGTGTATGTCCGATTGTCTCTGTCATCAAGTGTGCCATCTCGTGGAGCATGACAAATATTACTGTATTTTGATCAATCAGAGGATACGCCGGGGGCTTTGTCTTATCACGAAGGCAAACCACAATCTTCTGTCCCTTGTTCTCCGAATACGATGTATCCGATGAGGACATGTCATTCTCAACAAAGCAGTCTGGTTGGTACCGAGCAAGGAACCGTGCTACAGGTGGATCTGAGGCTAGACCCTTATCATTTGCATAGTGATCTCGTAGTTTGGTTAAGTTTGCACAAATCCCTGCCATTCTCTTAACTGCTTCTTCCTTATTTGGTAAATTCTGAACCTCATATGTCTTTCCATCTGGACCGGTCATTGGGATCGTATTACGGGGACCCGCAAAGTATGTTAGGGCGAGAATGGTTGTGAGCCCAACGGCGGTTGCAGGCAACATTACTTAGACTTGAGATTTAAGCCGAAAGTCCCTCCAGTGAGCGGGTGCTCTTGAAAGGGTCCGGGTCAATGGTCGTCTGCAAGAAGGGACCAACCTTGCTCTGGGGGTTCGGCACCTCCGAGCGGATGTCGTACGTCGGGTTCCTGTTGGTCTGGGCAATACCAATCACGTTGATATTGGAGTGGTATCCAGACTGGAGGAAGTTCTGGCCCTTCAGGTCCTCACCACTGGCCGGGTTGACGGCAGCCCACGAGGCACCCATGGATCCCTTCGGGAGGAGCTCAGCAGAGTCCAGGGTTGTCTCCTGGTAGGTCTGCTGGGAAGAGGGTGTGCGTCCCTGGAGACCCTCGGCCGAGGCCGCATTACCGCCCAAGCTGTGCGGAAGTCCCATGGATGGACCTGAGTTGGACATCGGAGCACTGGGGCCCGAGCCACCAAGCTCCTCGGCACGGTCAAGGAGAGTTCCCTTCCCACCGCTATAGGAAGTAAAAAGAGTGTAGAGGACGACAACACCGGCAAGGACCAAGCCTAGGCGAACAAGTTTAGGTTGCGTGAGCTTCATTCTATGTTTATACTGACGGAAAGACAAATTTCGTGATGACGAAGTTTTTGGACCCACTCATTCATGACATCGTAGAAAAAATGAAGTCGCCTGAAATTCAGGCATCTGTTGAATCACATGTGCTTCGGCCAATGATTTCGAGAATTTTAAGTATTCTATACCCCTACCTCTTTGGCATCATGCTCCTCTGGCTGATGATGTTTGTGTGCCTCGCCCTCATCCTCTTGATTCTCGTTCGGGGAAGTCTCGTTGACGTACTCAGTCTTCGGAAACAGTAAGTCGACCAGAGCATCCCGGCGGAGCTCCCAGAAGCCAGTAATACGTCGCTTCTTTGCCTCGGCTCGGAGTTGGTGAATTGTCATCTTCTCAATCTTCATTGAAAGGGGGAGCTCTGGAAGTGTCAAGAGGTGGATAAGCTCCTCTTTGGTCTTGACATAGTACATCTTAATACGGCGGGTCTTTGCGATAAGCTTTAGGTCGGCGAGATACATCTTTTGATAGTTGGGCTCCATGGTTAAGGTGAGTCCGTCTATGTTGACCGGAATGAATCCATTTTGGACGCTCCCGCTTTTTTCCCACCCCAAACACAAGTATGAAGCGAACCACTGCCGTCCTTGCGTTTTTTGTTGCCGCCGTCCTTGCCGGTGTATTTGTTAACTCAACCCTCCTCGCTTCGTCCCCTGCCGTAAAGGAGAAGTTCATGCAACAGGAGCGCTCAATGCCCCTTGCAACACAGGCTGTTCAGGGCTATTCTGGAAACTCTCCCATTCTTGGAACAGAGCCCCAAGCGACGCCCCTCCACCCATATGATCAAACTAATGATGCCAATCTCTATCAATTTGCAAATAACAAGCAGAGCGCCGACTGCTGCCCATCTGCATTCTCCGGTGATCTTGGATGCATCTGCCTCACCGCCGAGCAGAAGGCCTTGTTTGGATCCCGTGGTGGAAATCGCGCTTAAACATATTTAACATGTACTAGTAATGATCTTTGATATCGACAGAGAACTTGAAGAAGATGACACAAGTTCTGTCGAACCGTGTATGACTGTATTGTTAATTGGAACATTCCTTGCAATCTTCTATCAGCTTGTTGGAAATTCAATGGGTTCTGAGTTATAATCCGCTTACAAGAGTACTGTACTAGACTAATAAATGGAACACTTGCGAAACTTACTTCAGTACTTCAAGGAACGGATGCCAGAAACCAAGTTTCCACGGGCGTCTGATGAGCTGTTTGTTCACATTGAGAAGGAACTCCTTCCCCATTTGATGAAGATTGTGAAGAAGGATAATACCCTGTTCACGGACGAGGAGACCGCTCCTGAGCTATTTCCGGGTATCACAGTGAAGTGGGACGGAAAAGACGAGGCGTGGCAGAAGCTCCGCATGGCACTGATGTACTCAGTTCTCCATGGGGATCCTAAGGAAAAGTTTGGGGCGATCTTTGAGCAGATCAAGGGAGCCATTCCCGGCGGTCGCCAGGATGAGGTGATGAAGATTTTAGAGGATGAGGAGACACAGAACTCGCTTAAGGAGATTCTAGATCTGGTTATGAACACCCGTCTTGCAAGTATCGTGGGTGATCTGGTTCAGTCGATCAAGTTCGAGGATCTTGATATTAATATGGACGATCCCGATGAGCTGATCCGCCTCATGCAGAACCCACAGGATAGTGATGCGCTCAAGGAGATAATGAGCCGTGCCCAGGAGATTCTTCGCGATCGTGTCGAGTCTGGAAAGATCAACCAACAGGAGTTGATCCGGGAGATTGAGATGCTTCGTGCGAAGATGACATCTGCATTTGGTAAATATATGAACGAGATGGTGGTTGGCCAGCGCGAACAGCCGGCTACGGGAAATACCTCGAGGCAGATTCTTTCAAATTCTCCCGAGGCTCGTCGGGCTCGTATGTTGGCACGGCTACAGAGGAAGGTCGGTGAAAAGTCTCGCAAGTGAAGATAAGAGATGAGTGAACCATTCTGGCTTTCCGAACCAAATATTCTATTTAGTCAGTCAACTTGGTATAAGTTCGTGCCAACGGCTGATATGCCCGTTCCGACAGCGCTTAATGCGGTTGTCCGTTTTTCGGTCTACCTCTCGGCGCTTTTATTTGCGTCGTCCATGCGCCCAGCGTATCTCCTCGTGATTCCGCTCGTCATGGGCGTCACTGTAGCTTTGAACTTGATGTTCCCTCGTGCACGAAAGATTGTTGAGGGCTTCGGAAATGGTCTGGTCGTATCTGGATATGTTGGAGACATGGAGAGTCGCCCCACAGATGACAATCCTTTTATGAACCCCCACCTCACAGATATCCTGGATAATCCGTCCCTCCCGCCCGCAGCCGATGTGACCCGCAAGGATGTTCGTGATGAAGTCAATACTGCCTTTGCAAAGACCTCTAACATCTACATGGATACGACAGATGTCTTCCAGATGGTTCAAGCTCAGCGTAACTTTCATACGGTTGCAACAGATGATCACGCGGGTCTTCTTAGGTTCATGGGTAAGGGGCAGCGCACTGACAAGCTTCTCTCAGAAGGTTACGTAGCTGCGAAGGGTACGGTGACGACTCTTCCGACCACCCAATCGATTGATGTGCCGACGGGAGCGGAGGCGACGACGACGGCCACCCGTTGATTTCTTAGGGACCTTCAGTTCATCTAAAATCTCATCTCCTGACTCCTTCTGACCTGTTGTCTCCTTCGTGCCTTCCTTGCTCTTGTACTTCATCGTTGGGAAGCCGGTTGCCTCTTCCTCCGGCGTAGCAGAGGCTTCAATCTCTGCAGTCGGGACGTCGGCCTTCTTCTTCGCTTCCTCCCAGGCAGGCTTATTTGCGTCACAATGAGGACATCCATCCATAAAAAACAACACAAGAAGAGGTTGCGTCTTAAGAAGCTTCTTAGCCTCCTCTTTCTTGTCACCGCCACGTAGAACTGTTGTGGGCATTTATATAAGGAAGTGACAAAAATGGCGTCTCTCACTGATTTGAAAAATGAGCAACAACTTGGTCCGAAGGTGCCTACATCCACTCAGTACAAGGGTTATGTGCAGAGCATTGATAAGACATCTACGCCCACTGGATTCCTTGAATTTTCTCCGCGCGATCCGAAGGCTCAGGCTAAATATGACGCAATGCAACCTACATGGGAAGGTGTTGAATCATCTGATAAGGCGATTGCATCTGGGATTTATGCTCTCGACTATGCAACTGGAGATCGCAGTGCAAAGCCTACAAAGCCTCTGATTATGCCCCCTGCAAAACCAAAGGAGGAGTCTTGGTTTTGTGTTGTTCAATAATAATGGTGCCACTCTGGATTCTGGCAGTTCTCCTTGTTTTATTTTTATGGTCTATCCGAGAATCGTTCACAGACACTGAGTTTACAAACGTCACGCGCCCATCGCTTGAAGATGGATCATGGAGAAGTAAGATTGATACACAGGCTCCAATCGGAGCTAATGATGCAGACTATATCACGGCTCTTCAGGCATTCTATGATAAGGTGTATAAACCCGCCGAAGTGAAGCCTACAACCGCTGACGTTGAAGCATTCCTTGCAGGTCCAGATGTAACAGGAAAACCAGTTGATAATGGAGCCTTGCGAAAGATTATTGCGGCTGCCTTTCATATTGAATCGGGCAAGACCGCTGCCGCCAAGGAAGAAGAACAAGTTCGGTTTAAACCATCCAAAGCACTCGAGCCCTCCGATGGATATGACCAAGTTCGTAATCGCACAGAAGAAGAGTACCGCCCCTCTGATACGCGTATTGGCGAACTCCCTGAAGGAAAGTATGCCCCAGTCGAACAACAGCTGAAGCCTCGCCGTCCAGGGGAGAGAGACTACGGAACAGTTGGAAAAACCTCCACTCAGTTCTACGATGTCTGTGTTGAAACGAAAAAACCCGGATGCGAAGAGAATGTCTTGTGAGAGTGTAATGAAGAAGTGGACTTGGACACTTATCCTTGTTGGAGTTACTGTCCTCCTGTTTCTCTGGTCAATCCGTGAACATTTTGATACATATGAAGATGCCTTGAGGGATGTTGGACAAACCGTTGGATACACAGATCCAACAAAACCTAAGAAGACAGAGACGAAGAGTAAGGCTGATGCTGCAAAAGCTGCCGAGGACGAGGCATCTGCTGCATTAAAAGCGTTTCAAGCGCTCCCACCTATCAATAGTCAAGCAGAGTCGGTTGAGCGTGATAAGGAGCTACAAAGGATTTTTGAACTTCAAGAAAAGGCACGGAAGCTGAGCATTGAGGCTAATGAAGAACGCGCCTCGCAGATGGGAACGGAGGGTGCACCTGTATCAGAAGGTACTATGAGGGCTAGATGTAGCAATGAGGTTGCAACCAAGGAATGGGATAAGGTGTCTGCTGAGTGCAAGGCATTTATGTCAAATACGCCTAGCGATTCGTCTGCAGGCTCGGCGGGAGGATCTTCTCAACCAAATCCCGGTGGATCTGGTCTCCCTCAAGGATTTCGCAAGGGCAATATTTGGGGTCCTGCATATACCGGAATGGGTGATAATTCTGGAGATGGACTTGGAAGCGGTGCCCGTGATTACCCAACCTTGCTTGGACCTCAGCCGAAGGAGGCAACTATGGTTGAAGGAGCTGGTATTGCACCGCCATCGATTAAAAAGATACTTGCAAAGAAGGGGGGCTTACCGTCCTCCGGAGCAATGGGGGCGGATGAAGAAAGCAAGTTTTTCGGTGCATCACGTCTCCCGGGTGGTGCCGGTGGACCCGCGGGTGGTGCCGGTGGACCCGCGGGTGGTGCCGGTGGACCCGCTGGTGGCGCCGCAGGATCTACAGTTCCGGGCGATCAAGACATGTATCCGGGATATTTCGGTGGAGCCGGATCAACTGCATATACGTCGAGTACAGGGTCGTCTAAAACGGAACCAGTTCCGTTCTTAGCTGACTTCTCGGCGTTCCTAAACTAATCATGGAGTCTACAACACTAATAATGAAGTCATTTGGCCTACGCAACCAACGCGGATCCTGTTGGGTAAATGCGGCGTTGCAGGCTATCTACCGTATTCCCGATCTCCAACAGCGCTTCCATGAAGAGAAGCACGATAGTACAAACCCTGTCGAAGTATGTCTATATCAAATCTGGTCGTCTGGTGGCGAACAGGGACTTAGAGACTTCTACTCGGTTGTCAACACATCTCTAATGCCCGCTGGTGAGGGTATTGGAGATTCACATGAGCTCCTCGAGTTCCTCTGTGATAAGAGCCCTTTCTTAGATAAGCTCTTCCGTTTCAAAACTGCAAATAATATTTCGTGCTCGAACTGCGAGTACAAGGATAGTCGGCGGGAATCCATGGTTGAGTTTCCGATTGTTCCGAGCCGTCCTAAGCAATCGGCATCTGACGCGATTGTCGATGCATGCAGGCCAATCACGATTCCTGATTGGAAGTGTGAGAAATGTGGAAAGACAGGTTGCACAAAGCAGTTTCTCATGGGAACCTTTCCGCCAATCATGACCTTCCACGTAACCTCGCTGAAGAGCACAGTCACATACTCCAGTATATTGACTCTTAATGGAATGTCCTATGCACTCTTTGCCGTCATCTGCTTCGATGGTGGACACTGGTGGACCTATGGGCGCGACCTTCCCCCTGGTAAGCCGTGGGTCTGCTACAATGATGCGCACGTTCGAAGCCACGGGCCCAATCAGTTTCCTCTTCACGACAATATGCGTCTGCTCATGTATTATCGCCTCCCATAAGTAATAAGACATGGCGTCCATTGAAGCAATTCTCGCAATCACTGCGGGGTTAGTGGGAATCCTTACACTGTTTGTTCTTTTTTCAACTGGGTCTATCATCGCCGTCCTGGCCCTTTGGTTAGTTGTGGCACTCATCATTCTGGTCCTCTGGTACTATGGTTTTATCCCTCTTGCCGACCTGACAAGCGATCTCGCTCCTAAACCGGAGGTAAAACCTACACCCAAACCAACTCCGGCACCCGCCAGTACAACTGTGTCTGGACCCAAGGTGGGTAGCGAGGTGTTTCACATTGACGATTCGCAATTTACATATGCTGATGCACCTGCAGTCTGCGCCGCATACGGTGCCGAACTCGCTACGCTTGAGCAGATCATTGATGCATACAATCACGGTGCTGAATGGTGTAGCTACGGATGGTCGGCAGGTGGATTTGCCCTCTATCCTACACAAAAGCCTACCTGGGAGGCTCTTCAGGCTGAGCCCGATACGGTCAAGCGCACTGCATGTGGTCGCCCGGGAGTCAACGGTGGCTATTTTGATCCCAATACAAAGTTCGGTGTCAACTGCTTCGGATTCAAGCCCACTGGAAAGGTTGATCTGCCTCTCCCGCCTCCGGGCACAGACCGTACTGCATTCAAGAAGGCAGTTGCTAAGTTCCGCGCCATGATTGCTTCCTTCAATCTCACACCGTATTCTCGCAACGAGTGGTCTGGGTATGATTCAACAGTTGCAGGAAAGACAGCCAACTATGGAACTCAGTTTGCCGAAGGCGCAAGCAGTCTGATAGGTGGAAAAACCAAGGAAAAATTTGAACAAGGTGATCAGACTGTGGTAGAGGCCCCGAAGCCCTCCTCTGCATATTCTGCAGCGCCCTATGGACTCAAGGGTGATCAGGGACCTCCCGGACCACCTGGACCAATCGGACCCGATGGAAAGGCAAGTGTCATTCCTGGACCTCCGGGACCGGCTGGACCTGCAGGACCTCTTGGACCTCCCGGAACACCTGGACCGGCCGGTGCTATTGGTGGAGTTGGATCCGCAGGTATGCAGGGTATCCAAGGAATCAAGGGTGATAAGGGAGATAAGGGTGAGAAGGGAGATCGAGGTCTTCAGGGAGTTCCTGGAACAGCTGGATCTGCGGTTGGAGTGGTTGGACCAAAGGGAGATAAGGGTGATGCTGGACCTGCGGGACCCAAGGGTGATCAGGGAGCGCAAGGTATTCCTGGAGTTGCTGGACCGAAGGGACTGGATGGTAAGAATGGAACCAACGGAGCGCCGGGACCGGCTGGATCTGTTGGACCTGTTGGACCTATGGGACCGAAGGGTGATATGGGACCCGCTGGACCGGCTGCCGTGGTTCCTAGAAACTTAAGTGTGGACAGAATTAACATTGGTGGTAGGTGGACCGTAGCCGACGAAGGACCCGCACTTGTTTTCAGGGACCAGCTAAGCGGTGGAGATAAGCGTATTGCAATGTGGCAAGGCAACTACCGCGATATTTAACTACCACCAATTAATGGATACTTCCCAGCAAGCCTTACCATTGCAGGGATCTTACCAACACCACGACCATAGGACAGGTCACCACCAATATAACACAAATACGGCATTCCTGGGATATGTTTAGGAAGTTTAGTAGGGCACCTACGGTAACACATACCGTCTACGCGATCGTAATAATCTCCACCTTGGGGACCCGGGCAAACACCACCATTATCTAACCGACCCTTCAGACGACCTCCAACAATGGGGTCGCAAGTGGTAACAAGTCTTGGACCCCAGTCCTCACCAAATAGTCCACGCAATCTACCAGACTCATACGTACGACATCCACCACCTGTAATTGGCTCACGGCAGATTAGACCCTCTGTGAACCATCCTTTGGGACAATCCTCAAGACCAATGACCGTTCCGATTCCAACGTTCTCTGAATCAGCCCAGCAAACTGGGCCTACACCATGGTATCCTGCGCGACACTTGGTATAGCACAACCCTGCCTGTAACTCATCACTGGGCTTACAGGTATCCTCATTCAGAAAAGGTCCAATGTTCAAGATCTCCTGCCCTCGGAAACCAAAGTGCTCTCGTGGGAAGTAGAAAAAGAGCAAGAGGATCACTATTGCTACAAGCAAGAGTTCATACATTATTTTGACCTCATATTTTAATGGATCCGCGTCTTTCAGCTACGATCGTTCCTACACCTAAATTTGACAAAGAAAAAATGAAGACACCTACACCTGTGTCTGTAGAGAAATCTGGTAAAGAAACTAATCATGCATTCCATTGGTTATTATACAAGCCCCAGTCGCATGCGGTGGCACCGTTTCCTACGAATGAACAATCGAGGCTTACAAATTCGTCTCGAGTCGGAACGTGGAACTAGTTTGTATAGTGGTGCTCGGGGAGAATCCAATCCGAAACCTCCTGGATCGAGTCGGCATCCGTTCGACCATCAAGATGCTCATGAAAGATCTTCGAAAGACGGTAGCGAACTGCTGGAACACTGCGACATAGACTGCGAGCAATCTCCTCCTCGGAAAGCCCAAGGTGACGAGTCATCTTAATCAGAACACGCTCCTCGAGCTGTGTCCACTTCTCAGGGCGGGTCTGCTTCACAGTGCGCTTCACGTTGATCGAACGAGTACTAGAGGGCATTTTGTATGGTATACACTGCATAGTTGAACTTAAATCCATTTTGTCTTGCGCGATACACAAATGGAGGTTGCCATGCTTCTCGGCTTAGCTGCCCTAGGATATACTCTTGCTACCCAACCTGAGAAGAGGGTTGATGGAGAGGTAGAGCGAAAGATTGCCCCGACAGAGACCTTTGTGAACCCGAACGAGTCAGCCACGGACACAGTGACGGTTCTCCAGGCACCCACTGGACACGGAAACATGGTTCCCTTTTTCGGTGGTAAGCAGACCCAATCAATGTACTCGGGAGCCACTGATGGCATTTTGGATCTGTATACAGGCAAGGGTAAGCAGACCTTTCACCACAAGGAAGAGGCCCCTGCATTCTTTAAGCCCGAGGCCGGAACAGGTCGTCCTTGGAAGACGCCAGTGGAGACCGAATGGGAGCAGGAACGTCAAGTTACATCTCTTGCGATGAAGAACACCTTCCCGATTAACCAGGTGCAGGTTGGTCCGGGAGTCAATGATGGCTACACGAACTTGCCGTCTGGTGGATACAACCAGGATGCGGCGCGCGAATATGCCCTTCCGAAGACCACAGACGAGCTTCGTGTGCTTAATAAGCCCAAGGTTACATACACAGCTGATCCGACACCAGGTAAGTTCTACATTACAGATATGGGTCTTCAGGCACCCGTCAAGAAGAATCGCCCGGATCGCTTCCAGGTCCTTACAGGCGAGAACGGTTCACTGGATCACGTCAATACCACTGCAGGACAGCAGGTGGCGAACTCACTTTACCCCGAGCAGTTGATGAAGCTCCAGAACCGCGAATCCATGACGATGCTCCAAGCGAACCCCGCCACAACGGCTGCTGCGGGTGGCATGTCCTATATCCGCGCCTTTACGGAGCCGTTCCAGGAGTTCATGAAGTTGACGGTAGAAGGCCGTGCTGCTCCGGGTGGACCCGTAGGTGGTATGGCTGTCCAGGCAGGTCCTCAGTCCTACAACGTGCAGACTCACCGCGATGAGTCACTCCACAATAATACTCGTGTATTCGAGGCTCCTCTGATGACATTCGGAGGACAGGCACCGTCTGCAGCTCAACAAGGCTCGCAACGGTATGTTGTGCCTCTTCAACAGGATGTGTACACAAATCGCAATGAGCAACCGGGTCTACTGGATGCATTCAAGTCTAACCCGTATACACAAAGTCTGCAGTCTGTTGCATAATGGACGCTGATCTTCTTCGATATTCAGATACACTTCAAACTGTCTGCACTAAAAACTTCACTCGTCGCCAACTTCATGATCTAGAACGATATGTATGTGCATATCCTTCTAAAATTCAAGTATGTTCTTGTCTTTCAAATCCGTGGGTAAAGAAGACATTGTCGTTTCTTGGCGCGCAATGGATTCCGCACACAGAACAATGCTCGTCGACTCGTTCGACTTAAGTCGGATTGAAAGCACTTTGGTTGAACGTCAAAAAGATTTAGTCCAAGCATCATCCTGGATGTTCAACATCCTGTTGCTTGGGTTTGTACTTGCATGTTTTGGACTTTTCTTATATACCCAATACCATGCAACCGCCGAAGAAGAGAAGACGGTAAAACGTATACCGTTTGAACCCATTCCATGGTTATCGGCTACACGAAATGTTCGCATGGAAGAGTATGGACGTCAACTCCAACCTCGTGAAGCTCAAACTGGATATGGTGTACCGGGACCTATCAATGGAGACGGCTTCAGCTCAGTATACGGAGATTACACGTCCCGTGCTACCCGTGACTGAGGAAGCTCCAAAGGAAAATCCAAAAGGCGGTAGAAAGAAAAAGGTAGTTAAACCAGCGCTTCCCAAATCTAAGTAAGTAAGTAATGAGTGGCACTATTATTACGACACCTGAACTTAATTCAACAACAACTGTCCAAGTTGGAACCCCATTTTCGTATTCATTCACATACAGTGAGAATATCACTGCTATTGATACTCCGGTATATTACTTCAATGGTAGAGGTCCAATTTCAGGTGGCGGATCAAATTCAAACTCAACAGTTATTACGGCCTATCCATATATCGACGAAATTGCAAGTGGATATGGATCTATATACACTGTCAGCAATATGAGTGCATCTCGAGGAGACGTTCTTGAATGTGTTTTACCAATTCTTCCTGTAGATTATATCTTTGATTCGATGAGCTATGTAACATTTGGAGGTCCATCTGTAACCTATATTCAAGGTGGTCCACCTACTTCTAATGACCTGACGCTCACACACCTTGCATCATTTGGAGGATTTGCTCAGCAATTCAGGTATGGATTATGTAACTCAACTCAAGATAGTCTTAAATATACGGTCTTGGCTGGAACACCAGCATCTTCCTTCAGAATCACACTTGCTCGCCCTCTTATCTCGAACTGCTCTGTTACGGCTACAATCGAAGACAATGTCATGAGAGTCCTGAGTATGTATGGTTCGGGCTATGGACAGGTTACGGTTGGTATGATTTTTGAAACACAGGGTGATCTTACCGAAGCAATTAGAGTGACAGGATATCAAACTGGGGCATTTGGATCAGGAGTATTCGGACAGGAGGGATATTATACAATTGCGCCGGTTACAGGAAGTAATACAATCAATATGTCTAATCAGAATAATTTGAACTCAACTAATGTATCGGGATCAGGTGATGTGGTGTTTAGTACTAGTATGACACCTTCAAGCGGAACTGCTCAGTTTGAAATTTCTACCAGGTGGACGTACTATCCTCCAGATGCATAATAAACATACTTAAAGTAGATCATTAAGTATAAGCAATGCCCGGCGGCATCTACGACGTAACTATCAATGCCCCAGATGTCCGAACTGTTACTTTTCCAAATATGACTGTAAACTCTAATACGAGCTCAGATCTTCTTCCATTTATTACTGGAAGTGGAACTGGAACAATGACACTTGATGCTCCAAATGGATTTCGCTATCTTCCAACATCAAATCCCACTTTTAGAGTTGATGCAATTACGGGCGGAAGAACCTTAGGTTCTAACGAAACGGTATTTATAGTAACCCCAATTGTGATTACTGTTGTACCTGCGCTCGTAAGCTCACTTTCTATCTTAAACTATATACCATTTAACTATACATTTTCGATACCAGATACTGTGATCGATGTAGGATTGAGTTCGAATGGAACATCTTCAGCATTGACCCCATATATTAGTGCAGATGGAACTAGCTTTTCATCCGACATTGGTTTCACATCGGCTCTTTCAAATGCCCCTTTTTCGTTGCGTCCAGTGATTGGAAATGTTTCCGTTGGAAACGCGGTGACATCCACGGTATCCTCTGCCCTTTCTGTGATTACGATGACCCCAGATGTTCCTTCCCGGAGCTTAGCACTCTATTTATACGAGCCATTTTCGTATACCTTTACGACCAATCCTGAAAGCATTGGTCTTTCTCTTCAATTCATACGATCATCCTCTCAGATTGCGTCATATTGTACACTTTCTGCAGATGGATCCACTGTAACCTATTCGGGATCCTATGTTTCCACCTCTTCAAGCGTTCTCAGTTTGGTAGTGGATTTAATGTATGCTGGATCCATTGTTGCGGGATCCACGATTACAGTGTTGATTTCTATTGGAAAAGGGCGGTTCTTTCCACCCGCATCGAATCAGAACTTCCAGTTGTTTCAATATGAAAATATTAGCACTACCTTTGGATCCAACCCTTCGTTTCTTACGGTCCTTCCAATTGACAGCATCGTTGCATCACCCTCTTTGCCAAATGGACTTACCCTTGCAGGCACGGATTCCAATACATGGTTCATGCAGGGCACTCCTACGTTGCAAAGCACACAAAGTAACTATACAATTTTTGGAAGCAACAGTTCAACTGGAAAAATCGTTTCAGTTCCTATTTCGATCAAAGTGAATCCACAGCAGGTTAGGATCACACCTTCGAGTCTTTCGACTACCGGTATGATAGTTGATACAATGATTACGCCTGTGACATTTGTAGCTACAGAGCCAATTGTTGTCTCGCGGATAGGAGGTGAATGGACATGGGACGCTCTTCCAGATGGAATTGGATTTTATGATATGAGTGGAAATCCAGTTCCATATGGATATGCTTTATCAAATTCAATTCAGCTTATGGGAACACCTACACTGAGCGCTGCAAGTACATTTGCATCCCTAAACCAGACAACATCTTTAGTCCGTCTGACTGGAACTCAACGACAGGGTGGTGGAATCAATGTATCTGGAAGTTCACTGCTTACCTTTTCATTTGGTGAAACAGTTCTATTTAGCACAGTTACAATCCCATCACTGTATGCTACAGAGAATCTCGATTACAAAAACGTAACCTTTACAGCAGCCACCTATTTTGCATCAGGAAGTCCGATTACATCGATTGTTGCTTCATCTTTACCACCTGGACTTTCACTGTCCTCTCTTGTGACGTCGGGAACAAGTCCAAATTTGAGATATAGCGTCCGTCTACTAGGAACACCGACTGTGGTGGATGAGTCCGGCACTTCATATGCGTTTACGGCTACCAATGCAAATGGGACCAGACGAACACAATCCTTCGTAATCCCAATTCTTCCCGACATCGTTTCCTTCACGTCAGCACCTGCTGAAAATACGGCGTACTCGTATATTGTTTCTAAACAGATTGATCCGATACCGTTTTCGGCCGTATCATCTGCAAATAAAAGCATTACATCATGGACATTGTCGCTGTCGACTGCTAGTTATGGATTATCACTTAGTGCTTCAAGTGGAAGCACAGTACTCCTTAGTGGAACTCCTACAAATCCATTGTCACAGACATCAGTTACGATAACAGCTACAGATAGTCTGGGAACAAGTGTTGTGCGAACCATTCTCATAACAATTCTAAACGACACATTTGGGTGGCCTACTTTTGCACCTACGTTCATTCAGAACAAGCCAATTGATACCTATCAGTTTCGCGTAACAACAACGAGTGGGAGACAGATTCAGTCATACACTGCAACTGGATTACCTACTGGTATTACGCTCAGTCCTGGGGGTGTTTTATCAGGAACACCAACGGGTTCAACGAGCGGAAGTTTTACAGTTTCTGCAACAACCGGATACGTAACTCCACCCACTGGTTCTCAGGCTTTTTCATATACAATTATCCCGGACAATGTGCTAACACTCTTGACTGTAAGTCCAACTCCCGTTCCGTTCACTGGCACTTCCTTTTCAATTGCAAATGTCTTTACTGCCTTTTCGTATAGCGGATTTACGGCGTCCAATGCAGTTCCATCTGATTCTGTATCTCCAGAAACGGATCCTCCAACCGTATTCACACTTGTTAACAATGTTCTGAGCGGGTCAATTCCTGTGTATCAACCTGTATTTACGTTTACAGTGAATGGAATCTACGGATCGGTAACAACTTCAGTCACTGCTTCATTAACACTTACAGAGTCTCCTCTTTCAGGAAGTCTTACTCTATCCTCTTCCCCTGGTTCACTTGTGTTCACACAGCCCACAACTAGCTTGTATGCTTTGTATCAGTACTGCCCGATGCCCACAATTCCCTTTACTGTAACGGGTGGAAGCGGATATGTATATTACTACTCACTAAGCTCAAATCTGCCAATAGGAATGACCTTTACAACTGAAACAACTGGAACTTCTGCAACCTTAACGGGTATACCTGCAAATTACACAGCAAATCCTGTCGGCGTAACTGTATACGCAGCGAACGGATCCAATGTAACATTTACAAGTGTGAGCTTTCGTATCTTAGCGCCATCCTTCATCAATCCTCAAGTTGGGGCAGGTGCATTCACAGCGATGCTTAGGTCAGACGTTGAAGGTAATGCTGCTCAGAATGCTCGTGATAATCGCGTATTTCCTCAGGTGGATCCTCTTGCAGGTCCACTGATGGCACCAAGAGCTCCAGATGTTACCACGATGTCTAACTGCTTCCTGGGCTTATGTAAAAAGCCGTGCCCTACCTGTCGTACAATGATGTAATTGAAAAATTGATTTTTTACACCCCAGAACTCTCATTTAGTTCATACACTGTCTACTCTACCGGCATATCCATGCCCGCAAAGTATGCCATTCCGACGTTTCCAACCTTCTTTCCAACCGTCTCGCCACTTTCGAGCACGACATCCTCGTAAACTTCACCACTCTTGTTCACCCAATACTCCTTACCCTTCCACTCCGCACCAAGCATCTCCTCCTCCTTGGTCTCAGGAGGCGCTGGAGCGAAGAATGCCTTCATGTGCTCCTCCAGCTTCTTGGCATTGAAGTCCTTGTTGTCCAGCGCATTGACCTGTGCCAGGAACTTCTTCTTCGCATCAGCTGCCAGCTCAACATTGAGGTCGGCTGCAACCTTCTTGAAGAGCTTGTCGTGAGTTGGAGTCAGCTTCTCCATGTTTCCCACGAACTTTGGCTTTGCAGGAGCGGCCTTCTTTGGCTCAGCGGGCTTGGCCTCCTTGAGCTTCTTGATGTCCTCATCGCTGGTATCCTCAGCGGCCTTAGCAGCCTTGGCCTCAGCATCAGCCTTAGCCTTGGCCTCCTTAGCAGCCTTTGCCTCCTCATCGGCCTTCTTCTTGGCCTCCTTAGCCTCAGCATCAGCCTTTGCCTTAGCCTCCTTAGCAGCCTTGTCGGCTGCGGCCTTCTCAGCCTTGGCTAGCTTCTCAGCTTCCTTGGCAGCCTTCTCGGCTTCCTTCTGCTCCTTAGAGAGCTTCGGCTTCACTTCCTTAACCTTGATCTCCTTGGTATCAGCAGGCTTGACTGGCTCCGGCTCTGCGATCGGAACCGTAGCCACCTGCTTGGACTTCTCGTCCGGCTCAATTCCATGAGACTCAAGTGCCTCTGAGATTGAAAGTCCCTTTGCGATGTCCGCTTTCATCCGGTCCAAGAATGTATCATTCATATGGATTCGGAAGTTTCCGCGGGGATCATCGTCGAGAGCGATGTATCCATCCTCTGGATACAGGTCATCCACTAGCCTTACTGCGAGAGTCTTAGCGTTATACTTGCTAAACCCCTCCTCCTCCTCGATCCTGAGTAGCGCACGGTAGAAATTGTTGATGATGATTGACGTCATTTTGTTCTTTGTCACGGGTGAGTCTTACCTGTTTTACGAGTCCAAATCCATTTTGGACGATCTTGTTTCAGTTCAAAATGGATTTGGTTTAGCCACAGTACTCTATCTCGCATCTGATATACAAAATGCCTCGCAACATGACAGGAGGCTCCGGCCACAAATCGCAGAAGAACTCGGAAGGAAACAAGGCTCGTAACAATCGTCTTAAGGGAGATGCATTACTGGATGACATCATGGATGAGGTGTCAACAGCGGGCGTGTTGATCGGCAAGGTCACACGTCGATTGGGATGTGGGCGAATGGAGATCGCTCATTTCTCGGATAAGGGGGAACTAACTCTCTTCCAAGCACCGCTGAGGGGCGGTATGCGTGGAAAGGGAAAGAAGTCGGTCTGGGTTGACATCGGTAGTGTTGTCATTATTGCAGAGACCGAGCTTGGTGGAAAGACTCATGAGATCATTGCAGTGATGACGCAGGAGCAGTTGACTCGCCTTCGCAAGATCAAGCCGGACGCCGATCCAAGGCTGTTCATTAAGGATGCTTCTGCAGAGGCTGACAAGAAGGATGAGATCCTCTTTGAGGAGGATGAAGATGAAGATGAGGATGTCAATGTGGATGACATCTAATCCCAATGGGAAACAATGAAACTTGGTGTACCTGGCATCTTTGCCACCCTGTTCTTAACATTTTTAGTTTATACAACCTATCAACAGTCTAAACTCGGCGTCCTTGATCAAGTTCCTGATGTTCCTGGTTTTTTAGTTCCCGTTTCAACTGGAAAAGAGCGATCAATTGGAGGTGGAAATCACGATGCATCCATGTTCATACAATCTCAGCGTAGAAAAGCTACGGTTAACGGCCATTGGTCTTCAGGTCGGGTCATGAAGGAGTCAACTCACACCATGGGATTCACGACTGGGGTTGTAGAGGTAACAGTCTTATCCAACATTTAACTTCACATCCAAGTGACCCTATGCTAATTTGTGAATTTGCGGTGATTTTTAACAGTGTGAAAGAACAATATGTCGGGACTTCAAGGACCCCCAGGTCCTCCGGGAGCTGATGGCAGTATTGGACCCCAGGGATTTCAGGGAACCCAAGGAACCCAAGGAGCTCGAGGCACACAAGGAACTCAAGGAACTCAAGGTAGCGCAGGCACAAATGGAAGTCAAGGTACACAAGGCACACAAGGCACCCAAGGCACACAAGGAACTCGAGGTTTTCAAGGTTTTCAAGGCGCACAGGGTATTGATGGATCTGCAGTCAATACTGGTGCAACTGGACCACAGGGTGTTCCTGGTTTACAGGGTGCTCCAGGCCCAGAGGGACCTGCTGGTTCACAGGGTTCTTCTGGATCAGCAACTAATACGGGTGCCACTGGACCCACAGGGTTGCGTGGAACCGATGGCCTTTCAATAACTGGACCTACCGGATTACGAGGAGTTCCTGGAACAGCAGTCAATACAGGTGCTACAGGGTTTCAAGGAACACAAGGGCCCAGAGGTACTCAAGGAACTCAGGGAACCCAGGGTCCGCAAGGAACCCAAGGCACCCAAGGAACCCAAGGAACCCAAGGAACTCAGGGCACGCAAGGATTTACTGGAACCCAAGGAACCCAAGGCACTCAGGGCACTCAGGGAACCCAAGGAACCCAAGGAACTCAAGGCACCCAAGGAACCCAGGGCACGCAAGGAACTCAAGGATTTACTGGAACTCAGGGCACTCAGGGAACCCAAGGCACTCAAGGAACCCAAGGCACTCAGGGCACTCAGGGCACTGAGGGCACTCAGGGCACACAAGGAACCCAAGGAACTCAGGGCACTCAAGGCACTCAGGGAACCCAAGGAACTCAAGGAACTCAAGGCACTCAGGGCACTCAAGGCACTCAGGGAACTCAGGGAACTCAAGGAACTCAGGGAACCCAAGGAACTCAGGGAACCCAAGGAACTCAGGGAACTCAAGGAACTCAGGGAACTCAGGGAACCCAGGGAACACAAGGCACTCAGGGAACTCAAGGAACCCAAGGAACTCAGGGCACCCAGGGAACACAGGGAACTCAGGGCACTCAGGGCACCCAAGGAACTCAGGGACCTACTGGGCCTCAAGGCGTTGATGGTCAACAGGGTGTTATGGGAGCTCAGGGTACACCTGGATTTCAGGGAAACCAAGGAACCCAAGGAACTCAGGGAACTCAAGGAACCCAGGGAACCCAAGGAACCCAAGGAACCCAGGGCACTCAGGGAACCCAAGGAACCCAAGGTGTTACAGGTTTCACCGGATTTCAGGGATTTCAGGGAACCCAAGGAACCCAAGGAACCCAGGGAACCCAAGGAACCCAGGGCACCCAAGGAACACAAGGCACCCAAGGCACTCAGGGGACTCAAGGAACTCAGGGGACTCAAGGAACCCAGGGAACCCAAGGAACACAAGGCACTCAGGGCACCCAAGGAACTCAAGGAACCCAGGGAACACAAGGCACCCAGGGAACCCAGGGAACTCAAGGAACTCAAGGAACTCAGGGTCCTACTGGACCTCAAGGCGTTGATGGTCAACAGGGTGTTATGGGAGCTCAGGGTACACCTGGATTTCAGGGCTCTCAGGGCAGTCAAGGAACTCAGGGCACCCAAGGAACCCAGGGAACCCAAGGAACCCAGGGCACTCAGGGAACCCAAGGCACTCAGGGCACTCAGGGAACTCAGGGAACTCAGGGCACTCAGGGAACTCAAGGAACACAAGGAAGCCAAGGAACCCAAGGTACTCAGGGATTTCAGGGAGATCAAGGATTTCAGGGATTTCA
>Ga0209191_1000641_pt1 | contig 26271 bp, 36 predicted proteins | sample S_130626_EF_Meta_FD_187320 | JGI IMG/M metagenome (GOLD analysis project Ga0209191, IMG submission 187320) | Freshwater microbial communities from Lake Simoncouche, Canada to study carbon cycling - S_130626_EF_MetaG (SPAdes) (version 2) | ecosystem: Environmental > Aquatic > Freshwater > Lake ...
AGTGCTTTCATTTGGAGGCGAGCTTGATTGCATCTCAAGACTTCACACTTAAAAACGCGCGCTCAAATGCAGTCTCGTTGAGCAAGTCGAGCGGATCGAGACTCTCGTCGCGAAGTTCTTCGCCCGCAGCGCGAATCTTACGGGCTACGAAATCGCGAGCCAGCTCGCCCGTCGGCAGCGCATCGGCGGGGCCGAAGGCGTTTTTGTTTTCGTCGATCAATACAGGAATACCGTAGGAGCTGGCAGCGTGATTCGTGGTGAGCGTGAGTTTCATTTTTTGGTTTTTTGTCTCGGGGTTAATTCCCTCCGACGTGCACACTCAACACCAACGACCATCCTGCTTAAAGCTCAAATGCGGATTTTGTTCTGCTGCTTTTGTAAGTCGTTGCAGTTGCGTCAGTTAAAACGAATCAAATGTTGGCGACGAATGCGGAATCTAGGCAAAAGAAAGCCCGCGAAACGGTGAATCCGCTCGCGGGCTTGCGGTTGGCCTCAGCCCTCGCCGCCGCATGGTGCTGCGAGCGGAGCGGATTGCGGCAGCGGTGGCAAGGGTGTAATTGCGCGGCCCATAATCGTATCCGCTGCGGTAATACGTCGAGCGCGTCAGGTGTATTTGCCGAGGATGAAATGATAGCGGCGAAAGCCCGTTGAGAGGTTCCCGCCGTCCACTGAGAAGAGAACGAAGCGCGCGTTGGTGATGCTCGACCCCGTGTCGAAATCATACATGCCGAGGTATTTCGTGTCGTAAATCTGAATAATGCCCCAGTCGGGTTTTGCCGTGAAACCGCGGTTCGTGATGTCCACGTCTAGCGTATCAGTTGGCGTCCCCGCCGTCATGTTTTTCACGTGGCTGCCCGCGTAAAGCGCGAGCTGCGCGCGCGGGTTCGAAGCGTCTGCGGGAGCGACGATGAGCGAGGCGGCGCGGGCGGTTTCTAGCGTTGCAGACCCGCCGCTGATTGTTACTGAGGTTAAGGTTGCGGTGCCTCCGGTGATCGCGACGCTGCTTGCGTTTTGACGCATCAGCGTTGGGCCAGGGATTCCCCAATAGATGGTGGGTGAGTTAAGGTTTACACCTCCGCCTGCCCACGCGCTTTTCAGTCCGGTTCGATCAACTGATCGGACCCGAATGTATGCGGTGAACAGCGAGACGTCGGAAAAGATTTCCTCTGGAATAGACTGCCGGAAGAAATTTCCGTTGGCGTATTCCGTGTTTGCCGCGGCGTCAGTGTCAACGCTCGTGAGAACCGCCTCGTAACTGAGAACGCTTTTGGTCGCCGGCGGAGTCCAGTTTACGCGAACGGAAAACGCGACCGCGCCTCCAATCATTTCGGGAGGGCGCTCAAACGCGGTGGAATTTCCTGCGATATACGTCACCGAGGTGGGCGGATCCGGCGGCGTCGTATTGCTCGGCGCGCTCTGACTCAGCGCGGTCGATAGCGCCGAGATCTTACCCGAGAACGAAATACCGCGCGCGGCGAACTGGTAGGATTCGCCAACGGTCAGATCGTCAATTGACACCGCGTAGGACACCGACGACGCGATTTGATTGCCGACAACCCAATCGCTCGCGCCGGTGCGGCGATACAGCACGTCAAGCGCGACCGCTCCAGTTGGAAGCGGAGGAGCCGTGAGCGAAATTCGCGCGAAGCTCGTGCCGTCGGTTGAAAGATAAACCGTGGAGCTGATGAACGTCGGAGCCGAAGGAGTGCTCGGCGCAGTAGAGTCTGCGGAACCGGCGGTGATCGCGACCGGCGTGGCGCTCACGTATCCACAAAGCGCAGATTGATTCTCGACAGAATCGTAGGCGCTGACCCAGTAAAAGTAAGTCGTCCCGAGCGTGACTTCGGTGTCAATAAACCGACTCGCGCGCGTCTCGGCGATTTTCTGGGCCGAAGCGGTTACTGCGGACGTGAGCCGATAAACGCCGTATTCCGAAAAGTCCGGCTCGGTGTTGTCGTTCCAGTCGAGCGACACTGCCTTTCCAGTGCCGATGCTCGCCGTGAGTCCGGTCGGAACTGCCGGAGGCGTCGTGTCTTTTGAGACGCCCGTGGTCGCGCTCAGATAACTCGTCGAAACCTTGAAATACGATTCCCCGAAAATGCGCACGTCGTAGGTCAATCCGATCTTCACGTCCGAAGAAATGTAATCGCGCGTCGTGTCGCCGGGAACACGCGACCAAGTAAGATACGTTGTCGACGTGCTCTCCTTGTATTCGATACCGACCGTGCCGCCCGATTGAATAAACTCCTCGGCTGGCGCGCTCCACGAGACGAGGATGCGCGGGAGCGCCGTGCCGTCGGCTTGAATCAATTGCGTCGTGCCGTTTGCCGTCAGCGTGAGATTCGTAGGCGCGTCAATTGCGTAAGGGTTCGGCAGCGTCGTATTCGGCGAGTCAGCGACCGCGACCTCGTCCGAAACGGTCCAGTCATAAACGCTCGATGCAGTCTCGCGCAGCGTCATGTCAACGCCGAGCTGCGGTGGGTTTCCATCGGTCACGAAATGCCACTCCATCACCTCGAACACCTTCGCTGACCATCCCAGCTTGGCGTTGGTAATCATCACGGTATCGCCCGCGCGGACCTGCATGGCCTCTAGGCGGAAGCGAGCCGAGAACGTGATTTCTTCACGGGCGCGGCGCAGTTCGATCACCGCGAGACGCTGCGCGCACGACGAGGAGGTCGTAAACGGGAGCACTACGTCGCGCCAGTAGCGCGTGTTATTGTCCGCGGTGTAATACGCCGACGGCGCAATCGAGGGAAAGTCCGAGACCTGCCATTGATTCGCCTCGGAAACGTAAACGCCCTTCACGGCATTCACGCGGTCGCGCGCGCTCGTGCGCGTCTGCACGTTCATGCCGCCAGCGAAATGCTTTTCGGTAAGCGTAACAGTCGGGATTCGGTAGTTCGCTGCGTAAATCACGACCTTGCCGCCCGAATACGCGATCAGACCGCCCATCGCAGAAAGCAGTTTTCCGATGTTTGCGTCGGGTGTTTCGCTCGTCGAGAGCACGCCGTTGCAATCGTAGCGGTTTTCGTAGGTCGTCGGGGAGAGTGGTAGCACCTGCACCTGTTCCTCGCAAATGTTCGCAGCAGCTTGCACTGCGGTGTCGTCAATCTCGGCCGAGTCCATCCCCATGCCTGCGCTGCTCGTAAGGTAGTCGCGAAGGCAGAGCGCAGCGTTCGCGCTCCAAACCGTATTCGTCGTGCGCGGGTCGTAAACCTTCTTACCCTTCACAATTGCCGAGATGTTTGGAATGCCGTTGGCGAAGACCTCGGTGTCCCACGTCAGGCGCACGTAAATGTAAGCGATGCCGCGCAGCCGGTGCGCGCTCGTCCATTTGCCATCGGTCAGCGATGCGGTCGCGGCCTGTAAGTTCGTCTCGACGGTCTGCGTATCGCCACCGAGTTTCTTGTAAATCTCGGCTTTTCCGGCGAAGCGGCCTGTCGCCGATGAACCGGAGCCGGTGAGCGCGAGTTCGTCGCCGAAGTAAACGTTGCCGATTTCTTCGACCTCGTGACCCGCCATTGCAACGACGAGGTGCAGGTATTCGTTCTTGGTTCCGGTCGTTGAAATGTAAACGACGACGCCCGAGACCTTCGCCGTGCCGTAAATAATTTGGCGAGAGGCAATCGGCGAGCGCACCATTTGCGAGCGTTCGGCGAGCGACGAGTCGGCGAAACTCGGCATCTTCGGCGCGAGCAGTTTAGACGCGGCCATTGATGCGGCCATGACGCCGATAAACGAGACGACAGCAGTGACCGCTTGGAGTGCCGCCATGCTGACGACTACGACTCCTGCCGTATTCGCTGCGGCGAATGTTGTGATGAGCCAGATTGCGACTGTTTCGGCCATGTTTTAGATTCGCCAGCACCGCGCACCGTTGAGCGTCGCCACCGGGGCGAAGATCAGTCCGTCGCGTCCTACGAAAGCCGAGCAGTTCCCGAGCTGAATCCCAATTGCGTCTCCCCGCCCCGTGTCGTGCACGACGAGATCACCGCGCGAGCATTGCGCCGAAGTGATTTCAACCATTCCGTAAGATTCGCCCACCGCTGAAAGTATTCCGCAAACGCCACCAAGCTTGCGCAGCAAGCGCGCGCCAGACCGCGCAGAATCGTATTTGCCGCGCAAATCAGCCGCGGGGTCCAGATCAGTAGTCAGACGCACCCAGTCGGCCGCAAATAGGCAGCAATCGGCACGCCCCCACGCAAACGGAACATCGCGCCGCTCCTCGATGAAGGCGGTCAGCAGCGTCGGCCAGTTTGCAGCGCGTTTCATTACTCGTTGCCTAGCGGAGTGGTGTCGCCTCCTCCGTTCCATTCCGTGCCGTTTGTGTGGTTCTGGTTGCCCCAATAAATCGTTTTTTCTTGGATGGCGTTAACAAACTCAAGCCCGAGGTCCGGCAAAGTGATCGAGGCGTAAGTCGGGAAAAGCGTTTGCTGGTCTTCGTCGGTGTATCGCTGTTCCCGCGTGCGCTTGAAGTCGATGAGCTTGTTCTCTGCCGTCATCGTGATTTGCGACGACTGCCCGTCATCGCTGATTTGCATCACATCCATGCGCCCGGAGAAAACAGTGATTGGCGACGAAATAAGCCCCGCCGTCGGCGAGAGTGCGCCGAACATGATCGAGCACGCGCGGCCCTGATAGTCCTCGGTCAGCGCGTCGTAAACCATCGCAGTCGGCACGCCCGAAAGCTGCATCGTGATTCCTCGCGCAGCCAAGTCCGTCGTCTCCTGCACCGGAGAAATGGTGCCAAGCGTGCCAAGACCGAGGTAGCCAATGCCATTGTAGGTCAGCGTGCCGTAACCCGTCCAGAGGTAGAGAGGAGTCGAGAAATCAAGCGACGCCATTAGAATCGGCGAGAGATGCGCGGTCGTGACTTCCGTCACCATGTCCGCCGAGATCGTGCGGCCTGCGGTTGTTATGCTCATGTTGCTACGTCCTCGACGATGGAAAAGTTAATTCCGTAAATCGAGGCGAGGTCGATTGACCATTCGGTCGAGGCTGACGCCAATCGGAACACGCCCTTGGCGTTCGCGTAGGTAATCGGCGTGCTTGCCGCGTAACTCGACCGCAGCGCTGGGAACACGTCAACGGATGACGACGAATTGACCTGGATGACCTTGTAAAGCGAGGTCGAGATTTGCAGCCAGTCCCCGAGCGCGAACGAGCCGGTGGCGCCGCCGAAGGTCAGCGTGGTCCCGTTGGCCGTCGCGGTCGTGACGGTGAGCGTGCCAGTAACGCCGCCGCGGTTGGTCGTGTTCGCGTAATCTTGAAAGTAGAACGTGCCGCGCTGCGCCGCCAACAGGAACGCGATGACCGCTTCGGCATCGGCGCGAGTCATCGGCGGGCATTCCACCGAACCAATCCACGCCTGCCCCGGCCAATTGTATTGCTGCACCTGCATCGTGAACGGCGACATATTTCGCGAGATCGCAGAGACGCCGGTGAAGCTCAAGCGACTCGCGCGAAACGGCGACGGAGGGGAAAGCGGGTATGTGATAGCCATGCGATTGAGCGTTAGGCGAACGCAGCGCGATAGGCGCCGCCGCGACGCACCATGTCGGGAATCTCAGCCTTGAGCCGCTTGCGCTCTTGTTCGAGGATCGGGACGAGGTCAGAGCGCGAAACGCCGGATGCGATGTTGTATGTGACGTTGACGGCCGCGCCGGATTTTCCGCCGCCCCCGCCCATCGCGCCATTCGGCACAATACTGCCCGATGAACCGGGAACGAAAAGCTCGGGGCCTTTCTCGCCGACGACGTAGGGTGAATTTGCACTTACGGGACCACCCATTGCGCGAGCGCCGAAACCCTTTATGATCGCGCCGCTGATTCCGGCTGCAAGCGGTCCGCTGACGGTCTGCTGAAATACCATTCGCACTAAATCCATGCCGATCGATCTGATGACTTCGCCTAGTTTTTGACCGCTGAAAATTGCGTCCTCGAATCCGGACGCGAGAATACTTCCGGCATCGTATGCGAGCCTGTTCTGCTCCTTCAATAGCGCGTTGATTTTTTCCTCTCCTGCTGCGACTTGCGGCAGGAGCCTAATAATCTCCTCTTGGTCTTTGATTTTCTGCGCCGTGGTCTTTTCCTCGGCCTGCATATTTAGGGCAAATGAGTTAGCATCCCTGCCTCCGAATGTTAGAGCGCTGAGTCGCTCTTTGTCGGCCGCAAGTTTGAGCTGCATATCTTTCAGCCCTTGAGACATATTTTGAGTGCGAAGAGCACCGGCCTGCTTCTCAAGATCGTTCAGTTTTTGCGTCTCGGTGGTGTCTTGCTTTTTCAGGTCATTAACAACCTTTTGCAGCTCGATCTCCTTTTTGGCGGTAGCGACCGGATCACCTTTTCCGCGCATCGCGGCGAGTTCATCTCCAAGCGTTGCAGCGAGATTCCTCTTCGCCTCGGTAAGTTTCTCCTGCGACATTCCTATCTGGTCAAATTCTTTGTTTAATTCCGACAGCGTTGCGCGAGACGCATCCAGCTCCTTCTTAAATTTGTCCGCTCGTAAAGCATCGAGCTTTTTCTTTATATCGTCCTCGGTTAATGGACTGAACGCGTTGCCAATGCTGATGCCAACTTGCGCAAGAGCCAGCGGCAGCTTCATTAAAGTATTTAGCGTTCCCTCGACGAGATTTTGCATCTTCATCGCGGCCAGAATTTGCTCGTCATTGAACCCCACTTCTTCGCCGGCGGTAGCGACATTGTCGAGCCGCTGCTTCATCATGTTCAGCGTTCCGAGTATAGCCTCACCGCCGAACGCAAGCTTGGTAATCTTCGAAAGTCCTTGCGCGGATTTCTCTAACCTACCGAGCGAGTTCTGCACGCTCGCAAACGCCTGCGCCGTCTCGTCCACCGCCCTAAGTTGAAATGTCGCGCTAGCCATTTGGTTTGTTCAGTTTGTTCTGGTGGTCTATATAAGCGAGCCATCCGTTCAATTCCTGCACCGGCATCGCCGCGACCTCGTGCGCAAATTTGCCGAGTCGATCTGCAATCGCATACACGGCGAGGAAGTCGGCACCGTCCCCGCCGTGAATCAGTTTTTTAGCTCTTCAACCGCGGGAGCCTCCGTCGAGATGATTGCGTTTGCGACTCGCGCGACGACGTTGCTGTCAGCCTTGTTCAGCAGCGTCGGCTTGTGATCGACTTCGAACAACTTCTTTCCGTCGGCATCCGTCGCCTTGAGAATCAGAATGTCCACGAGCAACTCCATGTCATTCTCTCGGCTCTTTCGGTAGAGCTTATTCTTTTCCGAGAGCGTGACTGGTGTTGCGTAAACCGTGAGCTTCCACTCGGGCACCTCGATTTTCTTGGTGCCGAGCGATGCGAAGTGTTCTCTGACAAGGTCGATTGCGTCCATGCGTCACCTCAGACTGTCAAAGTCGAGAGCGCGCCGTTGCCTTCGACCGAGATCGAGCCTTCGACCATGCCGTCGAAAGCCGCGGTGATGTCGAACTTCGTGACCACGCCGCCGCCAGAGTAGTAAGTCGAGGTCGCCGTGATGCCCATCGGATAAAGGTTCACAGTCACGGATGAGCCGATGGAGCATAGCACTTGGCCGGCGTCAATCGGGTCCCAGTAAACGGAGCCGGACACGTTCCACGTCTTCATCGTGCCGCGGCGCGTGCGGTAGGTGTCGCCGATGACGGAATCTTCGACGGTGTCAGACGAGTGAGAAAGCGAGTAGTTGCGCAACTCGCCGATGGTGGTGGAGGAGATTTTGACGACGCCGGAGCGTCCGAGTTGGTTGGCCATATTATTCGGTGGTTAAATAGATGCAGTTGAAAGTGTGCCGAGCGACGCCCCAGCGTTTGTCTTCGTCAGGCTCGATCACATAATCAACGGACGTTAAATGCGTATCCCTGCACGCGCCGCCAAGGGTCGGGTCTGCCAAGATTGCGGCCTCAACTGCGGCGGAGCCCGTGTCGAATAGATCGTCGATGATGGTAGCCGAGGTCTGCGCCGTGAAATAATCAACCATGACCTGGAGCTGGCGGAACTGCTCGCCGCGGCCAATTGGCATGGTGCGCACCTCGATCTGCTCGTTGATCGCGTAGACCGCAGCCGATGGAAAGCTGACGCTCGCGATGGTGTTGTTTCGCCCGCGAATCAGATTGGCCGTGACGACGACGCCCGCCGTGGTCAGCGCGGTCCCGATTGCGTTGCGAATGTCGGTGCGAGTGCTCATGGTTCTTTGTATTCGATTTTCCCGGCGCCGTCCACTTTGGCGAAGCCCAGATTGACGGCCTTGTTCGCGAGGATGCGGTCAACCTTCTGCTGCGTGACCTTCACGCGAATCGCCATCGCGTTATCGACGTAACGATTGATGTCGGGAATCTTCGTGTTCGTCGCAGTCCCGACGATGTAAGGGTTTCGCCCGAAGTTGAACGAAGTAGTTCCAGACGCGGAAGCGTGTCGGCGAATCCACGCGGGAACGCGAATGCCGCAAGCGAGCGCAGCCGCGGCGAATCCCGATTTGCTCCAGCCGACGCGCGATTTCAACACGTTGAAATAGGCATCCGCCGATGCGTCTTGCACCCACATCTGGTCTTGAACTTGCCAGCGACCGATGACGCTGCGCGAAACATTGCCGGTGCGCCCGCGCGCGTTGCGGTAACGACGATGGAACGACGACATCTCGGAAACCGATGCAGCGGGTTTCCAGAATCGCGACATGATGCGAATCTTCTTGGACTGCTCCCAGCCTAGGCGAACGCCGACCGTCTCGCTGATTCCGTTCTTTGGCGGAACGAGGCTCGATGAGCCTATGCGCTGAAACAGTCCGACGGAAGAATAGCGCGCGCTTGATGTTCGCTTGCCGCCAAATAGATCGCCCTTGATTGCGCTCTCGCCCTGTTGCTTTGCCGCCGTGCTCATACCGCCCGAGCCGGGAGAGCCTGCGGACGATTTTCCGGTAGTCGGCGGGATGATCAGCATCAGCGTTTTTGCGACGAGTCCACCCTCCTGTTTTATCACTTGGCCCAGCTCCACGCGCGCAGCATCGGCCAGCCGAGCCAGCGCAAACTCCAGCTTCTTCGAGTCCACTTTGACCGAAAAGTTCATATCACCTTGCAAACGTCCATCTCGACGCCGGTGCCCTCGGCATCGAACCGCACCTGCTCCACAAAGTAGGTGACGCCGTTGCGCACGAGCGTCTGAGTCTGCGCCGGCGTCGTGCTCACTTGGCTCGTGGTCAGAAAAACCGTGAACTTCGATTCATCGCGTCGTTGATTCTCGAAGTCGGCGAACGCATCGCGCGAGGATGACCAAACGCCGGTTACGCTCGCGCCAAGAAACGAGAACGTGATTCCGGCTTGCGACAAGATCGCGTCGAAGTCGGTCGAGAGTTGGGTTGGGTCGAAGTCGCGGACGGCCATATTTAGGCGTCAAATGTCACAATCCGCGAGGCCGGTGAGATCGCATCGTTCTGTGCATCGCCGCTCAGGACGTGCCAAAACTCCGAGCGCACGGCCCCGCAAATGATCGACGGCGCGGAATTGATCGTGAAGACGTTTTTCGCATCGCGCAGTAGTCGCGTGAGATGCGACGAACGGCGCGCAGTCAGAATGGTTTCCTTTGCGATTCCAGCCCTTAAAAGTGCGTCTGCGTGTATTGGGTCGGCCAGCGTCACGAAATGCCCCGGAATGCGTTTCCTTGCCGCCTCCGCGAGGGTTTTGAGTGTGTAGCGGTTGAGCTGCGAATAGCCGAACGGCGAAAAGATACTCGTGTCGGCCGGCAGACCGTAGTCGGCGAGACTCGGCATTGCCGCGATAAGATCGAAAACGGGTTTGCGGTCGATTTTGGCGAGCAGCGGGTTCGTGCCATAAACGTAGTCGAGCCACGTCATCCCCGAATCCACGAAGTCGGCGAAACGGTTTGGCCAGATTTCCAGATCGAGGACCATGTCGAACTCATAAAACGGGCGCTGAATCTTGAGCGTCGGGACGCAGTAGCTCACGCAGTCGAAAAACTCGTGATACTGCGGCAGGCACTCGATAAACACCCGATTGCCATCCGCGGCGAAGTGTCGCGCGATTGGCAGTATGCGGATGATGTCTCCGAGTCGCTGCGGATATGCGATGCAGATTTTCATCGGGCGAACACCGCCGTCAGGATGTTCGGCCGCTTGCCGTCGCCCTTGCGAATCGCGTCCTCCGGATTGCTGCAATAAATCTCGCGCATTCCCATTCGCTGAAATACGCGCGAAAGCGAAACCGAGTTGAAATGCCAGAGATGCTCGCCCGGGCGCCGGTGTTTCCATTCGGCAAACCATTTTGGGTCGGCTGCTCCGTCATACCACGGGACCGACACGACGACGAACTTCGCCCGGACCTTCGGCAGCTCGACGAAGTGTTCGAGCGAGTCAAAGAACGTCACAACGTCCCATTCCTTTTCCTGCCAGCTAGGCTCGATTCGCACGAAGTGCGGCGGCGGGTAGGGCGACACGTCGAAGCCGTGAAGCGTTGCCATCGGGTTCCGGTGGCCGATCTCGGAAAGGAAGGCGCCCGTGCCGAATCCTACGTCGCAAATGCTCTCAAACTGCCCCGCGTGATACATCACAATACCCGCGCGAATCTCGGAAAGTTCGGCCTGCGGGTAGTTCTCGTATCGCGCAACGTAGGCGTGGTCATAGCGCGCCGTGATTTCTCGGCTGATTGATTTCAATGCGCCCGTTTCTTTGCAGATTTCGTATCCTTCGTGATGTGTCATTTTGATGGGTTGCGAGCGTCGAACAACGCCTTGCCGGCCTTGTAGCGTTCGCTTGAATTGTTGTGCTCGTAGGTCTTATCAATCGGCGCCTTGCCGAAAGCCGGGTGCGCGTGCTCAAACGTGATCTTGTCGCGCGCGTCGATCACCACGCCGTCGGCGAAAGCGCGAACGGAAAACTCGTTGTCACTGAAAACGGATTCGTAGCCGTCGAAGAAAAGCTCGCCCTGGGCCTCTAGCCGAGCGCGCGAAAGAATCGCCATGCAGAGCAGGTCATCGCGCCGATGACCGTCGTTTACCGCGATCACGATTTGCTCGCGCGCGAGGTCGCGTCCTTTCACGAGGTCCAGCAACTTCAAATCCCAGTTCGGCGTCGGCAACCAATCGTCGGAAAGCTGCACAATTAAATCTCCGCGCGCCGCCTTTGCCGCGAGATTCCACGCCGCGACGCACGACCTTTTCTCACTGCGCACGCTCACAAACTGCTTCGACATTTGCGCGCTTTCCTTGTCGTCGGAATCGACTGCGAAGATGTGCTCGACGTTCCAAGGATTTGCCGCCGTGTTCAGCCACGCCTCGCGGCATCCGACGGCCTTCGTCGAGCGCCCGCGCGTCGCGTGAAGGAGCGAGATCGTCGGCTTGGCCTGAGCGTGAAATCTCTCTTGAAGTCCGTCGGCTTGCACGCGATTTCCCGCCATGCGATACGCGCGCGCCGCGATGTCCAAGCCGGCCCAGCCGTAATACTTCGCCTCGTGAGTCCACGGACGCTCGGCCTCGGCGGGCTCGCGCAGCTCCAGCATTCGATCGGCCCACCATGTCGCGCGCCGAGCGTCGCGTTTCTCGAAGTGCAGCAAGATCATCGCGGCGACGGCCTCGCGACACCACGGAAAGATGCCGTGCGCCTCCATGCAATACGTCATCGCCTCGCGATAATTGCCGCAGATGCGCGCGAGGTTGAGGAGCGTCTCGTAACGAAACGACGGTTGCAGATTCGGGAACTGCAACGCGAGTTTGCCGAACTGCTCCGCGGCCTGCTTGTCTTGGTTGCAGTAGTGCTCTTGGTGAATGTAGAAATACTGCGTTGCGCACTCGATCACGCTATTGCCGAGGATGCGCAGATTTCGCCGACGGTTCTCGCGCTTTACGCTGTTGGGCGAATGGACCCAGACGCACGCGTGCCGGTCCTCGTGCTTGTCGCCGGGAAGAATCAAAAGGTTTTCGTGCACGGCATGATGCCAGACGCGCCCATCGCGAAACGCTGCCGAGCGAATCGCTCGCTCCCTCATGAGCTTTTTCCCGCTTCCGCGCACGTCGTAGGCGTAGCGCACCATCGAGACATCTGCGGGAATTGCGCCGAGATCGTCGCGCAGTTTTTCCGCGCCTTCCGATGTGTCGTCGCAGTCGGCCCAAATCAGCCAGTCGCCCGTTGCCTGCCGGAATGCCTGATTGCGCGCCGCACCGAACGAATCGACGTGGTCCCAATCGCGCGCCGTGAATCCGTTGCGGTATTCGCCAAAGAGAAACGCCTTTCCGTTCGCCGCGCACCACGCTTGCGCCTGCTGCATCGTGTCATCCGACTCGCGCTTGCCGATGGCGCGCACAAGCGAGAGTTCGTCGAAGCACGGCACGAACGAATTGAGCATTGCGGCGATGTGCTCGGACTCGTTGCCGCAGATGACGCAAAGGGAGATTCGTGGCATGACGCTTGCGTCCGCGTCAAAACGAAAAGCCTCGCGCCCTTTTGGAGCGCGAGGCGTTGAGCTGAATCCGCTACGGATTAGCTGTATTGGGTCGCGACCAGCTGGCCCGCATTGCCGTTAACGATCTTCTCGGACACGTAGTGCGATGCGCGCACGATGTTCGACTTGATCGTCTCGTCACGGTAGGTGAACACGCCGACCGCGGGACCGTATTCGGACCAGTTGAGCGTGAAGCCAGCGCCGCCACCGAAGAACCCGGAGGACGACTCGGTGACCGAGCCGACCCAGATATAGGTGTTCGCCCATGCGTTCGCGGACACGAACGCGAGACCCTCGGCAGCGGAGTCGTAGCTCGCGCGACCGATCAGCACTTCGGAGACGCCGAACACCTCGGCAGCGTTCGCGAGCGACGCGTTGAGGATGGTGTCGGACGACATGCCGGCGCCGCGGAGACGGTTCTGGAACTTTGTCGAGGCGCGGATGCGGGTCCACACGGGATACGGGATGACAACCTTGAGGTTGTTCGTGGCCTCGCCCTTGGCGGTAAGGCGGTCAATCGCATCCTGCACGTCGAGCGCGGCGTCGAACGTCGCGATGTTAGCGACCGTGTAGGCCGTCGCGCTGTTCGTCGAGGTGAAGTTCGACGTGTTGAAGATTTGAGCGGCGACGCGCAGCTCGTGAGCGAGGAGCAGCTTGCGCTTCGAGAGCTTTGCGGCGATGACCTCGGCGTCGAAGAAGCGCGACACGTCGGCAACTACGGTGTCGTCAACAGCCTCCTCGAAACCGTATTCGAGCGCGGCGTAGGTCTCCTGATTGAAGGAGCGCGTGCCGCGGGCGAAGGCGGAATACGGAGCGCGGTTCTTCACCTCGCTCTTGAGCAGTTGGCCCTCCTTGAGGAGGAACGAGGGGTATTGACCGGCGCGAACCGGCACGTTGAGAACGGGCATCACGCTCAAGCCGATGAGACCAGTCTCCCAGTCCTTGGCTTGTTCGAGAACACCAGCGACATCGCCGCGAAAAACGGCAGCTGAATTTGTATACATGGTATTTAGTTAGTTGATTCTTAGAGACCCTTCGGGATGAACTCGATGATCGAGCCGTCGGTTGAAGCGGTGGTGAGCGACTTGCCGATGGTGACGGTGCCGCTCGTGGAGACTTGGCCGGACGCACCAGCGAACAGCGTGTCGCCGATGGTGACGGGCGCGCCAATCAGCGTGCCGTTCAGCGTGCCGTTGTTCGTGAGGAACGCTACGGAGATGTAGTCGCCCGAAGCAGCGTCAACGAGCGCAACGCCGTCAACGGAGCCAGCGGTGGCGGAAAGTCCGACGCCGCGATTGTTGGAAATCACGACGTTGCGAAACGCGGTGATAGCAGAGTTAGCAACGAACGTGCCGCTGCCGATGTAGTTAGTAGCCATTTTATTTCTTGGTTAGGTTAGAGTTTTACGACCTCGCCAGCTGCGACGCGCGCACGGTAAGCGACGTATTCGGTCGAATGATTTTTGATGCAGAGAGAGATCGCCGCGGCTTTGTCGCCCTTGAGTTCGACGGCCTTCTTCGCGACGAGCTGCTCAAACTTTTCCACGACCACGACGGGCGAGGCAGCGGGAGCGGGAGTCGCGGGAGCGGGAGGAGCGCCGAAGCTCTTGGAGAACTCTTTAAGCGCAGAGAGCGCGCCCTCTTTTGCAGCGAGCTGCACAGCGTCGGCCTGCGAGGAGGCAGCGATTACTTTCGGGTCAACGGCAGGAGGCATTGCGCCTTCGAGCTTCGACATACGTTCGCCGATGCCGGCGAGTGCGGATTGAATCATGGCCTCGATGGCCGCTTTCGTTTCTTCGTTCATTGGTAGTTCGATTTCGATGTTTACCGAAGGTTCTTCGGCTTGGAGTTTCATACGGGAAAAAAGTCCGTTGGGATTTGCGGCCGGCTCGGAGACGAGATCCACGGAATAGATTTCGGTGCAACGCTGCATCGCGCGTTTGTCCGCGCCGACTTCGGCCGGACCAGAGAACGCAATCGAGAGTCCGAACGTGTCGGGAATCTTCGTCGCGATTTCGAGGATGTATTGCCGATGCTCGGACGAGTTGAGGAGATGGAAGTCGCCGATTAGCTTCGGACCAGCGACGCGCAAGTTGTCGATGAATCCCACGATGTCACCGGCGCCGCCGCCGTGGTTCATCTTCACTTTCAGCCCGCCGGCGTAGTTCCCGGCCGCGGCTTGCACTTGCTGGAGCGTAGTCGAGTCGATGAATACACCGTGACCGAGCGCCGGCCCTTCGGTGATGAGCGAGACGCCGTAAATCACGCCCGTTTTCTCGTCGATGCGCGTAGTATCAACAGCGGAGAATCGGCAAAACGATGTCGGTGCGTTCATTGGATATGCTGATTTTGTCAGAAAACGGCCGCTTCTATTGATCGGTTTTGTGCGAGAACGGCGAATTTCTGGTAAGCAACGCGTCGAGCTTGGTGTTGATTTCGCGCATACCTTGCTTGAGGTCGCCCATCTCCGTGTCGCGTGATTTCACCGCCGACAAATACTCGGAGCGGTGCACGAATCGCTCAGACTTTAGATCGGAGTTGTGGTCGCGCACGTTGCACTCCACGGCCACGAGCCGCATCTCCATTTCGCCGGTCCATTTTGCGAACCATAGGCCGTTTCCGACAAATCCTGCGAGCGCCAGCAGCGCCGGGAGCCAAGCGTTGATGACCGATTTCGTTTTTTCGCTCATGGCAAAGTTATCTTTAGTTTTTGCACGATGTAGAAAACCCCCGGAATGATGAGCAGGAGCAGCCACCACGGACTCGGGTCGAAAACGACGAGGAACATCCCCACGGCGCCGATCTTCCACGCGATGAGCGGATAGCCCTCCGGGTTATTATGCGCCCACGCCAACGCGAACGCAGCGAACAGCACACAGAGAATCCCGAACCATCGAGCGCGACCCCAGCTCCCCATTGCGGTCGCGGCCTGCACTAGTCCGGCTGCGTCTTGATGCTGTCCGAACGTCGTCTCGGTGCGCTCGTCAATCCACGCGGGCGAAGGCATCGGCGGCATGGCCGTTTGCGGCTCGTCTGTTCGCAATACGGGCACGCTCGTTTGCGGCGCGGCATCTTGCGCCGGTTTGATGCCGGTGGTCGGCAAAGGCCACTGGCGGGTAGGCGCCGGATAGTAGGACGCGCGGCGCTGCGCTATTTGCGTGCTGGGTGCTGCGCTATTCGCCGGCCCTTGAAACGTCGCACCAGCGCCGGACGATTGCCCTGGAGTCTGCTGCGCTACGATTGCGCTCGCGCTCTTCATCGAGCCGCACCCGACGCAGAAAACCGCGACTGCAACGATGCCAAGCGCGAAGAAAATCACCCCAAGCGCACGCGCCGAAGTCCGCTGCTGGCTTGTGAAATTGGAACGCATGGCTGCTTACCATACGTATATTGTCGAAACGAGCGCCCGAAAGTTTGCCGCAGTTACGCGGTATCGGTTTTCATATCCCTTGTTGTTCAGTCCGGTCATCACCCATCCGTCGTCCTCCCGTTGCGCGGCCTGATGAATAACCGAGAACTGCGGCGACCATTCCGCGGCGTAAACAACGAGCGACCCAGTTTTGATCTGCTCGTAAGTTCCGCCCGGTGCCGGCGCAGCGTAGGCGACGACGGTCTCCAGCGGATTACTGCCCGCTGGAGCCGGCGAAATGAAAGGCGCCATAGAGCCGGTGCCGAGAATCGCAATCGCGTTCGGCCCCGCTGCGATCTTTGCCGCGGCCTGTGATTCGCACGCGATCCGCGGCGGGAGTCCTCGCTCAAGCGCGCGATGATTGCGCAGCCCGAGTAAAAGCAACGCGCCGAGCACGCAGACGACGCCCGCAGTGAGAAGTGTCGTCCGCGTGTTCATCGGCGCTTGGTCAAACGCTGTCCGCTCGGCTCGGTGGTGCGTCGAGCGTCGCGAGGAACTGAATCGCGCTCTTGATTACCTCGTGCTCCTGCGGAGTCGCGCGAAACTGCGCCGCGAGTTGCGCGACGATCTGGAGTGCTTGGTCTTTCGTCATGATGTTTGTCCTTTCAGCCGCCCGCTTTTTCCTGCGTCGCAATCGCAACCACAAACGCCGAAACCTCCGCGTAGGTCAGCGTGATGCCGTTCACTGCAACGGTCTTGTCGCTATTTAGCGGCCAAGAAACCTGCGTCCACGGCGCGACAAACGTCTGCTCGCCGATGACGGTGCGCTGCTCGAAATAGGCCGTAGCAATAGGAGACTCGCCCTGCGGGTCGGTCTGGATGCGCTGGAGCGTAGTAGTGATGATGGGATCGTTCATGGGTGTAAATTAGACGTTGCTTGCGAGAAGATAGTATTGGACGCCGCCGATCAGGATGGCGACTTTGTGAGTGGATGCAGCGGCAACGGACACGGAGGTTGTGTTGCCGATGGCGACCGCGCCCGCGAAGGTGGCGGCTCCTCCGACTCCAAGCGTGCCGCCGACTGTAAAATTGTTGTTTACCGTCGCGGTGTTCGCCGCGCTGCGGTAAAGTGTGGCATCGGAGTTTCCGCCGAGATAGATGTTGCCCTTAAAGTTACCTACCGAGGTGATCACGTCGCCCCCAAAATAACTCGCCCCGCCCGAGTTGCCGCTCAGATTCACGTTCGTTCCTACGCGGAACGCGCCGCCGCCGCCTGCGCCCACTGCCGTGGCCGTGCTCGTGCCTGCGACGTGCAGCCCGCCCGTGCCGGTGATGTCCGTCGTCGTGCCGATGAGGAGGTTGCCGGTGGAGGTAAGGCGGGCCTTCTCCGCGCCGATTCCGAAGAATTTGTGGTTCAAACCGTAGTAGTTTATATCGAGCCAATCGGAGCCCGCGGCTAGACTAAGCAAATTGGTCCCGCTTGTGCCACCGGACGTGACCCCAATTCCAAATGTGGACGCGGAAGCTGAGGTGACTCCGCCAAATGTTGCGTAAGTCGCGTCGAAACTTGCACCGGCGATGGTTGCTGGCGAAGTTGCCGTCGCGAGTGCCGTCGCGACCTTGCCGTAGAGAGTCGCCGAAGCCGTTGCGAGGCCAATGCTGCCGGTGCCCTTCGGCACGATCGTCGCGTTTGCCGCCGTCGTCCCCTGCCCCAGCACCAGACTCGCGCCCGAGCTGCCGCCTGCGAGGGTGAGCGAGCGCACCCCGTGACCCGTGACGTTGGCTACTCCGCTCGCGGTCGAAAATGTCACCGCGCCGTTGCCTCCCGTTGCAACTCCGAGCGTATTGGCGGCGTCGAGATACAGTCCCGTTCCCGTGCTGCTCGCGATTGCAATCGCAGGAGCCGCGTTCGTGCCGTCAGCCGTGAAGAGCTTGCCGGCTGCGGTAATGTCGCCCGTGTCTGAAATCGTCACGGTCGAGTTCTGCACCGTCTTGCCGCCCGTGCCGTCGAAACGCACGACGGCGTTGTCGGTCGCGCTCGCCGGCCCATTCATGTCGCCGGCGCCGCCCGTTGCCGTGACCCAGATGGGCGCGGCGCCCGCGCCCTGCGTGCTGAGAAGTTGGCCGGAACTGCCCGCTCCGAGCTTGGAAAGCGCGCCCGTCGTTCCGGCGTAAAGCACGTCACCGACCGCGTAGGTCGTGGAGCCTGGAACGAGCTGCGAAGGCGCAATCGTGCCGGTGAGACTGCCGAAGTCGGTCGCGCCGCCCGCGCCATTGCCCGAGCGTTTCGCGAGCACGGTGTATCTGTCCGAGCGCGACGGTTTGTCGGTGTTGCCGTCCACGTTGCTGATGTAGCTCGACCCGTTGTAGCTCACTACGTCGAGCGCATTCACGATCATGCCGGCCTCCCATTCTCCGCGCGGGTTTAGCTGTTTTGCGTCTGCTCCCTTGAGCACGGGAGGAATCGCCGCTAATGCGACGGAATGGGCTGCAATCTCGCGCTCCACGCGCGCCGACCACTCGGCGACCTCCGCGGACTTGGCATCGAAGGACGAACGCAGTCCGAGCGCGATGTCGCGCAGCGCGGCGCCCAGTTGTTCGTCGCCCGCCTCGGAGCGTCGGTCGATCTCGGCGACCGCCGCCTCGAATCGCGCAATCTCGCGCGCAAGGTGCTCGGTCTTGTCGTTGATCGAAAGTTGCAGCGTGCCGATGTCGCTTTCGAGCGTCTCGTGCCGTAGCGCGCCGAGTCCCTTGACCGCGGCGTTGAGCACCATTGCGGCCGACTCCAGCGCCTTCGCCTGCGTGCCGATCTCGTTCTCGATGCGTCCGACGCGGTCGTTGAGTTCGCCCGCTTTTTCGGCTACTAATTCCAGCTCTTCGAAGTTGAGGTCGATGTCCTGCGGGTCGTTGTGTTTCATTTCGTTGAGTTGAGTTTTTCGAGGGCGAGTTCGAGGTTGGCGACGCGCGCCGACATTGCGTGCTTCCATTGCACGAGGTCGTTGCGGAGCACGTTGGAGCGGAGCAAGCCCACGGCCTCGATGCTCGCGTTGAGCGCAACGACGGCAGCGTCAAGCGCGGCAGTCTGCGAGCCGAGGCTGCGCTCGATGCTGCCGACTCGCGTGTTGAGTTCGCCCGTTTTCTCGGCGACTAGCTCGACGCAAGAAAGGTTCAGCGGATCGTTGATTGGTTCGCTCATGGTTTTGGTTTTTGTGGACTTCACTTCTTCGCCACGCCCATACGTTCAAACGTGTGACGCGTCATCTCGGGCGAAGCGTTGCTGTTGCCGAGCCGTTTTCGCATCGCGGAGATGCGAACCTGTTTTCGCACGATCACCTCGTTGCGAGCGAGCTTGCGTGCGGTCGGACCAGCGAGAGCGAGCGCGATGCGTTCGCGCGCCGAGCTGTTTCGCCCAGTGTTGAGGCGCTCGACGATTGCATTGGCCCACGTCTGGCCGGCGTCGCCGCCCCAGCCGTTCCACGCCTGCCAGCCTTTGCCCTGCTCTCCCCATGTCTCGCCTTGCTTGTCGATCTCGTGCCGGTCGAAATATGCCTTCATGCGCCGCACCGTATCTTCGGAGAGCGGTCGCTTGTTCATAATGTCGCGAGCGCGAGCGATGCCGACGTCAGTCATTCCGCGGTTCGACGGCGAGGCTTTCTCGCGCACGTCGAGCGCACGTTTCGCATTTGCGACCATCGCGTCGTTCGGCACGTAGGATGCCGCCGCGAATTTCATCGAGAGCGCCGCTGAATCTTCAGATTCGCCGCCGTCCGACGCTGCGCCCGAGTTGGTCGCCGCAGTCGAGTCGACTTGTGCCTGCGCTGCTGCCGCCGCGACGTTATCGCCGACCGCTGCCGCCGCCGCCGGCGTGCTTGGGAGCGAACTCGTGACGAGACGAATCGCGGTTTCTGGCACGCCGTATTTGTTCGCCAGCTCCTTGACGTAGCTCGCCTCAATCGCGATTTGCTCCAAGCGAGCGAAAGCGTCCGTGCCCTCTTCACCGGCGATCTCTTGGAGCGACTTCGCGCCTTGGCGGTTTTCGTTTAGATTCGCCGCCGACTCGCGGCCCACGTCGATTGAAAGCTTGGCCGGGAAACGCCATTCGCCGGAAGTCGCGCGACGGAGCGCGGCGACCATCGTTTCGCCCGCTTGCAGCGGAGGCGGCGGAATTTCTCCGCGCGCGATGGCATCGAGAATTACGGCGTTTTTGATCGGGTCGAGCACCTTGTCGGTGAGCACGCCCTGATGCCGCGTGAACACGCGGTCAGCCGCGGCGAACTCTGCGCGCACGCTGGGCCCCTTGTAATCCTGCGTCCCGAAAAGCACTCCCTCGGGAACGCCGACGCCGATTGCAATCTCGTGCATCAGATGTTGCACGAAGCCGGCGAAGGCCGCGGACGGGCGCGATGGCATGACCTCGACGCGGTCGGCCGTCCCCATGTAACGAATCATTCCCACCTCCGACATCTCGTTCTGCTGCGACTGTCCGTTCGGCATGGTTACGGTCGGCGACGGCGTGAACAGATTGCGCGGGTTTGCGCTCCCGCGGTCGTTAAACACGAGCGCGGCCTGCTGCGACGCGAAGCGCACGCCCGCTTTCTCGGCTTCGAGAATCTCGTAAAGCATCCGCGACGTTTTGATTGCTGCGTGGAAGTCGGTTATGCCGCGGTATTGATCGACGCGGAACGGGTCGAAGTAGTGGCAGAAGTTATGCGCCTCCACGTCCTCGGCGCCGAAGTAAACGCCTTCGCGCGTGACTCGATAAACGCGATACGCGACCGGCTTGCCAAACTCGTCGGTGATGATCCCCTGATAGTAGTTGTCGGACTCAGCGCCGAGCGCGTTCGGATTTCCGATGCGCGTCCCTGGAACCAGTTGAATCTTCAACTCGTCACCTACGCGGCGAATCGCAAAGCCGCAGTCGCCGTCAACCGGGCGCTCTTCGCATCCGAGCTGCACGAGCTTCTTGAACGTGTGCCGGCCAGTCACATCACACCGCTTGCACCACTCGTGAAAGAACTCGGAAACGATTTGGTTATAGGCGCGGTCCTGCGTCGTCGGCGAGTATTCGTTCGGCGTAAGGTAGTTCCCGAATTTGCGCGTGATCTCGCGCGCTTCGGGAAAGTTTTCCACGAGGTCGCGCGCTTCCCACATCATCACGACACGCGAGCGCGAGGTCTGCGTCGATTCGCTCGGTTGCCCGTAGGTCTTCGGCGCATAAAGCCGATTCGTCTGCGCCGCGTTGTAGCTGAAAAGCGCGGTCTCGACGCGAGACTGCAAACGCTGTTTGCCCCACGACGGCGCCACGGCTTCAATCGCTTTGTCAATCCACGGGCGCTCTGCGATGACTTTGGACGGGTCGAAGGTTTCCATGGTTGCCAGTGTTAGAGACCGTTAAAACTGACGAACGAGGTCGTGCGCGCCGTGCCGTTTGCGTCATCGAGCGCCCATTGGATTTGACCCAGCATTTGATTGAGCGAATTGAGGTCAGCGCGCGTGACGCTTTTGCCGTTGAGCGAGTAACTTTGATTGCTCAAAACCGCCAAGATCGCGTCGGTTGCCCGCGTCTTGAGAGTCGTCAAAGTCGCCGTTTCGAGACCGAGAAATGGGTTGTCGAGTGCCACGCTGTTGCGCGGCCCGTTAAAACTACCGGCTAGGCGGTCGCCGGAACGTAGCGCACCACGCCCGCAATCGTGGCGATGCAAAGCATCATCGCCGACGTGTCGAGACCGTGATTTGCGGCGTTGCTTTTGACTTCGCGCCACTCCCAGACGCCCGCGCGAACCTCGACCTTGGATTCGCCTTTGAGGTGCTGCAAATACAGCGGGTTCACGTCGTCGGGAAGCTCCCATTTGAGGTCTCCTTTGCCTTCAAGCGCGGTCTGGAGCACGTCCTTGAAGTAGTCGCCGCTCCAGTTGTAGAAGTAAACGTCACCGCCGCGGTAGTCGCTGACCTGCGGATCGGAAAACGGGAAGTTAATCAGCTTGCCCGTCGCGTCGTCCCGCATCGTCCATGTCTTGCGCGCGTGTCCTCGCATCGAGCGCCACCCAAAGTCGGCGCAGTCGCGGTCAACGTCGCTCGGACGGTAGCCGCGGTCCTGCGCAACGCACGCGTCGGCGACCTTGTAACGCAGTTGCAGCGCGCGCAATTGGTCGCGCGTGTCAATGCGCCCGAAGTGCAGCTGTCGGTAACGCGTGCCGCCGTTGGTTGCGAATGCGCCGATCTCGACCCACCAATGGTCAAGCTGGCGGTCGATGGTCATAAATCGGATCGCCTCGTTCTCGATGCCTTGACCTTGCGTGTAGTCGGCGAGCTTGTAGCCGCTCGACTGCACGAAAAGATTCACGGTCTTCTTCTCCACAATCCACGGCTTGGCTTCGCGCTTGGTGCGAAACTCCATCTTCATCCTGTCCTCGCCGCGCTTCGCCCATTGGTTCTCGGCCTCGCAAAACTCCTCCACGAGCATCTTCATCGGGCGAGCAACAAGCGCCTCGATGCGAAAACTTTGGATTTCAGCCGGCGCGTCGGGTCGCTCGGCGATGTAATGCCCAGTTTTGCGCCAATGGTTACGCGTCGCGTCGGTGTCCGGCGACTCGTGGCCGCAGTGGATGCAGCGAAAGCGCGTGCTCTCGACCGCTCGCGCAACGTCCCACGTCTCGTCGTCCCGCTTCGCTGTGCGGTCCCAGATGACTCCGCCGCGCGTTTCCTTGTCGTCGATCGAAGGCTGCGAGAACGTCACGGGATGAGCCTTGCCGCACGACGGGCAAAGCGCGTGCCACTCCTGCTGATTGCCGGCGCGGTAGCTCGTATCCTCGACGTTGCCGACCTCGGCGGACATTTCGGGCGCTTGCGACACGTTGTAAATCTTCGAACGCCCGACCTCTTCAAACTTCGACACGCGCGCGACGGCGTGACCGTAAACCTCCTGCCAGCGCGGGAGCCAGATTTCATCGTTCACCTTGTATCGAATCGACTGCGACTGCTGCGTTGAAAGATTCGCCGGGTTGAGCGAGAGGAAGAATCCGCCGAAGTAAATCTCGGTAGTCATCCGGTTCGGTCCCGGCTTCGGGAGCATCGACGCGACGGGCTTGCACCGTTCGAGCAATGGGTTCAGGCGCGATTTGCAATGCTTCTCGACCATTTCGTCGGTCTGCATCGTCCACGAGATCGGCCCGGCGTCGTTCGCAATCAGCCACGGAATCCAAATGTCAGCGACGAGCGTGCCGCCGATTTGCACGGCCTTGCGGAAATGCACTCGGCGCACGAGTGGATTTTGGAGCGCGTCGAAAATAGGAATCAGCCACGGCGTGATGCGCGCGTTGAACGGTCCCGGCGTTGCGTAGCTCTCGGGGAGCGTGATGTGCTTCCGAGCCCACTCGTAGATCGGAGAGCGGTCGGGCTGCGGGAGGCGCAGCTTGGCGAGGAGTGCGTCGGCAATAGTCATACCGCGACCTTTCCAAACCATCCCGCAAGCAATCGCGCTCCACCCGTGCGCCAAACAATACCGGCAAGCACAACATCGAATTGATCCGTGCGCCCCGCAACCGAGCGCCGCACGCACCACGGCGTAACGCGCCCGTCTCCGTGGTAAGTGACACCATCGCGCACGATCTGCCCGCGCGCATCGTGCAGCGCACGACGGCGGAGCGTGTCGGCATCCGGCCCGCGCTCCATGCGCCGAGCAGCCCGCGTCGCGTGCGACCGCCGCGCCCACGATTGGGCAACGGCGCGGCGTTCGCGGCGGGAGTAGCGGAGGAGGGCGGCGAGCATTAGCGGGCGTTATTTGCTGCAAGTCGGCATATCTGCCTTGTTAGCCAAGAAGGCATCGTGTGCCTCTAGGACCGCGTTTGCCTTTTCCGCGATCTCGACCGCGCCCTCCGCCCATTCCGCGGTTTGCAGCGCGTAGAGTTCTTCGTGCCATGTTATTTGCCGGTCTGTGCGCACGCTTGCGATGTATCCCGCGCAGTGTGCGAGTTCAGCGGCCATTTCTTCCAGCTTCTCGCGAAGCGTTTCGTTCTCGGCTTTGAGCCGGTAGTATCCCTCGGCGACAATTACCGCTGGGTCAGTTTTGGTTTCGGTGCTCATAGAAAAAAGAGGCTAACCATGCACTACAGCGCAACGCCGGGGCTTGGCCCGCAGGGCGATTCCGGCCCCGTCCTCCCGGCGTGGCTGACTGCGGTGTTGGGCGGAAGAGATTCATTCCACACCGTGCCGTAAATTCGATTATCCCAGACGTGGGCGTGGTTGTATTTTTTAGCGCGCTCTTTCGCCCATTCGACGGCGGGCGCAAGTTCATCAAATTGCTCACGCTCCTCTTTTCCGTGTAGCGCGGCCCAATAGCTGTCGTGGGCCACTCCTACGTAGCGTTTCATCGTCCGCCCTCCGCACGCTCGGTCGCGTAGTATTGGCCGAAGCCGCCGAAGGTAAAGCCCGCTTGCTTATTCATGCGCTCGGATAGATCGAGCGCATCGGTCAGCGTGCGAGCGTCGCCGACTTGCGAGATGATTTCCGCGATCTGCTTGCGGGAGTTCCAGAGCTTCAAGACCACGACGTGATTCAGTTTCATACCCTAGACAGAATGCACTTTGTGCAGTATCTTCAAGTCTTTTCTTGCACTTTGTGCAGTTTTCTTTTGACTCTGCTCATGGAGTTCGCCAAAGCTATTGCCGCATTTACCGCCGCCGAGATTGCCGCAAAGCTCGGTTGCCCCGAGCGCATCGTTTACGCTTGGAAGGTTGGCGAGCGCCAGCCGCGCCCTTGGATTCAGAAGTTGATTCTGAAAGAACTCGGACGCCCAACCAAGCGCGACAGACAACCGGCACGAAAGCCCTGAGTGTTCGGAAAGCTGGAGGAAAGCGCGCATCAGGTGGCCGGTGTCTGCCCTTGGGTGTTAGCCAAGGCAGAATCCCAAGCGGCCTGCCAGACTTCGCGCTCTCTGAATCCCTCTGTTTGCTCAATAGCGGAATAAATCGCGCTCATGCGGACGGGGCCGGATTCGTTACTGCCGTCCGCCACTTCGTCGGCGTATATTTTATCGGCCAGCGCGGTCATGCGTGCGAGTCGTTCAGCGTGGTATTTTGCGTATGCTTCGTTTGAGTTCATAAAGAAAAAGGCAGGCTAACCAGTCGTTACAGAGAACGCCCATGATCGTCACAGGTTGTGCTAGGCTAAGAGGCTGGGCGTCTCTGAACTTCGGCGTTCTCTTGCTTGCCGGATGGCAGGCGATAGCGCCGAGAGTCGATGACATCGAACAGGTGAGAGGCCGCGGCGCGGCTTATGGTGTCCAGTCCCGATTCGGCCCGCGCGGAGTTCACTTTATCTTCGACGTAAATTAAAAATATATCGCGGTCTATGAAATAGGCTTCGGCTGTTTCGCCGCCAGCAAGAGAACCAGTCGCCAGACGCGAACGCTCACACTGACCCTGCGGTTCGGGCGGCGGGAGTTCGCTCGGCCATTCGAGCTTCCGGGCCGATGTGGTCTGCGATGCGTCGATTGCTTGCACGGGCGGCAGCGTTGGAGTGAGTGTGATCATGGTGCGTTCTTGTGAGCGTCCGTCAGCTCCGTGTTGGCCCGACGCTGACGGCGCACCCACGCGGCGAACGCTGAGGCTTGGCTGATACCTTTGGCCGCGCACCACGCGGAGAAGCGGGCCGCGATTGAGGGCCGCACGCGCACCGTCACGCCGACGGCCCGCTGGTCAGGCGGGAGCGGCTTGCGGCCGGCTCCCTTTCGTTTGCCGCCGGAGGTCATTAGTTGAGCTCCGAATCCCGCGAACCGTAGAAACGGACGCTGCCTTTTTTCACATTGCCCTTGGAGTCGAGCGCAACCGTGAAACGCTCTTCGTGTTTTCCGAAGCGCACGGCCTTGATGTCGAGCGTGCTGCGGTCAGAGCGGACCAACTCCATGCCGGTCAAGGTCACGGAAATCATGGCGAGCTGGGCGGTGATTTGTGCGATGTTTTTTGAGTTCATGCCCAAGACCATATTCACACTTTGATTGATTGCAACACTTATTTCAAACAATTCAAAGGCTGATCGCCTGCCCCTTGGCGTTTTCCGCCCCGTATCATGCGGCAAGAAGACGAACCGAGTTTTTCTTGAGCTTTCCGGTTTTGGTCACGTCAGCAGTAAACCAGCGGCCTTCAGCGTTTTTCACTACGATGTAACTGCCTTCGTTTTTAACGAGCTTGATTGCAGAAGAGCGGCCAAGCAAGAACTGGATTTGAATGAGGGTATCGGTGAGGTTCATGTGTCAGAGCATTCACGCCGTTTGATTGATTGCAAGCACTATTTCAAACAATCGCATCCGCCTCCCGCGACTGCGCCAGCGCATCACCCTGGAACTTCGCGATGTTGCCGTTGATGACTTCGCGTATCTCTTGCAGGATTTCCCCGCCCTCGACGTTCGCCTCGGCTGCGTTCTTGCCGGCGACGCGCGGCCCTAGCTCGACCTCCAGCTTGAGGCGAAGGAGCAGGTCGAG
>Ga0209191_1000642_pt1 | contig 26270 bp, 34 predicted proteins | sample S_130626_EF_Meta_FD_187320 | JGI IMG/M metagenome (GOLD analysis project Ga0209191, IMG submission 187320) | Freshwater microbial communities from Lake Simoncouche, Canada to study carbon cycling - S_130626_EF_MetaG (SPAdes) (version 2) | ecosystem: Environmental > Aquatic > Freshwater > Lake ...
CTACGGCTCGGTCAAGCCCAAAGCCTATATATACTTTCCAAGCCGAGACACAAAAAATCTTTTTGGTTATTTTAGATGGATTTTAAGGGGATTATGCGGAAGATTATATTTTTAAACTTATGGAAAATAAAAAAAATTGAATTGGATTTTACTTTAAAAGAAATGTGTAAATCAAGCAAGCAAACGGAACAACGAAAGCAAAAATGGAATCTTACTACGAAAAGATGCTCTCCAAGCACACGGCGATTATCGTTGAGCGATATTGGGAAATGGAACGCTACGACGCCAATGATTGCTTACACGAGACTCAGGCGGAGTTTTATGAATACGTCAAGGAAAACGCCTTCCATTCACTCCTCTTTTTCAAATTCAAAAATACACAAGAGATTAATGAGTATATGGAGCAGATGTGGGAGGAGAAGAAAGAACACTCAAAGGAGGAAAATAAGGAGGTTGAGGTGGATTTGGATTCTGAGCCATTTTGTCGTGATGAAGATTGGGATATGGAATTCCACGTCAAGCAAATCCTTAAATCTCAACAGCACTATGAGGAGTTGGATTTTGCGGAGAAGTTGGGAGAGTCTATCAAGGAAATGAAAAACAAGGGAGAGACAATCACAAATAAAAAGAAACACTACCTAACCCAACTGAAAGCACACCCACTCTACGACCTAATCGTCTTTATGTGTTGGGGTAATTTGAAAGTGATTCACTGGGAGATTGACCGATACTGGAAGGGAAACTAAACGTAATCGCATTTTGAAACACTAACCCCATCATAACGGAAAGGCTTACCACAGCCAAATATGTTATTGTTTTTTATTAATTCCTCTAACTCCGCTTTGGTTGCGTGTGGATTTACTGGACGATAATCCAAGTAATAGGCGTGGCGGAAGATAGAGCAATTAATCTCTAAAATCTCTACATAGTCATCGCAATGGGGGCATTTTATTACGCTCATATAGTAAGATAGGTTTTGTTTCAGGGGGTTTAATAGGGAAGTAATAATTCTTTTCATAACTACACTTGAAAATATTATCCAGTTCCTTTCTACAATCAGACCTTACCATAAAACACTCTCTATAAGCCTTGCGTTGTTCCTCACAATCCATCTATATATATTAACTTTTGATTATCCTTTAAATTTGTAATATAGACTACATCAAAAGGACTACGTTTATTATTTTCCCCGCCTTTTTCAAATTGTATCCTCTTACGTGGGACAATGATGGTGACTTTGTCTCGGAGCGGAGAAAAATATTCCCTCATCATCAGGGACAGCGGAGCGATAAAGAGGAAAGGCTTTTCTGTATCTAAGGTTGAGACAAATTGTTTCATTTTAGAGAAAGGAGGGTTCGTAACTACCATACTATACATAGGTTTATCTGTAAAAAAATCCCCTGTCCTACTAACTACCTGACAACCCATCTCCCTAAGGTCTGCGTCGCTATGGCTCGTATCATTCCAAAATGGTTCATAAATTAAAATATCCTTTGGAATAAAAGCCTCTACTGCTTTCCATACCTCTTTTGGTGTGTTGTAATCGTCACGCTTAGGCTTAGCCCTTACCTTTTCCTTGTTGTGTTCTGCTTGATTAAACATTATAATATTTATACTATAATGTTTTTAAAACCTTTTATACTTATCTCTTTCTAAAAAGTCCATTAGTATCCTGTCATTGTCTCGGGTGTCGTCAGAAAAAATCTCATTATAATTTTCTATCTTATCTTTCAGGCTTCCCTTCTTGTGTTCTATCCACCAATGTAATCCGAGACAAAATAATCCACAGTAGGTTGATTTAGGGTCTTGTATCTCTTGTGTGTTTCTATATATCTTTAATCCTTTCAAAAATGACTCTATGTGTTTCGGGGCATATTGGACGCCGAAGGGGTCATAATAGACCGCTTCACCGTTGTCAGCAATATACAAGAAGACCCAATGAGTTCCTTCTTCTCCGTGATTAGCAAGATTGATATAATAGCCACCACAATACTTTTTAGACGGGGTTTCGTCCTTACTAAAACAACCAACTAAATCTAAACCTAATAGCATACAATACCTTTCTATGTCCTCATTTGATATAGTTCCGTGTAAGCCTTTTAATCTTGGCATCTACTTTCTATATATACGAGAAGATTTATGGGTAGAGAGTTTATTAGTTCCTGATAGTTGGCTGGTTGCTGGGACGAAAGGACGCATCGCCTGTGAGTTAGGGTGAGCGTAGGGACTTCCCAACTGTGTTGTTCCTGAATTTTGTGCTGTGATTGCGGTTGATAATGCTCCTGCGGTCATAAACGAACCGCCAGCAGGCATAAACGAACCGCCACCAATTCCATAAGCCTTAATTTTATCTACTCCTTTGTCTCGGGCAGCCTCCGCAAGAGGACGCACGAAGTCCGTCACGGGACGAATATCATTTAAAAAATCACTAAACCTATAACCCTTACCACGCATCTTTTTAAACATAGCATAATCGGGGTGACCCATTCCATAACCTTTAATTTTTTCTACTCCTTTGTCTCGCCCTGCTTCCGCAAGAGGACGCAGGAAGTCCGTCACGGGACGAATATCATTGAGGAAGTCTCCAAACCTGTATCCTTTTCCTCCCATCTGTGGTTGGGGAACAGCCTCGCCCAAAAGCGATTCGGCATTTGTTGGAATACCTGTTGGGGACTGATACGCACTAATACGAACACCCTTTCCCTTTTTCATTGCGGACATTGCTTTTTTCATTAGGTTTTCCGCCATAGGAACGAACTCCCCCATCTCGTGAATCATATCAGGTTTTAGGGTAATTTTTCCACCACGTTTTAGAGTGCGATGCTGAGCCTTTGACATTTTAACACGAAGACCGTCGCCAAGTGCTTTTACATTACGAACACCACGCTTTCCAGCACTACCGATGTCGTCAAACAAGCCACCGCCTTCTTCGTCGGAACTATCATAGCCACTCATTTTTCTAACACGGGGCATATATTATATTATAAGATTTTATACGATACGCATTCCACTTCGGACATCTACCACAATCTCCTTTTCAAATTCACAGAAGACCAGCATCGTTGGTGCGATTCCGCCCGCAATCGTTCCGAGCAACTGGATAGACTTGGATACACCGTCCTCGCTTGGAAGGTGGCGAGAGACGTTTCCGTAGTAGTAGCGGTAGAGACGCTGGAAGTCCATCTGTGAGATTTGTCCTGAACCAAGCGAAGTGGTAAGCGAACCGTTGAGTTGATTGGACGAGCAAAGTTGCTCCACGAACTGCTCGTAGTCGTAGTAAAGTTGATTGATGAAAAGATTTTTACCACTGACTTGGATTTGGAAGTTCTGGATTATGATTGGGTCAGGAGTTCCGCCCGACGAGGAGAAAGGAGATTGGAGTGTTCCAACTGCGGTAGATTGGTAGTTTCCAGTTCCAGTAGTTGTTCCATTACCATTCGTGTTTCCTGCTGTATTGGTTGGGTTATTAATAAATCCCATAGCAACGATACTGCGAAGATTTGGAATACCGTTCGTAACAAGAACCGAAAATGTCTGACCTACTGCGAGGGCAGTTGATGGAACAGTGTATTGGAAAATATCATTGTAGATAATCTTTTTAGTAGGAGCAAGGGACAAGTAACGAGCCTCAGCCAATGGTGCGAAGGTGTAAGCAGGACAGTAGAGACGGACACTGGTGATTGGTGCGGACAGTGGGGCGGCGGTAATTACTCCGCCTCCCGCCGCCGCTGGAACAGTAACAGCCGAGAGGAACTGAGTCTTCGCAATAGAAAGCGTGTGGAGGATTCCTGCTGATGCTCCCGCAGTTCCACCCAAGTTTTCACTTCCCTGACCGACGTCGCAAGAAGCAATCATCACGGGGTTAGTCTGACCGCCTCCCAAGATGGTTGGCTGACCTACGAGTCCCATAGACCCTGCGGTGATGGTCGTTGCTCCGCCGATGGTGGAAGGAATAACCACTTGTGTGTTGAAAGACTGGGTTAGGAACTGAACCTGATTGGTATTCATATATAAACGCATTGTTGAGCCTTTGAGGAGAGGACACTTGGCGAAGAAGTCGCACACATCTTTAAGACGCACGACGGCTGGGAAAATAACGGAACGAGTAACTGCGGTTGCGGTCACACAAGACATAAACACAGCATTAAAAGAAGTATTTGGGGTTGCGGCAGCCAAAGGAGTTGCTGACGACGAAAGAGACGACCCACCCAAAAGGAAGGCTTGATTGCTTCCACGATAGGTTGAGTCTGAGCCGTCATTCGCATTAAGGCTGAAATTCAACCACTTCTGTCGCTGGTAGAGACCCGTGTTTTGGAGAGAATACAAAGACGAGGAAGCCATATCCACAGTCGTCTGTTGAACTGACCTGACTACCGTGATGGGGGCAGCCGTCACGACAGCGTTAGACACAATAGGAAGGAACATACCGTTACGGTTATTACAGAGACCGCAACCATAAGAACCAAGACTATTGGTCGCACTGTTCGCAGTAGCATTAAACACCCAAGACGTGCTTGTATCGGGACAGTAGCCAGTCACCGCACCCCAATTCTTTACATCGGCATCACTCCACGAGGTGTGAGCCTTAAACGAACTAAATACATTCAAAAAGTTAGATTGCTGAACGATGGTTGAGTTATTAAATTCAACCGACATATTGTGGAGAATATTCCAGTAACCACACTTCATACCCTGAACCCAGTCCAACTCAGTTCCCGCACCAACAGCAGCCGACGCAGCCGTCCAGTCCATTTGGAGAATAAGTGGAAATAAAAGGAACGCTTCCGACCAGTTAAGATACGCTCCTGAATTACTTAAAGAGGTTGTATCCACGACGACCTGACCCGTGTAGGACTGGTTGTTGTTGTCATTGACGTATAGCCACTGTTTATCAACGAAGTCATTACCAGCGACCTCACTATTTAGCGATTCTTCCATAACAACAGAGTCCATATAATATACAATTAGAAAATAATCTCATACCCTTTATTCAAAGACTAAATATTTTTTAGGTTTTTGTTTAGAGATACGCAACTCCCTGAAAGGAGACGAGACATCTACCTCAAAAGGAATTCCTGAACCTGACTTACGCTTGTCTGTCATAGCCATTTTTTGATGTCTGTATCCTGATACGTGAGAACGCCCGTGCGGGGTTTTTCGTAGAAGCGAGACTCTCATTACTATACCATTACATTATTTTCTCTTTACTTCGTCTGCGTCCGCCAAGCACAACGTAATAACATAGTTAGGGTCTTGAATCACAACAGGGCGATTGGCTTGGTCTGTGAGTTGAACCCGAAAGGTTGAATACTGTCCTTTCAAGATAGGAATAAAAGAAAACGAATAGGGCGTGATACTGAATTGTTCTCCAATCGTTCCTTGTGGAGCGAAAGCATAAATAAAGGTATTTGGAACAGCATAGTTGTTATTGACAAGAGAGCAAGATAGAATATAGGACGACAGAGGAGTAATCTGCGGTGCGAAGGTTGAGAGAACACTTACATTTGTCGCCGTGACCCTTGATGTTGGGAATGTTCCCGCAGCGAACCCAACCAAAAGACCAAAGTTATTTGTCGCCGAAATAATAATTTGAGGACAGACGCTTGACGCAAGAAGAGGGACAGTCCAAGTCGCTCCTGCGGGTAGTGTATAACTTGCTGGTGGGTAGGCTGTCGTGTTACAAGCAAAGAAATTCATTTGAATGCTATACGTGGAAGGATTGGTTGTCAAGCCAAAAAACCACACATATTCACCTGCTAAATCAACAAGGTAATGTAGGTTGGTAAGCATCACACTCCTGATATAGTTTTGAATAGCCGTCGCATCATAAAACCCATCGGGAAAGGTGACGGTATAAACCACATTGTCTATCCAGCGATACTGAACGACGTTGTTGTTATTGGCGGCGGTAATATTAAAGGTAGAGTAATACATCGTAAGAGACTCCAACGCAAGATAGGTGTCGTCTAATGTAACTGAACCTGCTGGGAAGTTGTATTCCAAAATGGAGTTGTTGCTATTAGGGACGATATTCCTACTGTTTAGAATCAAAGTCCTCATTTATATACCTATATAAATTTATTTTATATGTCTTTTAAATGGACTGGAATAAGTATTTTCCTAAACCTGAATACGTTGAGAAGCACGGTTGCTGTGGAGACATCGTGGAAGACGACCTGATTTTAGTCTGTAACAAGTGTCATAAAATATTCCCTTATTTAATAGACGCAAAGCATAACTACGACGAGCATATCCCAACCGTCCAATACAAACCCATTAATCACTTGAAAGAGAGGTTAGACCAATTACAAGGGATACAAAATAAAATTATTCCTGAACCTATTATGCTGTGTGTAATGGGCTGTAAGTCTATCCCTGAGATACACGAAGCACTAAAACAAAACTACCTTAGTGAATATTACGAGCATAAGTATTTGATTGCTTCTAAACTGGGAATAAAACTACCCACCTTATCCTATGAGGAATTACAAAGGATTTATCTTCTATTTAATAACTTACAAGTCAGAAAGAAGGCTGGGAATAATTTACCTTACCATTTTCTATTGTCAAAATTTTTTAAACAGATTGGTCGTCAAGACATCTTACCGTATCTAAATGTTGTTAAAAACAAGCGTAGATTACAAGAATACGAAGAATATTATCTTTCTATATTTTAATGAGTCTATCAGCAAAGCAAGAAAAGAATAGACAACTCTATGAGGAACAATTACGTGTCGCCGCCCAAAACGACGCAAACATTGCTGAGACAAGGAAACTGGCTTTTCGTGGAGAAGTCCCAGCCCTGACCGCACAGGAAGACGCTTCCGCCGAACAGTTACAAGCCGACGAAGGCTTCCAAACCCAACAGGCGATTAACAACTTGCTTACTACGTTTAAACTACCCGAGACACAGAAGATTATCTCGTCCCTTACCTTAGACCAAATTGCTGGGCTGAATGCTGGGTGGAAAAATATCAAGAATGGTTTTGAGTCGCAATTCACTACTCCGAATCTACGGACGGTTGGGTCGTTCATTCCCTTTTTCACCAAGTATCAAAATACCTTGACTGATGTTAATACAAACCAAAGGGTTAATAACATAAAATCCATAATCCCCACTATTGCTGAGATTGATAGGGCTGTTAATTACGCCAGAGCAAACCTCCAATCCGCAGTATCGGGGACGTTCGCAGGGGCGGTTAAAGACTACCGTGATGTCATACCGAAAGAAAGTGACTATAATAAAATTGCGAAATACACTCCTAAAAGACAACAGGAACTATTAGAACTTATCCCTGAAAACGCACAGATTAAAAGCCAATTTGATTCATTGTCCCAAGACCTTCTATCAAGTTCCATAACGAACAATGAGAAAGAAGACTCCATCGTTCCACAATTAGTAGCCTTATTTTCCAGTGTCACAAGAGACGAACTTATAGCATTAGCAAGAGTAGGAATAGAAGCACAAAAAGGTAAGGGTTTAAAAATTGGTAAAGGAATTCTTATTGAGAAAGAGCCTAAATACTGTCATTTTGGAACTTTTGTTATTAGCAAGAATAAACTAAGGGATAATGTCCTACAAATCAAATATCAGTCAGGTGCTTTGGTCTTTCCACAGCAAAAGGTTAGTGAGGCTTTATGCGAATGGCTTTTGAGTTTTTTGGAAGAAGGAAAGCCAAGCAAGAGCCTCTACACTGCTGTTCCTGCGGACGAAAAAATATTCATTGAAAGAGTGCTACACAAGGCTGGTATTTGGAATAAAATGACTGGAATGGGCTGGAAGCCTACCAAAGATGTCTCGGCGGACGAAGACGAGCGACGCTTTGAAATCCTGAAAGGGATTCGTGGGGCTGGTAATGACAATCCTAAGTTGAGAGAAGAGTTGAAAGGATTGCTTGTTAAATTCCATAAGCAAGGACGCATCTCCAAACAAAAACTTGGAGAGATTCTTTTTGATTTGGCTTAAAGACTACTTGTAGTATTATAGAATGGAAAAAATCCGAGACATAGTAATCAAACTTCCTCCTGATAATAAACAAAAAATCTTTTATGACTTTCGCACCAACTTACAGTTGGATTGGAGCGAGATGGAAGAAATCGTCCAATACATAAGACGGACAAAGCAGATACAAGTTTCTCTCATTCAACAAATGCCTTTTCAAGCACAACTGCGACTGGCTTGTTATTTATTGTATGACGAAATAAATCCTGTCGTGTATCCGCCTGTGGTTCAAAAAGTTCCAAAAGTTCCAAAAGTTAAAAAGGGAAAAAAAATTGAATTGAAAATTGCTTAAATAGAAATGTGTAAATCAAGCAAACAAAATGGACGAAAACAAAACTCTCGCTGAAATGGTTGCTGAAAGGAAGAAGACTCCACGACCACGAAAACTCAAAGAAGAACCTCTGGAAGCGAAGATGGTTTTAGGAAAGTTGTCTGTGGCGTGTCAGGAGCGAGACCAAACCCAACGCTGTCTTGACTACACTCAACAAACCCTCTACAAGTCTAACAACAAGCAGGTTGAGACATTCGGTAGGCTATACAGATACGAAGGTAAAGAAGTCATAGAAGAGACCCTTGAATACGCAGAGAAGAACGGTTTATTTATCCAATGCGACAGCAAGTTCATTGGACTCAAAACAAAAATCTCTCCTGTCGTAAAAGGTAAGAAAGAATTCCTCGCACATCTCACGCACTACAATAGGTTTTTGAAGAAGGCGAAGGAAGGTGACGTTCCTGAGTCTTACAAAGGTAATTTTCTCTACAAATCATTCAAGCCCCAATTTGACGCACTCCTCAAAAAGAATCCAAAGTCATTCACCTGTCTTGAAGACCTTTTCAACTTATCGGAAGGGTCGCCCATCTAAAAAAATTGAATGCTGTTTTAACCTAACCTTTTTTTATAAGATGTATCTCCCTGATGAACTATTCGCTATTGTTAAAGAGTATGCTGGAATTTATTCTGTTGGAACTAATTTTAACATATCCAAAGTCAGTAGGGACAAACTGCTCCAATATTACAGTAGCAATTTTAATCGGATAATAAAAAATCCATCTAAGTATAAGGCTGACGTAATCAAGCGGACTATTATGAACGATATTCGTTTTAAAATGACCGAAATGAAGTTGGTTTATCTTTGGAATCTCTGTAATCCAATCAAGGAGAAAGCCCCACATCTCAAAGGAGAACTTGGCGAACATATCTCTTGGAGGGATTTTGAAGCACACGAAACTTGTCTCGGCGAGATTGTCGGGTATTACAAGAATTCTTATAGGGTTAAACGGTTTCAGACAGAGGTCACCAAAGTTGAGACACACCATTGTCATAGAAAGGTTCAAGGTAATTACACAGACGACATTGACCCCATCACTTTCACGACGCACACTTTCAACAAGAAAAAATACTACAAGGGGACTTACAACGTTCAGAGTTGTAATTATTTAGCAAGCGAAGAAGGTCATAGGGAATGTTTTACGTCTTGGACTCACGAGTTTAATCCAAACTACAATCCATACGCTATTGTAACTTATCACGATTAACTTTTTTTAACTTTTGATTCATAAAAAAAAATTGAATTGAAATTTTAAGTTATTGAATTCAGTATCTTAAAAGCAACAATGTCTAAGTTTTTCGTCATCAACCCTAATGGAAGCATCTCCAATGAAGTCCCGATATTTATGCGGGACGACGGCGACGCAGAACTTGACCGTCGTGGAAAGGAACTTGAAATCTACCTCGCTCTTCTCACTCGTGACCCTATGAGGATGCTTAGCAAGACGAGGGTTGGGTTTAATCCTGAGACGGAATCTCCCAAAGAAGATAAGGCTTGGTGGGAGTCCCAAGATACACGACTTGAAATTCTGTTTTGGGCTTCTGGCGACCATAAAGTAGATGGTGAGGATTGGTTCAACGGAATCTTTGGAAGCCGTTGGACTGACAAGGTAATCAACGGTCGTGAAACTCGCATCGCTTTCTATGCTGACAAAGGACAATACAAAGGAAAGGACTACGCACTAATCTTTAACTAACTCACCAAAGGATAAATGATGCTAATTCCCCTCTAATCCCTTCTTTTTTATGTCTCAACTTATAAAGCCTACGACGCTCGTCTGCGTAAGCCTTTCCATACTCTTCCAAGTAGGTTGCGTAGTCCTTGTAATCTTTATGTCCGATGCTTGTCAAATACTTATCGTCCTTAAACACGTCCAGTTTAAAATTACCTTTGGTTGATGGCTTAATCGTTAGTCCTAACTTTTTTGCTTGGGCGACTTGATACGACTTGATAGGATACATTATATTTACGATATATATATGAGTGCTTGGATTCAACACGTTAAGGCTTATGCGAAGAAGAACGGCGTAAGTTACAAGGAAGCGATGAAGGGAGCAAGCAAGACCTATGGCTCAGGTATTAACGAAGACAGGATTAAAGCAAATATAGCAAAACGAAAGGCGGTTGCCGAGAAGCGAGATGACGCACAATCCTTTTTATCAAACATAGCACAAAAAGCAAAGGAACTTCCTCAAAAAAAATTAAAAGTTTTAAATCCAACACAACAGGAATATATCAAAAAAATTATAAGTGAAACAGACTCAGCGTTATTTTGGATAGACCTACAAGAAGGATTTTCAGAAGAAAGTAATGTTAATAATCTCAAAAAAAATAAAACTTGTGTAAAATTGTTGAAGAAACTCTCAGATTTATTAGATAAATTTAAACTCAGAAGGATAGAATACGGTCACGACGAAGAACCCTTTGGAATGAAACATTGGGGATATTGGAATCAAGAAGCACCCCTCCATAAATGGAGTAAAAAAAGTCCTGAATTAATTAAAAAAGCAATAGAAGAAGTGACTACTATTTTGGAGGATTATATGGCGTCTGATGCTTGAAAGGGTAATATTAAAAATTGAATTGACTTTTAACCTTTCTTTTTATTGTATCAAAGATGCCTTCCTATGCGTCCTACCCGACAATCCATTTTATATGCCCTACTTGTCTCGTCAAGAAAGAGGCTAAGGAACAAAAAGCAATTAATCTGTTTAAAAAACTACACAGGAAGTTCTGCGACTTTCCTGATGACAAAGGTGTGAGGACTACTAACCACATTGATGCGAGCAAGTCTCCTAAACTGCGACCATTTATATTTTATGAGAAAAAAAATTGAATTGACTTTTAACCTAACCTTTTTTGATAAAATGCCTCACTACACTACCGAACAAAGCACTAAGATGCTCCACTTTGTCATCAACGATATGCGGGATAAAGAAACTACATTTACTTATCGTCGTGACGTCGGGCGTATGTCTTGTCTCACCAACGACGACATAAAGAGCGAAATGAAACGTTGGAGACAGTTGAAAAAAGAAGACAAGTTAGTCATTCAACCGTGTAATAGTTACGACATAAAGATTAAAGGTAAGGACTGGTTTATCTTAACCGTCCAAGCCTGTAAGGACAACGACATTCAAGACGTAGGTATAGACCCCATCGGTCTCGCAGTGGAAGTCGGCGTTTTAGTGACAGGATACTTATACTTCTTTAACAACAAGTCTAACCGTGACGCCACTCAAACTTATGTAATGAAAAATTGAATTGACTTTTAACCTAACCTTTTTTGATAAAAATGCCGAAAGGAAAGCAAGAACGTATCCAAGCCATCGTGTTTAACTATCAGTGCGGTGAATGCGACCAATACAAAGAGTTTCAAACCGAGAAGATGCGAGACAAGTTCTTCTACCTACATCAAAGGTTTTGTAAGTGCGAAGAAGACATAGGAGGTATTACTACTAACTTCTATAATCGTAAGCCTGCTACAAAGATAAAATAAAATTGAATCTGACTTAACCTTTTGTTTTTTTATAAAAAGATGCCTAAGGGAATCAAGACACACGCTGGATTTATGACGATTGAATACACCTGCGAGTGCGGACTAAAAAAGAATTGTAAAAGTGATAGGGAATGCGATAATTACATAAGGCTACATTCAAAATACTGTAAGAAAGCAAATATATTAGACCACGTTGAAACTGTGACGGTAAAAGGTATAGTGAAAAATCAACACATTATGGGTCAGGGAAAGGTAGTTTAAGGGTCGGCTCTCGGTCTGTAACTTTTCCTGTAATTTTTTTCCGCAAGAGAGTAGAGAGGTCTAAATAGAACCTACTATAAGAATAATAAGGTTACTTATAAAAAAATATTACATTGAAATAGAATAATAACCATCTGGTAAGAAGACAGGATACGGATTATATCCTTTGTCTTGTCTGTGTCCTGTATCCTGTCCTGTCACTTCACCAGCGTGTTCCAAAACACAAAACCTTTTTGAGCCGAGCCAAATTTTTTTTATAAATCTTATAGTAGGTTTCTAAAAAGCAAAAAAATGCTCCACAGGATTTTTATACAGGAAAAGTTACGAGCCTTCGCCGTCCTGTTAATTATATAATATCCTGTATAATAATATAGAGAAACCTGAATATATGTATGTAGAATGACAATGGTTTCAAAAGACGAAAAATTAATCCTTATCCGAGAACTTGGTGAAAATCCGTCACTTTCTGAGAAACTGGACTTCTTGAAGAAAATCTTTGACCCACGCTTTCCTAATACAATTAAAAAGATTACACGAGAGAGTCTGTCTGATACAAATAATCAACGGACTGTATTTTCTCTATACGCAGAGCATACAACTCCTGAAAAGATTGATGCTATGGAAGTGTCACGGTTATACTTTTTAGAACAAGCAAAAAAGGAAAACCAAAGGAAATGTCTCAACTGTTCTAACGTAAGACAGCAAGACGAATTTGTTAAATATTGGGCGAAGTGTATTTTTTGTTTAGATATGACCGTTGAGGAAGCCAATGAGAAAGGAGCAGAGCGAGACAGAAAGAAAGCAGAGGGTATTTTATGCTCTACCTGTAACAGTCGTAAGTGTAAGGAAGAATTTGGTATTAAAAAAGACGGTAATTATAGTAAAACCTGTATAAAGTGTATTGACAAAAGGAAGAAGAAGAAGCCTGAGGAAACACCCGAACCTACCTGCGAGGATTAGACTCCACCAACCCTTCTCCCAACTCGTAACGGTTGATTACCCTGTTAAGTCTTACATTCCTACTCACATAGCCTTGAATCTTGTTTTCGTCGCTCATTCCCTGTTTCATACGGTCGCACTTCTTTGAGTGTAGTTTAACAAATAAATCCATTGTCTTTTTGGTCTTGTATTCACGCCTCATACCGCAGGGACATTCAACGATTTTAAACGTTCCAACGCATCGCATTCCTTTTTGTGGGTCTTGTCCTGACATTTTGCTTTTTCTCTTTTCAAATACTTATTTTTTGAATTCAACTTTTTTTATTTTTGAACTTATCAGAACCTGTGTTCCATTTTGTGTTTTCGTCCAGCAATTAAGTTTTTGACTTCGTTTATTTTTCGGAGGGACTCCTCTTTGGAAGGCTTCTTCTTGCGTATCGGTGTTCTTGGGACAGCGTGTTCTTTTTCCTCAGGATTTATGCTGTAAGCATTTTTGAGTTCCTTTTTCATATCGGCGATTTTGGCTTTTGAGTCCATATTAATTCCGTATCTTGATAAGATGTCATTTAGTTGGTGTTTAGTAAGCCTGATAGGTAATTCCGTGATAAAAACACCGAAGCCTTTGTCTTTCACAATAAAAAACTTATCGTCCTGTTGTCTAATAACCATACCGCCGTTAATCAGTCCTCCTTTCGTTGTTCGCATATATAATACAATTAGATTATCCCTTATACCATTGGTTAGGGTCTATACCACAACCCTCAGGTAAAGCACCTTCTTTGACGGGTAATACATTAATGTCGTGAAACACACTTATAAGCCAACACTTCCTCTTACAAGTATCATAAATGTGTGCGTATTTATTAGTTAGATGTGGAACTAATTTTTTTAATTCCCTTTCTAAAATAGGCATTCTTTCCAGTAGTTTATTTTTTATGTCTTGTTCCTCCTCGTCAGTTGTCTCGTGTTTCCAACCAAGATACATAATGGAAAGATTATAGACAAGGGTATAAAATACACAGAGGCGAGTCAAGGGTTTTTGAGACAACGTGGGGTTCGTATTTTCGTTTAACTCATTTACATAAACAAGAGGATTATTTTCCAAGATAATATATCCATCAGGACTTACCAGTGGCTTGTATGTATCTAAGGCTCTCGCAATAAAACGGTAGAGACACATATCGTCGTTCGGGGATTCTCTGTATTCTTTTTGTGCTTCTTCCATTACAATATTATATAGTCTTATTTTAAATGAAAGTTGCTGAACTAAAAAAAATACTTGATGCGAACAAAATCACCTATCCGAAAAAAGCCAAGAAGGAAGATTTAATCCAGTTGGTTAAAAATATTATTCAGGAATTAAATCCTAAAAAAAAGGAGGTGAAAAAGGTGGAAGTAATCCAGCCTTATGTTGCTCCACAGAGGGATACAACCCATTTAGTTTCCTTCGCCGACCGTGAATCAAAAAAATATACTGAACCCCTTCCAACGAAATCCGATTGGGAAACTTATACCACAAAGACAGGAGAGCGACGTGTCGGAACGGTTGATGAGGGAGAATTTGAACGAGCAAGACAGCGTCGTGAGCGAGAAGACCGAGAACGACTGGAAGAAATACAACGGGCGATACAACGAGGATATACCGCACAAGAAGCCGAAGAAGCACGTCGGTCAAGGGAACTTGCTCTCGCCACTCACCCCGTAGAAGCATCGCTTACAGGAATCAGGGGCTTTTTAACAGAAGAAGAAGGACTACGTCGTTTAGAAGCAGGAATAGAACCACCACGAGTCAAGGTTGGAACAATGACACCAGTAGCCATTCAAAAACGAGGTCAAGATTTAGAAGATAAAGTATTGTTAGAACAAGTATTAGTGGAAAAAAAGCCAATACCACCACTACCACCACGACCTAAATCAAAGGTCGCCTTTGGAAAAACAACCGTTCCTACTGAACCACTAAAACCTCCAACTCCTCCACCAAGCCCTCGTCGGTCAGTAGCCGTAGAAGACGTGAGTCAAAATCCAAAAAAGCGTCCTGCTCCATCTGTCCGCAAAGCATCTGAGCCACGCTCCGAGCCAGTGCGAAAAGTAACAGAAGACGATGTATTACGGTCAGGTTTATTGGAAGCCGTTGGGGCGAGAGAACCTTCCGTCAGCAGAGCATCGGTTCGTCGTGGCTCTTACGGTCGTTCAGCATCGCACGACACCCAGCAAGAAAGGTTAAAAGAAATCGTGAGACAAGAAGAAGTGAGACAAGAAAGTATTAGACGAGCAAGCCTTTCAAGACCTGACCCTATTGTTTTTAATGACAGAGCGATTGGAGAGTTTAAAAGCGATGATGAGCCGTCAGCACCTCCTGATGTAACCCCTGAGGTTGTAAGCAATGTATTGGAAGCCCTAAAATTAGCAGATGCTTATCAAGTTCCTCCGCCTTTGTCACGTGGGTCATCACGAGAATCGTCACGGGGTCGCTCCACTCCAAGACCAAGTCCGCCACCAAGCCCACGAACAGAACCCTATACAAATCCGTTAGTTGAATTACTTCCACCAACGAGTATGGCTCGTTCTAAAACTCCAAGTCCAAAGCCACCACCAAGTCCAAAACCAAAAACATTAGAACAAATACAACAAGAACAAGAAGCAGAACACGCAAGACTATTAAAAGCACAAGAAACATTGCGAGAGGAAGCCCTTGCTAATTTTAGATTCCCATCTGAGACACCTGACAGACAACCCACGCCTGCTCGTGTAAGCGACTACGATAGAATACTCGCAGCAACCCTTTTAGCACAAACTCTTCCAAGTGAATCCCAATTCAGACCAAGCGAGTCTGTGGAACAATTTGAACGACAGGAAAAAGCACAAATAGAACTTGCGGACAAGGCACTCGCCGAATATGAGGCACTACGGTTACAATCTCCGTCCCCAGCCCGTAGTCAAAGTCGTAAGAGTCAAAGTCGTGGTCGTTTCGCATCAACACGAGAGGCAAGTTTAGAACCTTTGAGAGAAGGCACAGCAGAGGAAGAGTCCGACATTCCCGAAGAGCAATTTAAATTTATCAAGGAACAAGAAAAAGACGCACCCCCAGACGCACCCAAAGTAAAACGCCGACCCTCTGTTCCAAGACCGCAAAAGAGAGAAGTATCAGCATCGCCCGTAAGACCTCGTCAAAGGACATTAAGCGAGGATTTAATCTCTAAACCTGAAACAGAATTAGGCTTACAAAATTTAAGACAAAAATTCCGAGAGGAAGAAGAAAAAGCACAAGACTACGCAAAGGAACGTATAGCAGAAGAAAAGAAATTGGTTGATAAGGTTCTTTCTAAACCAATACCAAAATCAAGGGAAGGAAAGAAAGCACTGTTGAAAGAAGTAGCAGAAGCAAAGGAAAAATTAGAAGAAATCCAACAGAGTAAGTCAGATAAGTTGGCTGAGACAACTCGCAGGTTGAAAGAAGCAACTGCGAATCTTAAAGAAACAACCCGCTCATCACGTTCATCACGTGAGAGTGTTTTAGAAAGACCAAGACCAAAGCCAACCGTATCTAAATTTTCAGCCCCAAAGACAGATGAAATATTAAAAAGCGAAATACAATCCCTACTTAGTTTAGGGAGTCAAAAGCCAGCCTCACCCAAGCCAAAGCCAAAGACAGCAAAATTCACGTATGAAATTCCAAAGGAAGTCGTCGCTGATAAACCTGAGACAAAGGCAGTCAAGTTAAAAAGTGTTCCAAAAACAAAGACAAAAGAAAAGCCAAGAAACGTAGAAGAGGACGATGATTCTGCTTATGTATTACCTGAATACAGCCAGCCTCCTGTTACAACAGACCCAAAGAAGTTAAAACTCGCAAGAAAAATTAATGAAAAAATAATAGAAGACGCAAAACTCAAAGCACAGGCATTATTTAAGGCTAAGGAAGAAGCAGAACGGGCTAAGTTAGACGCAAAGGAGAGGAAAATAAAAGAGGCACAGGCAGAAGCAGAAGAAAAAGAAAAAGAACAAAGGGAACTTAAAAAGATACGAAAAGAAGCAGAAGAAGAGGAGAAAAAGAAATTAGAAGCAAGACGGAAATTGGAAGCAAAAGCCGAAGAAAAAAGACAAAAAATCAGAGAAGCAGAAGTCGCAAGAGTCAAAGCATTAGAAAAAGCAAAAGAAGAAATCGCAAGACAAAAAGAAGCCGTTAAGGAAAGAAGGTTAGAGCCTCGTGGAGCATCAGAAGAACCTCGTGGAGCAACACCAAGTCGTTTATCCGAACGGCTGGAACGGTCTAAAACGCCTACCCGCCCATCAAATCAGTCAAGACCATCGTCTTTGTCAAGAACCCCGCCAACTCCCGTCCATCAGTATGGAATAGACCCCGTAGCAGATTTAGAGATGGATTTTAATCGCTTACCAAGAAAGAATATATATAACGTAGTAGATAAGGATATGAATAAAAAACAAACAAAAACAATTGCGGAAGATTTTAGGGAATTAATCGCAAAAGCCAAAGCAACCGATGACCCAGTGGTTAAAAGAGGTTTTATTATGTTGGCTGATGCTGTGGTGAATAGGGCTTACACTTTGAGTGATAGGGAAGGGTTTAAACAAGGTTATAATCTCTAACCCTTCTTGTAGGTCTTCCCAGCCTCTTTTAGAGCCTGCTTGTAAGAGATTCCGTGTTCCTTCGCATAAGCCTGACAGTGTTTAGTCCATACACTACCTCCACTAACTACGGAGTCTATCCTCGCACCCAAGTCCGTCACCTTATCAACCAATCCCTTTGTCTTTCGTGGAATTAGTTTTGAGACATCTTGGGTCACAAAGGCTTCGTATTCAGGAGTCATCAGACCATTGGCTCTCAACATAGAAGATACAAATTTTTGACAGTTGTTATTCTCAGCATCATAAGGTAGGAAATCTCCTCCCATTAATTTTTCAGTATTAGCCATCATCTCGTTTAGAGTCAAAGACTTGTCCTTGACAACGTGGAGTTCCTGACCGCTTACCTTTTTAAAAGCCATAGAAATTTGAGCGTTCTTTTCTACAACCAATTCCTTATTATCTATGGTTAATACAAGAGCAAGATGGAAAATAGTATCATAGGGTTTTTCAGCAAGTTCCTTCTTATACTCCCCAAAAGAAGCGATATTAAGCAGGCTTTGTATAGCACTCTTAACTGGTGTGCGAACAATCTTTATCTCGGTAATCGGCATATCACCAACTTTTTCCATAATCGTTCTTACGTTTTTAGAAAGCCTTGAAGCCCCACGAACCACAGCATCAGCCGTGTCCTTTAATTCATTAACCTTATCTTTGACTCTTGTATCAACCGCCGAAATGGAGTCTTTGGCTGTATCTACTGCGGACTGAATTGTCTCGGCGACGGGAGCGGTGGCTTGTTGAACCGTTCCCTGAATGGTGTCCTTGACCTCCTGCGTCTTGTCTGCGACCGCCTGAGACACATTCCCAAACAAACCACTAACCTTTTTAACAAAATCAAAAAGACCATCACCAGTAATCTCTTTGGAGTGAGCGTCAAGCATACGGTAATGTCCCAAAGCAACTTCCTTTTCAGCCTCCCTACGCTTCTCAGCAATCTTCTTTTTGTTAGAAGCAATGGTCTGCTCCTTTTTAACCTTTTTGGCTTCGTCAGCATCGTTATATTTTTTTGAACGTCCCATTATATATAGAATAGAAAAAATTCCATTTAAATGGAATTTAAAATACATATATATATAATGAGTATTTATAAAATTACAGGTGGCGACCTTTGTTATATTGGAAGCACTACTCAAAAAATTAATGAAAGATTTAGTAAGCATAAGGATAATTATAGGGTATGGAAGAAAGGTGGAAAGATGGGACACTGTTCTTCCTTTGATATTTTTGATACTGTTGGGGTAGAAAATTGTGTAATAGAATTATTAGAACAGACCGAGACATTAAAAGAGAGGGAAAGGTTTTATATGGAAAGTATGGTCTGTGTTAATAAAAGAATTCCTAATAGGGGTAAGAAAGAGTATAGGGAACTCCATAAGGAATATTTTACTAATTATAATAAGGAGTGGAGACAAAATATAAACAAGGAAAAAAATATTTGTGAGTGTGGAGGCAGATACACACACACAAATAAGTTAAAACATATCATATCAAAAAAGCATATTAACTTTACTCCTTGTCCCCAGCCTCTAACTCAAAATAATCTTCCCAACCCTTCCGAAACGTCTTCCCTTCCTGATTCTCCAAGTCTATTAGTAGAAACCCACGATTAGCCGTAGATTCCTCATACATATCCTGTATAACCTTTTTTTTGAGACCAAATCCATACTCCCGCATAATCATTTGGAGATTCCGTAATGAACTAACTTGTTTTAGAAGGATATAAGTAACGTTGTTACGAATCATTTTCGGAATCTGGTAATAAGACTGCGAGATGTAGATTAAACTTGCGTTTTTCTTTCTCGCACGAATAAAGTAATCCACCATTGGTGCTTGGTTTTTTTGATTAATCAAGTCGTCCATCACGACAAGGGTCTGTTGTTCTTTGTTAAACTTGTCAAGGTCAGGCATTCCTTCCTTACCTATCTCCCTAATCTCAACTAATTTTCCCTTCTTTTCGTCGCCGTATTTATCGTGTAGATAATTGTAGAGTGGCTCGTCTTTGTTAAGCGTCACGATATAGACTTTTTCAAACGTATCAGGCATTTTGTGTAACAGCGACATAAATGTCTGTGTTTTTCCCGAGCCTGAACTACCAACGATAAGCATACGAAACGGCACTTTAATACCGTGTTCTTTGAAATGGGGATTATGGGATTCAGTCAAATACTTCTTGGGTATTTTCTTATACCAATCAATCGTAGCCATATTTATTATATTACAATATTATAAGATGTCAGTAGCACCGCCACCAGACCCATTAGTTCCAATATTCAATCCACTTTATTGGGAGACGACTGTTGATGGAGGAGGAATAACACCAGCCTATTTGAATTCTAACTTTTTAAAATTCCCCTACGCTCAGGGGCTTGAAAATTTACAAAATACAAACATCGTAGGGACTCTTGCTGTCTCAGGCACATCAACCCTATCAGGAACACTTTCTGCGACAGGAGCAGTCAATCTTGGAGGAGCATTGGTTGCGATTCCAACTTCTCTCGGCGATTACTCAACCGTTACTCCAACAGATGCGACAACAAAAATTCCAACGACGGCTTGGGTTCAGACCGCCATCTCAGCGGGAGGCGGGTCGCCAACCGTCCTATCCTATTTTGGTAATGTAACAACGGGAAGTTTTACACCCGCCATTCCAGCAGGAACAGTAAGAGTAGATATACTTTTAATGGGCGGAGGCGGAGCATCAGGAACAGGCGGAACTGTGTGGAATGGAAGTCAAGCAGGAGTAGCATTAGGAGGTGCTGGTGGTGCTGGTGGTTGTGTTTATATTCAAAAACTTGCTGTTCTTGGAAGCACTACAATCGGTTGTAATATTACAGTAGGAACGTCTGTATCTGCTAATTACACAGGGTCTTATGGAGGAACAAGCATAGCAACTGCTTACTGGGGTGCTAATGGTAGTAATGGGTCTTTCACAGGAGCAAATGCTTGTGCTGGTGGTGCTGGTGGGGCTGGTGGAGGGACGGTAGTTAATGTTCCCGCACAGGCACAAACGGGGACTTCTGGAACAAGCGGAGGACAACAAAATGGTGTAATCCAAACCTTATCACCCCCCCCGTGGAATTTAAGTAATTTAAGCACAACGGGTGGTGCGAACTATCTATCAAAGACTTTTAATAATCAAGGAACGACGCTGGGAGGAGATTCTACTTTAAATGGAACATCAGGAGCATTTACTTATAATACTGGTGGTGTGGGCGGTATTATTATTTGGTGCTACTCTTCTCCATAAATATATCATCAATATATAAATGAGTAACATAAGCACTTATGTTATAGAGGGACAACAGACTATACAGAATACTTCTTTGTCAAAAACGATGACGATAGGCAGTGAGACAATCAACGCCAATGGAACAGTCATTAATCCTAAATTTTTGTCCGCTATGGTGACTAATTCTGTTAATCCAACCAACCTTAATTTAGTGAATGCTATGAGTGTAGCGAGTGCGACTTCCTCACCTGCTTATACCATCAACGTCCAATCAGCCCCTGCGGGTGTCGGGGCTTTATGGGGAATAGATTACGAGACAACTACGTCGGAAGATTTACAATTCACAACGAGTAGTGCTACGGCGGGAGTTAATTTTAATACCGTAGGCGGAACAACTTCTTCAAGAATAAAAAACGGAACGATTGCTTCCACGAGTTCCGCCAATGTCACAACTATCACACCAAGTCAGGTAGAGATTACTGACACGGGTAATGTCCTCAAAAAATCTACCTTTGGAATAATTCAGTGGTTAATGAGGAACGGAGCAACTGCTTTTACGCAATACGACCCTACTGAAATAAATATTACGAACGGTAATGACACGGCAAGGTTCGCTTCAACCACCATTGGAACGAGTAATTCTACAAGCGGTTATGTATCAAGTATGGGTGTAGGAGTGATGTTAAACACACTAAGTAATATTGGAACTCGTATTACTAATGCTGGAATAAACTTGGGTTGGAATACATCAACTTCCACCAGTGCTATTACGATGACGACTACCAATGTAACCAATGGAGTATTAACAAAAACTTGGACGGATATTCTTACGGCGGGTGGTGGAGTGGATACTTTAACACAGGTATTAACGGCGGGTAATACCGCACCAGACTTGTCAGCAATTTTAACCTCTGCTTCTACGACAATTAGAAATACATTAAGCAACACTGGACTAACAATTGGAGATACTGCTCTTCCTCAAAAGTTTTCAAGGTTCGCAATTAATACTTGGGATTTGAAACAAGATAATTCAATCTATTTACAAGTCATACCGAGTAGTTGGGATATGTATAGTGGAAACGATAGTGGTCGTATGACTGCTGGTGGGACTTCTTTTTATAATGGAACTACTACAAGGTCATCTGCGTTAAGTTTAAATAATATGTATGTCGCATTAGCAGGAGTAGGAACAAATATTAATAACACTACAATAGATTTAGGATACAACACATCTACCTTCGCCAAAGCACTCTCTATCAGTTCAACAAATATCGTAAGGACATCTCCTTCAACGACAAAGACTTGGGATAGTCTTCTTACCATCGGAACACTTCTACAATCAACAATGACATCTGCGTCTGTTACTACAACTCGTCTTTGTCAAGCATCTTTGAATAGTGGAGCGGTTCTTCCCGCTGGAACTTATACGGTTAGTTATATGGTTGTATTCCCATCAGCAACAACTACTTATACAACTGGGTTCGCAACTCCAACGGGGACAGCCGTAGATAATTCAACAGCATCGGGAACTCTATATCAGTATGGAGGAACTCTTGTTAATAATACGGGAACAACTGGGGCGACAAATGTATCAGGGTCGGGTGTGATTGTTTTTGATGGAACAAAAAGTTGTGCTATTGGAATATCGGTTGCTCCTACAATGACAATAACAACAGCCTACCTACAAGCCGTTCGTATCGCCTAAATATATCAACAATATATAATGAGTCAGTTCTTGAATAACTATGTTATTAATGGAATCAATACCTATGGACTTGGTTCAACCGTAGCCCAAATAGCAGAAGGCGGATTGTCTCTAACCACCTCAACAGACAACTTCTCTATGAATGGTTTAGGATTCCTCTATAACGGATTGGGAGCGACTTGGGCGGACGTGAGACAAAAGGTTGATGATTTAAAAGCGGTTACTACTCCGCCTGACATTACCACTCTAACCGTTAATAACAAAATACAAGTTACGAACGGTGTATCAACCACAACCATTAATCCAGCGTCAATCACCTCAGCCACATTTACGGGTTCTTTGAATGGGACAGCCAACTTCGCATCAACGACGGTTGTCACGAGCGATACATCAACCATAACGTATCCCACCTTTGTTACGGGGTCATCAGGTAATCAAGCCCAAAAAATAAATACAAACCTAACCTACAATGCTTTTACAAATACATTAGCCGTAACCAATCTTACAGGTAATGCTTCCACAGCAACTACGGCGACGAATGCGACGAATGCTACTAATGCGACGAACGCTACTAATGCGGTTAATGTTTATAATTCGGGATTAACTACTGCGGGGAATTACGGCGTTGCGTATATGACTAACTCTGTCGGGAATACTTTTATAGCAAGTGATACAGCGGGAAGTCACCTTACTTTTAATCCATCAAGCAATACTCTTACAACAAGGTTTTTAGTTCTTAATGGTGTTACTAATGCTATATCTGCTCCTAACGCAACTTCTATTAGTCTTCCAAATGCGAACGTTACAGCAACAACCTTCACAGGTGCGTTGGCTGGAAATGCGACGTCAGCAACATCAGCGACGAATGCGACGAATGCGACGAATGCGTCATTAGCAGGGACAGCCAACGTAGCGACCAACTCAACCATCACAGCCGACAACACAGGTTCAACCTTTTATCCTACCTTTGTCTCAACTACGGGAACACAAGGTTTAAAAATAGATACAGGAATGAGTTACGTTCCCTCAACCGATACACTAACCGTAGCCAATGTATCGGGAAATGCTTCCACTGCTAATTCAGCAACATCAGCATTTAATCTAAACGCCTTGAATCCTATTACACCCTACTATACTTATCCAGTATCAAGTCCATCAAATATAGGTTGGACTCAGGTTATTACGACAACAGGTTGGACTTTTAATAATGTTACAAAGGCTTATGCTTGTAATACAACCCCTTTGGTTGCTGGGATTTATATAATGAGAGCCTATGTCTATTGCGGTAATAGTTCCTTTTACTCTGGTAATCAACTTATTAACTTGGTTGCGTCTAATAGTGCTATAACGAATAACTCTACTACGGGTTGGTTAGACCCTTCCAATGCTTCACCAATGGGATATATGTATTCAAGAATAGGTGCTGTTGCTGGTGATAGTGTTAATAACGCCCCCTTTGTTGTGAATAATACTGGTGCTGGTTTTTATCCTTATTGGGCGATTGCTGTTAATAATTCAGTCCAAATAAGTCCAGCAGGGAACGGTGTTCCTCAAATGAACTTCTGTCGTATCGCATAATTTATATGCTTACTATAATGAGTCAAGCCGATTTAGATGTTTTAGAGGGAAAAATTAATGACTATAAACGAACGGACGAATTGTTTAACCAGCGTATAGCCTTTGATATGTTAGAGACCCTGAGTAAAATTTATACAACTGTTTTACCAGAAGACCAAGACCTTTTTAGAAGTGCTGTTGAAAAATTAAAAGAAATAGCATACCCCCCTGTCCCCATCGTTCCCGTTCCTCCTCCAATAAACCCAGCCGATATAACTCCTTTGTTAAACGAGATAATGACACTCTAATATAATGGGACTGGTAGAAGACGGTGTATTTTGGACGGCTTTCGTGACCTTGATTACGGGCTGTTGCTTAGCAGTGATTAAAATAGCCTATAAATCAAAATGTAAGGAAGTAGAATGCTGTTGTATAAAAATAAGACGAGACATAGAACAAGAAGAAAAAATAGACGAAATGGAAATGAATAGGTTAAGGCGGTTAGATACAATGGACGAAATCCCTAAACTGTCTCGCTCTCAAAATCATTTGTAATTAAATCAATTAATTCTTCCGTCTTGTCAAGAGAAGCCTTGACAAGATGTTTTGATACGGCGTGGAATAACTGGGGGAATTTTTCCTTGAATCGTTGATTACCGTCCAACTCATTAAATACCTCTTGATTCTTCTTGACCGCAAGATTAAACAGTTTCTCCAACCGTGACCGTGTGTCTTGTCTTTTGAGGGCGAGATAAAACATAAGCCACCCATAGACGAATGGAAGAATTCCTTTCCATTCAAGATGGAATTCTTCTTCTTTTGAGTCTTCTTTAATGGAATCTCTTAGGTTAGAGAATACCCTTATCCTGTTTCTTATAAACTCTATTGCTTTTGCGACTCTGTCTATACGTATTGCTAAGAAGAGACATCCAAGAGAACAGTAATATTCAACCTTATTTTGTGTCACATTACGACAGGTGTATTCGCAACCCATCTCCTCGCATAGAAAGCAATTCTGTTCCTCCATTTTATTCTTTTGATAAGTTTAAAATACTTGTATATTTTCCAATTCAATTTTTTTAAAAGTTGAATTAGAAACAATTATCTATGGATATATAAAAATGCCCCGTGCTTCTATTGTTCTTGCTTCCAAAGGTTTAAAAGATAATACTATTAAGACTTATTTGTCTCAACTAAAAATTCTAAATGGCGGGGTAGAGCCTACGACCTATAAGACCTTTGAGGACACGGAGGCTGTGGATAGAAAGTTAGAACCCTATGCGACCAATTCCAAAAGGACATTCTATATTGCTCTCGTGGCTTTCCTACCCGAGACAAATAAGTCAAGAAAATATTACTATTCTAAAATGATGGAAATAAATAAAGGGTCTTTTGAAAATACAGAGAAGAGTCAAAAACAAAAGGACAATTGGCTTACACAGCAAGAGGTTATGGAAGTATGGAGGAAGTTAGGAAAAGAAGTTGAGACAATTTACGAAAGCCCTATATCTGCTTGGGGATTCGTTCAAATAAGAAAATATGTTTTACTAAGTCTATTTGTTTTAAATCCACCAAGAAGGGCTTTGGACTATACAGCAATGGAGATTGTTCCACAATACAAAGAAGGAATGGATAAAAAATATAACTATATGTCTTTGGGTGATAAAACCTTCTACTTTAATAATTATAAGACTGCTGGTGCTTACCATACCCAATCTGTTCCTATTAACCCTGAATTATTTGATATTATTACTTCCTATAAGATAGATGGATTCTTGCTTGGAGATGGTAAGCCTCTTCCTGCTGGAAGGGTTACTGATATATTTAATAGCATCTTTAAAAAAAAGGTTAGTGTATCTATGCTTAGGAATATATTCTTGACAAGTAAGTATGGAGGTAAGTTAGAGGAATTAAAAAATGATGTTAAAAATATGGCTACTTCTATGAATATGGCTACTAATCATTATATAAAAAAGTCCTAATATAATCTTCCGCATAATCCCCTTAAAATCCATCTAAAATAACCAAAAAGATTTTTTGTGTCTCGGCTTGGAAAGTATATATAGGCTTTGGGCTTGACCGAGCCGTAGGCGAGGGGACAGGAC
>Ga0209191_1000643_pt1 | contig 26228 bp, 27 predicted proteins | sample S_130626_EF_Meta_FD_187320 | JGI IMG/M metagenome (GOLD analysis project Ga0209191, IMG submission 187320) | Freshwater microbial communities from Lake Simoncouche, Canada to study carbon cycling - S_130626_EF_MetaG (SPAdes) (version 2) | ecosystem: Environmental > Aquatic > Freshwater > Lake ...
TCTAAGTAGTACTTGTTAGTAGTACCTTCTGCTACGTCATCAGTTGTCTGACTACCTAAGCTGAATGTAAACACACCTGTTGCTGAATCATAATCTAAAACGTCTGTATTATCACTTGTTATACTAATAGCACCACGGGCACGAGTATTAGTGAAATACAAGTTTGTTGAACCTTCTGCTACACCATCAGTTGTTGGTGTTGAATAGCTAAAGTTACCAGTTGCGCCATTATAAGTAATGTCGCCACTTGCGCTTACAGCTGCACGTACACGAGTGTTAGTGTAGTATAAGTTTGTTGCGCCTTCTGCTATTGCATCTGTATTTGGCTTAACAAATGTAAATGCACCGTTGCTGTATGACAAAATGTTTGAATCATTAGTTGTCAATGAGATTGCACTGGCTGCGCGAGCGGCTGTGAAATATTGATTTGCTGAACCTTCATTGATGTCATCTGTGTCTAATACTACGTCGTGCGTTTGTGTGTTAACACTCCAAACAGCGGATTGAGTACTAAAAACACCTGTTGCTGAATCATAGGAAATATTTGCACCAGAACTTACTGCGTTACGAGCACGAGTAGTTGTGAAATATAAATTGGTCGCGCCTTCAACAACTTTATCAGTGTCAGGAGTTGTAAAAGTAATTACGCCAGTACCACTGCTATAAGAAAGAAGTGTACCGTCATCACTGTTCATGCTAATAGCACTACGAGCACGAGCGTTTGAGAAGTATAAGTTTGTGGCACCTTCTAACACACCATCACTAGTTGGATGGTTGTATGTAAATTGACCAGTGCTTTGGTCATAGTCTAAAACAGTTTCATTATCTGAAATTAAACTTATTGTACTACGAACACGAGCCTGTGTGTAGTATAAGTTAGTTGAACCTTCAGCAACATCATCTGTACTGTAGATCATTTGTGCGTCGACTAAATCGTCAACGTACTGTTTTGTTGTTGCATGTAAGTTGTTTACTGGTGCACCTGACAATGTCAAGTTACCTGTCATTGCTTGGCTACCATCTTTTGGTAATTTTGTAGCAATACTATTTGCAACCGTTACGGAAAACGCTTCGTCGTTGTTAATAGCTAATGCTAATTCTTCTAACGTATTTAATAAACTTGGAGTTAATCCAACTAAATCTGCAATCGCTGATCGAACATAAGCAGTACTAGCCAATTGAGTAGTATTAACGTTCTGTGCTGCCGTTTCTGCTGTTGGTTGACCACGTAGGTCAACACTGTTCATAATCGAACTTGACCGGGCTTTAATTAATGGCATTTTATTATCCTTAATATTGGATTTCTAATGAAATCCTCAGGCTTGATTTGAGTCTGAACCTAAAGACTGCGCTAACTCTGCTAGAGTATTAAGTAACTCTGGAGCAGAACCAACTAAATTAGCAACTTCTTGAGTTACAAATTCTGTTGTAGCAATTTCGGAATATTGACTAGATGTAGTTGGTTCTCCACGTAAATCTACGCTATCGGTTAAAGAACTGGATCTCAACTTTATCAATGGCATCTTGTCAACTCCTTGGCATTTTTAAGTTTGGTGCCGCCAACTTGGATAAGTTCATATGACTAATAGCCAGTAGTTCTTAGTAATGTTAATAAGACCGTCACTGGCTACTATTGTGATTTCATATCGACTAGGACTGCTGTTATTAGGAGCATTACCTACGATACTTGTTCCGCTTACTGATAACCAGCTAATTGCGGATTCGCCTGAATTTGCAGGCTGTATATTAATACTTGTAGTATTATTTACTCCAATTGGAAAATTAATACTGTCTCCACCTCTAAATCGCCCAATATATGATGTGCTGTCTGTAAACTGAGGTTTTGTTGCGCCGTAATTTATTAAATTTTTATAAACATATTCATTGCCACTGACATCTATCAGTGTCAAATCTTGTACTGAGTTCCACAAGGAGCCCATTACTTGACTTGTTTCAACCATAAGTTGAAGAATATTTTCACTGGGATAATCTATCCTAGTAATTGCTTGGCCACCAATTTTGGCGCCGGTTCCGTATGTTATATCTAAACATACTATAGAAATTGTTGTATATGCACCTATTGTGCTGTAGGATATATTAGTTACTTTTGGTCTAGGTCTGTCACTGGTTGTGTTACTTCTAAGAATACGAACTTGAATTCTATCACTTTCCGCAGGCGCCTCATCAAATGTAAGTGTAGTGCCATCTATAATAGCGTAACTATAATAAGGTTCTTGAGTAATACCGTTAATAGATACTACCAATAAATTTGGACTACTTACGCTAGTTTGAATGTCAAACTCCAATGTTGTTCCATCGCCCATAAAGTTTCGTGTTATAGGTGTTAGCACATTGGCCTGACTTCTAAATTGTCCAATGGTAGTGTCATATACCAACACTTCGCCTGTGACAGGACTTGTAACCGTTACATCAGTGAGATCATTCAACTGTAAATTGTTAATTGTATTTGTAAGATCATTATCTGTTTGTGTTATTTGACTGTCTACATATACTTTATTTGTCAGTAATTGCCAATTAGTTCCGTCGAAGAATTCAGGATTAAACAGCTCATTTGAATATCTAAATTGACCTTCTGATCCCAAGGGACGTTGAGTAGAATCACCAATTGGCAGTTTTAACGCACCCTGAGCATTGATCTCTAGTACGCCGCCTTCTGGAGTTAATGTTTCTGTTGAATGATTTACTTTAATTGCCATATTACTTTCTTATATTGAAACAAAATCAATGACTGCTGTCCAATTTATAACATCAGTACCTACACCTGTACATGTCACTGTAATGTCGCCATCTGAATCAAAACTTATTGTTGGCTCTGTAAAATTACTAGTATCAACATAAGTGTCCGTGACATAACCAGATATTGTTGTGGTTCCTTGTAAGTAGCAACCTTTTATTTCATAAGCGGCTACATTAGTTCCTTTACCAACAATATATGCTGTAAAGAATACTGTGGATTCCACAGTGTATTTTAATCCATCTCTGTCTAATAATTCCGTTGTTGCTGTGTTAACTGTTGTGCCAGACAATGTAACTCGTTGGTTTTTTAAGCCTATTTTAAATCTATCAGTAGTTGTACCATGTAACTTGGTATATAAGTCTGCCATTATTGTTTATTCCAGCTTTCGAGAATCATTTCCTCTATCTTATTTATTAGATTTTCGCCGGCAGGAGACTTTGTCCATTTTTTATCCGGGCATTCACTACTAGCAAAAGTAGCCTTGGCAGGCATATAACATCCGCATTGTCGACAAGTAGACATACTACTTTGAAATGATTCGCATTGTTTACATATAGACATGCGTTCTAATTTAACTTCTTGATTTACTGTTTTAAACATATGAATATTTATAGAACAAAAAGGGCTCCGAAGAGCCCTTTTGTAAGTTTGTAAATCGAATTTCGATTTAGAAGAACTTAGCGTCACCCATAGCAATTTTGCCTAGGTAATCGGCAGCGTTGCCCAAAGAGCTTGCTGTGTTTGTTAGTTCAACATAACCATAACGTGTCATGAAAGAAACTACTGGTTCCATTGTTGATGGATCTAATACTACACCAGAACTCATCAATGGAATGTATGGGCAATAGAAAGCTGCCGCATCCATTTCGTTAGGACCTTTGTAACCAACCAAGATTGGTGAAGTTGAATCAGCATAGCTGTCAACATAAACACGAACTGAACTATTCAATGTACCAGCAAATTTAGTGTTTGTTGGAGCTTCGAAAGTACCTTCTGTTGTACGAGCAAACGCACTAGTTGTTGCGCTTTGTAGAACTGTTAATGCTGTTGGGCTAACAACAACATAGTTACCAGCGCCACGACGTGTACGCTGAGCAATACGGTTAGCAACATCATTAATCATGATTGCCAATACAGCGTGTTGGTCACCAACGAATGTAGGTTGACCTGTGAAGTCTGTACCACTGTTACCTTGGTCAAATGTGTGTACTGCTGTACCACTTAGAGTGCGTAGTTTACCTAGCAACTCTTGGTCGATTTCAGCTGTAATTTCTTGAGCCAAAGCAGCCATAATTTCTGCTTCAACATCTAGACCGTGCATTGCTTGTGCATCTTGCGCGGCTTCAAATGTCCAACGTGCAGACATTTTACGTGTTTTAGCTTCAACAGTTTGCTTCAAGATCTGGATGCTTAACTTCTTACCAATAGCACCTTCCATTGTAGCTGTTGAATCTGGGCCTGGATTGCCAGCATCGCCGTTACCGGAATATGCTTTAGCAATGTTGAATGGGCTCAATGCTTCGCTACCTGCTGTAACACCAGCTGCAGTTTCAGCATAACGTACACGCAATGTGTGAATTTGACCAACTGGGCCAGTCATTGGTTGTACACCAATGATCTCATTGGCAATAACAGTAGGCATAACACGACGGATAACAGGTAAAATTACCTTGTTAAGAACAGCGATGTTACCGCTTTGTGTGGCACCTGCGCTAGCAGATTCCATAATATTTTTCTTTGTGTTTTCTAACACAGATTCCATAACAGCCTTACGGTTGCCATTCAAGCCTTCTAGTAGAACGTCTTTAGTTGCAGTCCAGTTCTGGGCTTCGAAAAGTTTTTCAGACATAATCGTCTCCTTAAATTTTTCCAATTCCGGCTAATTTTCTTAGTGAAATTATATCTGCCGGAGCAGTGTTATCACTAGAAGCTTTATCGCCTGTAACCGCAGTCTTCTGCGATGTTGTGCTTTCGGAAATTACAGCTTTGCCTGTTGGCTTGGCTGCTGTTTCATTTAAAACAGCTGGTAAGTATTTGTTATATGACTCACGAAGACTTTCAGTTTTCGTTGTTTTTAACAAATCTTGCATAATCTCACGCTTTTCTTTACCTAGCGGAGCTACCAACTCTTGCATGATACTTTGACGCTTTACGGCATCTTCAGCAATGCGAACCTTAGTTTGTGCTTTGACAATTTCAACATCTTTAGACGTCGCTACTTTAGTAGCTTGGCTTAATTTAGATTCTAAAACTGTTAGCTTGTCACTAAGTTTCTTAACTTGTGTACCGTCAGCAAAGCCACTTGCCATGAATTCACCGGCAAATGCTTCCATGATCTTACGACCAAATGCATTTTCACGACTTACTTGAATGTCTTCACGTAGTTGTGTAATTTCGCTACGCAATGATTCACCTAGAAGTTTTTCAGCTTTAACGGCTGCTTCTTTAATGAATTTTGCTTTTGCTTCAGCTATTACTTTGCGACCTTCGGTTACTAGGTCGACACGAGCCTTAACTAATTTGTCTTCATCTTCTTTCAACTCACGTAGTTCGTTGCTTAGTTTCTTAAGAGCAAATTCTTCAAGTTTCTCGAAGTTTGTTTTTTGTGTAGTACGGTCTTCTCTGAGTTCTTTAACTTCTTTAGCTAGTGCTTCTAAAACAAACTTGTTTAAAAGTTTAGCATGTTCTTTAACCTGCTTCTTGTATGCCACTTTCGTTTCTACAAGTTCACGTTTGTCAATTGCTAATTCTTCAAGTTCTTTACGAATCGCTTCGGAAATCATTTTGTCCGCTGCCTCTACAATAAGACCTTTGTCGTGCTCATAACGTTGACTGAACTCTTCACGAAGATTTGCTTCCACAGCTTCGTTGATTTGTTTTAGTTGTACGTCCCAAGCTTCTTGTAGTTGACTTTGAACTTCCTCAGATAAAACCTCATTACCAAATAGTTCTTTAATTCCGCTCATCTTTATTCCCCTTAATTTTTATTTAGGTTATTGATGAACCTGAGAACCTCTTCCTTGAGGTATTTTTGTGCTTTATTGTCATATCTGGATGCTTCCGCAACACCCCATAGGGCGCCGCGTCTACGATCGTGCATAACACGTTCATAGATAGCTTTTGGATATGCGTTTGGAGCACTTGGCTGGGCCACGATGTCAACCGTGACTATCTCAAAATCAGAAACGCCACCAGATTCATTGACGTTGCCTGACCCCCTACTCGAAACACCAAGTTTAACTCCGCTTGACAGCAGAGTTTCGACAATTTTACCCATTGGTGTTGGTAGGATTTTTAATTTACCTATACCAGTGTTTTCATTCATGTACATGTTTGTAATCATGTGTGAAACACGGTCTAAGTTAACTTGTAGGTCATCAGGGTGATCAGCTTCGCCGAGCACACTGTAACCATTTTTAATTTTTTCTGAAATGGCAGAACATGCTTTGGCAATTTCATTGACTTGATATACACGCTGATTATGATTGCGTACACCACCTTCAATGAAAATGCCTTCCATGTAGAGATCTTTGCCACCCGTAGCATTTTCGACGATCTGCGTTTTCATCTTTGCTTGATCGTATGTCAATGATTCTACTAATGGTAAGTATGCCATTTAATTAACTCTTTGCTACTGGGCTAGTTTTATTGCTAGCGGCATCACCGTTCTTAGGAACGCTTACGCCTTTTGGAGCTGGAGCCTTAGCATTGCCAACTTTGTTTACGTTGCCCATGTCATCAGTCTTGCTACTCGGAGTAGCTTGACCTGCACCAGCTTCGCCTGTGAAGTTAACTGCTTTAGCGCCATTGCCGCCTACTTTAGGACCATTACCTACTGGACTCTTAGTATTTGCGCCATTGTCGCCGTGTGTTGGCTTGCTAACAGCTTTTAAAGTTGTTGCTTCACCGAATGCACGATAACCTTCAGCTTTAGGTTCGTCACCCATTGGAGGCATGTCGTCCATAGCTGGCTCATCGCCACCCATAGCTGGCGCATCACCTGTTAGTTCAGCAAAAAATGCTTTTAATTCTTCTAGTGCGTCTGTAGCAACGTCTAGTTGTTCGGCTGCGCCTTCAGCACCTGCTGGAGCACCTTCTCCGCCTTCAGCATCGCCCATAGCCAAGTCAGCCGTAGCTTCGTCGTCTGTTGGTTCATCAGCTGCCATTGGATCTTCGTTGTCATCGGCTTCACCGAATAAACTTTCGTCTTCTAGGTCTTCTTCGTTAGCAATAACTTCATCTTCGAAATCATGGCTAGCGGAATCGCCAAAGCCTTCGTCTAAGTCTTCTTCGACTTCTTCATCTAATTCTTCTTCAGCAGCTTCGTCGAATTGACTTAGCTCTTCATAGATTGATTTGCCTTTTTGAACAAAGTACTGATGTAGCAAGTCGCTTGCACGATCATCTTCTTTGTTAATAAGGGCTTCTAAAACTTGTTCTAATGTATGTTTAGACATAATGTATTTCTCTCCTTTTGGCCAAAAGTGGTTGTCTGTATTATATTTACAGATATATTACAAAAGTATAAGGAAATAGAGTTAAAAACCCAGTTTTCTATTAGAAAACTAGGTTAAGTATAAGGAAATTACATTGGCGCCATTGGCCGCTGATAAATTTTCTTATAAAGTTCTTTACGCTCGTCAATTTCTAGCTTTCGAATTTCGCGCATTTTTCTAAGCTTACTTAAATGTTCAAGTGTTAGTCTAGGACGCCTTGTATCCATCTTTTTTGCTTTAGCAAATTCATTATTCGCAGGATCGTTATAACCTGGTTTAACTTCCATTAATTTCATGCTGGTGCTCCTTGTGTCGGCGCTGGTGCTCCGGGTGCTGGTGCTCCGCCTAGTGGGCTATTAACTCCTGGCTCTCCCCCAGCAGTCATGTCTTGGGCACCTTGCTCGATCTGTCCTAATTCATCCATATCAGTGTCAGTTGGTCTCTGTACACCCAGTGTATTTAAATCACTGCCGGCCAATGAAGCATCCATAGATGGCATTTGACTTCCATCATCTTCTGGATTCTCTTCACGCCACATTTGTTCGTTATCAACCAATTCTTCATCAGTTAAGCCTAGATATTTCTTCAATACAAAACGTCTGCTTAGATAAGCAACTTCACTTAGCTGTCCGAATACTGCGGCTCTAGCATTGTTAACTTCAATTTCTCTGTACTCACTGAAGCTTTGCGGTGGTAAGAATGTCAATGTAAATGTACTTGAATCAAGCTCAATGCCTTTCTTTTTCAAGAACATTTTAAATTCTTTGTCTAATGGAGTCATCATTAGATTCTGTAGTCGTTGGCAATACTTGTTAAAGCGATATTCTTGAATAAACGCTGTGCCTACTCTGCCATCATTGTATGCAGCTGTGCCATCATCTGGTCCTGTTGGCATATAACTGCTAGGAATACGTAATGCTCGCATCAGTTTATTAGTAAAATACTTCAAGTCATCAATTTGACCCAAGTTATCACCGCCTGGCAATACTTCAACTTTACTGCCACGACCTTCTGCTGTTTGAGCAAAAAAGTAATCTTCTAGCATACTTAATGGGTTGTAACTAGCATCCATGATGCTAGTTCCGCCACCAGTACGACTTGGAATACGTCTTTGATGAATCTCATTTTTAACTCTATCAACAAAGCTCATAGCCATGTTAGCTGGCATATTACCTACGTCAATGTAAAATACTCTGCGTTCAGGAGCACGTTGTACACGATAGATAATGATACTGTCTTCTAATAAACTCTTTTGTTGATATACTTTATAAGCTGATTCTAAAATACTATTGCCAAATGGATAGTTTACATCCATGCCTTCACTTAAACTAATATGTATTACATGGCTGGCACTGACTGCTGTTTCTACTTGATTTGAATTAGTATTAGTGCCTGTGCTTGGCGTAGCAAATTGCGTAAAAGCCTGCTTGTTAAACTGTGTAGGACCATAGTTTTGATCTGTAATTAAGGGGCTTGTTGCTACTTTATCATTGACATCCAAGCTAATATTTTTGATCAAATACTGTTCAATCTCTTTGCCCTTAGCTTCGTTGATAATAACTTTAGATACATCAGCGGCATTGACATAGTATAAAACGTATGTTTCAGGATCACGAATAAAGAATTGATCACCAAACTTTAATGTATTACGCACCATACGCCATACACGCTTGTTCCAATCGTTAAGCAAACACCATTGGCGCAAACTGGCATTTAGTACTTTAACTTCAGCTTCTGTGGGATCTTGAAAGTGTTCAATGGTAAATGGTAAGTTGCTTTCAAAATCAAATTGAGTACAGAATTCTGAAACAGTATCTAGTGCGCTGTTAACTTCACTGTCGTTGTCCATTATTTCGTATTGCATGTAGCGGTCAACACGATTAGGTGTACCTGTATATACGTCTTTGAGCCAGCTACTAAACTTGCTAGAACTGCCCATGTGATGAGCTTCTTTGCCTCTGTTGGAGGCAGCTACTTCGTTTGCTGTTTGTGGTATTTGAAAGTGTTTACGCCAACTCATAATTTATCCTGTTATATATTTATTAAATTATTCGTTATGCGTTAAAGCTTATGGCACTTATTCTACGTGCCAAATCGTCGTCTTTGCTCAATCCCATAGTCGCTATTCTGTTGGCAATGGCTTGTTCGTTGATAGATTCAAGCATTAGATCATTTTGTTTCTTTTGTTGTTCAATACTGGCTAACTGTGCGGCTAACACTGGATTGTCACCACTGGCTGCTTGTGATGTGATTTCTCCGGACATACTGCTAGCACTATCACTATAGAAGTTTTTATATAAGCCGGTGCCTAATCCCAGAGCGGCGCCGCCGGCTGCAAGCCATGGATTACCTGTCATTGCTCCAGTGCCCCCTAAGGCTGCGGCTGTACTAACTGTATCTGCAACTTTGCCCCAAAACGTTTCTCGACCTAACATATCAGCTGTAACATCTGCGGCTAGACCAGTTGCCATTCCAGCTATTGATAATTTACCACCAATTTTAGCCATACCATATAGCCCGTTAGCAATACTTCCGCCTTTGGCATTTTCAGGTAATTTACTTGGAAAATCTTTGCCAGTAGTTTTGCGTTGATATGCTGGAATGTCAGCTGGGTTTGGTCCTTTGCCACTGGTATTTCCACCTTTGGCATTTTCAGGTAATTTACTTGGGAAATCTTTACCATCAGCTTTACGTTGAGATGCTGGAATGTCTGCTGGGTTTGGTCCTTGACCTGTTCTTCTTCCACGATTGCGTTGCGGTCGATCAAATCCCCCAAAACCGTCATTTTTAGCTGTAGAGGCTGCCTTGAGCAATGCCGCAGTAAATGAATCTAATGCTTTGTTAACTATGGCATACTTAGTTATATATGTAGGCAACGTTGTAACTCCTAATACACTTAATCCTTTGCCTAATATTCCTATTCCTCCATTGAATAATTTAACACCTACTGCAACCATACCTAGCAGTACACCTACGCCTAATATCACACTGCCAAATGTACTGAGTACTGATCCCACAGCAGAAAATACAGTGACTAATGGCTCAGGCAGTGATTTAACTATAGCTCCAAAGAAATCCATTACTTCTGCTATTTTTCTAGGTATAAAAGAAATAACTTGGAATACTGATGCCCAGTCAATCATGTTAATTGCTTTTAACAACGGTATTGCCATTTCTTGCAAACTAGCTTGTAGTGATCTTAATTCAGCGTTAAATTGTTTTGCTGAATCAGCACGTTTGCGATCTCTTATGTTTTCTTCGCTGTTATACGTTGAAGCGGCGTCGGCCATTTTTAATAATTGTCTAGCACTATCTCCAACAACACCCGGTATTTGAGCATAGGCTGCCAATTCTTGTTCACGTGATTTAACAGTTCGCATGACCATATCACGCAGTTTCTCTTGATCTTGTTCTGTTATCTTATTGCCTGCTTTGGCTAATTGTGCTTGTCGTTCTATTTCTTCGTATATGCCAGTGCCAGCAAGCAACATATTCTTACCAGTGTCAGTTATTACCATTGGTAATCCGCTGATAGCGGATTGAAGAGCGTCTTGACCTATCTTATCACCCATCTCACCAAATAGCGCATTCATACTTGCGCCAAAGCTTTGAATCGCACCAGATACTTCTCTATTACCTGATTTCATACTTCTAACAAAGTTAGCAACAATAGGATCCTGCGACAGTTTCATTGCGGCCTGCGCCATTTCCATGACACTCTTACCTGTTCTGGATGCTAACACATCTAATTCTTTACCTAATTCACGACTGTTTCTGATTACAGCATCCTGTGCCGATTTGCCTTTAAATCCCTGCTGTACTGCTGTCTTTGTTTGTTGAGCAGTGAATATTGCCATTTCATCTAGACCCATGCCTAGATTACCAACGTCTGCTGTGGCTAGTCTAACACTTTTTACTAATCCACCAAATTGTTTTGCACCGTCGGTTGCTCCTGAGCCCAGACTGGCAAATGCTCCGCCACTCTCTCCCAATGCTTTTGTAAAAGTTGTAACACTAACACCTGCTGATTTAGATGCAATTGCCAAATCAAATGTGCTACCCGCAACGCCACGTTTCAAACCTTCGCCTAGATCTTTGCCATAATTTTCCAGTTTACCATAAGCAAAGCCAACAATACCTGCAAACGCTGTTAGCCCTTTAGATGATTCATCTAAAGCTAAACCAAATTGGCCATGGAATATGTTTTTAATAAATCTAGTAGAGTTAATCCATTCTTTTTCTGAATCTTTTCTAGCATCTGTTTCGCTTTCAATGGCATCAGTACTGGCATTTATCGCGGCTGTTTGTGCTTTTTGTTCTTTTAAACTTTCGGCATCTTTACCAACTATTCGCTTGACTAAGTCTTCGGTCAAGCCAATTAGCTTTTCCATTTGCTTGGCCGTAGATAAGCCATCTAGCGAAAAGGTGAAATAACCTTCCCCGCCTTGTATACTAGGTTCAACTGTTCCGGAAATTCTATCAGCCATTAAAGTGTGTTTTTACTATATAAATACATTATATAAGTTTATTTATCGGAGTTAAACCATGTCAGAAAACAATCCACTAAAGCAGTATTTCAGAAAGCCTGGAATATGGATCAAGCTACCCAGTCAAGGTCAGTACTATGACAACAAGCCTAGTGACTTTAATGACATGGGAGAAATCGCTGTATATCCAATGACAGCTAAAGATGAACTGCTAATGAAAAATGCCGATGCGCTACTAAATGGCACGGCTATCACACAATTACTCAATAGCTGTGTACCCAGTATTACCAGTGTGGATACAATGCCAGCTATTGATTTAGATGCAGTGCTATTGGCCATCAGACGTTGTACCTATGGTGAAGATTTGGACATCGAAACACAATGTCCGGAATGCAGTACAAGAAACGAATCTGTACTAAACTTAAATCATTTTATTGCCAGCATTGCTATTATAGATAAATTTGATCCCATTACATTAGATGATGGTATTAAAGTGTTTATCAAGCCTGTTAACGTAAAACAGTTACTAAACTTAAACTGGGTACAATACGAACAGGTTAGAAACATCCAACAAGCAGAGCAAGGTAACATGGATGAAAAAGAAAAAGTTAATCTTTTGCAAAAGAGTTACAACACACTGACTAATCAGAATTTGTTAATTATCGGAGCATGTATTGACACCGTGTTATTACCAGATGGTGTTACTGTCACTGATAGTACCAATATCAAAGAATGGGTGGAACAAATAAGTCAACCAGAATTCAAGAAGATTGAAAATGGTATTATGTCATTAGCACAAAAAGGTATGAAAAAGACATTTAATGTTACATGCCAAAATTGTAGTCATGGCTACGAATCCAGCATAGATTTGAACCCAACAACTTTTTTCGTCTAAGGCTTTTGACAGCAAAGTCAGGCCCTGAAGTTCTTAAGTTATTGGATAACTTAGACAAAGAGTCAAAAGCCCTAATAGAAGATATCGCAACGTTGGCCATATACTCAGGGCAGAGTTATGAACAAATATGGAATTTAACCCATGACGAAAAGCGAATATTCCTTAAAGTGCTCAAAGAGAAAATTAGTATAGATAAAGGCATTAAGCCAACACAAACATTAACTCAAGAAAGATTTTAAGTTGTTCATAGAACAACAAGATTTACCTTTTACTTACAGTAAAACACAAATCTTAGAATTCTTTTTTAACATATTCAACGATACTGTACAAGATATATTATGCCAAGGTTTTGAAGTCGTACTTCGCCCTGTTAGGGGCAAAAGTAAAAATAACATGCCAGAGGCCCATTATCGTAATCTATCACTACAACTATTTCTAGTAAAGGCGGTTACGCTGTACCTTTTTATGTAGCTCTTCGAATATAACGCAAAATTAAGTAGCCAATAGATAAACAGCTTAATTTTCGTGGGGTGCAATGACTCAGCAGTGCCCACTCATTTTGACTATACATACACATGCCAGCGTTTTTCAAGTCTAACGCTTCGTCCCAACATCATTGGGATAGTGGCAATCATGTCTCTGCTACTGCTCAGAATTTCCTACCGTCACACATCAGAACGGATTCAGGCGCCTATTTAACTTGCCGGCACGAGCATTATCAGTAGTGTCTTTGTGGCTGTTGCCGATTTAAATTTTGTTTATGATATGGGATCCGTGTACTCTAACGGATATTTGGCCATTGTAGTAATCAGTTGATTCAAGAACTTTTCTGTCGAATTGTTCCTTAGCTTCGAGGTATGAAGTATGGGCCTTAGATTTGCAGTAGTGTAGTATTTCGCGGGTGAAATTTTCTTTGCCAAGAGTGAGTATATCTTTGTTAAGTTCATCGGAGGAACCATAATAGTCCATCCAGTCGCTGTTGATTTTGCTTCTAATTTTTTTCTTCTTTTTGGTGCCGTTTTTTAGTTTTACTGTTTTATAAGTTGTCTTAGAGAATTTTGCTAATTTTTTGCCTATGTATTTGCGGCCTGTGATAGTATTGGTAATGAGATAAACAAAACCAATACAATCCTCAGGAAGTGAGTCTACCGAAGTTCCTTCGAACAACCATGTCATTTAACTGACAATGCTGCCTTTTCTTCTGTAATCTCTTTACGTCTTTGCTTGACTAATTTAGCAACTTCTTGTAGTGCCTTGCGAGCACGACCTGCAGCTGCCTTAACTTTTTTAGTTGTAAATTTTTCGTTTTCTTCAATGTAAACTTGGAATTGTTTAATCAATTCTTCTTGAGTGTTTACTGGAGTTGTGTTTTCTTCTGTCATAATTTTATGCCTCTACCATTTCTATATCTGTATTAAAAGTTGTAAATCCGTTTTCTTTAACAACTTGTAGTATGTTATTTACTCTTCCGACCAGTTCATCACGGTGGCTGATCAAGAAGATATTCTTCCGATTTTCTCTGGCCATCTTTTTAAGCAAGCCCAAGCTGTTATCAACGCCATTGGCATCCATACCACTGTCAATCATTTCGTCGATAAACAACAAATTGATTGGCCTATTCAAACTTTCATAGACATCTCTGAATGCCCACGACAAGCCCAAAATAAGTCTATTACGTTCACCTCGACTCAAGTTATCAAAATCAAACTCTTGTCCAAGTTGTGTAATGTCTACTTCCAAGTCACTGCGGAATTTTACTTCATGCGGTAACGCCAGCTTTTCTAAATAATAAGCAAGTCTATGATTTAGATAAGCCAAGTTCTGTTCGATTATACGTTTACGAATAAAACTGTCTTTACTGGTTAGCAGTTTAAGCAAGAACTCTTGATGCTCTTGCAGTTTAGTCAAACTGTTAATAATATCAAAATTAATTTCTTCTAAGGCAGTTGTCTTTAAATGTTCAATCTGTTCAACATAGGGATCGATGTCCAGTGCTCTGCGCTCAAACTGGTCCTGTGCTGTTTCTAAGGTACTCTTGTGATTGACAGCATCGTCAATGTTAGAATACTTTACTTTAGGAGCACTGCCTAACTTGCCCAGATCCAAAATTTGTTTTTCTACTTTTTTGAGTGCTTTTGATTCTTTGTCGAGTTCTTCAGTTAGTGTAGCAATAGCGTTATTAATATCATCTAACATGGTAACTTGTTTGTCATCATGAACATCCTGTCCGCAAGCATGACACTTGTGTTCTAATGCATGACCCTGAGCACTGGCCAAGTCTGCCAATTGTTGTGTAACTCGTTTAACAGCACTTTGGTGTGTGGCTAAATCTTTGTTATTACGTTTAAGTTCTTTTTCATTAGCTTGCCATAATGCCAGTGCTTTATGATTTTCTAACTCTTGTGTAATATCGATGTTTAATAGTTCGTCAATGGCCGCTGCCAGCTTTTCGAGTTCGTCGGTTTGCTTAGTCTGCCAAAGACGACTACGACGTTCCAAGTCGTCAATAGAGTTTTTAATTTTAGTGTTTGCATCTGATACTGCCTTAATTCTGTATTCTTCTTCTTTGGCTTGATCTTTAGAGTTCTTAATAAGATCTTTAAGTAAATTTGCCTTTTCACTGAGTTGTGTAATGCCAAGAAGCTGTTCAATGATATCACGCTGGTCATTGGTCTTAAGACTTAAAAATGGCTCAGTGTAAGTATTTAACGCACAAATATGTTTAAACATATCATGACTCATACCCAACAGCCGTTCAATTTCTATTTGGGTTTCTTTATTCTCACCTTGTTGCTCTTCAGTTTCGCCTTTGTCGACTTCTTGATCATCGACAATAAAACGAAGCACATTAGGTTTACGACCTCGTTCAATTTTATAATTATGGCCGTTAACTTCCATTTCACAAGTAACTAACATGTTCTTAGTGTTAGTCTTGTTGATAAGGTTGTCTTTACGGATATTAGTCAGCGCGGTGCCATATAATACATAGCTCAATGCGTTAACTATAGTAGTTTTACCCGTGCCATTACGACTGCCATCGCCACCTAAGTCTAAGTTATTACCTAATACAAGAGTAAGACCATGTTGATCAAATCTTAATGCTTGGGTAACGTTACCTACCGAAAGAAAGTTTTTTACAGTTAAATTTTTGAGTTTAATCATCGTAGTGTATTATACATGAAGTCCATTGTAAATGTCAATGAGTGTTTGGCGATCAACTACATCGCTTTCAATTGCAGTTAGTTGACTGACAACAATTTGATCCACTGATTCAAAGTGTACATCGCCACTCCAATCCTGTGTATGTTCTTCACGCTTGGCTGGAATAAGATTCAGTTCTCGCAACTTGTATGTTTCCATCCAGTTCTCTTTTAAGAATGTTGCTTCTTCAAAACTAATATCAGCATCGCAGGTAACACGTAAGAAACTATTTTGATTCATATACTTGTCTGGATCTTCAATCAATCTTGTAAGATCAATAGTTTTGAAACTGGGCGCATCTGGCCAAGCAATATACTTAGGTTGTCCACCAAACTCAAGAATCATCATGCCTCGATCATCATCCCATGCATCTGAATAGTTATGTGGAAAGGCATTGCCAGTATAAGTTACATTACCATTATGCTGTCTCATATGGAAGTGTCCGCTAAAGACTTTTTCTTGATTAGGAAAATGGCCTTTGTTTAGTCCGCCATGATCTGGCATTTCTACCATGGCGTTCATTTTAAAGTATGGAAGTTCAAAGTGACCGAACACATAACGACTATCAAGACGTTTCATTCCAGTCCATTCATCTCCTACTAGCCAAGGCACAAGACTTACCCCACCTTCGGTATAAACATCATTAACCAAAATAACGTTTTTCTGATTTCTAATAAATGGAATACTTGTTAAGTCTCGCTTCTCTCGATAATACAAATCATGATTGCCAGGAATGAAAAAGAAACGTTCAAAGTGCTTACTGATATAATCAATGGCATCTACTGTGTAGTTTAATGTACTAACATTAACTGTGGCACGATGGTGATGCCAGTCGCCCATAAAGATTGCTGTGTCACAACCTTGACTAGTTGCTTCGGCACAGAACCATTTAACAAAACTCAAACAATCATCGTTATGGGCTTTACTATTTTGGCGCATACCAAAATGGATGTCAGTAAAAACAGCCGCTTTCTTAAACATATCTGTCATATTATTTGTTAATCTTTCAAGCCTGCTAAACGGTCACGTTCGTCACGCATGTTAGCTTCGTGTTCGAACTGCCTAGAGAAACTAGGACTGCTGCCATGCTCAATGAGCAGATCGTCTCTAATAGTTTGATTTTTCTTTTCAATGTTCAAGATACGAGTAAAGCTATTATCGATAGCGGCAGTATAATACGCAAAAGGGTTCTGCGATTTTGATTCATCGAATTGTAATCCAATTTGACTTAATTGTAGCAATGCCTGACTACGCATTTCATCTACATAAGTGTAGCCACGCCAGTTAAAACGCATACTATAGCGTTCACAGAGTAACATATAACTCTTGGCTAGTTTTTTTGTTATTTGGCCTTCTAGATTGAACTCACCGGTGTCCATATCACCTCGCCAATGACTCTTGCCCACACAGATCAAATCATCTTTTTCAGCACCATCCTCGGTGCTAAACTTAAAATGTTGAAAAGGAGGAAAGTTACATTTGCTGTGATGATCACCTCTGTTCTTAGGAGTCTTTTTACGACCTGGTTCAAGAGGCACATGATCATGTGTCATAATTCTAAACACAACGTCAGTTTTTGCGACTTTTTTATAGTCAATTTCAACTTCTGCTAATTTAGTTTTTGGATTAATCTTTTGAGCTTCTGCCAGCGCAAGCTGACTTAATCTAAGTGCTTGGTTGCGTTTAGCTTCTGCTATGGTTCGTATGTTAATCTTAGACGTATCGGCTAAAATTAAATCATAGTTGTTATATTCGGGTTTTGTATAGCTACTGTAGTTGTTCTTACTAAGATGAATTTCTTTAAGTAATTCCTTGTTAGTCAAGTACTGTTTTGCTAGTGGGTTTGCTTGTGATGTTGCCATAGTAGTTATTTTAACACATTTTGTTTAACAAAGTCAAGTCTTTTTGGAATTAAAACTATAGATTATTATACGCTAAATACTAGTATGAGCGTGTACCTATTAGCAAAAAACCCAGTTGGAACTTTGGAAGAATTAAGATTTCAATATACTCCACAAATCGAATATAGTAATGACGTCAAGTACGACGCATACAGCCTCACACATACTAATTATCAGCCGTATGCATATTCTAGAACAGAGAATCCAGTAATTGGTTTAACTTGTAAATTTAGTGCCCATACCAAAGAGCACTTTGACCACTGCGAATATGCCATTAGATTTTTGCGTACCTATACTAAAATGAATTATGGCAGAACTGATAATCAACGTGGTCAAAGTCCACGTATTCTAAGATTCTTTGCACACGGCAGTCCGATATTCAATAAAGTGCCTGTGGTTATTAGTAAGTTTTCAATGACATTCCCCGATGATATTGATTATGTCAAAGGTGTATTTTCTCCGGATAACAAATTAATAGACGCAACCCGAGACGTAAAAAACCCCACAACTGAAGTACCTGCTGCAGGTGCAGATGGTGTTCCTGAAATAGTAGTCACTGGTCAACGAACTAAAGAATTTTATTTGCCAGTATTTTTTACTATTAATATTAGTTTATTAATGCAACCAAACATATATAAAGCTGTCAATGAATTTAATTTAGAAGACTTTTCCAAAGGCGCATTAAGTTCGAAAGGATACATTTAATGATATCCACTATTATTCCAACAGACATGTACGGTGATAGAAGTTTTCTTCGTCAGACATCTATTAAAAACTTTTATTTAGATGTATCCAAGTTACCTATGCTAAACTATACAAAAGGTGACTATGTTATAGTGCCTCCAGAGTGCGAGTACAGGATAGACTTGTTTAGTTACCAACAATTTGGCACCAGCAGATTATGGTGGGTGATAGCACTGGCAAATGCTGATACTGTTAAAGATCCTATATGGGATTTTAAATCAGGCATGCAAATGTTTATCCCCAGTGACTCATCTTTGTTGGAGAAATTGGCAGGAGTTAGATAATGGCCACCGGCACGCACAAGCATGGTGGTTATGGTGCAGATAGGGGAAATAGAAGTCATGAAGGCTGCGACTTTAGTACACCAGTAGGTACACCATTATATAATACACAACCAGTTACTGTTGTTAAAGTAATGGATACTCCAAATGCAACCGGCGGGAATGGGGTTGTGGTTAGAGATCAATATGGCACAGAGTATTATTATGCTCACTTAGACACTGCTCCTAAACAGCTACAGCCCGGTATGCAATTACAGCCAGGTACATATTTAGGTAGCACAGGAAATTCAGGTGCTGATAGTTCGGGTAGACCTTATGCCGCACATTTACATTTCGAAGCTTGGCCCGGCGGCAAAAAACCAACCAATCAAGGCGGCAAACCTGCAAACCCGGAATCAATTGACCCAAACACTGGTAAACCATATTTAAATGTTGCTACATATAATTTAGATAAAGACGGAAATCCTATTAATAATTTAAGAACTGGTAGTGCTGTGCCAAACAAATTTAAAGCAGGGAAACCGTTACCTGAACCTGGAAAAAATCAAAGTCCAGATTTAAATAAAGATAAGCAGAAAAAGAAAGAGGGATTGTACAATAAACCAACACCACCAAAAACAACACCTAAGAGCCCAAATAACAATAATGATGCGCTGGGAGGATTTATTAAGCAACGAGGCTTATTAAACACAAATGATGTTCATAAAATGCACGACGGCGGATAAGAATGGCACATACATATTATACACGATTAACATTGGTACATCCAAATGATGTTAACAAATTAGATCCTAGGCTTGGAGTAGTTGTTGCAGAAACTGCCACAACTGGTAGATTCATAATCACTGATGTCAGTTGGCAAAGTAAGATTAATGCCAATGCTAACACAACCATCGCCATGAACAACTATGGCGAATTAAAGATATATGAACCCACAGGTATGGCCTTGCTGGATTATATCAAAGCCTCCGCCTTTCAAGTGGGATCAATGAATTACCTCGACTGTAAGTATCTATTAGAAATTGAGATATTTGGTGAAAATGTTCCTGAATCAGGCTCACCATACAAATACATATGGCCCATTATGTTTATATCCACAGATGTAAAAGCCACAGTAACGGAAAAAGGCACAGAATATAACGTGACATTCTGCCACTCTACCCATCACGGTCAAACTGATTTAGTACAACCTATAAAAGAAACAACTACTATCGAAGCAGGCACCATCGGTGAATATTTTAGACTATTACAAGTTGAATTAGAAACAAAAGAATTTAAGTATGCTGCCGCCAGGCAAAAAGCCGGCGCTGCCGCGGCCGTTGGTGGTCCTAATCCTGCAAGTCAAGATGTATTTCATGATGAATACCATTTCTTAGTTGAGCCTAGAATAGAAAAATATGCATTTACATCAAAAGGTAAAGCAGATGCCAACGTTACTGGAACTTGGGGAGGAATAGGTTCATTCTTCAGTGGAAGATACAATGTTAGTGTGCGTCCAGGAACTCCACTAACTCAACAAATAACAAAAATATTACAAAGCACAAAAGATATATCAGACCTATTACCTAATAGACCAAAACCAGTATCATCGGATGCCGCAGGCAGTAGCGAAAAAAGTAAAGCTGATTTACAAAGTATGTTAGGTAATGTGTATCAATTTTTTAGAGTCGAAACCTATAGTGTTTATAAATCATTTGATTATATACGCAATCGTTATGCGGTAAAACATGTGTATTTAATTTATTTGGCTGATCAAGCAAACATGTATCAGTATCCAGATGAACTAGCCTTGTTAAACAAAATGAGTAACAAGGACAAAGTACTAACGAAATTAAGATATTATCTTCAAGAAGGGTTGTTACGCAAGTTATATTATTTTAATTATACTGGTATGAACACTGAAGTTCTTCGAGCAGATTTGCAGTACAATCAATCATTCAGTATACCTAGTTTTCCTGTTATATGGGCAGATCGAAATCAAACAGGTTCCGGCGCAATGAACTTACAAAATTATAATAGAAGAGTTAGTCCGTACGCACATGCTGACAATCAAGGTTCTGCTCGAATTGATATACAAATGATGCAGATCAAAGCACAAACCTTGACTACAAAATTAAAAGAGGATATGCAAAAATATGCCAAAGGAGATCCAGAAGCTTATCAACGCTATGTCAGCCGACAAGGCAAACAAGCACAAAAGGATTATAAAGACATACAAGATTATCTAACATTCTTGAATAATGAAATTGCAAAACGAGAAGATGAATTTAATACGCAACAACAAAAAGTTACTGGCACCGGAATAAAAAATAGAAAAGATTTGCTCAATAGTTTAGTTTACGCAGAGGATGTAGGACAGGACAAAAATGTATGGGAAACTATATATAGAAAATCTATAGAGTTAGATTACCCTAATTTAATACCCAGAATGGAGCCCGACGTTATTGGCGAGCAAGTTGACATTATTAAATCAGAAAACGAAAAACTAATGGAAAAAATATTCGCAGTTCAGCTTGCGCCACGAGACTTGGTTAACTTAGACATGGAAATTGTTGGTGACCCGTATTGGCTGGGAGTTCCTAACTTATTGTTAAACGGCAGTATAGGTTTGTCAAAAATTCAACTGCCTAGTTCTAGTGAAAAAGAAATTAGAGCAATGCTCGAAGCAAAAATGCCAAATATTGAAAAAGGCTGGAAAACTAAAGAACCGTTGTGGACCACCGACTATGGTGTAGCGCAGTGGTATCAAGGAAGTCAGTTATTTTATTTCTGTACGATGATGCCAGACGGTGGCTACAATGATGAAGATTTAATGACTTTTAATTATAATGATCAAATTGTTGGAATATATCAAGTATATGAAGTTGAAAATATTTTTAAAGAAGGTAAATGGACTCAGAAGTTAAAATCTATTAGGGACGTAACAATACCAAGTCATATTTTACCTAGAGCCAATTTAACAGAAGGCGGCGCTGTGTCATTTGAAGACTGGGCAGACGGCGTACTAGCCTCTGAAGACAAAGCCAAAGATCGCATAAATGAAATGCGAGAACAAGGTGCAACAAATCAAAGAAATGCACAATTAAAACAAGAAGCGTTATCTGGCGATGAAGGTATGGGTGCAGGAGGAGTAACTGCGCCGGCCACTGTTTCATCGACTCCGGGTGTCAATGACGCATTAAACAAACAAAGAGCTATACTAAGAGATAACCCTCCACCAGCAGTTGTAGATCCAGTGACAAATGCACAGTCTATGGTTGATAGTGGTAAGTCTAGAAATGAAGCATACGAATCAGCCAAACGTCAATATAGCGAAGAAACTAAAGCTTATTATAAACATTTAGAAGATGCAGATAAGAAAGCTTACGCAGAATCAGGTGTACCAAATAACAAACCATACTCTGCAGATACTCTTGCGGGTCTAGCAATGACTAAGAGTGGCGCAGGCGGCCTGGATGATTGGAAGAGCAACAATACTGCTCGCCCAGGCCCAGCAGATGTTAATAATCCATTAGGTGTTGGTTATGTTGCTGACAGAAACAAGTATAATGGATATAATACATGGGAAGAAGGCCTGAAAGCCGGCAACGAATATTATAACTACGGTGTTGGTGTAATACCTTCTGGCAGAAATGGCCCTAATAGATATTTGTTGCCATCCGATGTCAAGGCCGCAGATGAAGCAGAGTATATTAGAAAAGCGGCATTAGGGGGTAAAGGTTAATGGCAAGAGTCGCAAAAGCAAATGGTAGTGTAAAAGCACCAGCAAGTTATACAACCAATGAAAGTGCCAATGTACCACGTCGGCAAGGCGTATACATAGGTATTGTAAAAAAGAATGATGATCCACAAAACATGGGTCGCTTACAAGTATATATTCCTGACTTTGGAGGAGATCCTGAAGCCGAATCCAGCTGGCACTCCGCTAGTTATGCCAGTCCGTTTGGTGGCACAACAAGTATCTTCGATCAAGGAAAAAATGTAGAAGAATACAGCGACACAATTAAAAGCTATGGATTTTGGGCAGTACCTCCCGACTTAGACGCACAGGTATTAGTTACATTTATAGCTGGCAAAGGAGCTCCTTGTTATTGGTTTGCTTGTATATTTCAAACAGGCACTCAAGTTAGTATTCCTGGTATACCCGCGGGCAATACTCATAAAGGCGATAACATACCAGTTGCACCAAAAAATAGAAAAGACTTAGATCCTGATTTAACAAAATATGTAGCGCATGAACCTGCATATACTGCTTTAAAAACTCAGGGTTTGGAAAATGATACGCTTAGAGGAACAACTACCAGCGGAGCAATGCGTGAAGCACCCAGCAAAGTTATTGGTTTGCTGACTCCAGGTCAACATCAATTTGTATTAGATGATGGTGACAAAGACGGCAATAATAGATTGATCAGACTACGAACTACAAACGGAACACAATTATTATTAGATGATGTTGCCGGTCACGTTTACCTTATCAGTAAAAATGGCGAGAGTTGGATAGAGTTAAGTGCAGATGGAAGAATACATTTATATGGCAGTAAAGACATAAACATAAGAAGCCAAGAAAATATAAACTTATATGCAGATAACAATGTCAACATAGAAGCAGGCCTGAATATCAATATGAAAGCCAATGCCGGCAGTTTCCAAGTAAGTGCTGGCAATGAAGTTTCTATGTTAGCAGTAACAAATACTAAAATTACCAGCGGCGAGACCAGTAATATTCTAAGTGGTGTAGCGCATTATGAAACAGCTGGCGTTATACATATGAATGGCCCAGTTGCTGATGCAGCCAATGAAATACCAATGTACAACCTAGCTGTTAATCAAGGTGTAAAAGAAAGTATTTGTAGTATTGTTCCAGAACATGAACCATGGGCCGGCCATAGCGGAATGATTAACCCCATTGGCACTGGGAATATGCAAATGCAATCTGATCCTGCACCTGATCAAATACAGCCTAGAAAACCAAAAGAGAATGAAGTACCAGCACCAATTGTACCTACTCCTAATAAAGATGACGACGTGGCAGTAGAAGATGCCACAGTCAGTGATAAAATTGTCAGTGTTATCAAGCAACAAAACGGATACACTCCTGTTAATACTGCCGATGCGAATGGAGAGAGTGGAGGGTATGGAAGTGTGATAGTTCCACAAAAAGCAACGCCGCCTTATACTGGCGCAAAAGGTTTTGATTTAAATTTACCACCTGGCAATGGAGCAGTAGCATTGGGCGCAAACATTTTTAAAGAATTTGGAGACAAACTTAAGGCTGCCGAAAATACTGTAACCAGTGGAATAAAAAGTGTAACAGATAAAATATTTCCATCTAACAATGTAGTAGCAGGAGGGGTATCTGTTGGATCAGGATCGTCTGCTGATGTAACTAAAATGCTAAGTCAAGGTATCAGTCCAGACAAAGCACAAGATATGTTGTATAATGATCTTGCACGAAATCAGCGTGATGTTAAAAATATGTTATCCGGATCAAATGTAAAATCAATACCACAAAATGTATTTGACGGATTAGTCAGTTTACAAAACCAAACAGGTGATGCTAGTATGGCATTTGTAAAAGGCGAGAAAATAGATTTGATACCTTTATATAAGGCAGGTGCGTGGGACCAAGCCGCAAGTTTCATTGCTGCCGACGAAAGAGATAGAAATCGAAGAATTTTGGAAGCAGGTATCATTGCTAATAACAACTACGGACCCGAAGTCAATGAACAGCAAGTCATTGATAAAGGTATGGCTAAAACTAATGAAATGATTGCCAAAGGTAAACTAAATCAGCAAACTGCTAGTGGCGCAACGGATCAACAAACATTAGCTGCCGCGACAAACTATTTTAATGTAACAGGAAATCCAATTGTTGGATCTACCTACGAATTTAATAATCAAGTTAGTCAAAATACAACCAATGGCAATTTAGCAAACATTGCTAAACAGGGTTTTACCGGCCCATGGCCATATTAAACAAAAGGTCTAAGTGAAGGCGCAACCCAGCCAATCGGCTTTAATACTTTGCCATCTGGGCGTTTACGAACTTTACCAGTCTCTTTGTCAATCTTAGCAAAGTTGGTGGCCATAACTTCTTTCCAAGCACCTTCAGCATCACTGCCCATACTATGGATAGCACCAATGGTAACAACTAGGATGTCAATCAATGCGTCCAACGTTTCTGTTTGGTCAGTGTTATTAATTGCTTCATTGAGTTCTGTATATTCTTCTTTGATTAAGTTGACATACAGTTTGAATTGTTCTTGATTAAAGCCTTCGACGCTTTGGTCGCAGGCCTTCATAAATTTCTCTTGGTCCTTAAAGGGGTTTGTCATTTTGTTAGTTCTTCCATAAAGTGTTCGTGTACAGGTTGGTATGCAATTGGTTTGATCCAACCGTTGTTGATACATTCGGCAATAATTAACTGATATTCTCTGGGACAGCCATCGCCGAATTCAAATCCTGCCCTAGGCACTACAACAATGTTATCCGGACTGAAATTAAATCCAGGATCATTTTTTCTATAAGTTTTATATTTTAGACTTGAGCTTGTTGTATACATTTCTAATACTTAGCATAAGGTTATATAATCTCAACGAGTGAGTGTTAATTATAGGAGGACGATGAGGACAGCGTCCTTGATTATAATTACAATTTAAAGTAATTTCGTTTCGGCAAGTAACGCATTTCATTTTTTAAGATTATCCATGATAAATTGTTCAGCTTCATCTTGCCTGCGGTTCTTATCACATTCTACTGCTTTGATAAACATAAGATCTACAAGTTCTGCCATAACCTTTTTTCCTGAATCGTTTAAATAAGAATAAGAAGATCCGACACTGCTTACATGAGCTTGATCTCTGTTGCGAACTGCGCTCATTAATTGAGCGGCAAGTATTGAACCAATCTCTCGTTCATTAAGCATAATATTATCCTTTTTTAAGGACTTCGAGGAACGCAATTTTTCCAAGCGATTCTCCAAAGTCCTCATCACTTGTAATAATATGTAGGCTCGTATGGTGACGATCCGTTCTTGAATCGTAGTGATTAATCTCGACAATTTTGCCTCCTGAAGCATTGTAAACTGTAAATCTCAAAGGTTCGTTTTCACTGCCTAATGAGTTGTGATGCCGCCCAGTCCGGGCACCGCTAAGAGTAGCCATTTTTCTATCATCATCATAAGCAACAGGCTGATCTTCTGGCCATAAGAAGGTATGTAGTTTTCTGCGTAGCCAATCTTTCATATAAATCCTTAAAGTTTTTCTCCGGGAACAAATCCACGGAATCGCAAAAAGCGAGGGAATCTAAGACTATAAGTTCCGTCTTGATTTTGTGTAATAGCGTCCGCTCTTACCTCAACCACTGCTCCAAAAAGGTTATTACGATTATTCCAATAATCAATGCGGTCGTTATCAGTGAACCCACTACCGCAATTGACTTGAATATACCGCCCTCCGTCGTCTCC
>Ga0209191_1000644_pt1 | contig 26226 bp, 27 predicted proteins | sample S_130626_EF_Meta_FD_187320 | JGI IMG/M metagenome (GOLD analysis project Ga0209191, IMG submission 187320) | Freshwater microbial communities from Lake Simoncouche, Canada to study carbon cycling - S_130626_EF_MetaG (SPAdes) (version 2) | ecosystem: Environmental > Aquatic > Freshwater > Lake ...
TTAGGAATTAACCCAGAAATGCAAACAACCCCGGCCGAAGCCGGGGTTGTTTATCGAAAAATTTCGGCGACGTCCTACTCTCCCAGGGGGTCTACCCCCAAGTACCATCGGCGCTGACAGGCTTAACTGCCGTGTTCGGAATGGGAACGGGTGTGACCCTGTCGCTATGGTCACCGAAAATCAATTGTCAATGTGGTTCCCCACAAGGACTCCAGAGCAAGCACGAGCACGTATTAAATAAAGCCCTCGGCCGATTAGTACTGGTCAGCTGAAGACATTACTGTCCTTACACTTCCAGCCTATCAACGTGGTGGTCTAGCCACGGGCCTTACCAGGTTAACCCTGTGAGAGTCCTCATCTTTGAACAGGTTTCCCACTTAGATGCTTTCAGCGGTTATCCTTTCCGGAGGTAGCTAATCAGCCGTGCCCTTGGCAGGACAACTGACACACTAGAGCTCCGTCCATCCCGGTCCTCTCGTACTAGGGATAGCTTTCATCAAGACTCTTCCGGCTGCGGAGGATAGAGACCGAACTGTCTCACGACGTTCTGAACCCAGCTCGCGTACCGCTTTAATGGGCGAACAGCCCAACCCTTGGGACCTGCTTCAGCCCCAGGATGCGATGAGCCGACATCGAGGTGCCAAACCTTCCCGTCGATATGGACTCTTGGGGAAGATTAGCCTGTTATCCCCGGGGTACCTTTTATCCGTTGAGCGACCACGCTTCCACACGCAATGGCCGGGTCACTATGCCCTACTTTCGTACCTGCTCGACCTGTCAGTCTCGCAGTCAAGCTCCCTTGTGTCATTGCACTCGACGGCTGATTGCCAACCAGCCTGAGGGAACCTTTGGGCGCCTCCGTTACAGTTTAGGAGGCGACCGCCCCAGTCAAACTACCCGCCTGACGCTGTTCCTGATCCAGATAATGGACCCAGGTTAGAGACCCGACATACACAGGGTGGTATTTCAAGGTTGACTCCACATGAGCTGGCGCCCATGCTTCAAAGTCTCCCACCTATCCTACACAGTGCAGGTCAAATCTCAACATCAAGTTATAGTAAAGGTCCACGGGGTCTTTTCGTCCTTCCGCAGCTAACGAGCATCTTTACTCGTACTTCAATTTCGCCGGGTCTATGGTTGAGACAGTGGGGAAGTCGTTACGCCATTCGTGCAGGTCGGAACTTACCCGACAAGGAATTTCGCTACCTTAGGACCGTTATAGTTACGGCCGCCATTCACTGGGGCTTAGGTTCACAGCTTCGTCTTACGACTAACCGTTCCCCGTAACCTTCCAGCATTGGGCAGGCGTCACAGCGTATACAGCGCCTTGCGGCTTCGCACGCTGCTGTGTTTTTGGTAAACAGTCGCTACCCCCTGGTCTGTGCCACCCACTTCAGCTCGGAACGTATAGTTCTCCACCAAAATGGGTCATCCTTCTCCCGAAGTTACGGATGTAATTTGCCGAGTTCCTTAACCATAGTTCTCCCGATCGCCTTAGTATTCTCTACTCATCCACCTGTGTCGGTTTGGGGTACGGGCACCGTGTTAACTCACTACTGGACTTTTCTTGGCAGTGTGGGATCAGTTACTTCGTCTAAACGACTCGGCATCACGTCTCAGGCTTTATGACTCAACTTTCATCGAATCGCCCTACTCGCTTACCCGGGGACTACCATTGCCCCGGTTAACCTACCCTTCTGCGTCCTCCATTAGTTATCCGCCACCAGCTAGGTGGGTTCGCCCGAAGGCAGCCCCCACGTCACCAATATTGGACTTGACGCGAACACGGTGGTACTGGAATATCAACCAGTTGTGCATCGATTACGCCTTTCGGCCTCACCTTAGCTCCCGACTTACCCTGGGAGGATTAGCCTTCCCCAGGAAACCTTGGATTTACGGCGGAGGGGTTTCTCACCCCTCTCTCGCTACTCATGCCTGCATTCTCACTTGATGGAACTCCACGTCGGGTCATCCCGCCGCTTCAATGCACCATCAACGCTCCTCTACCGATCCATCTTGCGATGAATCCCGTAGCTTCGGCTCTGTACTTGAGCCCCGTTGAATTGTCCGCGCAAAATCACTCGACCAGTGAGCTGTTACGCACTCTTTTAAGGGTGGCTGCTTCTGAGCCAACCTCCTGGCTGTCTATGCAATTTCACATCGTTTTCCACTTAGTACAGAATTAGGGGCCTTAGCTGACGATCTGGGCTGTTTCCCTTTCGACCAACGAAGCTCATCCCCCGTGGTCTCACTGCCGTGCTCTGGAGTACCGGCATTCGGAGTTTGGCTGGGTTCGGTAATCTTGTAGGACCCCTAGCCCATCCAGTGCTCTACCTCCGGTACTGAACGCACGACGCTGCACCTAAATGCATTTCGAGGAGAACCAGCTATCGCGAAGTTTGATTGGCCTTTCACCCCTATCCACAGGTCATCCCCGCCATTTTCAACTGACGTGGGTTCGGTCCTCCACGGGGTCTTACCCCCGCTTCAACCTGCCCATGGATAGATCACTTCGCTTCGGGTCTATAGCATGCGACTACACGCCCTATTCAGACTCGCTTTCGCTCCGGCTTCCCATCTCTGGTTAACCTTGCCACATACCATAACTCGCAGGCTCATTCTTCAAAAGGCACGCCATCGTGGCCATGATAAATCATGACGACACTCTGACTGTTTGTAAACCAACGGTTTCAGGTACTATTTCACTCCCCTCCCGGGGTTCTTTTCACCTTTCCCTCACGGTACTGGTTCACTATCGGTCACCAAGGAATACTTAGGCTTACGGGGTGGTCCCCGCAGATTCACGCCGGCTTGCTCGGTTCCGGCGTTACTTGGGATCGAGCGAAGAGATTGCGCGCGTTTCGTGTACGGGACTATTACCCACTGCGGTCGAACTTTCCAGAACGATTCCACTACACGGCAATTTTGTAACTCTTTTGTAGTTCAAGTGCACTACGTCGCTATCCCACGACCCCGTTATGGCAACTCCACTTGGATTTAACACCATAACGGTTTAGCCTCTTCCCTTTTCGCTCGCCGCTACTCAGGGAGTCGAGTTTTCTTTTCTTTCCTCAGGGTACTGAGATGTTTCAATTCCCCTGGTTCCCTCTACCTGCCCTATTTTTTCAGGCAGGAGTAACACTCCATGACGAGTGCTGGGTTGCCCCATTCGGATATCCACGGATCAACGCTAGGTAGACAGCTACCCGTGGCTTTTCGCAGTCGCCCACGTCCTTCATCGGTTCTTGGTGCCAAGGCATCCACCGTTGGCTCTTTGTAGCTTTATATATAAAAATAAGATGCTCGTGCTTGCTCTGCAGTTCTCAAGGGGCTAATCAACCAGGGATATCGCGACCAGAGTGGCGATATCAACTCTCGTTGATCAGACAGAGGAACATCACTTACGTGATGTTCGTAGAGGGAGAAACTCCCTCAAAACAGAAGAGAAGACAATGCCGCCATTCACGCGACGTGGGAAGTAAACCTCAACCACATCGAATGTTTGACTAACACAACAGTGCACCAACAGGTGTGTCCTTCACGCACCCACAAATGTGGATGAACGATCAGGAAGACACTCCTTAGAAAGGAGGTGATCCGACCGCACCTTCCGGTACGGTCACCTTGTTACGACTTCACCCCAATCACCGATCCCACCTTCGACGGCTCCTTCCTTACGGTTAGGCCACCGGCTTCGGGTGTTACCGACTTTCGTGGTGTGACGGGCGGTGTGTACAAGGCCCGGGAACGTATTCACCCCGGCGTGCTGATCCGGGATTACTAGCAACTCCAGCTTCATGGAGGCGAGTTGCAGCCTCCAATCCGAACTGAGACCGGCTTTATGGGATTCGCTAAACCTCGCGGTTTCGCAGCCCTTTGTACCGGCCATTGTAGCGTGTTTGCAGCCCTAGACATAAGGGGCATGATGACTTGACGTCATCCCCACCTTCCTCCGAGTTGACCCCGGCAGTCTCCTACGAGTCCCCACCATTACGTGCTGGCAACATAGAATAAGGGTTGCGCTCGTTGCGGGACTTAACCCAACATCTCACGACACGAGCTGACGACAGCCATGCACCACCTTCATTGAGCCCCGAAGGACACCACATCTCTGTGGCTTTTCCCAATGATTTAACCTAGGTAAGGTTCTTCGCGTAGCATCGAATTAAGCAACACGCTCCGCTGCTTGTGCGGGCCCCCGTCAATTCCTTTGAGTTTTAGTCTTGCGACCGTACTCCCCAGGCGGGGCACTTAATGCGTTAGCGACGGCGCGGATCTCGTTGGTTAGAGACCCACACCTAGTGCCCATCGTTTACGGCGTGGACTACCAGGGTATCTAATCCTGTTTGCTACCCACGCTTTCGCTCCTCAGCGTCAGTTTCGGCCCAGAGTGGTGCCTTCGCCATCGGTGTTCCTCCTAATATCTGCGCATTTCACCGCTACACTAGGAATTCCCCACTCCCCTACCGAACTCTAGTCACAGCAGTTTCGGGTGCAGGCTCTGGGTTGAGCCCAGAGTTTTCACACCCGACTTGCTGAACCGCCTACGAGCTCTTTACGCCCAATAAATCCGGACAACGCTTGGAGCCTACGTGTCACCGCGGCTGCTGGCACGTAGTTGGCCGCTCCTTCTTCTGCAGGTACCGTCATTTTCGTTCCTGCTGAAAGCGGTTTACAACCCGAAGGCCTTCTTCCCGCACGCGGCGTGGCTGTGTCAGACTTTCGTCCATTGCACAAGATTCCCCACTGCTGCCTCCCGTAGGAGTCTGGGCCGTGTCTCAGTCCCAGTGTGGCTGATCATCCTCTCAGACCAGCTACCCGTCGTAGCCTTGGTGAGCCGTTACCTCACCAACAAGCTGATAGGCCGCGAGATTCTCCCGAACCGAAATTCTTTCGTTACAAAGTGATGCCACTTCGTAACGGCATTCGGTATTAGCAGTCGTTTCCAACTGTTATCCCTAAGTTCGGGGCAAATTTCTCACGTGTTCCTCACCCGTTCGCCACTAGGTCTTCACTTGTATTGCTACAAGATGGACCTCGTTCGACTTGCATGTGTTAAGCCCGCCGCCAGCGTTCGTCCTGAGCCAGGATCAAACTCTCCGTCAAGAACTACCGATTTGCATCGGGATCGTTCTGGAAAGTCCGTGGGCCTCGGGGGGAATAACCCCAAAGACCCAGTTCCTAACTTATTGTTTTTTTTGTTTGTGAGATGGATTGGAATCCATCTCGAATTGACAGGCAATATCGACGACCGAAGTCGCCTTACTGCCCGCACTGTTGTTCAGTCTTCTCTTCTGTTTTCAAGGAGCTAATGCTCTCGGCATGTACCCCGAAGGGCAGTGATACCGACCCCCAAAAACACGCATGCGCGTTAGAGGGGCGAATTGCAATGCTAACGGCGCCTTAGACCCACTTCCAACACGGGTTTCAGAGAAATCCGGAAGTATCTACATCTGTGGACAAACAGCCCTTTTAGGCCAGGGTCAGCACGTGATAGGTGGTCTTGCCTTTACGGACCAAGACCCATCGGTCATGCAGAATCCCTTTGCTGGCAAGGGTTTCACCCTTTTCTAAGGTCTGGCCATTGACCTTGATTCCGCCCTGTTCGACAGAGCGACGCGCGTCACTAGTACTGCTGGCAACCCCGGATCGGGCAAGTAAACCAAAGACGTCGTCCAAATCTTCTCGAGTCACAACTGTGTTCGGCACCTCTGAGGCAACTGCTTGCAAAGCCTCACGCGTTGCACCGTTCGGGTCTCCCCCGAACAGGATGTCTGCTGCAGCTTCTGCATCGCGTGACGCGTCTGCACCATGAACCAACACAGTGAGTTCAGTTGCAAGTGTGCGTTGTGCAATTCGCTTACCCGGATCTGACAAATGTGTTTCAAGCAGTGCAGATATTTCATTCATGGACGCAAGTGAAAATTGAGGTAAGTACTTCACGACATCAGCGTCTGCCATCTGCATCCAAAACTGACGGAATTGATACGGCGATGTGCGTTGTGCATCTAACCACACTGCACCATCTGCAGTTTTACCAAATTTTGTGCCATCACTTTTTGTAACAAGCGGCCACGTTGCACCGAATGTACTGCGCGATAACGACTTACGAATCAAATCAATTCCTGCAGTGATGTTCCCCCACTGATCAGAACCACCCATTTGCAATTCAACATCATGGTTAGCGCAAAGATGCCTGAAATCATTGGCTTGTAGCAACATGTAACTGAACTCTGTGTATGACAAACCATTCTCTGAATTCAAACGATTCTTCACCGACTCTTTCGCCATCATTTGATTAACAGTGATGTATTTACCAACGTCGCGTAAGAAATCGAGTGCACTAATACCAGCAGTCCAGTCAGCATTATTTACAAGAGTTGCTGCACTTGCACCAGGAGAAAAATCAAGTAGGCGCGACAACTGATTCTTGATTTGCGACACATTGTGTTCGAGTGTTTCACGATCAAGAAGATTGCGTTCTTCACTCTTTCCAGATGGGTCTCCGACCATTCCGGTTGCGCCACCTGCAAGTGGGAATGGACGATGACCAGCCAATTGAAAACGACGTAGAGTTAACTGACCAAGTAGATGTCCAACATGCAATGAATCAGCCGTTGGATCGAAACCCACATAGATACCAATCGGGCTTGCATCGAGCCGTGTGGACAGAGCCGACGCATCTGTGGAGTCATGGATGAGCCCACGTGCGGATAGGTCTGAAAACAAGCCAGGAGAAGTCACAGCCAAAGTCTTACACGGCTACACCTTTGCGGCCTGCACTAATATCGCTTCATCAGTTCGTCGTCTACCCCAGCAGGAAATATGAGTTTGTTCGACGGTGACGAGATGCTGCGGGCGCTCTTACAGCAAGCTGAGTCGTGTAGATCATTGGGTTCTGCGATGTACAGCGCCCTCTTCACTGATCTTGCAGCCGACTATGCCGATGGTGGCCGCACGTATGCCCTTCTTGCCGGTCGAAGCCTTCGCCCAGTTCATGACGCCGTGCCGCTCCGTCTCGCAGGCGCAATCCACCGAGTGGTTTTGCGAGGAAAAGATGACCGACTTGCACGTCATTATCCGAGCGTCGGAGGAAAGCCCGCAGAAGACTTTACGGCTGATTTCATTGGGTATATGCGTGATCATCTTGAAGACGTAGAGAACGGATTAGCGACACAAGTACAGACCAACGAAGTTGGACGAAGCGTGGCACACCTCGTCTTGAGTCACTGGCTTACGACCCTTGGGGTCGAACAATTCTCCTTCCTTGAAATTGGGGCAAGCGCCGGATTGAACCTGAACTTTGATCGGTTCTACGGTTGCTTCGGTCAATTACGAATGGGTGATCCGAGTTCTTCACTTCGTTTTATGGGTGACTGGTTCTCAAACGCACCAGACGTGCCACGTGCAGGAGCTACGGCAATTAGTAAACGAGGATGCGACATATCCCCCATCGATGTTGCACGACCAGACGACGAAGCGCGCCTGTTGTCGTTTGTGTGGCCGGACCAAAAACTCAGACTCGAACGACTTCGCAGTGCAATTGCAATTGCTAAAGAACATCGACCAATAGTTGACACTGCATCAGCTGATGAGTGGGTTGCTCAGCAACTTGCACGACCGAGCGAACATGCAACCCTTATTTTTCATTCGATTGTGTGGCAGTACCTTGGTACCGAAACACAAAACAGACTGAAGCAGGCCATCCATAGAGCCGGCGAGACTGCAACTCCTACAGCACCCATTGTGTGGGCCCGTATGGAACCAGCAGGCCCCGTAGCTGACATTCAAGTCGATGTTTTCGACGGAACAACTCCACAGCCCCGACATTATCGATTGGCCGAGATTGGTTATCACGGCCAAAACATGAACTGGCTTTAGCTCAACGCACGGCGTACAACTTCTGGAACAGGCGCTGGTTGCGGCGCACCCGGCGTCACGCTGACATACGTAATGATGCAGTCGAATACTTGCTCGCCATTCACTGTCATGTCGACTGTGACGTCGAATGAGGTGTTTCCCCACCGCGAGACTGAACATGCAGCGTGAATGACATCTGTGTACTTGGCGCCTTTGTGCCACGTACCCGTTGCTGTTTTCAACATGAAATCGAAGCCCACGGCAATCAAGTCGACGTCAGAAATATTCTTGCCAAGTTCGTCGGCAAGTCCTTGACGAACAAATTGTGCGACGGCATCATCCGCATAGATCCAATAATTTGCGTTAAAGACAACGTTCTGCATATCGCACTCGTTGTATCGAACACGGAATTCTTGAACGAACGTCACGCTAAACGTGCCTCTGCACTACGAATCGCTTCAATCAAACGCGCACGTTGCACCTGCGCGGCAAGTGGTCCTGATGCACCTGGCGACTGGCGACGTTCAACTGAAACTCCTGGACTAAAAAGCGAAACTGCGTCAGGTCCGAATGATTCATGACCACGAACGATTTCAACCATTGGAACATTTGTTGAAATCGAATCTCGTACAATCTTCCCGACAATCGAGTGCGCCTGGCGAAATGGCGTGCCGCGATGCACAAGCCATTCAGCAAGGTCTGTAGCTACCAACGCTTCTGCATCTGCGCCACTCATCATCTTGTCTGTCTTGAACGTGGCTGTCTTGATCATGCCGTTTATGGCAATGAGAGCACGTCGCACCTGATCAACAGAGTCAAAGAGAGGTTCCTTGTCTTCTTGCAAATCTCTGTTGTACGCGAGAGGCAGGCCCTTCAACATCGCGAGAAGCCCTGTGAGATTTCCGATGAGTCGACCAGCCTTACCACGAGCCAATTCCGCAATGTCCGCATTCTTCTTTTGCGGCAACATCGAAGATCCAGTTGCATATGCGTCATCAAGTACTGCAAAACCAAATTCTGCGCTTGTCCACAAGACCCACTCTTCACCGATACGTGAGAGGTGAACACCAAGCAGAGCTATATCAAACAAAATTTCAGCAACGAAGTCTCTGTCAGATACCGCATCAAGAGAGTTTGCAAAAGTAGTTCCGAATCCCATGGTCTCTGCGGAATGTGCAGGGTTAATCGGCAAGGATGAACCAGCCAAAGCGCCAGCGCCTAGCGGAGACACATCAAGACGCGCGAGCGCATCAGAGATGCGGTCGACATCGCGCAGCAGCGCCCAAGAATGGGCGCGTAAATGATGCGACAACAGCACTGGCTGGGCATGTTGAACATGCGTATACCCGGGCATTCTGACTGGAGGCGTACTCGCGTCTGCTTCGACGGCACGATCTTCCAAGGTATTAACCAAAGCAAGAACATGAGAAGCAACAATTGCAACCTCGCGCTTGCACCACAAACGCACGGCAGTTGCGACCTGGTCATTTCTGCTGCGGCCGGTATGTATACGAGCGCCAGGCTCCCCTGCAATCTGCGTGACACGACGTTCGATTGCGGTATGAATGTCTTCATCTGTCGCTTCAAACACAAACGAGCCGTTCGAGAATTCATCGCCGACGCTCTGCAGCGCAGCGAGAACCGAATCACCGTCAGTTTGAGACATAAGCCCAACTGACACCAACATTGAAACATGAGCATGAGACCCAACGATGTCGTCACGCCATAAACGCTGATCAAACGACAAACTCTCGGTGTACGCCATCAAATCATCAGCCGGCGCAACGTCGAAACGTCCGTGCCATAGTGCAGCACCTTCAGAAACCTTTTTGTCAAACATGAGCTGCGCCCTTCTTTCGTGGAATGCCACCAGTGCCGTCTGTAACGCCTGAGAGCGACCGTAACTGTTCGGCGAGACCTGTGCCGCCAACTTCTTCAGTTGCGACACACATGATGGTGTCATCGCCTGCAACCGTGCCCAACAATCCGACAAGACCGCTGCGGTCGAGTGCTGACGCAACAACGTGAGCACACCCTGGAGGCGTGCGAACGACAACGAGGTTTCCGCTTGATGTCACTTCAGCGACCCATTCCGCCATAACACGACGCAATTGGTCAGATGGAGCAACACGAGCTGGGGCATACTCGGCGATTGCATAAATGGAGTCTCCGCCAGCGATGCGGATCTTCACAGCACCGAGTTCTTCAAGGTCACGTGAAATCGTGGCCTGAGTAGCTTCAATGCCCTGTTCCTTCAGAAGCTCTTGAAGATGCGGTTGACTGGACACGTTGTCGTGTGCGATCAACCGAGTCACCATTTGTTGGCGTTGTTGTTTGCTGCTCATGATTTCTCCATTACCCACTTCAATACACCCCGGGCAGCAGTGAGACGATGATGCCCCTGTTGGATGACCAGGCTGTTCACGCCGTCAAATATGTCTGCCGATACCTCTTCACCACGATGGGCCGGCATGCAGTGCATGAACTTCGCATTAGGTGCAGCCAAGGCCATAAGAGGCGCATCAACGCAGTACTTAGAGAAGATTTTGCGACGCATTGCGGACTCTTCTTCTTGACCCATAGAAATCCAGGTGTCTGTATGGACTACATCCGCTCCGGCAATGGCTTCTTGCGGGGATGCGCTTTGACGGACATTGCCACCGAGCGATGCGAGACGAGCTAATTCATCGTCGTCTGCGTCATATGCAGATGGACAACCAAGCGACATCGTGCCGCCGAGCAAACACACCGCTTCAGCAAGCGACCGAGCAACATTGTTGTAGTCACCGATGTACGCAACAGATGACTGCGCAATCGGACCGACATGCTCTTCCATCGTGATGACGTCAGCAAGAGCTTGTAGTGGGTGCGATGCGTCACTCAACATATTGATGACAGGCACATCAGATACAGCCACCATCCGTTCAATTACTGAGTGACGGAACACTCGCGCAGCAAGCACAGCGTGGTACCCGGCCATAATGCGAGTGACGTCTTCAACTGACTCCCGAACGTCGAGGCCGACTTCTTCTCCCCGCGTGTACACAGGGTGTCCACCCAACTGAACAACAGCCATTTCCATTGAGTGCCGAGTTCTGTTCGACGGCTTTTCAAAGATAAGTGCAACGCCTTTGCCGGATAGCGCCGATGTGGGCGCGTTAACGGACAAATCCAGGATCTCGCGCAGTTGAACCACTGACAGCGATGCAATATCTACAAGGTGACGTGTCATGACAAGACCTCCGCAATGAGAGCAACTGCTTCATCGATTTCTGCATCGCTCACCGTCAAAGGTGGAGCGAGTCGCAATGTTGTGGCGTTTACTGCGTTCACGATGAGTCCCTTTTCAAGCAATTGCTTATAGACGTCGCCGGCAACGAGGCCGTCAACTAGTTGTGCACCGAGTAACAGACCAGAACCTCGCACAGAGTCGATGGCAGGAATGGCTAGAAGTCCTTTAGTAAGTCTCGCACCCTGACGCACAGCCAATTCGTCGGCATGCAATCTCTTCATTTCTGAGATCACAGCCGAAACTGCTGCTGTTGCGAGTGCTGTACCGCTATAAGTAGATCCGTGATCGCCTGGCTGAAGAACAGATGCAACATCGCGACGCGCCCAAAGAGCCCCAACAGGCATTCCGTTGCCCATGCCTTTCGCCATTGTCACCGCGTCGGGTGAAATGCCGGCGTGCTCAAAACCGAACCACTTTCCCGTGCGGCAGAAACCTGTTTGAACTTCGTCAATGATGAGCAACAGTCCACGCTCTTTACATAGTTGTTGCACAGCCTGTAGATACGCAGCGTCAGCAGGGATGACTCCCCCTTCGCCTTGAATAGATTCCAGCATCACTGCAGCGACGGTTGGATCTATTTGCGCTTTCAATGACTCAATGTCTCCGAACTCGCAATAGCGAAATCCATCTGGCATCGGTTGAAAAACCTCATGCTTTGCAGGTTGCCCCGTCAGTGCCAACGCACCCAATGTGCGGCCATGAAAACTGCCATATGCGCTCACAATGGCATGACGACCACGGCCACCAAATTTACGCGCGAGCTTTATCGCTGCTTCATTAGCTTCAGCTCCTGAATTACAAAAGAACACTTGACCATCACCGGCACCAGCATCTGCCATAAGACCGGATATTTCAACAGCAGCTTTCGTAGCAACAGTGTTCGCAAAGAAATTCGATACATGCACCAAAGTGTTCGCCTGATCAGCAATCGCTTTCGCAATCACCGGGTTCGCGTGACCTAAGGACACGACAGCGATACCACTTAGGAAGTCGAGATACCTTTTCCCATCAACGGACCACAGTTGAGTACCTTCACCCCGCTCAAACATTTCTGCTGGCGCGCCGAAGACAGGGATGAACGGGCAATAGTCATGTCCCTTGTTTGCAGCTACGGCGGTTGCGTTCTCTAAGAATTGATGTGACATCAGTTGACTCCTGTAATCATTGTTCCGACACCTTGGTCAGTAAAAAGTTCTAATAACAAAACATGCGCTATGCGTCCGTCAAGAATGTGTGCGCTCTTCACGCCACCTTTGACTGCCTGCATGCAGCTTTCGATTTTTGGAATCATTCCGCCTGAGATTGTTCCGTCTGCAATAAGTGCACCAAGATCTGTCACCGATATCCGTTGAATCAGTGATGATGCGTCATCAATGTCTTTACGCAGGCCAGCGATATCTGTGAGATAGATGATCTTTTCAGCGCTCAACGCTTCAGCAATTGCACCAGCTGCTGTATCGGCATTGACGTTGTAAGACTGACCATTTACGTCTACCCCCACTGTTGAAAGAACAGGCACAAGCCCATCAGCCAATAGGCCGTCAATTACATGGGTACGAACTCGTTCAATGTCGCCGACAAATCCCAAAGCCGGATCACGAGGGACGCATTGCAACGTGCGCCCATCTTCACCTGACAGACCTACGGCCACATTTCCATGAGTGTTTATGGCGCTGACAATTTGAGGATTCACTTGGCCGTTGAGGACCATCTGGACAACTTCCATAGTTGCTGCGTCAGTAACGCGCAAACCGTTTGCGAATGAAGACTCAATATTCAATCGAGTCAACATCTCATTGATTTGTGGACCTCCGCCATGCACAACGACGGGACGAATACCGACTGTGTGCATCAGAACAATGTCTTCAGCGAAGAGAGACAGAGCATCATGATCTGAGGTTCCGGCAATTGCATTACCACCAAACTTCACGACAACTGTTTTGCCAGCGAATCTGCGGATATACGGCAGTGCCTCTACAAGCACATGGGCTGTTGATAGCGAACTCATGGGTACACACCAACGTTCGACAGACCGGATGATTCAGGAAGACCCAAGGCAACGTTCATTGACTGCACTGCACCGCCCGATGCGCCCTTTGCCAAGTTGTCAAGCGCCGCAATCACCATGACATACCCAGTACGTTCATCGAAACGTGCGGTTATGTGAACACTGTTTGAACCAAGTGTTGCTTTTGTAGAAGGGCTGGTTGGCCGCACCACGATGTATTGCTCATTCTTGTAAAACGTTGCGATCGCTGCCAGCAATGAAGCAGTTGTCGGCGCATCACCTTGAGGCCTTGCGTAACACGTCGCCAATATTCCACGATTCATCGGAGCAAGATGTGGAGTAAACAGAACTTGAGCTCCGGTCACCTGTTCAATCTCAGGAGTGTGGCGATGATCAAGCAAACCGTATGCGGTGAAATCCTCATCGATTGTTGAGAACATTGACGAATGCTTCAATGCACGTCCAGCACCACTGACACCTGACGCAGCATCAACAATGACGCCCATCGGATCAACAATCCCCGACCGAACTAGTGGTGTCAATGCCAAAGACGCTGCAGTGACGTAACAGCCAGGAGTCGCAATGAGTTTTGCGCCGGCCAATTGAGACCGATACAGCTCTGGTAATCCGTAGACCGCCTGGGCAAGTAGATCTGGTTGCGTATGTTCGAATCCGTACCACTGTGGGTACAAGGACGAATCTTTCAATCGATACGCGGCCGACAGGTCGATGACCACACCAACCTTGCCAACCAATTGCGGAGCCATCTCGAGAGCCGCCTCATGAGGCACTCCCAAGAACACAGCGTCGAGCCCCGCGAACCTGTCAGCGCTGAATTCTTCGAACACTAGGTTCGGATATGCAGCTGCCAATGACGGGTACAGGACGCTGGCCAATGTGCCAGCCTGTGAATCTCCGGTGGCACAAACCACCTCTATGTCTGGGTGTTGGGCACACAGCCGTAATAGCTCTGCGCCTGTAAATCCCGATGCTCCAATGATGCCTACTCTGACCATAAGTGCATTATGATACGGGTTAGTGAATGATTATGCAAGCACCATTCTGGGACCGGGGTGCCTCCTAGTAGCCACTCCGGACATGAAGGACCCTCACTTCTCGCGCGCCGTCATCCTCCTGATTGCCTATGCGCCAGAAGACGGAGCAATGGGACTCATCCTCAACCATCCCCTCACTGTTGACCAGATGGATGACAACTCCCCGATTGCCTCGTGGATGGAATCATCTCAATCCCCTTCAACAATCTTCTTGGGTGGCCCCGTTGAGCCAAATGGATATATCTGCATGACTCCTGACAGTTCCGCACTTTCAGGACTTCGCTCGGTTGATATTGAATCAATCAGCCCTATTCACCTCGACGGGCCTCATCGAGTGTTTCGCGGCTATTCAGGTTGGGGCGCCGGACAACTAGAAGATGAGTTGACTTTTAGAAGTTGGTACGTCGTTGAGTCACAATCGACAGACAAGCTGACAACTTCTCCGCAATCATTGTGGAACGACGTTCTGCAACGTCAATCAGGCCCGCTGCGAAGGCTCGGATTATTTCCGTCAGACCCTGAAGTCAATTAAGCGCGAAGAGTTGCGCCGGCTTTTACAGCTGCAGCCACACATGTCTTTTGTAGCTCAGCTAGTTGCGACTCAGTGAGAGTTGCTTCAACGCCTTGCACTCGCAGACGAAAAGCGAGACTACGAGAGCCTTCAACCACACCCTTGCCGCGATACACATCGAACAACTCAATGCTGACCAGTTGCTTACCCGCAGCTTGGCGCAACGCACGTTGCAGTGTTGACGCCGGAACAGAATCTTCCATGACAAACGCAAGATCCAAATCACTTGATGGATACCTGTTGATGTCTTTTGCCTGAACTGGCTTTGGTTCTTCATTAAGAATGACAGTGAGGTCAACTTCAAGGATGCTGACGCGCCCTTCAATACCAAGTGTGTCAAGCACAAGTGGATCAACTTCCCCAACAACTCCGACGACCTTCTTGCCACGGGCAAGAGTTGCGGAACGACCTGCATGAAGCCCAGCCGGAACACGTGCTTGATCAAGTTGTGTTCCAACAGAGAGCGCATCGCAGATTGCATTCCATTGAGCGAGCGATGACTCTACATCTCCTCCCGCCACAACGATGATTAATTGCTCTGATTCGTCTGGCAATTGTTGGTCAGATTTCGGATACACATGCCCGATCTCCCACAATCCGACGCGCGGTGCACGGTGAGATTGGTTGTACCGCAAAGAACGAAGAATTCCGGGACGTAAAGAAGTTCGAAGGATTGACTCTTCTGCAACTAGAGGATTAGCGATGCGTAATACGTTGTCTTCTGACAATCCAACACTGGCTAGATCACCTTGTGCAAGGAACGGTGACGGCATAGCTTCGTCGAGCCCAAGCCCAACAAGTACTCGACGCAAGATACGACGACGGCTTTGCATGTTCGACAACCGACCATGGACCGTTGAGTTAGGAACAGTTTTGCCAATATTGTCATAGCCGAAGTGGCGAGCCACTTCTTCAATCAGATCAACATCTAGCGAGCAGTCAGGTCGCCATGTAGGAACAATTGCCGTTACTACATCGCCAGCATTCGTCGTCACAAACCCGATGGAATTCAGAATTGACACAACACGTTCTGCCTCAATACGCGTACCAAGCAGGGCTTCGATGCGGGTAACAGACACGTCAACCGACACAGGAACAGGACATGACGAAGTTTGTACTGCGGTTGCACCGGAGTGCAATGTGACGTCAGGGCAAGTCTCGCGAAGGATGGTCACGAAACGTGCGGCTGCTTGCTGCCATGCGTTCGGGTCCGTTCCGCGTTCGAAACGAATGGACGCTTCCGAACGAAGACCGTGACGAATGGCCGAATAGCGAATCGGATCTGGAGAGAACCATGCGCTCTCTAGAGCAAGCGCTGTCGTTTTCTCTGTGATTTCAGAATGAAGGTCACCCATAACGCCGGCGAGACCGACGCCTACGTTGGTTGATCCATTGCAGATCAACAGGTCGTCGGCATGCAGATTGCGAGTTTGGCCATCAAGTGTCGTGAGGGTCTCCCCTGCATTCGACAGACGCACGCGGAAGGAAGAAACCACGTCAGCGTCATAGGCATGATTTGGTTGATTAGTCTCCAACATCACCAAGTTCGAGGCATCAACCACATTGTTAATCGATCGCATTCCGAGGTGCGCAAGACGACTAGCAACCCAACGTGGTGATGAACCCACAGAGACGCCACTGATGTAACTGATTGTGAAAGATCCGCACTGCTCTGGTGCATCGATAACTACGTCAAGGGCCTTGTTGGCTCCTGGATTGGAAGCGACAATTCTCGGGCCCTTTAATGAAACACCGAAATGAGCTGCAAGATCGCGCGCTACTCCGAGATGTCCCCAGCAATCGGCACGGTTACGTGTGAGATCAAGATCAAAGATTACGTCGTGTTCCATGCCGAGCACTTCGAACGGGCTAACTCCCAGTGGCGAATCAGAGGGAAGAATTAAGAGACCAGATGACTCATCACTAAGTCCGAGTTCGACTTCTGAACACAACATGCCTTCAGAATCAATTCCGAGAATCCCACGTCGAGCAATCTCCATACCGTTCGGCATTGTTGTGCCGAGCGTGGCCAACGGAACAATGTCGCCTGGTTGCATGTTTGTAGCGCCACACCACACGTGGCGTTCTTCGCCATCGCCTGCATCAACGAAACAGCGCGTCACCTTGGCTGCGTCGGGATGCTTTTCCATTCGCACGATGCGCGCAGTGACAACACCAGGTACTGGTACACCGACGACTTCCATCTCTTCGACTGCAAGACCAAGTGAATTGAGTGCCAACGCAATGGCATCAGGGTCGTTAGGAAGATCAGCCATCTCGCGAAGGATCGATAAAAGCACTTTCACGAGAATTGCTCCGTGAAGCGAACGTCATCTGAGTACATATCGCGAATGTCGTTGATTCCGTGACGTTCCTTGGCCATACGGTCAATACCGAATCCGAATGCGAAACCGCTCCACTCATTCGGATCTAAACCACCGGCGCGCAGAACATGCGGGTGCACCATTCCACATCCGCCAAGTTCAATCCATGTTCCGTCGTGACGACGGATATCAAATTCTGCACTTGGCTCGGTGAATGGGAAATACGACGGACGTAAACGAGATGTAAAACCAGGACCAAAGAATGCCTTCGTGAATGATTCAATAGTTCCGGCAAGGTCCGCAAACGTGATGCCTCTATCAATGACGAGGCCTTCGATCTGATGAAAGACAGGCATGTGTGTGGCGTCTGGCGTCTCTTTGCGAAACACGCGACCAGGCATGACTGCATAGATCGGTGGTGGCCAATCTTGCATGACACGAATTTGAACGGGTGACGTATGAGTGCGCAACACAACGCTTCCATCTACGTCTGACTCAACAAACAAGGTGTCCCACATACTGCGCGCAGGATGTGAAGGAGGCATGTTGAGAGCTTCGAAGTTATAGAAGTCGGTCTCTACTTCGGGCCCTTCTGCAATCTGGAAACCAAGACCAATGAAAACGTCCTCAAGACGCTCCATCGCTTGAGTGACTAAGTGCATGCGACCCAGTCGACGTTCTACGCCTGCCGACATAGCAATCTCGCTCATGTCAACGCGTTCCGATTCAATCTGGCTAGAGAATTCGACTGCACGCAATTCGTGCGATCGCCCGTCGTTCGCAACATTGAGAGCCGTGAGGGCGTCATTCACTAACTGACCCAACTCTTTTCGGGCTTCAATGTCCGTCACTTTTCCTAGCGAAGACTTGATCGACGCAATGGGACCCTTCTTGCCCGTTAAGGCAGAGACGACACTTCGCAATTGGTCAGACGTGGCAGCATCACGAATTTGTACGATGCCATCAGCAAGAGCCTGAGCAAGTTGCCCGTGTTCGGGAGTCGATGCAGAAGTCATAACGAATGAAACGCTACTCCCCGACTGCAGATCTGACGGGGAGCATTAACCGCGAGCGTGGGCAATATGCATTGCAATGACCGTGCCAGCCATAGCAACGTTCAGGCTTTCAGAACGGCCGACCTGAGGAACTGTTACCCATGAATCAACGTGAGACTCCGGATCAAGACCGCGAGCTTCATTGCCAAGAACAACACCAACTAGCCCGCTGAGTTCAGCTGTGTATATGGACTCGGGATTCAACCCATCATCGTTGTGATGCGAGGTTGTGCCGAGGAGTTTGACGCCAGCCATTTGTAACTGGTCAAGAGAATCGATCTGCCAAATCGGAACATGCAGCATTGCCCCAGCTGATGCACGAAGAACCTTCGGTGACCATGGATCGACAGTGGATCCAACGAGAACTACTCCGCTTGCCCCAGCAGCTTCGGCACTACGTACCAATGTGCCGAGATTGCCAGGGTCTGCTACTTCAACCAGAACCAATAACCAGTCAGACGATAAAAACGACAATGGACGTCCAGCTGGCATTTCACAGACAGCCATAATTCCACGAGGTGATTCTGTGTCACTGACAGAGTTGAAAGTGCGTTCATCAAGAACATGGGTGTACACGCCAGCTGCTTCATAACCGTCGTAATCATCGCGAACGAATTGATCGACAAGTACAAAACCAGCTGCTACAGCCTCAGCTACAAGAGTTGGACCTTCAATGACGAATGAACTTTCTTCATAACGAACACTGCGACGCCCAATGAGGCGTCGCAGTCGTTGAACCCGAGGGTTTGCTGAAGAGAGTGGAAGCCGGCTCAGGCGAGCGCAGCCTTTGCAGCCACGACCAAAGCCGAGAATGCTTCTGCATCAAACACTGCAAGATCAGCCATGACCTTACGGTCGACTTCAATCCCTGCTGCGTTGAGACCAGCGATAAAGCGGCTGTATGAGATGTCGTTCAAACGGCATGCAGCGTTGATGCGCTGAATCCAGAGACGACGAAACTCGCCCTTCTTTGCGCGACGGTCACGAAATGCGTATTGACCTGAGTGCAATACCTGCTCGTTAGCTGCGCGGAATGAACGGCTCTTATTTCCGTAATAACCGCTTGCCTTCTCGAGGATTGCCTTGTGCTTCTTGCGGGCATGTACGGCCCTTTTGACTCTTGCCATGGTGTTACCTTCCTAAATCTTTCTTGTATCGATTAACGCATGCCCAGCAGGCGCTTGATGTTCTTGGTATCGCCAGGATGCACATCTGTGGTTCCGGCGAGACGACGGGTACGAACACTCGACTTCTTTTCGAACAAGTGCTGACGGTTGGCTTTTTGACGGCGCAACTTTCCTGTACCCGATACTTTGAAACGCTTTGCAGCGGTCTTGTTTGTCTTCATCTTTGGCATGTCGTATTCCTCTATTCCTGTACTTCTGATGTTTCTTCTGGCTGAACCACATTCTCAACAACTGGTGCTGAATCCTCTGGTTCGTCCTTATCTGACGATTTTTTGACTGGCTTCTTGTCTGGTGAAAGAACCATTGTCATATTTCTGCCTTCAAGTCGCGCCTGGGTTTCCACCTTGGCAAGCGATCCGAGTTGTTCGAGAGCTGCATCAAGGATTTTGGCGCCCAATTCAGGGTGCGCTACCTCGCGGCCACGAAACTGCAGAGTTACTTTCACTTTGTGTCCGTCTTCGAGGAAATCACGCATGTGACGAACCTTGGTATCGAAGTCTCCCTTTCCGATCTTTGGTCGGAACTTCACCTCTTTCACGGTGACGTGGGTTGTCTTCTTACGAGATTCCTTCAGCTTTTGTGCTTCTTCGTAACGGAACTTGCCGTAATCCATGATGCGACACACTGGTGGATTTGCAAGTGGAGCAACTTCGACAAGGTCGAGGTCTAACTCACGAGCAAGGACAAGTGCGTCAGCCGTGGTGCGAACACCAACTTGGCTGCCATCTGGACCAATGAGGCGAACCTCGCGCGCACGGATGCGTTCGTTGTAGCGCGGTTCACTCGGTGGCGTAACTATGACTGTTCACTTCTAAGCAATGGGCAAGCCCTCCTCTGTATCAATACCGCATGTTGCGATATTTTGCGCCAATGCGCAAAGCAGACACAGAGCGACAGAATCGCTCGCCTTCTCGACCTGTCGCAACCTCATGGCTGGACCGGTGGGGGCAAATGCCCCACTTCGCTCAGTTGACGCCAGTTAGGGTATCGGCTCATGACCTCTGACCACACCATGCCAGCAACAGATTCCCCAAAGCCAGAAATGGACGAAGGCACTGCCGAAGCCCTCGAGGCTGTCGCAGAAGCGCGTCGGCGCCTCGCAGAGGTGCCAGCAGCCATCGTTGTCGCGAACCATGCCATGGGCCTCTTTGAATTGGCCGCCATTCACTTGTCTGCAGAACCAGTGCGCCTCTCTGATGCACAGGTGGCAATTGACGCCCTTGGACTCCTAGTTGACGGCCTTGGAGAGCGACTCGGAGAACATCACGACACCCTGGTTGCCGCTCTTGGCAACATTCAGATGGTGTTTGTCCAGAAATCGTCTTCGGCTACACCGACCGAATAGAGACAGCTTCGGGACGGGCAACGCGAAAGCCAGTTCGAAACATCACTGCGCGACCAACTTCGATCGTGCGTGAACCGTCCGCGATAGACACACAATGAAACGGCCACACCCTTAAGGCTGTGTCAGTGATTTCTCCAAGGCCGTGGGCATCGTTGAATGACGTCACAGTGCCTGTGAGTTCTTCGCTCAATTCTTCCGACTGCATGAGCTAGTGGATGATTTTAGAAATCGGGATTTCGAGAAGGTCGGAAGCGCCTGCATCGATGAGGTCAGGAATCAGTGTGTTGATTCCGCGTTTCGGAACAACTGACTCAACAGCTACATCTCCGGAAGCAAGCCGAGAAACCGTTGGAGATTTAGCAGCAGGCAATAGTGCAAGTACAGCATCGAGTGACGATTCGGCAACGTTCAATTTCAACAACACTTTGTCGCGAGCCTCAAGGGTTCCGGTCAACAGTGTCATGAGCTGCTGCATTGCGTGACGCTTCACTGGGTCGGCATACGACTCTTTATTAGCAATCAATTCTGTGTAACTAGTGAGAACAGTGTCAATAATGCGAAGCCCTGAAGCGCGCAGCGCTCGTCCGGTCTCCGTGATGTCGACGACGCAATCTGCGATGTCAGGAATTTTTGCTTCACTTGCGCCATAGCTGAGACGAATATCAGCTTTGATGCCACGTTCAGCAAAATAGCGGCGAGTCATCTCTGGATATTCAGTGGTGACACGAACTCCATCCTTCAAATCTTTTCCAGATTGGGCAGGAGACGAATCAGCAACCGCAACCACAACACGAACTGGTTGTGAAGTTGCCTTTGAGTAACGCAACTCTCCGAGGCTTACAACATCACTCGATGTTTCTTCTATCCAGTCACGACCTGTGATACCAAGATCGAAAAGACCCTCTTGAACATACGAGGCAATTTCTTGAGGCCGAAGAATTCTGACGGAATCTACACGAGGGTCGTCGATGGATGCCTTGTACTCAACCGACGATGAGCGAACCACTGTGAGATCAGCTGCGTCGAATAAAGCAAGTGTTGCGGTCTCTAGCGACCCTTTAGGTAAGACAATTTTCAGCACGTGTTGAGGCTAGCGAGACAACTGTTCAGCTCAGGGACTGTTTTACGAAGAGTTAGGAAAATTGAATGATTTCCTGGCCGCTACGTCCACGCAACCACGCCGTTGCGTCCATGGTGGCCTTGCCTTCAGGTTGAACGGTTATCAGCCGCACAGCCCCATCACGTGTGCCTACACAACCGGCCCCATCGCACTGACCAGGACTCAATGTCACTGCCTCCAGATTCATTTCAGCTTGGATGACCTTTAACCGCTGAGCCCCAATCATTGTGTAGGAACGTAAGGCTCGAACCCGACGCAACACTTCAATACTGGAAAGAGTCCAATCGAGTCGTAGTTCTTCAGCAATAACTTTTGCTGCGTACGTGGTTTCGCCCTGCTGTGGGATTCCTTGACCTAAACCGCTGTTCAATGTCTCCAAGAGAAGTTCAGCACCAAGACGTGCGAGGTCAGCAGTGAGCTTTTCAGTTGTATGTGAGTCATTGATCTCGATCTGCCGTTCAGCAAATACATCGCCGGTATCAAGAGTCTCTTCCACATTCATGATGCATACACCCGTACAAATGTCCCCCGCCAAGATTGCCCGTTCAACGGGAGCAGCACCGCGCCAACGTGGCAGCAAAGAGAAATGAACATTGACCATTGGTGTGTGCGAGAGCACAGAAACCGGAATGATTTTTCCGTACGCGACAACGACACCTAACAGATCTCGGTCAGAATTTTCCTTTAGCCACGACATGTCATGAGACACATCGATTGCATTGTCGATTGCTACTTGCTTCACAGGGCTCGGAGCTGTTGACGAACCACGCCCACGTCGGGCATCAGTTCGCGTTACGACATGAGCAATTTCAAAACCATTACGTATCAACTCTGACAGGATCGTTGCGGCGGCGGCTGGAGTACCGAGAAAAACGAGAGGGCGAGCCTCACGAGTCATGACTACTTCAATCCGATATGGCGGGTCTCTCCCTCAGAGGTTCCCCCATCAGCAATGCGCTTGTATTCAGTCAATGCTTCTTCACGTTGATCAGGTGTCATGCGTTCGAACATCAAGACTCCGTTCAAGTGATCTAGTTCGTGTTGAAACAAGCGAGCCAACAACTCATCAGCTTCGATCTGGATTGTGTTTCCACCAAGATCGACAGCTTCGAGCAGAACCTCTTTGGGTCGAAGCATTTCGACATACAGACCAGGAATCGATAGACAACCTTCGTCGTAGACCCACTCGCCACGCGATTCGACTATTCGAGGGTTCAACAGTGTTACTGGTTCACCATCGACGTCATATACGAAAATCTGCTTCTGAACTCCGATTTGTGGAGCAGCTAACCCGAGACCAGGCGCTTGATACATGGCCTGAAGCATGGCCTGAGAGAGGCGCACGATTTTCCCGTCGATATTCTCGACTTGCTCAGCTACTGATGTGAGAACAGGATCTCCGAAGGTGCGAATGTCATAGGCCACAATCTGAAAGGCTACCTGCGGAGACAACATGCCAAAGAACACCCCCTCATCATCAGATCCCCAGCACTATTTTTCAGAATCGCCAGAGTCTGTCTCACGCCGCAAAGAGTTTGCCGTAACTGGAACTGACGGAGAATTGACACTTTCCACGGATGCAGGAGTTTTTAGTCAGCATGGTCTCGACAAAGGGACCTCAGTGTTTCTAGAAGTAATGACTAAACATGACTGCGCGCCAGTTGAGCCCGGATCATTTCTCTGCGATATCGGATGTGGCTCTGGTGCCATAGCGCTCACCCTCGCAACTCGTTACCCAGAATGCACGGTCTACGCAGTCGATACCAACAAACGCGCCCGAGACATTTGCCGAGAAAATGCAACACGTAATGGCCTCACGAACGTTGTGGTGAAGGCCCCCGAAGAGGTTGACCCATCAATCAGGTTTGCGGCATTGTGGTCGAATCCACCGATTCGTATTGGTAAAGCCGCTTTGCATGATTTGCTTGAACTGTGGCTTGCACGACTCGATGCTGATGGGACTGCATACTTCGTTGTCAACAAGAACCTGGGTGCAGATTCTCTATCCCAATGGATGACAGAGCTTTCGTACCCCACCACCCGACTAGCTAGCCGCAATGGCTTTCGCGTTCTAGAAACGAAAGCTCGAACTTAGAAACGATATGGATCCACGTGAATACGCACCGCAGTTCCAAATTCTGATCTGATGAGGGAAATTGCGGTGTCAAGTTCTGAGCGAGATGCGGCGCGGAGAAGAACAGCATCTCCGTCTCTGGCCGTATGTGTCCCTGCAGGCAGAGTGATCTCCGTCAATGCTCGTGGAGCGGTTATCTGCACTCGAGCAATGGCGCCAAACGGAGGAAGCATCATCGCTCGTCGTTGAGCGGTGTCGGCTTCGCCCCACTTTTGCAAAGCGGTAGACACATCGGTGTGAGACAAAGCAACAATAAGAGGGTTGTCAACCTGGCGAGTCTGAATGACCAATGTTCCTTTGGCGCCCACCATGCGTGCAGCTTTAGCAATCATTGACAACACTTCGTGTGCACCAGTCATTCGAGGAGCTCCGAGATCGCGATCGATATCAGCAAACACAACCGTGTCAGCAGTAGGAATCCGATGAAGAACTGCTTCAGTTCCTATGAACACAGTCCCCTTGCTCCAATCATCCGGCGAGTCAGACGAAATCTCTATTACTGGATTACGAGTAGACGCCTGAATCTGTGACACCAACTGAGATACTCCTCCACGTGGAACAGTGAAAGAAGCGCGGCCACATGCCAAACAAACTCCGCCATGCATTACCTCACAGCGCACGCACCACAGATTGTTGTTATCGTCATACGTCAATAGCGAAGCACACGCAGGGCATGCCTGAACATGACGGCACGACTTGCACACGATCAGCCGCGCTTTGCCTTTGGTATTCAAAACACACACAGTTGTTTCGCCAGATGTGCCTACCGCTTCTAACAATTCGCTTGATAGCAACGACTGAGCAACGGGAACGTCAGAGAGATTGACAACAATTATTTTCGGCCAACCATTCAATGCCTCTACATGCAGAATGTGCTCACTAAAACTCAACAGCGACTGAGCCGATGGCACAGCAGAGGTGCAGATCAGCGGGACACCAGCTTTGCGTGCTCGCTCAGTTGCCACGGCCGTGGCATCCCATGCAGGTGAACGCTCTTCCTTCAATAGTTCATCGTGCTCGTCAATAACAACAACTGCGACTAAATCCGGACATGGCGCAAAAACTGCTGAACGCGTTCCAATGACTACATCCACTCCACCACGCGCGTTATCCCATTCGTCAGGCACCAACGCCGTACTGAGTCCCTTACGACGAAGGAATGCCGCCCCCATCGATGCCATCTTCTGCGATGGACAAATAACCAGCACTGGACCAACACTTGCAAGACGCAGAACCACTGCAAGTGAAGACAATGCGGGTGGCACTACCAATAGCCCACCACCGGCTTCAAATAAATCAAAAGCAGCCGCGGACACTGCGTCAGTAGCGATGTCGTCAGACTGCGTCCGTCGTGAATTAACGACTCGCTCTCGCATTCTCGGCGCAGACGCACTTGACAAAACGGAACGCCTCGACCCCCACCACCGTTCAGAGATCCACTTCGTTAATGAGATCAGTTCAGGTTCGACACCCAACCCAGATATAGAGACGATAGGCATAAGCCGATCGAGCGGAACGCCACTCGATTCGCCTTCGCCGTAGCGAGTGACATCAGTTATCCAACCACCCACGCGACGACCATTAAGCATGATGCGAACACGCGCACCAATGACTGCTCGATTCTCGAGATCAGTGGGTATGAGGTAATCAAATACCTTGTCGATACCCGATACGTCCGGGACTACCGACGCAACGAGTGGCGACTGATTGCTCAGAGTTTGACAGCGGCCTTGAAATCAGACAGACGTGACAAGGTTTCCCAAGTGAACTCTGGCTCAGGACGACCGAAGTGACCGTACGCAGCGGTCTTAGCGTAGATAGGACGCTTCAAATCAAGGTCGCGCACAATTGCACCTGGACGAAGGTCAAAGACGTCGCGAACTGCTTTTTCAATCGACTCTTCGCTGACAACGTTGGTACCGAAAGTTTCAACCAAGATGCTGATCGGTTGTGACATACCAATGGCGTACGCCACTTGCACTTCACACTTTTCAGCCGCACCGCTGGCGACAACATGCTTTGCAACCCAACGAGCTGCATATGCAGCTGAACGGTCAACCTTTGAAGGATCTTTACCGGAGAATGCGCCACCACCGTGACGACCCATACCACCGTAAGTATCAACAATGATTTTGCGACCTGTGAGACCAGTGTCAGCATGTGGCCCACCAAGAACAAATTTGCCTGTTGGGTTGATGTAGATCGCTGGATTGTCGTCTGCAAATGCTGCAGGGATGATTGGCATGATTACTTGCTCAATCAGGTCCGGACGAAT